>Ga0187868_1002336_pt1 | contig 12534 bp, 8 predicted proteins | sample June2016WEW_13_4_FD_133014 | JGI IMG/M metagenome (GOLD analysis project Ga0187868, IMG submission 133014) | Peatland microbial communities from SPRUCE experiment site at the Marcell Experimental Forest, Minnesota, USA - June2016WEW_13_40 | ecosystem: Environmental > Terrestrial > Soil > Wetlands... | reverse complement strand
GCCTGCACTGCCTGTGCGGCGGTCTCAATCGCAGGGTCCACGTTCGGCGAATTGGCGATGGTGGTGTTGAGCGTGGCGACTTGGGCTTGAAGACTGGCGAGCCCGGCCAGCACAAGCACGTCTTCGGCCTGAAGAGCCGAAACTGCTGCGTTAAGATCGTCGATTGCTGCCATGAATTCCTCCTTGGTTACATACTGCCGGTGGGTGTGTTTAGGCCGATTGAATTTCGTGTACATCGGGCCTCGCTGAGGAGCGGTTGAGGGTTACTACACGAAGGGCGGCGGTTTTCCCGCCGCCCCATAGTTGCACAGAACTGACTGTTGGTTAGGCGTTGACGACCAGGGGGTTGGCCGGATCGAAGATCGGGGCCGAGCCGAGATCGGTGTAGGTGCTGTCCGCATCCGACAGGTTGTACACGGTGCGGGCGGGCATCACGAACTCGTTCGGGCGGATCTTCACGTTGCGGGCGACCGCGATGGCCTGGCCCTCGTTGAGGATGCCGAAGCCGTAGGTCTCTTCGATCGACATGTTCTGGATGTTGTACTGGCCGTCTTCCCAGCTCTTGACATGGGGCTCTTCAGCCACGATCAAGGCGCCGAGGTTGCGGCTGTTGAACATCATGATGTCGGTCGTGCGCTGCTCGGGATTGAAGTTCACGAACGGGCTGACCAGGATCCGGAACGGAATGCCGAGATAGTTCGGCAGGATCGGGGCCGACGTCATGTTCTGGTAGTTGCCAGAAGTCGCCTGCGACACTTCGCCGCCGGTGAGGTGACCGTTGGTGTACTGCCCGGTCTGGCCTTGGCCGATGCCGAGTCCGCCGTTGTTGTAGAACTTGTTGCCGAGCACCGCGGGGTTGCCGGTGAAGTTGGCGAAGAAGCTGCCGCCGCCTGCCTGGATGGCAAACTCACGGAGGACAGGATCCTTGACCCACATCAACCACGCCATCGGGTGGACCAGAAGCGTGTCGGGAACGAAGCCGTTCAGCAACACAGCCGCGTACATGTCGAAGACGTCGTCCACTGTCATGGAGCCGTTCAGCACGCCCTTGTAGTTGCGGCCGGTCGTGACGCCCTTGATCGGCTGCAGCGGGGAGCTGGCCAGACGGGAGTTCGGATCGTTGTCGAAGACCAACGTGCCGAGCTTCGTGATGAAGTCGAAGATGTACTCTTCCTTGTGGCGCGCGAGAGCGTTGCCGGCCAGACGCAGCCAGAAGTTGATCCATGGGTAGGCCGATTCCTCGACGAACCGCTTGGCGATCTTCAGGCGAAGGCCGTGACGCTTGACGGTCACGCCGAAGGACTGCGCGCCGCCGATGTTGATGTTGTAGATCGGCAGATCCATGCCGTCGCCGGTTTCCTCTGCACGCAGAGGCTCGACGGCCGGGAATACGGTCATCATGCCGGGCTTGTACTGGATCTTCTGAAGCAGATGCGTGCCGATCAGCATCGGCTCGATGCCTTCTTGCACGATTGTCGTCATCGCCTTCGGAATCATGAAGGCAGCGTTCTGGATGTCCAGGGCATCGTTGATGTCGACATTCTTATCGGCGACCGGGTCCCACCCGTTCGTACGGAAGATTGTCGCAAACCGATCCTGCAGTTCAAGTTCTGCCTTGAATTGTTCGGGAGTGACCTTGGTCTTTGACATTTGGAAAATACCCTCCTCAGGGCGGTTTGGTCCAACGTGGGCCGGCGGATTGTAAAAGGTGAGTCAGAGACCGCAGTTATCGTCTGGTCTCGACTTGGATAAGCTGGCGACACCGGCGATCGGGGCATTGAAATGCCCCGGCGATCTCACCCGCGGGGTTCTTCTTGACGACAAGCTTGTCGCAGACTCGGCCTGTGCCATCGGAGCGTTTGGCCATGCACCGCAGACCGTCACCCTTGACATACGCTTGACCCTGGGTAATCACGATCTGCGGCATGGAGTCTCCAACCAACTGTTAGTTCGGTGGGTGCGCCTGGATTACAGGAGCACGCGAACCAGGACGTAGGTGCCGTACTCGGGCCGCGCCTGAGTCTTCTGCAGCTGAGAGGCCTTGTAGATGCCGTCAGTCGTCAGGTTCAGGTCGTAAGGCAGACCCGCGGTGGCCGAGCCGCCCATCATGATGGCCGCCGGGTTCGGATCGGTCATCGGGCCGACCATGCGAGACGGATCCCACAGGGTCTTGATGCGGTTCGAGAACCCGATCTTGTTGATCATGTTCACGACGCCGATGACGCGCCCAACCAGGTCGACAGGCGAGTTGACTGCCGGGTTGAACACCGTGTAGTTGCCCTGGTCACCCTGGAAGGGCGAGAAGGTCACGCCAGCTCCGGTGGTGGGAAGGCCCGTGAAGTGGGCGAAGGTGCGGCCGTAGCCCTGCACGTAGCCCTGAATGCCGTCGGTCGTTGCGTCTTGCTGCAGCGTGTTCGGCGTGGCGCCAATCCACGGCACCTTCAGCACATACTGGGTCTGGATGGCCGTGCCCATCTCGTGCATGTAGTTCATGACCTGGAAGCCGATGGGGTTCAGGCCCTCGAGACGGTACAGGATGCCGCCGGCGAGCGAAGGATCGATGATGCTCACGCCACCGATGTACTGGAAGACGTTCCGTGTGCAGACGCCGATCGGGCGGGCTGTGCCGTACGAGTACGGAACCGCTGTGCCCACATGGCCCACGTCGTCGATGTCGCTGGTGTAGACGAAGGTGCTGGTGCCGGCTGCGAGCGCGCCGTCAACCACGCCAGAGATGGTCAGTGTGGTTGTGGTAGCCGCAACGGTCACAGCGTTCAGGTTAAACACGGCAGTGTAAGCAGCCTGTGCCGCAACTTGAGAGGTCTGAGCAGTCGCCAGGTTGGCCAGAGCGGTGTTGTAGGCCGCCAGGGCCGCCGACTGGTTGGCGAGGTCCGTGGGTGTCACTGTGATGCCGGCCGTGGTCACAACCACATTCGCGGCGGTGAGCGCAGTGTTGGCAGTCGTCACAGCGGTGTTCGCCGTGGCCAGTGCGGTGTTCGCGGCAGTGAGAGCAGCATTGGCAGCGGTCACAGCCGACGCCGGAGCCGCAGCGGTGACTGCCGCAGCCACAGCCGTCGCAGCCTGTGCCAGTGTCCCATTGAACTCGACCGTGACAGGCGTGCCCGTCGCGCCGACCTGGAAGGTCAACTGACCGTCGAAGTTGTCGCCGGCCGCGGCCAGCGTATAAACCAAGGTGGACTTGGTCGCAGCGGCGGAAGGTGTGAGCACCGGAACCAGGGGAACGTTGGTGGCGGACCCGGACAGGGTCGTGCCAGTCGTCACGCTCGGGAACAGGGTGCAATTCCAGGCCCAGTTGATGTCGGCCCAGCTGACCGCAATCACGGTGCCGTTGGTCAGGGTGACATTGCCCGGCGCAGCGTCGGCAGGAGCTGCCAGAACGCAATGGTCGCCAGGAGTCACGGCATTGCCGGTGCGAGGATCGATGGTGAACTGGTCAATCGAGCCAGCGCCCCACTGGATGATGCACCACACGTTGGAACCGGCGGGGGTCTTGCCGCATTGCAGGCCGGAAGGAACGAGTGCACCGCTCTTGTCTTGCCCAATCAGGTGCTGCGAGCTGAGCACGACGGACGCCAACTTCGGATGGCCTTGATCCTGACGCAGACCGGGAAGGTAGGGCGCCGGATAAGGAACAGGCAGCCAGGGCTTCAGGGGCTCAGAGAGCTCCAGGTCCGGGGTCGTCTGGCCGATACGGTCTTGCCCGAACAGTTTGCCGGTGTACTGGTTGTTGAGATCAACTGGCATGAGATTTCTCCTGCAACCTACTTACTGGTTGCTTAGCTGAGCTTCACACGTCCGTAACGAACGTCGGCGATGTACCGCTGGCGGTCCGTTTCGTCATGAATGTAGGTGAGCATGCGATCGAGCTTCTGGGCGTCTTGCACCGTGAGCGCAGGGATCAGAGCCGGACTGGGGTCCGTTCCATCAGCCTCATCTACGTGAGCGTTGTCGTTTACCGTGGTTCCCTGGTCGGTGCCAGCTTTCCCCGGTTCGGCCGCGGTGTTCCACTGCAGCTCGGTGAAAAGATCGGTCACAGCGTCTTTCAGACTCTGGATATGGCGCCTGGCAAACTCGGCGATCTTGTCCTGAATCTGCTTCGGATCGAGGCCGACATAGCCGTCCTTCTTCCGCAGGCAGTTGTGCATGACCAGCGTCGTTGCCAGGCTCGTCTTCGAATCCAGGAGGACGGCGGCGAGCAGGCGGTCCTTGGTGGCGACACTGGTTCTGATCGTCGCCAGCTCATCGGTCAGGCCCAGAACGGCGTCGTCCTTCTCGGCCAGCTCGTCCTTGGTGATGAGCAACGAATCCTTGATGTTCTCAGTGAGGTACTTCTTGGCCCACTCGACATAACGGTCCTTGTTCCACCGCTCGCCCAGGGCGCTGTGAAGATCCTCCATCTTGTACTGCAGTCCGTGCTTGTCGGAAGCCGCTGACTTGTGATGCTTGTCCAGACACTCGTAGTGGCCAAGAATCTCCTTGACCTCTGCGGCCCGGGTGTCCTTGTCGGCCTCCTCGGCATCGAACAGCTTCAGGTCGGCAGCCAGAGTCTTCAGCTCATCACTGATCGGTCCCCGAAGCTTATCCCTGAGGTTGTCGGAGCATTCTTCGCAGACGTACTCGCCATCGGAAGTAAAGCCGAGGTTCTTTTTAGAACCGCAATTGAAGCACTTGTTCTGTGCGTCCTCGGTCTTCGTAATCCCGCACTTCAAGGTCTTGCCCTTTCTCTCCACGCAGGCCCGTATCTTCTCCTTGGCGCCGTCGCTGATCTTGGCCCGGCCGAGCAGCCGAAGGGCTGCGGTGTGATGCGCGCAGTCTTCCACGGGGAAGGTGCGATTCGGACCACAGAAGGACTTGCCACTCAGCTTCTTGCGGGCTTCCGCATCCAGCTTGGCGTCCTTGATCTGTTCGTCCTTCAACTCGCCGCTGGTGCCGGCGGCATCCAGCTCGACGCAAAGCTCGTCGTAAACCTTCTGTTCGTCGGCGAAGAACGCCTGGTCCTCATCGGTCAGGGTGAACTCTGTCCAATCGCAGATCCCGTCCACGCACTCGGTTGCCTCAGCAACCGCTGTCGTAATGGCAGCCGCGGCGTTGGCATCTTCGGCCACTGCGGGAACCGCTGCAAGATCGGCGCTCATGCCGGCATCTTCGATCGCGGCCGGATCGGCAGTTTCTTTCCGCTTCCAACCGTTCTTGCGGATCTTGGCTGTGAGAGTCGACTGCAGGCTGCGCCGGGAGGTCTTGTCGTCGTCCGTTTCCGGTGTCCAGGCCGTGAGCTGATCCTGAAGATCGAATGCTGTTTCTGCCGTCAGATCAGGGCTCTTGAGAGTCTTCCCAACGGCGGCCACGTCAATCGTCATCTTTGGTTCCTCGTATTCAATCACGATGTCCGACTCGTACAGGCTGTCGGTCAGTTTGAGGCCCCTGTCGATAGCAAATTGCTGGTCATCGAGAGGCAGACCAAGGAAGAACATCTTCTCGAGGGAATCCTTCAACTCATAGGACTTCACCTGAGCAAACGGATCGGCTCCGAAGTTGACGAAGCTGAGCTCCTTGTACTTGAACCTTCCCGAGATCAGGAAGGCCATGCGTCCATCGACAATCTCACCGGGGCGGTGTTCGCACTTGTCTTCAGACGCCCAGTCGGTGTGGCAGATGGAACAAGTGGCCGAGTCGGTAATCGCGCCGGCCGAAACGCACAGATACTCGTCGCGGAGTATCTTTTGAATCGCATCAGGGTTGGTCAGGTTCAGACCCAGTTCGATATGACCAACGCCCTGGTAGCCCTTAACCCGGGCCAGGTTGTCCTGGATCCAGTCCACCGTCTTGAACAGGTTGAACTTGTTGCCGGACTTCGAATCGCGGTTGTAGAAGACTGATTCCTTCAGAACCGGAAAGTCCCTGGCGTATTTCCAGGAGTCGTCGATGTACTTGGCCTCACGAATCCGGCCCAGGACATCGCCTTCTTTGTCGTGCCCCCGAAGGACGGGAAGTGCGGCGACCCCTTTGGGAACCCAGGTCTGAACCGCGTCCTGCATGCAATCGGGACGGTAGAACTTGCGATTGCCAGTAACGATGCCGGCGTGAGTCGCGTCCACGCGAACGAGCAGGCTGTGGCCTGTCTCGGACTTCGAGTCTTTGCACTCGAACAGGAATCTCTTGTTCTCAAGAACCGCGCTCGGACGAAACGTCAGGAAGTCGTGGATCTTGAGCCAACGGCGCTCGCTCAGCATGTCCTACCTTGTATAAAACCAACCGTTAGTTAGTAGACCGGGTAACGAAGTTCAGTCCGGCGCCCCACTGCTTAACGGTTGAGAGGAATCTCAAGCAGGAAGGGGCCTCCCTGCGGGATGGGCTGGATCGATGCGGTGCTGGGAAACAAAGCAGACGCATCCTGCGCCAGCGCCTGTTGCAGCGGAGTCACTCTGGAGTTCTGCATACCAGGGCCGTTAAGCTGCGCGATCGGCAACGGCATATTCAAGCTCGGCATTATCTACCTCGTCTTCCAACTCCGCTCGAAGGATCACGGAAAGAAGCTCAGGATCAGAAGTTTCAGCAATCACGGACTTCAATGAATTCAATCCGGCGGCTCGTTCCTGTCTAGTATAGGAATCACCAACTGAATCGGTGATTTCGCGCTGGTTAAGGCGCTCAACGACCTCGTCGACGATCCTTGCGCTTGCTTCACGCCAGTTCTTATCCACATTCAGACCATCAGCAATCAATCGCTCCCGACCCTGCACCAAGCCTTCATAGATCTCGCCGATGAGGCTGTCACTGTTCTTGCCTGGACCGAGTTTGGATCCATGCTGGTTGGCCGGCCGCATCTTATTGGCGGTTGCCGCGGCGGTTTGTGTGGTCTTCTTGGCAGTGCCTCCGCGCGGCCGGCCGGCGCCCGTACCCTTGCTGGCGCGGCGCGCGCTGGCATTGGCCACGGCCACCTTGGCCTTGGCGATAACGGGCAGGTGCTTTGCCTGCGCCTCGAGGCTCTGCTGCTCGTGGCCAGCCTTGGCCTCGGACAGCTTGGCCTGGGCTTCCATCAACTTCATCTGGGTTCCAGCCAACGCCTTCTGGTTCGTGACATCCTGTTTAGCGATCTCGATCGCCGAAGCTGTCTTGTACTTGCTGATCTCCCGTTCCAGACGCAGCACATGAAGTGCGAAGTGGGTGTCGTTCTGCTCCGCCTTGGTCATCGGCTTGTACTTCATCCGCTTGCGGGCTTCCGTCTCCGTGATCAGATGGGAGTTGAAGAGGGCCATCACATGCGTCTCTTCCTTGATCCGATTGTCGAGGTCGAGTTCGTGGAATGACAGCTTGGTACGGGCCACACCCTTCTGAACGGATGTGGAGTAATTGGCCTCCTGGAACCATTCCTTGAAGATGAGCATCCGGATCTGATCGGCGAGCTCGTCGAGGTCGGCCTTGATCGAATCCTTCAGGTTCTGCGAGATGTTGTCGGCGGTGGCACGGGTGGCGTCGGCGCCTTCACCCATGTCGATGGCGCTCATGCCCAGTCCGATGTAGACCCGGGACTTGAAGTGCTCCACCAGGGCCTTGAAGTCGAGGGACTTGCCCTCGGCGCCAACGGCGGTGACCGTGACGCGCTCATCGGTGACGAACACGCCCTCTTTGGGCATGTTCTCAATCTGATAGCGCACCATGTCGATCTCGGACTCACCGCCCGGGCCGTAAGTGCAGGGCGCCTTCTCGTTGCCAACTTGGACATGGAACAGAGGGAACAGGTGGTTGATGAACAGAAGCTCGATGTTCTCTTCCAGCCGGCGCAGTGCAAAGATGTCGTCACGAACGGCGATGGTGCGCGGGGTTCCGAAGATATGCCCGGGCTTCACATCCCACTTGAGATGGATGATGTCCTCAACCGGATAGTCAATCCATGGAATGCCATGGTCGAAGATGCGGCGCCACTTGGCGATTCTCCCCTTTTCCAGATAAGGGTGCATGGTGTGGGCCGGGATGATCGTATAGGCAGCGACCGGAACCCTGCCACCCTTCTTCTTGCTGACAGGAGCAGCGTCTTCCTTGCGAATCTTGAGGAGGAAGCAGTTGGAGCACAGGAACATGTTGCGCAGAACACCCTTGAGGAAGCTCTCGAAGCTGCGCTCTGTCACGAACTCAAAGGCATCGATTCGGGTCTGGACATATTCAGCATCTTCCTGCCGATCGCTCATGATCTCGTAGCCGGCGCGCGCGGCAAGCGCCAGCTTGCGGGCCACGGCCTGCTTGACGTAGACCTCGGTGTCGGAGATGGCATGCGGTTCACGCATGTCGTACTCCGGCATCAGGATGCCGTTCCACATGTAGTAGGTACCGATGTAATCGGCTGCCTTCTCAAGCTTGATCTTGTTCAGGTCGCCGTTCAGCATCTTGCCGGCGTCCTCGATCTTCATGCTGTCCATCTGCTTGTCGCTGATGCAACGATCGCCGGTCGGTCGCTCAATTGGCTGGAACCTGTCGCCAGAGTACGAAGCAGTCCTGCGCCCAAGCCCCTTGATGTTGGGCTCGATGACCTGGCCATTGATCGTCCGGCGGATCACTGCGGCCTTGCCGGGTTTTGACTTGGTCGACGTTCCGTCAACGAAAGCCATGAGACGTTCTTGCCGGCGCGCGGCATTGTCCTGAAGGGTGGTGTCTGGTGTGCGTGGCATTAGCTCACTGCTCCAATGGTGGGTGCTTTTACAGTCGACGAGGAGGCGACAATCAGGTTCACGCCGCCGTTGGTCAGAACCGTTTGCACATTGCTGGGCGGTGCTGGGACTGTGGGAGGAACAGCCTGCATCTGGCCGTTGGTGACAACGAAGGAAGTGCCAGTCGTTGACTGCATGCCGCTGAGGATCTGGCTCACGGCAGCCGTCTGGGCAACAGAGTTCGCAGCGCCTACTGCGGGCTGGCTGCTGTTGTAGGTCATCACAGCGGTGGCCAGTTGGATCAGTGTGTTCAGTGCCTGAGTGCTGGCAATGATGTCCATCTGGGCATTCATGTCGCCGGTCCGGCGATTCATCAGCTTCTGAAAGGACTCCAAAAGCACCATGACCTTGGCGCTGGCTGTCGTGTTTGCCCAGTCGAGGTGGGTCGCCAGAGTCATGAGGCCGGGGGTCATCGTTCCGACTCCGGGAACCTGGAAGGTGCTCGATGGCACCAGTGCCGAGGTGCTGTTGGGCGCTGTCGGCAAGCCACTGTTGTAGGCCATGGAGCAGCCCTTGAGCCCGCCAGTGGTGTTGACGAAGCTCTGTTTCGCCCCGTTCACCACAACACTGGACATGGCGGCCGCCGCCTGGATCTGGGAAACCATCTGGCCGATGTTGGAAGTGCTTCCCTTGAGAGGTTGCACCGCCGTCTGCATAAACCGGTCGGCCATCATGACCATGCCGGCTGCCTCAGCAATGAGCTGAACGAACGAGGTACCGGTCAATCCGTTGACGATCGAATCCAGACGAGGCCCCTGGGTGAATCCCTGGAGAGCCCTCATCATAGGAATCATCCGCACCAGATTGGTGGGAGGCTCCAGGAAGAACTGATTCAGGACGTTGTTGACGTCCTGGCCAACGACTCCGACACTGGCATTCAGCTGATAGACCGAGGCGTAGGAACTTTGGAAGGAGTCGAGCGAGCTGTTCATGGTGCTCGCCAAGGCCGGGGAAACATCCTGCCCCAAGATCGAGATCTGGTTCGGATTGTTGGTGGTGATCGAAGGGGTTCCCGGCGAGGCGATGACCGGATACTGCGACAGATGGGCCGTCATGTTGTTGAAGAGGACAGCGTCCCCTTTCAACGGGCCCAGAAGGAGGGCGGCCTGATACTGGGCTTGACCGCTATTGACCAGTCCGCTCTCGATGGCCTGATTGATCTGACTGACGGCCGATGCCTGAAAAGGGTTGGTCTCATAAGGAGTACCGTTCCCCAATCCCGACTCGAGCTGCAACGCCGTCATCTTGGCATCGAGCAGCCGGTTGTACATGCTGATGGTCAGCGACGTCGGCACCGGCAGGTTCGTATAGATCGTTTGCAGCGCCCTTGCTGTTTCCGGATCCACCAAGGGATCGAACTCGATTCCCAGCCCGGTGCTCAGTGCGAGGATCATCTGCTGCAGATACTGGTTGGTGTCCAGCAAGTCCGCCAGTCGGGCAATCAGCTTTCCGGCGGCCGACGCGCTCGCCGCTGCGTTCCCGGAATTCGTCTGGCTGTTGCCTGTAGCCAGGCTCACCGGCGGAGCTGCCGATGTGGCGGGAATCGCCGCAGAGACGGTGCGAGGCGGGGTGTATTTGAACTGGATCGACTCGAAGGCCATTAGGAACTCGGGAGATTGCTGGCGACGACTGCGCTGCCTGTTGAATCGGAGAGGTCGTCAGGGTTGACGGCGAAGGTCTGCTGGAAACCGACCAGCTGCTGGAAGGCATTGCCGACCGTCCCCATCGAGTCTGTTGTGTACAGGCTCTTCTGTACATCCAAGTTGAGGGGAACCCGCTTCTGAATGAGCTGCCAGGCTGCCTGCAGAATGTCGGCGGCACTCGAATAGGTCGTCATCTCGTCGAAGAAGTCCTGCAGCCCGAGGAACCCTCCCTGCAACCAGCTCAGCTGGCCGTTATAGCCCAGCTGCTGGAGGAACGGGAACTTGGCCAGCTTCTCAATGACCGAGACAGCGATCGGCATGTCGTAGCTGGCCGCTACACTCGCAGCGATGTTGTTCTGGGGATCGCCGTTGGCCATTAGCCGCCACCACCGAAGCGCCGGCCCGTGCTGTTAAACCCGGGCCGGGATGAAGTCTGAAAGAAACTCGTACGAGAAGGAACACGTCCGTTGCCGGGGCCGCCGGGATTGATTGGTGCTACGGTGTAGCTCTGCCGGGCCATGTGGAGCAACCTGTATTGTTTCTGCAGGCTGCTTTGTGGCTTGGTTCGCGCAGGAACGCCCGAAACATCGCGCTTCAGCTCCCGCATCGTCTCGGTCTGTGCCGCGGCGGGAGGCTCAGGCGTCGGAATAGGCGCTGCCGTCGGCTGGGAAATCACAGTGGACGGCAATCCCCAGCCTGACACATGGGCGATTTGTACCAAACGCCTGACGGTCTCTTTGGTGTGCCAGAGCCCGTAGTTCAGCTCGATGCCAAGCATCGACAGCATGAATGCGTCGAGATCGTGATCGCCGGAGTCGGCGTCTGTTGAATATGTGTCGGCCGCGCCGCCCTTGGTCCAGGTCTTGACCCTGAAACCGCGAAGCTGTTCTTCGAGCAGAGCGTACTCGCGCGAAACCTCGACCAGCTCCATCTCGAAGGCCATGACCGTGCCCTCGACCATGAACGGCTTGGTTCGCCGTTTAAGGATGTCGTCCTTGGGATCGGCCAGATACTTCGAATCTGGATTCCGGTTGGGAACAATTGCGTTGGTCTCCAGCTTGGCGCCGAAGTCAATGACATTGATGTACTTCAGCTTCGCGGTATCGGAATCGAAGGTGCCGGCCTGAACACCGATGTCCTTGATGAGTTCGTCTTGAACGAAGCCGAAGCCGGCATCGACGTACACATAGTCGCAGTGCCAGAGCTTGTTCAGCTCGACGATCCTGTTGAAGGACTTCTTGGTCGTTGCCTTGTCGTCGTCGATCGCCTCGTGATGAACCACGCGCCGTTTGCGCGTGGCGGGATCGTATTGGGTGACCACAATCCTGGTGCCAGTGCCCTTGCCATTCCAATCGATGCCCATGACATGGCGTTTGGACGGATCGTGGATCAGAGTCTTGAGGCTGTAGGGCTTCATGGCCCAGTCGACAAACGCGGACTTGAAGACGCCGGCAGTCGGATCACCAAACTCGGCCAGCCATTCATGCCGGTACTTCTCCAGGGTCTGAGCCTCGGCCAGGCAGACTTCCTCATTCAGCTGATCAGTCCCCCAGTTCGGGTGGTCCATGATCGGGTGGAAGAATTCCTTATAGTCCGGCAACTTGTTGCACATCTGCCAGAACATTCCGCGCAGGCCGGTCGGTGTCGAGGAACCATGGAAGGTGATGTTCTTGAACCGGCGCATCAGCGGCATGATGGCCTGGTAGTCCTTGTCCGCCAGGTAATCCTGCTCCTCAAGCCGGATGCGGCGAGGAGATTGGCTACGGACGGAATCAGCACCCTTGCCGGACTTCGAACCGGCCGTGAAGATCTTGATGACCGAGCCGTTGCCGAACCGCATGTAGTAATAAGGTTGCTGCTTCTTCGAGATCAGGAAGTCGTTCCCGCCGAGAGCCGGCGAGTTCTCGATCTGGAAGACAATCTCGTCCCACCACAGTTGGGCCTGCGCCTGGGAAGGCGCCACCACCATGACTTCGGTGTTCTTGTTGATGCTGATGAAGTGGAGCTCTTCGATGACGCCGCAGAGCGTCTTGCCCAGACCGCGGCCCCACCGATCTACTTTGCGAGGGGAAGTGCAGCGGAGGGCCTCTTCCTGGTACGCGCGCGGCGCGCAGGGCTCGATGTTGCCCTGGTCGTCCCTCAGAACCATGTACCTGGTGGCCCAGAAT
>Ga0187868_1002332_pt1 | contig 12563 bp, 8 predicted proteins | sample June2016WEW_13_4_FD_133014 | JGI IMG/M metagenome (GOLD analysis project Ga0187868, IMG submission 133014) | Peatland microbial communities from SPRUCE experiment site at the Marcell Experimental Forest, Minnesota, USA - June2016WEW_13_40 | ecosystem: Environmental > Terrestrial > Soil > Wetlands... | reverse complement strand
TTGCCTTCCACGAAATGACAACCGCCTTCGAGGCAGCCGGCCACCAGCACGCCGTCCGCGCCGTTTTCCAGGGCCTTCATGAAATACTCCGTTTCCAGCCGGCCGGTGCATGGCGTGCGGATGATCCGCACATTGGGCGGGTACTGAATGCGCATCGAGCCTGCCAGGTCAGCGGAGGAATAGGCGCAGTAGTGGCAGCAAAAGGCCACAATCCTGGGTTGAAAGGGTTCGGATTCCATGGCTCAAACTCTTTCCAGCAAATTCTCTTCCGGGCGGTCGTCGGTCAAGAGTTCCGGGTCCTGCCCGCTGCCCTCTGAAGGGGGCGTTCCGCGCGCGAGGTGGCCGACGGGCGATAGTTCCCCGTCCTTCCCTGCGAACAATTGCCGGATCATGACCAGGAACTGGTCGGTTTCAAAATGATGCAGTTGGATGGCCCGGGCGGGACACTCCGCGGCGCATATACCGCAGCCCATACACTTGGCGGCCTCGATCTGGCCCTTGCCGTCCTTGTTGCAGAAAGGGGCGGAATAGGGACACACCGTGACACAGGTCATGCAGGAGATGCATTTCTGTTGGTTGACATAGGAGACCTGGGCGCTGACGTCGAGTTGGGTTTTGGAAAGCACTGTGGCGGCCCGCGCGGCGGCGGCCCGCGCCTGGGAGATGTTTTCGTCGATGAACTTCGGCGAATGGGCCAGCCCGCAAAGGAAAACGCCTTCGGTGGCGAAATCCACCGGACGCAACTTCGTATGGGCTTCCACATAAAACCCGTCAGCGTTGAGCGGCACTTTGAGCATGTCGGAAATGCGCTTGTTGTTTTTGAGGTCCGCTTCGATCCCGGTGCTGAGCACCAGAGTATCGGTCTCGATCCGGAGCGGTTCGGGAAAGTCGGGGCTTTTGAGGGCAACCAGCAAGCCGTGATCATCGCGGACCTCGGGTGGCGCCTCTGGCGCATAGCGGATAAAGACGACACCCGCCTCGCGCGCCTGTTGGTAGTAAAGTTCCCGGAAGCCGTAAGTCCTAATGTCGCGGTAGAGCACGAACACGTTGGCGGCGGGGTCCTGTTTTTTGATTGCCAAGGCATTCCTGACGGCCATGGAGCAGCAGATGCGGCTGCAGAAGGGATGTTGGTCGTTGCGGGAGCCGACGCACTGGATCATGACGATATTCTGTCCCTTGGCGGGATAGGCCCTGTCATGCAAAAGTCTTTCCAATTCAATCTGCGTCAAGACGCCCTCGGAGCGGCCATACATAAAGTCGGAGGTCTTGGCCTGGCGCGCCCCCGTGGCGACGATGATGGCGCCGCCGGACACTTCGAGTTGCCTGCCGTCCTTGGCCAGTGTGAGAAGGAATTTGCCGACGTGGCCTTTTATTCCGGAGATCTCCGTTTCCAGGTAGAGCTTGATGTTGGGATGTTGTTCAACCTGCCGGATGAGGGCGCTGGTGAACTGGGTGAGGTCCGGGTGCTCGAGGGTGCCGCAGATGTCGTGCAGGGTCCCCCCCAGACGATTGGTTTGTTCCACCAGATGCACAGGGAAGCCCTGATTAGCCAGGGCCAGGGCGGCGGTCATTCCACTCAAGCCCCCGCCGATGACCAGGCCGGTCTGGTCAACCTGGAGCGTCCCGCCTTCCAGCGGCGAAAGCATCCGCGCCCGGGCGATGGCCATCTTGACCAGTTCGACGGCTTTTTCGGTGGCGGATTGCGGCGCCGCCGAATGGACCCAGGAGCACTGGTCGCGAATGTTGGCCATCTCGAAGAGATGGGGGTTCAAGCCGGCTTCGCGCAAGGTTTCACGGAACAAAGGTTCGTGCGTTCTGGGGGTGCAGGAGGCAACCACGACGCGATTGAGCCGATGTTCACGGATGCTCTCCTTGATGTTCGAGAGGCTGGTATCGGAACAGGTGAACATGGTGTGGGTCGCCAAGACCACGTCCGGCTGGTTCGCGATGCTTTCCACGACTCGCTCCACGTCCACGACCGAGCCGATGTTCATGCCGCAGTGGCAGACAAAGACCCCCAGGCGCGGTTGTTCATCGGTGACATCATGCTCGACGGGATAACTCTTTTTAGTGATGAGCGTATTGCGGGCGGGCGCCAACAGCTCCATCGCCATGGAGGCGGCGGCGCTGGCTTGGGTCACGGTTTCAGGAATGTCCTTGGGTTCCTGGAATGCTCCGCCGACAAAGACGCCGGGCCGGGAGGTTGACAAGGGGGAGAGCCGGTCGGTGTGGCAGAAGCCAAAGTCGTTGAGTCTTATCTCGAGGCTCGAGGCGCGCCTGGCCATAGCCTCGGGCGGTTCCATGCCCACGGACAATACGATGAGGTCAAAATCTTGCTGTTGAAGCCGGCTGTCTGCATCCAGAAAATGAACGCGCAGGTCGTTGCTGCCGGGGACCTGAATGATTCGCGAAGGAATGCTTTTGACGAAGTGGATGTTCTTCTGGGCCTTGGCCCGCTCGTAGTACTGGTCAAAATCTTTGCCGTGGGCGCGGATATCCATGTAAAAGATGGTCGCGTCCAGGCCCTCGACGTGATCGCCGGCAACCATAGCTTGTTTGGTCGCCATCATGCAGCAGATGGAGGAACAATAGCCATTGCTGCAAGCCGAATCCCGCGAACCGACGCACTGAATCCAGGCGATGCGCCGGGCCTTCCGGCCATCGGACAGGCGTATGACATGTCCCTCGAAGGGCCCCGCCGCCGAGAGCATGCGCTCGAATTGAACGCTGGTGACGACGTTGGGATAGCGGCCATAGCCGAATTCCCCTTTTCGCTTGGCGTCGAACTCCTTAAAGCCAGGGGTCAGGATGACTGCGCCCACGTCCAGGGTGAGGGTCCGCTCCTTCATCGCGTGGTCGATGGCGTGCTGCTGGCAAGTCTCGACGCAACGATTGCACTCCGAGCACAGGGCGCAGTTGAGACAACGCTCGGCCTCTGCCACCGCTTGCTCCTCGGTCAGCCCTTTTTCGACCTCCTCGAAGTTCTTCAGCCGGTTGGCCGGCGCCAATTCTTTGGGTTGGGGCCGGTCCATTCTCGCGATTTTCCCGGTCGAGGGCAGCAGCTCGTCGGGCATCGGATTTACGGTGCTCTCGAAACGGCCGGGCAGGAGATCCTTGCCGGTCAGGTATCGTTCGATGGATTCAGCGGCGCGTTTGCCGGCCGCGACGGCATCGATGACCGACGCGGGACCCGAGGCATTGTCACCGCCGGCGAACAGGCCTTGGATGGAAGTTTGGCCGGTGACGGGATCGGTTCTAAAGCAACCTCGCTCGCTTTGGGCCTGGATATGCCCGGTCAACTGCTCGTCCACCATTTGGCCGATGGCCACAATGATCTGGTCGGCTTCCAGAGTGGCCAGGTCGTTTTCGTCAAAGACGGGACTGAAGCGTTTCTGCTCGTCAAAGACCCGGGTGCAACGTTTGAGCTCGAGGCCGGTCACGGAGCCGTTGCCCGTAATGCGCTTGGGTCCCCAACCGTTGCGGATGGTGATGTTTTCGGCCAGCGTGGCTTCGATTTCCTCCTTGTAGGCGGGCATTTCATCACGCTGTTCGAGGCAGACCATCTCGACCCTCCGGGCGCCGAGGCGCAACGCCGTCCGGGCCACGTCAACCGCGACGTTGCCGCCGCCAATCACCACGACCCGGTCTTTCACCGCAGGCTTCGCGGCCGAAGCCGCGTCCCTGAGAAACTCGACGCCATGAAGCACGCCGTTGATTTGCTCGCCTTCGATGCGGAGTTTGCGGCTCTTCTGGGCGCCGGCGGAAAGGAATACCGCATCGTAATCATCCCGGAGCGATTGAAAGGTGATGTCCCGGCCGACGCGAGAGTTATAGACGAACTTGACGCCCTTGCGGCGGATCAGTTCGATTTCGTGGTCCAGGATTTTCTTGGGCAGCCGGTACTCGGGAATCCCCCAGCGGAGCATGCCGCCGGCGGCGCTCAACGCCTCATGCAGCGTGACTGCAAAACCCGCATCGGCGAGGTCGCCGGCCGCGGTCAATCCCGCCGGACCGGCGCCAATCACGGCCACCTTTTTGGCCCCCGGGGCGGGGGTTCTCTCTTCCGGCAGGGCCAATTTCCCCGCCTCGAGCATCTCGATTTCCTTATCGGACGCGAATCGTTTCAACAACCGGATGGCGATGGGATCATCGGCCTTGCCGCGCGTGCAAACTGATTCGCAGGGATGGGTGCAAATCCGGCCGCAAATAGCGGAAAGCGGATTTCTCTGGCGGACAAGGTTGACCGCCTTGAGGTACTCCTTTTTCTTGATGAGCTGGACGTAGCCTTGGACGTTGACCTTGGCCGGGCACTTCACCTTGCAGGGGGCGTGGCCCTGCTTGAGGATGCCAAAGATGTTCGGCGTTGCCTGGGCGTAGAGCTTGGCAATGCCTTTTCGAGTGCCCAGACAGCGATTGAACTCGTCCGGTATGTCAACGGGGCAGACTTGAGTGCATTCACTGCAGCCGGTGCATTTGTGCTCGTCCACATAGCGCGGAAACCGCCTGACTGTCGCTTTGAAATGGCCCGGCTTGCCCTGCAAGCCAGTCAGCTCCGAGAGCGTCAGAATCTCGACATTCAGATTCCGCGCGCATTCGACGAGTTTGGGGGAGACAATGCAGGTCGCGCAATCGCCGGTGGGAAAGGTCTTGTCCAAGTGGGCCATCATGCCGCCGATGGCGGCATCACGCTCGAGGAGATAGACTTTGAACCCGCTGTTGGCAAGATCCAGGGAGGCCTGCACGCCGGCAATGCCCCCGCCCTGCACCAGCACCGCGCCAATCATTTTGTCGTCGGACTTGCTCATGTCAGTTTGCGGCTACCTTTTCCAAAACCGTTGAGGCGGGAACCATCAGCTTCTCGAACCCGAGTTCATCGCGGCGAATGCCAAGGCAAAGCCCAACAAGCTGAGTGATGTAAAGGATCGGCATTTGATGGTTCCTGCCGGTTTGTTTGCGGATGTCCTGTTGCCGCAAATCCAGATTGACCTGGCATAGGGGGCAACTGACCGCAACACAGTCGGCCCCCGCGCGGCAGGCCATGTCGAGAATCGAATCCGTGAGCTGGACCACGACATCGGTTCGCGAAAGCGACAACCCGCCCCCGCAACATTCGACCTTGCATGGCCAGTCCAGGCTCTGGCCGCCGATGGCTTCGACCAACCGATCGAGCGACATCGGGTTTTCCGGATCATCGAATTTCAAAATCTTTGGCGGACGAACCAGCAGGCACCCATAGTAACAAGCCACCTTGAGGCCATTCAGGGAATGTTTCACGGCGCGGGAGATGGCCTTGAGGCCCACGTCGTCCAGGAGCACTTCGAGAAAATGGCGCACCTTGACCGAGCCGTCATAATCGCGCTCGAGGGCCTCGCCGACCTGCTTGCGGGTCGCCGGATGAGCGGCGATTTCGTGGTTGGCCACCTTCATGCGGTTGAAGCAGGCGGCGCAGCTAACCACCATGTCCAGGTTCATGTCCCGGACTTTGGCCATATTGGCGGCGGGCAATGAGACGGCCAGGAAATGATCGGTCTGGTGGCCGGCAGTCGCGCCGCAGCAGGTCCAGCCTTTGGGTTCGACCAGGTCAATTCCCAGCGCGCGCGCCACGGCCAAAGTGGATTGGTGCATGTCCCTGGCCGTAGATTCAGCCGAGCACCCTGGGAAGTAGGCATACCTCATGCTTGGGGTCCTTGGTTCTTCTTGGATTGCTTGAAAATGCGGCGCACGGTTTTCCGGTCGCCGCCTCGGGGAGGCAGCAAAGAAATCTTCCCCTTCTTGAGCATCGTTGGGAATTTCTCCGTGTCGTTCATCCAGGTTCCCGTGCCCAGTTTGTAGGCGGCGACCATCCCGATTTCATAGCTGCGACCGAACATCTGGACCGTTCTGAGGAACGCCCGGTTAAACAGCGGCACATTGCCGGCCGGCTTGGGCGCGCCTCTTTCCAAGGCCAGCTTGCGCAAGGCGTCAATGACCCCCGCGACATCGATCCCCATCGGGCAGCGAGTGGAACAGGTCTCGCACGAGACGCACGCCCAGACAAGATCGCTCTCGAGCAGTTCATTGCCCGCGCCCAAATGCAGTTGCCGCATAATTTCCGAGGGCCGGGACTTCGCCAGTTTGGCCACCGGACAACCGCTCGAGCACTTCTTGCACTGAAAACAGACGCCCAGGGCCGCGCCGCATATTTTTTCCACGGCGGCCTTCAAGCCAGGGCCAGTCTTTTTTTGCTTGATCGTTATCAATGGAGTTTGAGGATGAGACCGCAGTTCAAAAGCGGCTCGCAAGCAGCCTCATGTTGTTGAGTTTTCGTTCATCCTGAGGCTTGCGAGCGTAGTCGTCAATATCATTTTGAGAGCGTCCACTTGAGACGGCTGCCGGCTGAAGCCGGCGCTCCCCGCCGCCGCCGCGGTGCCGCTGCCGCGGCGGGAGTTCTGGCGTCCGTTTGTGGGTTGGCTGAACTGGATATTTTTTATTATTTCCGCACTTTTCCGTACTTTTCCGCACTTTTCCGCTCGCCGGTGCGATAGCCTGAGAGCCAGCGGGCGAGGGCCCATCTTGAGACCGAGATTCCCTGCGGCTTGGCAGCCGTGGAGGGGATGGCCTCTGCGCTGGCAAGGGATGGGGCGCGAGGCTCGGGTGGCCAGTCGAGGTTTTTGAGCGACTCGACTGTTTCTGGCAGGGTGTTCCGGGCGGCGTGGTCGGCGATGGCGGCCTGGCGGTCTTTTGGGAGCCGGTTGAGCTGGGAGCGTCCGTCGGGTTTACGGTTCATTGGATTTGGGGGTTTGCGCTCGGGCGGAACGTAACGACCGCAAAGAACGCAGAGACCACAGAGAAGACATTTGGGGATAGGTTGCCCGCCCGCGCCTTGGCAGCCGCCGGGATCCCGGCGTCATGTTGACCAAGTTATTCTGCTTTGGCTCCTGGGCCTCGGAATCTCCGAATTGTGTCGCATTCATACGCAATAAGTTTGGCATGGTTTGGGGCGGGAGGGCAAGTGGTCCATTGGCTGTATCGGCTGTATTGGTCCGTTCTGCTCAAGCTGAGGCCGGTACGGCGGGACAATGCGTGGCGCCCGGCACCGGGGCCGGCCGATGGGGTTGGCTCCAGCGTGGCTGTTTTTTCCCGGGATTTGGCTAGATCTCAGCCCGGTTTCCTGGTGGCCTGCCAGAGACGGTTCAATCCTTGGATCCAGGTGCCCTGAGCGAGATAATCAATCCGGAGCGACTGGGGGCCGGCGTTCTTGGCGAACGCCGCGACATCGGCGGCGCGGTTGCACTGCTCGACCAAGGCGGTTTCGAGCGAGCGGTTGCAAGGGATGAAATAGTTGGCCTTGTTGTCTTTGGGGGTGGCACTGAAGTCAAGCTGGGCGAGCAGGCCGCCAGCGGTGCGCTTCTGGATGGTTTCGTGAAGGAATTTGATGGCTTCCTTCCAGGCCGAATCAGGATCCCAAACGTGGTGGGCTTCGTCGTTCATCACCATGACACGCTGATGGCTGGTGATGCGGTCGCGGAGCGCCGCGGCGGTATCGAGCGCGGTCGCTTTCGAGACGGCGGGCCCCATCCAGTCGAAAGTCTGCCCGGACTCGCGCTTGCGGGCGTTGTCGAAAAGGCGGTGGATGTTGGTCAGGTAGAGGGTGCCGCCCGTGGTGACACCGCCGGCTTCGTCCTGAAGGACGGTGGTCAGATTCCAGTCGCCGCGCCATTCTGCGGGGATAAGTGGATCGCGGTCGAAAATGTCGGGGCCGCCGCCCTCAGGTTTGAAATCTTCCTTGAGCCGCTCGAACACGGTGAGGTTCGGCGCAATGATGACGAAGTGTTTCGCCATCGGGGAATCGCTTTCGCGCAAGGCGTGGAAGTAGCTCCACACGATGCCCAGGCTCATGACTTTGGTTTTGCCCGAGCCGGTAGCCATCTTGAACGCGTAGCGGCTCCAGGCGTCCTCTTCGTCGGTGACGCCGAGGGCGGCGGTCTCGGCATAGGTGCCGCCGAACTCGGCAATGAGCTGAGAGAGCGATTCGAGTTTTCGGACTTCCGTGAGGTAGATGAGGGTTTCGAGGGCTTCGGCTCGGATGGTCAGGGGTTCGGGCATAGTCAGCCTTCGGAAAAGACGGTGAGCCCCGGGACATTTTCGAAATGTTTGCGGTTGTGGGTCACGAGCGGCATTGTGTGCCGGATAACCGTAGCCGCGATCCATGAGTCCTGGAGCGACATGGGGCGACCGCGGCACGTCTTCGCCACGATGTCAACGAGCATCGCGGGGGTCATCTCACGGGGTTCTCGGCGTGCCAGCGTTCCAGGGCCTCGTCAAAGCCCTCCCAATCCTGCGCCTTCCTGGGCCCGTAGAGGGAAGCGGTTTCGGTGACAGGCCCAACGCGCTGGCGACGGGCGTATTCTTCTGCCGATGGGCTCTCCCAAAAACCGTAGGACCAGGCTGCTTCGTGGGCGGCGGATACGCCCAGCGGCTCGTCAACGCGCTCTATGTCAGCAATCTCAAGCCGGTGCGGTTCACCGCCTGGGGTGTATTCCATGCGCCCGGTGACGCGAACGAATTGGCGGATGCACTCCTCGACCTCCGCGCTGAGGTTTTCGGGGAAGTTGCAGAGGATGGGCTGGCCGATTGAAGGATAGACACGTAGCTGCCGGCCGGTTTCTTTGAAGTCGGCCATTAGCAGTCGGCCCTGAACAGCCTGCTGCTGCGACTGGGGCTGGGCAATGCGCTGGCGTACGCGGTCCTGCCCGCGCAGGTCGTAGGCCGCTTTTATCGGGCTGGGCCGGTGGCTCAGCGTGAATTCCACCCGCGAGACGCCCTTGCTGAAAAGCCGCCCGAAATCTCGGAGCTTCATCAGGACACCCAAATCGAATCCGGGGGGCAGGGCGGCGGTGTCCTGGGAAACCGCCTCGATTCCCTCCAACAGGACCTTGTAGGTTGTCCCGCCGAAGTCGGCGTTCTGCATTATGATCTGGCGGTCGGTTCGGTCGAGGAGCGCAACGGCGGCGGGGCTGCCCTCGGTGAAACCGATGAGGTCAAGCGAGAGCGCTTCGGTGACATCGTTCGGCCGCCGGCCAGGGACGGCACTCGGGGTGTGTTGTAAGGCCAGCGCCACGCGTTTGGCACAGGCGGAGAATTCGCGCGTAGCCTGGATGAAGTCGTCCAGCCGCATGCGGCTGGGCTTTACTTCCGGGCCATCGAAACGGATGGTGAGATAAGCATTGAGTCTGTTGCCGTTCATAACTTCCTCTTCCTACGCGTTCACGTCAATGGCGATGCTAGTGTCGCACCCGAAAACGTCAACGACTTTGACGCAGATGGTGTGTTTGCCACTAGCCTCGTACGCGTGGCCGGCGTCGCTGACGGTCTTGAGGGAGCGGTCTTTGCGCGTGCGGTAGTCCTGCCAGTGGTGATTGAAAGGTCTCCCTGGCTGCCAATCGAAGTCCACGGCCCAGAAATCAATGAAATCGAAGCCGCTCTTGATGGTGCGCTCCTTTAAGGCTTCGAGCTCCTTGGCCGGCACTTCGGCCAACGATGGCAGGAATTTGGTGAGCTTCACGTCAACGGATTTCTTGCCTGACTCTTTCCGACTGACCGTTTCCGCCTCCAGCACGGCCATTTCGAGGAACGGTGGCGGGCTTTTGCGGTTCTTTTCCATGACTTCGCGGGGGATGGGGATGAGCTTTATCTTCACGCCGAGCTCGGCCTCGAGCGCAAGCGTGAATTGGCGCAATTCCATTTCAAACTCCCAAGCCAGGCAATAAACTTCGCGACCGCCGGCCTGGGCAGTGGCCTCGGCAACGGCACGGGCCTCCTGGCGGGTAAAGACGGAATCAATGCCGTCCACGTGGCAGAAGGCGCCAGCTTTGCGGCCATGCAGGAGGGGGCTTGGCGGGGCGGCGAGAATCTCGGCCTTGAAGAATTCCAGCACGAGGCGGCGATGTTCTTCTTCCGCGCCCTTGAGGCGATCCTTCTGCCACCACTGGCGCTCGTAACGGCCGAGATTGTAAACGTCGAACGCGCGGTAAGGTCTGCCCTCGGCGTGCAGAGCGCGCTGGAGTTCGATGAGGCGTTTGCGGCTGGTGTGGATGGCGAAGCGGCCGAGATCGGCCATTATCCAGCGCCGCCCGAGGCGCTCCGCCACTGCGCCTGTCGTGCCGCTGCCGCAGAAAAAATCTGCAACGAGATCGCCTTCGTTGGACGAGAGTTTGATAATTCGTTCGAGAAGAGGTTCTGGTTTTTGGGTCTTGTAGCCGAGCATTTCTTCGGTGGAGTGGATGCCCCGAATCATCTTGATGTCATCCCAAAGGTCCTGGAGCGGCACGCCCTTGCATTTGTTTTGGCAGTGGCGCGGGCTGCCCGGACCGGGCCGGCGGGTCCTTGGGCGCCGTGGCTCCAGGACATTGACGCCAGCAATCATCGGGAGCGGTTCTATCGCATCCAAATCCCTTAGCGCATAAGGGGTGTGGCGAATTAACAGAAGCAAACAAAGCCAACGAAGACAAATCCCTTAGCGCTTATGGGGTGGGGGGGCGGGAGAGTGGGGATTGCGGGCGGTGAACTAACAGAAGGTAACGGAGGAAATCCCGATTCGGAATCGGGATTCTCTCCGTTACCTTCTGTTCAACTCTGACGGAATGCTTACGATCAGGACGTAATCGGATTTGGCGGCGCGGCGACCGAAGGGCCCCAAATCTTGCCTAACGACATTCCAGTGCGAGAAAGATGCGGAGAATCAAAGCACCTCAGATCTCATGCCCATCGAGCGAAGATAGATAACCGCGGAATACGGAATACGCGGAATCCCGATTCGGAATCGGGACCGCGTATTTCGCGTATTCCGCGGTTCCTCAAAAGGACTCTTAGGCGAGGATTTGGGAGAAGGTGGAGGGATTGCGGGCGGGGGATGTTGTTCGGGCCCTCACCCCTGCCCCTCTCCCATCGGATGGGACAGGGGTAAAACTATTGTGGGCAGAGATTTGGAGGCAGGCTGGAAGCCTGCTCCACTCCCATCGGATGGGAGAGGGGAGGGTTATTGCGGGGGCTTGGGCCAGGGCGGCGCTCGCGGCTCGCTACGGAGGCGTCACGAAATAACCGCTACAATCTGACTTGGCTTTTTGCCGGCTGGCGGCGTTGCTCGCTCGTCACGGATCCGGGATATGCTCCTCGCTCGCGCCTCGCCAGGCGCCAAATTCCCGGCGTCCAATTGTAAAGGTTATTTCGTGATGGCTCCTAAGCTGCTGGGCTGGTATGTGCCGCCCTTACGGGGTTTTGGAGAACGGAGGGACCCGCTGCGCGCCGGGACGGCGCGCGGTCCGGTGGGGTGGGTCACCCTTACAGGGTTTTGGGAATCCTAAGCCTGCGTTCTTTTGGCCGGGCCGGGAGGGTTTGTCGAGGCGGTTTTTGGCGAATCAGCTTGCCGGCAATCGGTTCTTGGTTTAGGAAGCGGCGGTGCTCTTGAAGACAATCCTCGGGTGTCTGGCGGTCTTGAGCCTTGGCCTGACGCTCTGGCAATGGCGGGCGGCCTGGCGTTTCCCGCTCCACCGGCGGGTAGAGGCCGCTTCCTTCTTCCCGGCCGTGACTTTGCTCAAGCCGCTCAAGGGGTGCGACCAGATGACGGAGGGTTGCCTGCGCAGTTGGCTGGCCCAGGAGTACCCGGGGCAGGTGCAAACTTTATTCGGCGTGGCCGAGGCGGACGACCCGGTCTGCCTGCCGGCGCGCCGGCTGCTCAAGGAGTTCCCGGAGGCCGATGCGCAACTGGTGGTCTGCGGTCCTCTCCGGGGCGCGAATCTTAAAGTATCGAAGCTGGTGGAGCTGGACCGCCTGGCCCGGAACGAGCTGGTCATCATCAGCGATGCCGATGTAAAGGCGCCGCCGGATCTCCTGGCGAATATTGTCGCCCCGTTGCGAGAGGAGGAGGTGGGGCTGGTCAACTGTTTTTATCGCCTGGCAAATTCCCCGACGCTGGCCATGCGGTGGGAGGCGCTGGCTACGAACGCCGACTTTTGGAGCCAGGTGCTCCAGGCCCGGAGCCTCAAGCCGCTGGATTTCGCGCTGGGGGCCGTGATGGCCACGCGCCGCCGGCAACTCCGGGAAATCGGCGGTTTTGAGGCCCTGGCCGATTGCCTGGCAGACGATTACCAGTTGGGCCGCCGCATCGCCGAGCGGGGCTATCGCATCGAGCTCTCGCCCGTGGTGGTCGAGTGCTGGTCCACCCCGATAGGCTGGGCGGCCGTCTGGAAGCATCAACTGCGCTGGGCCCGCACGATTCGCGTCTGCCAGCCCGCCCCGTATTTCTTCAGCATCCTGAGCAACGCGACGCTCTGGCCGCTGTTCTATTTGGCAATCAATCCGACCGGTCCGGCCCTGCTCTTGGGCTTGGCTTGCTGGTTCGCGCGCATGGCCGCGGCGGTCGACTTGCAGGCGAGGCTTGAGGGCGGTCCACAGACCACGGACCACAGACCACAGACCACAGACCACGGACCACGGACCACGGACCACGGACCACAGACCACGGACCACAGACCACAGACCACGGACCACAGACCACAGACCACGGACCACAGACCACAGACCAC
>Ga0187868_1002329_pt1 | contig 12572 bp, 13 predicted proteins | sample June2016WEW_13_4_FD_133014 | JGI IMG/M metagenome (GOLD analysis project Ga0187868, IMG submission 133014) | Peatland microbial communities from SPRUCE experiment site at the Marcell Experimental Forest, Minnesota, USA - June2016WEW_13_40 | ecosystem: Environmental > Terrestrial > Soil >... | reverse complement strand
TCGCGGCGTGACTTGTAACGGCGCGCCTGGCGCACGATATCGTCGGCGGCGAAGGGCGGCACGCGGAACCCCTGCCACAGCACCTGCCACAGGGCGCGCGAGTCGCGCACGTTGTGCTCGCTGATGATCAGCATCTGGCGGAAGGTTTTCGCCAGCATATAGAGGTGCCCGATGGCGGCTTCGTCGCCATCGCCGGTGGAAAGAATTGCGTCCATGATGGCCAGCGCGCGGGGGCGATCCTTGGCCGAGATCGCATCGGTCAGCTCATAGAGCGTGCGCTGCTTGGCGGCCAGCACCATGGTCTCAACGTCGCCGAGCGTGATACGTTTTTTTTCGCCGGCGTAGAGGATGAGCTTTTCCAGCTCCCCGGAGATCATCATCATGTCGGCGCCGAGCGCATCCACCAGTTCGCGCGCCGCGTCGCTTTCGATCTTCACTCCCTGCCGGGTTGCGGTTTCGGCGATCCAGCGCGACGCCTCGGCTTCATCCACGCGGGCCAGCTCCACCATGGTGCAGAACTCGCCCAGGGTTTCGCGAATTCGCTGGTAGCGATCCTTGTCGGTCAGCTCCATGCGCCGGGGATCGGCGGGGATGCCAATGTGGTCGGCGATGAAGAGGAGTAGCGCGTCCGGATTCGGATTGGCGAAGTACTGCCGCAGCGCCTCGAACTCGGCATCGTGCTTGCCGCGTCCATAGAGCGCCTTCACGCCGCGCACGAAAAAAACCTGGAAGGGCGCCATGAGCGAAGGCGTAAGCGCCTGGTCCAGGATTTCCTGAAGCGGAGTCTCTTCCAGGTCGAGCTCGTGCAGGCCGAAGTCGCGGAGTTCAACCGGGAGCAGATGTTCGAGCACAGCCTCGCGGCACTTCCTGCGGAAAAAGGCCTCATCGCCGGCGAAGACGTATCCCGGCTTCAGCTTGCGTCCGCTGACATCGGCAATAAAGCGCTCGACTACCGAGAAAGTCTTCAGAAGGCCTCCAGGACGTTGCTCACCAGCGAGCGCGCAAAATCGCGGCAGAGGCGGTCAAACGCGGGGTCTTGCTCCTCGAAGAAGCTGGAGACCTGCTCGGAGGCCTGGTACTCGTCGCGGAACAAGTAGTTGGGGTTGCGGAAAAGCACTTCGCCATTGCCGCCGGTGAGCGTCACGCTCATGCGAATGGTGATCACGCCGGAAGAGGCGCGTCCCGTCCGCGAGTCGTAAGTCAGCGGCTCGATCTGCGTGCTCAACACGCTGCCACGCATGGTGGCGTCGGCATTGGCGGGATCGCTGACGATGCGGTATTGGGTTCGAGCATTAAACTCGCGCACGACAGCCGCGGTGAGCTTAGCCTCGATACGGTAGGTCTGGCTTTTATTCTGAAACGTGGGCACGGCGATGGTATGAACGTCCTGCGGCAAGCGCGAAGCTTTGCCCGCCACGTGGTAGCCGCAGCCTGGCAAGCTCACGATCGCGAGCAATGCGACTCCGCAAAAGACCTTCGCCCATGAGCGAGTCTTCACTGCACCTTCCCCCGGGGGCGCGTGGCAGCCATGTCTTCGGCGGACTCCACCGCGAGCGACGCCAAGACGCGCAGGTTATCCGCGGCCGCCCAAATCCAGAAACCGGTCTTGCTGTCCGCGTCTCGCCGGACCGCAATCTGAACGTTCTGCTGGCCGGCGGCGTTCAGATTACTGGGCTCGCTCGGCGGCTTGCGGACAAACTCCAGGTGTTCGCCGGCAAGCGCCGCCTCGAAGTCATCCAGCGAGGCCGGCGACGCCAGATCAATGTATATGGAGAAGGTGTGAGCGTGGAAGACCGGAGCGTGCAAAAACATCAGCGAAGGCACGGGCGCGTGCGCATTGGTGATGGCACGGTAATGCCGCAGCACGCGCTCTTCGACGGCGGCCAGCGTCGGCTCGGCCCCTTCGCCATATCCCGGCACGACGTTGAACGCCACCTGCGTCCCGAAAACCATGGTCGGCAATTGCTGAAACGAAAGCAGGTTCACCGTCTGCTCGTGGAGTTCGTCCATGCCACGGCGTCCGCGCTCGCTGGCCGGTTCCAGAACCGTCGCGTTGGCTCGACGGATCTTGTGTTGCTTGTTGAGTCTCACCAGCAACAACCCGAGCACCACCGACGCCGGATGCGCAATGACCACGGGAGCCGTGACCAGCTCCACCGGGTGGCCCTCGCCGAGTTCCTGCTCGAGCCATGGGGCGCGAACCACGGCCTCGGGGCGAGCATCCAGCGCATAGGTAACATCGATAATCTCGCTGCCCGCGCGGCGCACCATCTCCCACGTCTTGTTTGTGCAGGCTTCCTCGGCGGCAAAAAAAGTAAAATCGACGCCGCTCAGGTGTTCGGCCGTAACGCTTTGAATGAACGAGGGCTCGTCGCCCACCGACTCGATCTGTCCGAGCGACTCTTCGTCGTCAAGCAAGCGAATATCGCCGGCCGGAAAGTTGCGCTCCGTAAGCAGGTCCTTGAGTTCCTTCCCCTTGAGCGTAGCGGCGCCGATAATGGCAACCAGAAATTTTGCTCCCCCCTGGTTGGTATCTGGCTTCGAACTTTTTATCTCTGGTTTCGAGATTTTCGTCATCAATGTCCGGTGACCTCTTGCGGAGGAGCAGGCGGCAAAGTCGCGCGCCGCCTCAGAGCGTAGAATAACCGCGCCCACACGCCCGAAATCATGTAAAGAACCGCGAGCGCAAAAAGCACGTAACGAGACCAATAAAAGATCAAGGCGATAAATCCGCACATAATCAGTACCAGCCGGAATGGATGCCGGCTTCGGAAATCAATGCTTTTGGCGCTCCAGAATCGCCATCGGCTCACCATCAGAAATCCCAGGATCGTTACCACTCCGATCCAGATGACCGAATACCACCACTTCTCGATCGGGTCTCCTTGCACAAGATGAACCATTGCGGCGATGCAGGCCGCCCCGCCAGGGATCGGCATGCCGACAAAATACTTGCGCCCCGGACGACCGGGATTAGTAGGCTGCGGGTTCACCGCGATATTGAAGCGCGCCAGCCGGGCCGCGCCGGCAGCCAGGAATATGAAAGAGGCGATGGCGCCAAGCTGGATGATCCGCGCTCTCAATGAAGGATCGAGCACCAGTGGAAGCTGCCGGAAGCCCCACATCCAGGCGAGCAGAGCCGGGGCCACGCCAAACGTCACGACATCGGCCAACGAATCCAGCTCGCGTCCGAAGTCGCTGGTCGTATTGGTCAGGCGCGCAATGGCGCCGTCCATGCCGTCGAACAGCACGGCAAACCCGATCGCGATGGCGGCAACGTTGAAGTGCCACGGCTCCTCCGCGCTGCCTATCACCGCCTGCGAAATGGCATAGTAGCCGGCGGCCAGATTGGCTGTCGTGAACAAAGACGGCAGCAGGTACAGGCCCTTCCTCATCCGGCGAGGCGGTCTGTCCTCCCCGCGGCGATGGAAAACACTCATCGTGAGCTCCCCGACTGCTGTTCGTGCACGTCCAAAACCTTTTGTGGCACCGGCTCCGGCAGTGCGGCCAGAACCGTGGAACCGCCCTTCACGTTTTCGCCAACCTTGACCGCCGGCCGCGCGCCGACAGGCAGCAAAACATCGCAGCGCGAGCCAAACTTGATCAGGCCCACGCGCTCGCCACGCTCCACATGCTCTCCCGGATGGCGATTGAAGACGATGCGCCGCGCCAGCAGCCCGGCAATCTGCTTGAAAACGATAGGATGGCCGTCATCGGTACGCAAGCTGCAAATACTCTGCTCGTTCAACTCCGCCGAGGCCGCGCCCATGGCGTTTTGGAACTTGCCCTTGCGATATTCGACGCCGGTGATCACCCCTGAGACTGGCGAGCGGTTGACATGAACATTAAAAACATTAAGGAAGATGCTGATGCGCAGCCACTGCGCTCCCGCCACGGCCACCGGGGAAACCTCCGTCACTTTGCCGTCGGCGGGCGAAACCACCGCCCCAGCGGCTTGCGGAATGACTCTTTCCGGATCGCGGAAGAACCACAGGAAAAAAGCCGCCAGCAGCAAGGGAACGATCGCCAGGGCAGGAGTCGTCAACCAGCCGACGACCACGGCCACCAGCAGCAAAGCACCCGCGTAATAGAATCCGTCGCGAACCATGTAGATGAACTGATTATATAGAACAGCTATTGGCGGGGCTTTGGAGAAGAATTTTCGACCGGCTCCGGCTGGCCTGGCAGGCGGCAAGCGGGAGCTGAGCGCCGGACACTGCGATTCCTCCGGACACACTTCAGCGGCGGCCCGGGTTCGAGCGTTCAACGGACTTTAACAATTCGCGGAAACTGGATTATCGGGCTTTATGCCACGTGCTCGGGATGCGTTTTCACGTATTGCTGCTCGAGCACTAGCATCTGGTCTTTCAGGCGAAGCTTTAACTTCTTAAGCCGGACCTGTTCAACTTTATCGTCTTCGGAGAGGTAGGGCTTCTGCGAGAGGTGATCAAGGCGCTGGGAGTATTGCGCATGTTCCTGAACCAGGTGCCGGAATTCCTCGTTGCTGGCCAGGAGCGACTCGCGTACGAGATTTACCATTTAGGACCTCCTTGCGGTACCCGGTGGCGCACTACCCTCGCCTACGGGCCGGCGTACCCGATGAGCCGCAGCTTCCGCGACCTCCGGGGCCGTTCAACCGTGTTGCACACACTAGCACGGGGGAAGATATGGGTTCAACCGTTTTTGAAAGAACCATTAAAGGCGCCTAAGGAGAACGGCTATTGCACCTAAAATGGAGCAAAATCGCATCTTCCTCAGGGTCGCGGTAGTAGTTCCTGCGCCGTCCAATCATCTGGAATCCCCAACGGGCATAGAAAGCCCGGGCGGCCTGGTTCGATTCCCGCACTTCCAGCAGAACTCTCCCGGCACCTTCGTTGCTGGCGAGGCTGAGCAACTCCCGCAAGAGCAGGTTGGCACATCCCCGCCGGCGAAGCGCCGAATCAACGACGATGTTCTCAATCTCCCACTCCTGGCCCATGCAAAGTGCCACCACAAACCCGGCGATGGCGGAATTGGGGTTGCTGTTCGCGGCAATCTCCGCTGCCATTTCCGCCACCAGGCAGATACGCCTCGGCACGCTGCCCTCATCCGCCCGCGGGCCGGGAAACAAGGCATGATATTCCCGCTCACTCCAGTGGGCAGCGCTCGGCGATTGCCGTTCGATGGCGAGCAGGCGCGGGATGTCGTTGATTTCCGCCGGACGCACTCGCATGCGGTTACTCCGGCGGCCGCCCTGATTTGGGGACGGAGAATATCTCCGCATCTGAGCGCCGCAGGTAATTCGCATCCAGCGTCGCGGACGATATCGTCAGCCCCTGGAGGTATTCAGCCACTCCCAGGCGAGCGATGAGATCCGCCCCCGGGCGCGAAATTCTTTCCACGGGAGAGCCGGACTGACGCAATGCCCTCTCGATGGTTGCGTCAGGCGTGTACGTAACCGGCACGGGGACGCGTGTGCCCAGTGACGCCGTGAAGTCGTCAAGGCTCAGCAGAACCTCGTCGATGCGATGCAATCTCAGCTCCGCAGGCACTTCACTGTGCACCACCTGGTACTCGCCCACGTACACCTCACGCCGCTGTGCATCGAGCGCAACAACCACGGAAGCCGTCTGCCGGGCAGCGGCGGCTGTGGCCGCCAACAGCGAAACCGCAACGATTGGCTTCCTCAGGGCTTCAGCCAATCCCTTCACGGTGGACAGGCCCACGCGCAGCCCGGTAAAAGATCCGGGACCGGAGGCGACGGCCAGCAGATCGATCGCACTCTTAGCCAGAGACGCACCCGCCAGCAATGCCGATATCGCCGGAATGAGCTGCGCCGAGTAGGTCCCGCCCGCAATCGGCATGGAGCCGAGCACCTCGAAGCCCTCCCCGCTGCCGCGGGCCAGGGCAACGCTGCCGTCACGGCCTGAAGTATCTATGCCAAGAATAACCATGCCTCAGCCGAACCCAAATCTGCCGAGGATTTCCTCAAGCACCGTGTACGGGTCGCACTCGTGCGCCGCAATTCTCGCCGCCAGCTCTCGCCCCGCTGCCTCCGTCAGGTAGTCGCGTCTGACGCGCTGCATCAGCGCGACTCGCAGCATCTCGACCAGGCGCACGCGCCAGCTCTCGATGCGACGGTGACGCCCTAGGCCAGACGTCTCCAGAAACGCTTCATATTGCGCGATGGCGACCGCCAACTCGGAGATGCCGCGACCCTCGCTGGCAACGGTCTTGACAATCGGCGGCGTCCAACTCTCCATCGCCGCGCCGTCCGCGCCAGTCGCGCCTCTGGGCGGAGCAGTCGACTGTAAAGCACGAACCTCGCGCTCGACCCGATCGGCGCCCTCGCGATCGCTCTTGTTGATGACGAAGATGTCGGCAATCTCCATGATTCCCGCCTTGATGGATTGCACATCGTCTCCCATGCCGGGTACCAGAATCACTAGCGTCACGTCGGCCAGGCGCACGATATCCACTTCATCCTGTCCCACGCCAACGGTCTCGATCAGCACGACGTCGCGCCCGCTGGCGTCGAGCACAGTGGCCACGTCCGCCGTGGTGCTGGCCAACCCACCGAGGGAGCCGCGGGTGGCCATGCTGCGAATGTAAATCCCCGGATCGGCGTGGTGCCGTTGCATGCGGATGCGGTCGGCCAGAATCGCGCCTCCCGTGAACGGGCTCGTCGGATCGACCGCGACAATGCCAACGCTCTGCTGACGCTTGCGATACTCGCGCGCCAACTGATCGGTGAGCGTGCTTTTTCCCGATCCTGGAGCACCCGTAAGGCCCACGACACGGGCACGCCCGCTGTAGGGAAAAAGCGCCCGCAGCAGCTCGTGCGACTCCTTCGTGCGGTCTTCGACGGCCGTGATCGCCCGGGCCAAGGCGCGCGGACTTCCCGCCCGAATTTCATTCACCCAGCTCGCAATCGAATCGCTCACGGCAATCCTGATCAGTGTCGCGCTCTACCTTGGGCCTGTTAACACTGCAACGGGCGAAACGCTCACCGAGTTTCTTGAAGCCACGGCAAAGGGAAGTGTAGCAGTTCGCAACGCTGCATCGGCAACATAGCATCGCCGCCGATTTTCCCAGCAAAGCTGAGCTACCAATTCGTCGCTATTAGCATCTCTTATATGTGTATAAGCCAAGTGGATGCCCACCCTTTCGGCGAAGCCAGAGGATGGGAAGTGAGCACGGGCTTGGCAACGTTCCGCCGTCGCCGCTGGCAGTAGCAATTTATTCAGAGTAGTTCAGGAGGAGACCTTGGATTTCCAGTTCACCGAAGAGCAGCAGCACCTCCGCCAAATGGTTCGCAAGTTCGCCGAGCGAGAAATCGCGCCGCACGTGATGGAGTGGGACGAAGCCGCGCATTTCCCGCTCGAGACGATCAAGGAACTCGGGCGGCTTGGGCTCATGGGAGCGATCTTCCCGGTCGAATACTGCGGCGCGGGCATGGGCTACACCGAATATGCCATGGCCATCGAGGAGCTTTCACGCGTCGACGGCTCGGTTGGCATCATCGTGGCCGCGCACACCTCTCTCTGCACCAACCACATCTTTGTCGCCGGCAACGAGGAGCAGAAGCGGAAGTACGTTCCCCGGCTGGCGAGCGGCGACTTCATCGGCGCCTGGGCGCTCACCGAGCCCGGCTCCGGCTCCGATGCCGGCGGCGCGCGCTGCTCGGCCGTGCGGGTGAAAGACAAGTGGGTGCTGAACGGAACCAAGACTTTCTGCACCAACGGCCACTACGCCGACGTGTGCGTGGTTCTCGCCGTCACCGACAAAACGACCCAAACTCACAGCCATCATGGCCTCTCGGCTTTCGTGGTCGAGAAGGGAACCCCCGGCTTCAAACTCGGCAAAAAGGAAAACAAGCTTGGACTGCGCGCCAGCGATACCGCTGAACTCATTTTCGAGGATTGCGAAGTTCCCGCCGAAAACCTGCTCGGGCACGAAGGCCACGGGTTCGTCGATGCCATGCGCATTCTCGACGGCGGCCGCATTTCGATAGCGGCGCTCGGACTCGGCATGGCCCAGGGCGCTTACGATTGCGCGCTGGCATACTCAAAGCAGCGCAAGCAGTTCGGCAAAGCCATCAGTGAGTTTCAAGCCATCCAGTGGAAGCTGGCTGACATGGCAACCGAAATCGACGCCGCCCGCCTGCTCACCCTGCGCGCCGCGTGGATGAAAGATAACGGCATGAAAACCACCCTGGAGTCCGCCATGGCCAAGCTCTATAGCGGCGAAGTCGCCGTCAAGGCAGCCAACGAGTCGGTGCAGATCCATGGCGGCTACGGCTTCATTAAGGACTACCCGGCCGAGAAGTTTTATCGCGATTCCAAGCTCTGCACCATCGGCGAAGGCACCAGCGAAATCCAGCGCATGGTCATTGCGCGCCAACTGCTGCGCGACGACCATGCGGTACGCAATGACCCTGCGACGAGAGCGGCGTGAGCTCACGGTCGCGTGAGCGAACACCCCGCTAGCGGGTTAGTTTGAATTTGCACTCGCCTTGTGGGTCGATGCGATCTCATAATGTGCCGCTTTGGCATCGTGCCGGGACAAGTACTTGCGGCGCTCCTCGGGAACCACGGAAGTCTCGTAGTCCGCTCCCGCGAAGGCGCGAATCGCATCGATGGAATCCCATAACATGATTGTGATGAACTCGACCTCGTCGCCGTGGTCTCTCCTGAGCAGGTAGCTGCTTTTGTAACCTTTTACTTTGCGCTGATGCCGGGCAGAAGCTCCGGCTTCAGCATGGCCTCATAAGCGTCGGCGTGCTCGGGCTTGGTGTATCCGTGCCAGATGCATGCGATCACGTGACCTCCTTTGAACTCGCCTAACTTAACGATACCTAGTGAATGTCATGCTGAGCGTAGCGAAGCATCCCAGGTAACTGTCCCACCCTTGCCGCTTTGGGCTTTTTGATGAAATCCTTCGGCGGCGCATCAGCTCCACGCCGTGCAGGGATCCTTCGCTTCGCTCAGGATGACATCCTGAAACATTGATTCGCTCGGACGCCGCCTCAACTCGCTACGCCGTTGCCCGCGCGGCACAGATCTGCTCGATAACCTGCAAAGCCCGTTCGCACTGCTTGCGGCTCACGTCCAGGTGAGTTACAAAGCGCATGGTTTGCGGGTTCACGCCGTTCGCCCTCACCCTGTGTTCGGCAAGTTTGCTGGAAAGCTCGGCCGAAGTCATTCCTGTGCCGGCGATATCGACGATCAGAATGTTGCTCTGAACCGTTCGCGGATCGATGGAAATGCCCGCAATCCGTGCCAGCCCTTCCGCCAGAAAACGGGCGTTCTCGTGGTCTTGGTGCAATCGCTTCGGGCCCTCCTCCAGGGCGATGAGTCCCGCAGCCGCGAGAACACCGGCCTGCCGCATGCCTCCGCCCAACGCCTTGCGAACCGCGCGCGCTTCGGCAATGAACGCTTTGCTGCCAACCAGAAGCGAGCCTACGGGAGCCCCCAAGCCTTTGGAGAGGCAGAACATCACCGAATCGCACTTGGCCGTAAGTTGGTCCACCGGCACGCCAAGCGCGACCGAGGCATTGAAAATGCGCGCGCCGTCCAGGTGAACGGGAATTCCGGCCTGATGCGCGCCGTCGCAAATCTGGTCCATGACCGCCTGCGGCATCACCGCTCCTCCGGCCATGTTATGCGTGTTTTCCAGCGAAACCAGCCCGGTCTGCGCCAGGTAGTAGATTTTGGCCGAGAGCTTTGTCCGAACCAGGTCCCAGGTAAGAATGCCGTCCGGTGCGGCAACCGGACGCACCACGCAGCCGCTGAACCAGCTCAGCATTCCCATTTCGTAGTTGAAGACGTGACCGCGTTCTTCGCAGATGATCTCCTGTCCGGGCCGGGTGTGCAGCTTGATGGCGATGGCATTCCCCATGCTGCCACTGGGCACGAAGATTGCCGCCTCGCGCCCAAATACTTCGGCGGCCCGCGCCTCCAGCCGATTGATCGTTGGGTCTTCACCATAAACGTCGTCGCCGACCTCGGCCTCGGCCATCGCTCGACGCATGGCTGCCGTGGGCAGAGTCACGGTGTCACTTCGCAAGTCCACCGGACGATCTTGTTCAGAGCTGAAATTCGAATTCGAGCAAGCTAGGGGCATAAAACGAGTTCTCCGGAATGGTCAACTTTAGAGATGCATAAAAAATTCTATCCTAAAGGCAAAGACCCCCATCCAATCGGTAACTGAGCAGCCGCCGGTGGCAGCGGCCATTGTCGAATTTCAATGTGGGAATTATCTATTCGGAATGGGGAATAACCCGGCCTTGATGTGGTTTATTAACGACAGAAGCGGCGACGAACTACAGCCCCGGACAGAAACACGACCCGAGGACTCAAGTTCGAAACTCGGGGTGAGGAAATGACGATCCAGTGTGGTATCTGCGAACATAAGGGGGACCTTCGAGAGGCTCCCGCTTTTCTCTGTTTTAACTGTTGTGACGCCATCCGGCGATTGGTTTGGATCAGCGAGCATACGCCAGCGCGGGCAGAGCATCACGAGCCGGGTCAGAACGCTGAGCGTGCCGGAGCGCGCTTGCCGAAGTCGGCAGTCCTGGGGAAACGTTAAGCCAGAAATCGACTGAAGACTTCGTTCGACAGCAGGCGTCCGCGTGCCGTCAGACGGACCCAGCCGTTTTCGATAGCTATCAGTCCGCTTGCTTCAAGCTCACTGAGCAGATCTCCGCAATCTGGGAATGCTGCGGCGCCAAATTCGCATTCCAGGCGGCTTAACTCCACGCCGCGATTCAGACGCAGTCCAAGAAACCACGTCTCTTCCAGCGCCAGGCGCTCGTCGATCCTGGTCACCTCGAACTCCGAGCCCAAGAGCAGCGCCTCAAGTTCATCGCTGGTTGCAAAGCGCACGGCGGAATGCCGCGAACCCGCATCGCGGGTCAACAGCATGGAATGCGCATCGACTCCAAAGCCCATGTAAGGCCGCCGCAGCCAGTACTTCAGGTTGTGGCGCGAGGCATGGGCGGGAAACCCATCGCCGGTCCGCGGGCCACGCGCAAAGTTCGAGATTTCATACTGTGCGATTCCCGCCGCCGACAACTCTTCGCAGGCCAATGAGTAAAAGTCGGCGGTCAAGTCCTCATCCGGCACGTGGTGCGCGTGATAGCGCGTGCCACCGGCAATCAGTTCCCTGCCCAGCCGCGAGTCTTCGTCCACTTCCAGCATGTAAACGCTGACGTGCGGCACGTTCGCGGCCACAGTCTCCGCCAGCGTGTAGCGCCACGACTCCCCGGTCTGGTGCGGCAGGCCGGCGATAAGGTCGATGTTGATTTCGGCGATTCCGGCGTCGCGCAGTCGTCCAATGTCGCCGAGCACGATCGCGCGCGTGTGCAACCGGCCCACGGCGCGCGCCTCCTGGTCGATAAACGATTGCGCGCCGAGGCTCACACGATTGACCCCGCAACTTACCAGCGTGCTCACCACTTCAGGCGTGAGCGTTCCGGGAGTGCACTCGACCGTGACCTCAGCGGCTGGCTGCACGGTGAAGCTACTGTCGATGGCGGCGAAAATCCTCTGTAGCTGTTCCGGGGCAAGAATGCTGGGCGTCCCGCCGCCAAGATAGATAGAGTCCACCTCGCGCTCGAAGCGGCCGCCAACCTGCTCGGCTATCTGCCCGGCCCGCCGAAGCTCGCGCTCGAGATGAGCGACATAGCGCTCCAGCAGAGGCCGCGAGAACACGCCCGAGGCGAAGTTGCAGAAGCTGCACTTGGTACGGCAAAACGGCACCGAGATGTAAAGTCCCAGCGGCATGCAAGCTGCGCGAAAGGCTATCCCAAGACGGGCGCGCCCTCGCGACGTTTTACGTAATCGGCGAGATTGCTCTTCAGAAATCGAAAATCGGTATCAATCTCTTGCATTTCAAAGGTAATGCCGAGCGGGATCGACTCGTAGATAGAAGCGAGGTGATTGCAGATGGCTGCAAACACTTTTTCCCCGGCAGCATGCTTTTTTACCGGATCGTGTCCGGGACGGAACCTGAGTACAACGTGCACAAAGGCGTTGTCCGGATGCCCGTCCGCAATCCGGTAGCAGGCGCGCTCCGAGGTTCGCGTCTTGAGGCCCGCCATGGGGAACTCTCCCGTCTGCACGGTGGCATCGTGAACTTCTCGCACGAACTGCTCCAGGTTCAGCCGCTCGCGAAGGTTGCTGGAATATTCGATGATGATGTGCGGCATCGCTTCTCTCCAAGGTGCTGTCTACTGTGCCTGTATTACCGGCTACATTAAGGTCGGCATGAGCTAATGTGTTGCCAAATTACCATGCGGAACAGCCGGATCACGAAAACCGGGAATTCTCGATCCGCCAGATGGTATCGAGCACGGTCCCGTCAACCCACTTCACCACCGCGGCCGGCTCGTCGATGAAGCGAGGCTTGTGCGGTTTGCCGCCGCAGATTCGCTCGACCTCCTGCTTGATCTGCTCGATCGGCCGAATCGGCAGATTCGATCCTTTCAGCGCGTCCAGCAAATCCTGACGACGCGGATTGACCGCGATTCCGCGCTCGGTGGCCACCACATCGATCAACTCGCCCGGGCCGGTCAGCGTCGTCACTTCATC
>Ga0187868_1002326_pt1 | contig 12578 bp, 8 predicted proteins | sample June2016WEW_13_4_FD_133014 | JGI IMG/M metagenome (GOLD analysis project Ga0187868, IMG submission 133014) | Peatland microbial communities from SPRUCE experiment site at the Marcell Experimental Forest, Minnesota, USA - June2016WEW_13_40 | ecosystem: Environmental > Terrestrial > Soil > Wetlands... | reverse complement strand
TTTTCCGAGACGAATTTCTTGAACAGCTCGTCCTGCTGCACCTGCCCGCGGGTCGCCGGCGGCCCGCCGACGTGCGCGTTGTCGTGGTTGCCGATGAGGTAGTGGACGTTGAACGGGTTCTCCGCCTTGAGCGTCATGATCAGGAGCATCACGCAGAACGAATCCTCGTACGCCTCCGGGCTCTCGATCCTGCTCGAGCGCGGGTGCACCGCGTCGCCGCAGAAAATCAGGTGCGCCTTGCCGGAGACGATGTCCTGGAGATTGTTCCTGTCCTTGAGGATGGATTCGAGGTTGTCGTACCGCCCGTGGAGGTCGCCGACGACGATGGCCTGCCGGCCGCCGGCGACGAGGATCAGCCCGCCGGGTTCGCCGCGGCTGTCGCGCGGGCGGACCTTGTCCGCGTACGGGCGCTGGGCCTTGACGGCCTGCTCGATGACGCTGATGCCGACCTGCGTGCCGATCAGGTCGCGCGGCGGCACCACCGCGCCGCCGGCGGTCGAATAGACCAGCCGGCCGCTCGCGTCGAGGGTGGTCTTCACCTGCCACTTGCGGATTTCGTCCACGAGATGCTCGACCTCGGCTTCGCGGTCGCTCCTGGGGAGCAGCTCGCGGCGCACGCGCGACTTGAGCCCTTCCACGCGCAGGCGGCGCTCCTCGCGGCGCTCCGGCTCGCGCGGGTAGCAGACGACGTATTCCTCGACCGCGCTGAAGAGCGCGGCCAGCGCGTCGGCGGAGGCTGCGAACTGCGGGCGGGCTTTGAGCGCGCGGACCGACGGCGTCACCAGCTCCTCTTTCATGCGGTAGACGCGTTCCAGCATGTGGTCGCTGTAATCGCTCTCTTCGAGGAGTTCGGTGGTGCGTCCGAGCAGATCGTTGACGGCGTCCGCGAGTTTCATTTCTCATCCCGAAGGCACTGCGGTACCGGGCGGGTCCGTAACTTCAAGGATACCTGCATACGGAAAACATGTCAACCTGTCATTTGGCGCTTTGCGCCTTGCACTGAGCACTTTGCAGTCATAACGCCTGTCGCAGACAGCGGATATGCTCCGGCGTCGTCCCGCAGCAGCCGCCGAGCAGTTGAGCGCCCGCGGCGCGCACCTTGAGCATTCCGGCCGCGAATGCCTCGGGCGCAAGCCGGAAGACCGTCTGCCCCGCCTGCAACTCCGGCACGCCGGCATTCGGTTGCGCGAGGATAGGATGCTGCTTCGTCACGCTTCGGAACTCGCGGACTATTTCCGCCATCTGCTCGGGCGTGACCGACCCGCAGTTCGCGCCGATAATGTCCGCGCCGGCGGCGATCATCGCCTCGGCGGCCGCCGAAGGAGAAACGCCCATGTTCGTCCGAAATCCGCCCTGGCGGCTCGGATCGAAGGCCATCGAAGCGGCGATGGGAATGTCCCTGTTCGCTTTGCGCGCCGCCTCGCGGCAGGCATTGACCGCCAGCATCATCTCACTGCCGTCAGACATTGTCTCGACAATGAAAAGGTCCACACCGTATTTGGCCAGGAGGTTTGCAGCACCCTTAAAAACAGCGTTCATCTCCGACAATTTGGCGGTCCCGTAAGGTACGAGGAGGACTCCCGTCGGCCCCATATCACCCGCGACGAAGCCTCCGCCGGCGGCCGCTTCGCGCGCATGATCGTACGCCGCCCGGCACTGATTGGAAAGCGCCTTCCGGGTCTCCGCGTCCGCGCGCATCTGGCTATTGACGCCGAACGTGTTGGTGATGAGCACGTCCGCGCCGGCCTCGCGGTAAGCGCAGTGAACGGCCAGGACGCTCTCCGGCGCAATGACGTTGGCGGCTAAGCCCGGCTCGATGCCGCGCGCGGCGAGCATCGTTCCCATCGCGCCATCAAAAACGATGATCTCGCCGCTCTCCAGCTTCTTCCGGAATTCGCCGCTCATCGCCACTCCGATTTAAAGATTGGAACCACAGAGCGATAGCGCGAGCTGGCGAGCGCTGCCTGTCGCCACAGATAAACACAGATAAGAAGGCGAAAAAGCAATTCGTATCTGTGCTCATCTGTGTTCATCTGTGGTTTCCTTCCTTTGTCTTTCCGCGGTCCACGCGGAGGACGGAGATCGCCTGCTCGAGCCGGCCGGCGATCTCCTTTCTCATCCGCGCGGGAATCGCGGCGCTGTCGCGCATTTTCTGCAGCGCCGGGCGCGCCCACGGATGGCCGGCGCAGAGCGCGTCGAGGAGCAGTTCGCTCGCGCGCTCGCGGAGCCGGCGCGCCTGGGGGCTCCGCGCCGGGATTTCGGGCCGGCACGCGGCTCCGGCCGCAGCCGAGAGCACCGCCTGCAATTCCTCCGGCGTGATCTCCGGCAGGATCCAGTAATCGAGCAGCTTTACGCCGGCCGGTGCCGCGAGGCCGCCCAGTTCGGGCGTGGCGGGACCCAGGTTGAAGATCGCCTCCAGCGCGCGCACCACCGACAGGCGCTCGATGCCGAGCAGCAGCCCCTGCGCGATCCGCGCGCGGGTCGGCCCGTCGCTGAGCTCGCTGGCGCCGATGCGTCCGAGCGTCTGCACCAGCGTCTCCGCCGCGCGCGGGCCCCAGATCACCGTCCATTTCCCGACGCCTTCCCACGTCCGCAGCAACTGCTCGGCCACCTGCCGCCGCAGCGCGGGCGTCGTCTCCGGCGAGAGCGCAATCGCTTCGAGCCCGCGCACCGCCGCCGGGAGCGTCTCGCTGTCGAACTCGACCCGGCCGGTGATCTCGTAGACCTTGCCGCGCGGGGTCTGGACTTCGCGCAGACGCGCGTCGTCCTTGGACGAGGGCCGCTCGATGATCTGGCCGAGGAGATGACTGACCTTGATGCGCTGTTCGGCCGGGATGCCGGCGCCCGCGCAGACGCGCCCGATCGCCTCGACCAGGTCGCCGTTCCAGCGGACGCGGCCGAGCCGGCCCAGGAGCAGTTCGAGCGCCTTGCGCGCCTCCTCGGCGCTGACGGCCGGCGACGAGGCGATCAGGCCGAGCGCCGCCGCCGCGCCGCCCTGCGCGGTCGCCGGCGCGGCGACGCGGCGCGAGAGGAATTCGTACGCCGGCTGCGCGAGCCGCTCGACCGGGTGCGCCGCGAGAATCCGCCCGAGCGCGCGCAACGCCACTTCCGCCTCCGGCGCGCCCGGCTGCTTGCGCGCGAGGTCGAGCAGCCCTTCGGCCGCGACCTCGCCGAGCGTCTCCAGCAGCGCCGCCGCGCGGTCCGCGCTCTCCGGCCGGTCCGGGCTCCGCAGCAGCGGCAGCAGCGCCTGCGCCGCGGACCGGCGGAACTCCGGCGACAGTTGCGGATGCGCGAAGACGCGCGTGTTCAGGATCTCCGCGCGCAGCCGGCCGTCGGCCATTTTCAGCGCCTCGAGCAGCAGGTCCGCGATCCGGTTGAGCGTTGCCGGCGGCAAGGGCTGGTCCACGCACACGGCGTCGAGGAACTGGACGAGCGCGGCGCGTTCGGGATTCGAGGCGGCGGCGAACCGGCCCAGCAGCGCCTCCGCCGCCGGCGGCCCCAGCTTGACCAGGGCATGGCCGAGTTTTTGCCGCATCAGCTCGGCCTGCTCGCCCCGCCCGAGTTCCTCCGTCACGATGCCGCACAGGCGGATGCGCCGTTCCTCGTCCGGCTCGGCCTCGATCAACAGCCCCAGCAGCAGCGCGCGCGAGCCCGGCTCGCTGACTGTGCCGATCTCCTCCCAGACCTGGCCGAGCACCGCCGCCGGCGCCGCGGCGGCCAGCCGCGCCAGCCGGTCGCGCAGCGTCTCGCCCAGCGACGCCGGCTCCGCGAGCAGATGCTGAATGTAGACGCGCGCCATCTCCGGCACGATCTCGGGCGACTCGGCGAGGATGGCGTCCGCCTCGTCGAGCAGCTCGAGCATCGGGTCGTTCGGCCCTTTGAGCTGCGACCCGCGGAACGTCTCGAGGAGGACGGCGAGCGCGATTTTCCGCTCGCCGGGATTGAGCCGGCCCATGAGGTCGCCGATGCGCCGGAGCGCGGCGGCGCGCGCGCGGCCGCGGCCGGCGAAGAGCGCCTGGATCGCGTCGGCCATGTCGCGGTTGAAGCCGAGCGACACGATCGCTTTCATCGCTTCGCTGCGGACCGGCCCGGCTGAATCGAGCAGCGCGCGCAGGTAGATGCCGCCTTTTTCGTGCGCGCTGATCGGCGCGTAGACGAGCTTGCGGAGCGCCGAGACGCGCTCGTCGGCGTCGCGCCCGGCCAGCGCGTCGAGTTTCAGCCGCGCGATCTCCTCCGCGCTGAAGAGCCCGCTCGCCTCCTTCCGGTCGAGCACCGGCAGCGCGCCAAAACCCGGCTGCCCCGCAGGATGCAGCGGAGCGCTCGGCTGCGGGGCCAGCGCCGTCGGCTCCGGCGCGGCCTGCCCGCGCCAGCCCTCCTGCGCGAGGAGTTCCTCCTCCAGCGCCAGGACGCGCCCGCCGCTCGGAGATTCCGCCAGCGCGAGCTCTCCTTCCGACGCCGCGCCGGTCTCGCGCGCCAGCCGGCGGATCGCCTCCACCGTCGGCCGCTCCGCCGAGGCCAGCATCTCCGGATGCAGCAGCAGCTTCTCGATCGCGGAGCCGGGCCCCGCAATCTCGAGCAGCGTTCCGCTGACCTCGAACCCCTTCGCCAGGAGCGCGCCGACGCGCACCGCCAGCCGCTGGCTGACGCCGTAAGCGCGGACCAGTTCTTCCTTGCCCAGGCGCACGCCTTCCATCCCGCTATCCTTTCAAGCGTATTCTGGCACCGCGGACGTGGAAATTCAAGGAAGCGCGGCGTCTGGGTCCGCATGATCCATTAACCACCAAGGCACGAAGACACGAAGGACGACAACAGTATTGGCAAGATAACGGAATCAAGTGGATGGAACTGAAAACGCCGTTCTTGGTGACTTTGTGTCTTGGTGGTGAAAACGGCCTATTCGCTGAGCACCAGGTGGTCGCGGTGAATCGCCTCGTCGTACGCGTGGTCGCCGAAGAGGGCGTGGATGGCGGCGGTTTTGAGTCCCATGATTTTGCGCATGTCCTCGGCGCCGTAGTTGGCCAGGCCGCGCGCGAACTCGGCGCCCTTCTCGTCGCAGACGGCGACCAGGCCGCCCGCGTCGAACTCGCCCTCCACGCGGACGATGCCCGAAGGCAGCAGGCTCCTGCCGGCCGCGACGAGCGCTCCGCGCGCGCCGGTATCCACGACGAGCGTTCCCTTCGGGCGCGATCCGAACCGAATCCAGCTCTTGCGGCGCGTCAGCCGCCGGCCTTTCGCCGGCAGGAAGAGCGTGCCGAGTTCCTCGCCGTCGAAGATCCGCTCGAGCACGCGAGGCTGCAGGGCGTTCGCGATCAGCGCCAGCCCGCCGGCGTTGGTCGCCACATCAGCCGCCTCGATCTTGCTCACCATGCCGCCGCGTCCGCCGCGGGACCTGGAACCGTCCGCCAGCGCGCGAATCTCATCGGTCACTTTCGGGACGAGCGGGAGCGCGCGGCGCGCCTCCGCCGGCGCGTCCGGGTCCTCATAGAGGCCGTCCACGACGGTGAGCAATATCAGCATATCCGCCGAGACCAGGTTCGCCACGAGCGCCGCCAAGCCGTCGTTCTCGCCGAAGCCGATCTCCTCGACCGAGATCGTGTCGTTCTCATTGATGACGGGCACCGCGCCGTAATCGAGGATCGCGTGGATCGTGTTGGAGGCGTTCAGGTAGCGGCTCCGGTCGTTGAAATCGTCGCGGGTCAGCAGGATCTGGGCGGCGTGGTAACCGTGGCGGCGGAAGCACTGGTCGTAGACGGCGGTGAGCCGCCCCTGTCCGACCGCGGCGCAGGCCTGGAGCTCGGGAAGATGCGCGGGCCGGCGGCGGATGCCCAGCGCGTTCATCCCCGCGCCGATCGCGCCTGAGCTGACGACCGCGACGAGCAGCCCGCGTTTCCGGAGCAGGTGAATCTGCTCCGCCAGCCGGGCGACCTGCGCCTCGTCCAGCCCGCCGTCGGCGCTCGACAGCGCCGCCGTCCCGATCTTGACGACGAGCTTTCGCACGCCTTGAAGAAGTTCCCTGCGATCCACCGGAGCCTCGCGAAAAGGAGAGCGCCCTGCGCAACCGCGCGAGGCTATCATTCGGACTTCGGAGAGTCAAGCGGCGCGGCGCTGTGAGTGACTGATGACTGGCGATTAGCGACTTGCGATTCGCGATTGAACGGCGTCAACATGCGGATGTTTTCTATCGGAAAAATTAACTTGACAGGCTAGTATTCAAGCTATACACTACTAGTACAATTGGTAAGCTTATACGCGTTATTGGAATTACAGGCGTTTTTTGCGAGGGTGCGCCATGACAAACGGAAGACAGCCTCGGACGCGCAACAGGAAGCAACCTGTTCTTCCTGAAGGAGTTATGACCACATCGCAAGCGACAAAGGAGCTGGGCGTCAGCGCCGCGACTTTGCGCCGGTGGGTCAAAGAAGGCCGTGTGGAGGCCACGAAGGTCGGCAAACAGTTGCGGTTCCGCCAAGCCGACCTGCGCCGGGTTATCACGGTCCAATCCCGTGAGGAGCCGCTGTCCGTAGAGTCCGCGCCGGGGGCGGAAGTCCACCGCTGCGAGCAGGCTCTCGACCGACTGCTTCGCGCGCAGGGCGTCAAGCTCGAGCGAGTCGAGGCCGGCCTCAGCCGTCAACTCACGGGCATCTCGAAAGAACAGGATGCCGGCGCCGCGCGACTGCTGTTTAAGACGCTCCTCATCGCGGTGGAGGGCCGCGCCACCGACGTGCACATCGAACCGTTCGAGGGAAAGGCGGTCATTCGGCAGCGCGTGGACGGCTTGCTGACGGAAATGATCGAGGTTCCGACGAGCGCTTGCAAACGGATGGTCGCGGAACTGAAGCGCTGGTCGAATCTTGACGCGACGGAGAAGTTTCGCCCGCAGGACGGCCGCGTCATGATGAAACTCGGAGAACGCGATATAGACTTCCGGCTGAGCACAATGCCCGCCATCTTCGGCGAGGTCGTCGCCGTGCGGCTCCTGGACCGTTCGGTCCAGTTGCCTGAGCTCTCTCGGCTGGGCTTCGAGCCGGACCAACTCGTGCAATGGAGGAGGCTCATTCACAGCCCCAACGGCCTTATTGTCGTGAACGGGCCCACAGGCGCCGGCAAGACGACGCTGATCTATGGCAGCCTGATGGAACTTGCGGGCCCCGGCGTTAAGATCATGACGGTCGAGCACCCCGTGATGTTCGCGTTGCCCGGCATCTCGCAGGTGGAAATCCGCCCCGCACTTGGTTTGGATTACGTCACGGTTGCGCAACGCATTGGGCGCCAGGCGGCGAACGTGATCTACCTCCGCGAAATCCTGGACCGCGAGACGGCGGAAATCCTCTGCGGTCAGGCGTTGACAGGGCACCTGGTCATTTCGACGATGCACGCGAACGACTCTGTCCTCTGCATCCGGCGACTCATCGAGATGGGCCTCCAACGCAACATCATCGCGTCGAGCATTGTCGCCGTGACATCGCAGCGATTGCTCCGGACGATCTGCCCCGAGTGCAAGGAAGAGTACCGCCCGAGCGAGCGCGAACTCCTCGCGCTGAATATCCCCGCAGGCAAGCAGCAAGGGAGATTCTATTTCGGAAAGGGATGCGCCAAATGCCGCGGCATCGGCTATCGCGGCCGCGTCGCCGTCATTGAATTGCTGGAGTTGAACGGCCGGGTACGCGAAGGCATCGTTCGCGGCGACGACAACCTTCGCCTGCGCGAAGCCGCCCATACTGCGGGTTTCAGGCCGATGATCGAAACGGCCATGGACAAGATCCTGCGCGGCGAGACGACGATCGAGGAAGCTGTGCGCGTCGGGTTGGTGGCGCAGGCGTCGGCATAGGACGGCGCGACGCTGGACGGCTACTTCAACGCCGACAGGAAAACCCCTGCGCTGACGGCGACGTTGAGGGACTCGCCTGCGCCGCGGCGGGGGATGGTGATTCGCTGGTCGGCCAGGCGGCAGAGGTCTTCGCTCACGCCACGCGCCTCGCTGCCCAGGATCAGGGCCGAACGCGGGTTTTTCGCCCAGCCGGACCAGTCAGGACTGCCATCCATCGTAGCTGCGGTGATGCGGAACCCCAACCGCTTGAGTCGGGCTGACTCGTCTTTTAATTTGACGCCGCGGCAGATCGGGAGCTGAAGAATCCCGCCCATCGTCGCGCGGACGGTCTTGGGATTGAGGAGGTCAGCGCAGCCTTCGCCCAGTAGGACCGCCGAGACGCCGAACCACGCGGCGGTGCGGATGACCGTACCGACGTTGCCCGGGTCGGAGACGCCGTCGAGCGCCAGCACCGCCGTCCTTTCGCCGAACTGCAGCGCCTCGGGCGCCAGGTCCTCCCATCGCGCGGCGGCGAGGATGCCCTGGCTGTTGACGGTGTCGCTGATCCGCTCGAAGTCGCGCAGCGGCGCCTGGAGGACCTCCGCGCCGGCCGAGCCGAGTTGAGCGGCCTGTTTCCCCAGCGCGCCGCTCGGGTCGCGGCCTTCCGCCATGAGCACGATTTCGACGCGCGCCTTCGCCGGAGTCAATTCCGAGCAGAGCCGCGCGCCTTCGACGAGGAACAGCCCGCTCTCGCGACGGCCCTTCCGGGTCCGCAGCGAGCGCAGCATCGCAAGCTGTCGGCGCGTGGCGTTCATGCAGGTGTGAATATCACCTCGGACGGCAAAATGCAACCTCCGCGCCTTCCGTCAGAACAGCATAGCCGCAAAGAGGCGCAAGAGTCGCAAGAAGCGAAGGCAAAACTCCTGCGATTAAGCCGTGCCTCCTGGGCCTCTTCGCGGCAAAGCCGGCGTTCATTCCACATTCCGCAATCTGCCCTCCTTCTTCCGCATTGAGCCGCTGATAGGGCGGGCCGGGTGAAGTATTTTCAGTGCCTTCCCTCAGAACAGCATAGCCGCAAAGAGGCGCAAGAGTCGCAAGGAGCGAAGGCAAAACTCCTGCGATTAAGACGTGCCTCTTGCGCCTCTTTGCGGCAAAGCCGGCGTTCATTCCGCACTCCCGCCTTCGCTAGAGCTAAGGCGGGCAAGCCGCACTCCGCATTCAGCCCCTTGACAGCGCGGGCCGGGTGAAGTATTTTCGGCGGCGCGTCCGGCTGCGCACCCGTGGACGGGAATCGAGGGAAAACCATGTCCCTGATCGTCGTCGGATCGGTCGCGCTCGACACCATCGAAACGCCGCATGGGCGGGTCTCCGACGCGCTGGGCGGATCGGCGGTGCATTTCGCGCTGGCGGCCTCGATGCTCGCCCCGGTGCGGCTGGTCGGCCAGATCGGGCGCGACCTGCCGGAGCGGGCGCTCGAACCGCTCCGCCGCCGCGGCGTGGACCTGCGCGGGCTGCAACGCAAGGACGGGAAAACCTTCCGCTGGTCCGGCCGCTACTCGAGCGACATGAACCAGCGCGAGACGGTCTCCGTCGAGCTCAACGTGTTCGGGCAGTACGCGCCGGAAATCCCGCCGGCGTTCCGGACGAGCCGGTTCGTGTTCCTGGCCAACGGCTCGCCCGAGCACCAGATGCAGGTGCTCGACCAGATGCGCGGCCCATGCTTCGCGGTGGTGGATACGATGGACCACTGGATCCATTCGAGCCGGCCGGTGCTCGCGGCGCTCTTCAAACGAGTGCAGGCGGTGGTGGTCAACGACAGCGAGGCGCGGCTGCTCTCGGGCGAGGAGTTCTTCCTGCGCGCGGCCGGGAAAATTCTGCGGATGGGGCCGAAGTACGTGATCGTGAAAAAGGGCGAGCACGGCGCGGTGATGGTCGGCAAGGACGGGACGTTCGTGATTCCGGCGTTCCCGACCGGCGAGGTGCGCGACCCGACCGGCGCAGGCGACACGTTCGCCGGCGGCATGATGGGCTACCTGGCTCGGCGCGGCCGGGTGACGAGCGCCACGCTGCGGCGCGGCATCGCGTACGGGACCGTGCTGGCCTCGTTCAACGTGGAGGACTTCGGCGTCCGCCGCGTGGCCTCGCTGACGCTGCCCAGGGTCGAGGCGCGGCTGCGGGAGTTCCGGAAAATGCTGAAATTCTGACGGACGGCTGCCACGGACGAACGACGAATTTTAACCATAGAGCGATAGCGCGTGCAGGCGAGCGCTGATTATCGCCACAGATGTGCACAGATACGAACGCTGGAAAAAACAAGCCTGGCGCATTCCGCAATTTCGTGGCTGGCTTCTGTCAGGGGTTTATGTTATGTTAGGCATGGCCTGGCACGGGTGGCAGGCAGAATTGCGGCGCGAGGGAAGGCGATGCGCGCGTTTGTGGCGGTGGAAATGGGCGAGGCGATCCGCACGGCGCTCTCGGCGCTGATCGGCGATCTGCGGCGGCTGAATGCGCCGGTGAAGTGGGTGGAGGCGCAGAATATCCACCTGACGCTGAAGTTCCTCGGGTCCGTGCCGGAGGCGTCGGTCGCGCGGGCGGTGGAGATTCTGCGGGCGTGCGCCGGCGGCATCGGGCCGTTCTCGCTGGAGATCGCCGGCGCGGGCGGATTCCCGGACCTGAAAAGGCCGCGCGTGGTTTTCGTCTGCGCGGTGGACCGGCCGCCGGTGGCGGCGGAACTGGCGCGGCGGTTGAATGAGCAGATGGCGGAGGTCGGCGCCGAGCGCGACGACCGGCCGTACCAGAATCACATTACGCTTGGGCGCGTTCGCCCGTCGAGAGCCTCTGGGTCGAGCGACGAGCCCCGGCATCTGGCGCAGTTGACGCAGCGGCTGGAGTCGCTGCAAGGGAAAAGTTTCGGCTCGATGCAGGCGACGGAGCTGACGCTCATGGAGAGCCGGCTGACGCCTGCAGGGCCGATCTATTCGCCGGTGGAGCGCGTGCGGTTGGCGGGTTGAATCCAGGACAGACAGGAGAAGGTGCGATGAGCGAAAAGGAAGAGAAGGGCGCAAGCAAGCGGGCTGCGGCGGCTGCCGCAGGCGAGGCGGACCAGGAGAAACGCGGCGAGGCGCTCAAGCGCGCGCTGACGCAGATCGAGCGGCAGTTCGGCAAGGGCGCGGTGATGCGCCTGGGCGCCGGACAGACTTTCGACGTCGGCATGATCCCCACCGGCTCCGTGTCGCTGGACCTGGCGCTCGGCGTCGGCGGCGTGCCGCGCGGCCGCGTGACGGAGATCTTCGGGCCGGAGGCCTCCGGCAAGACGACGCTGGGCATCCACATCATCGCCAACGCGCAGAGGGCCGGCGGAACGGCGGCCTTCATTGACGCGGAGCACGCCTTCGACACCGAGTACGCGAGCAGGCTCGGCGTGAAGCTCGAAGACCTGCTCGTCTCGCAGCCGGACAACGGCGAGCAGGCGCTCGACGTGGCGGAGCTGCTCGTCCGCAGCAACGCGGTGGACGTGATCGTCGTGGACTCGGTGGCCGCGCTCGTGCCGAAGGCCGAGATTGACGGCGAGATGGGCGACCAGTTCGTCGGCCTGCAGGCGCGGCTGATGTCGCACGCGCTGCGCAAGCTCTCCGGCGCGATCAACAAGTCGAAGACCTGCGTGGTGTTCATCAACCAGGTGCGCGAGAAGATCGGCGTCATGTACGGCAATCCCGAAGTCACGCCCGGCGGGCGCGCGCTGAAGTTCTACGCGTCGGTGCGCATCGAGATCCGCCGCGTCGGCAGCATCAAGAACGGCGAGCAGGTCATCGGCAACCGCGTCCGCGCAAAGGTGGTGAAGAACAAGGTGGCGCCGCCCTTCAAGAGCGCGGAGTTCGACATCATGTTCGGGCTGGGCATCTCGCGGGAGGGCGACCTGCTCGACAGCGGCCTTCTGCTCGGGGCGGTCGAGCGGAGCGGCGCATGGCTCAGTTGCGGCGAGCTGCGGCTCGGCCAGGGTCGCGAGAACGCCAAGCAATTCCTCCTCGACAACCGCGATGTCGCGACCGAGCTGGAGAAGACTATCCTGGAGAAAGCGCGCGCGGGGAAGGGCCTGCCCATCGCTTCGAAAGAGGACGCGCCGGCGGAAGAAGCGTAACGGCCTGCCCGCTCGTAGTGTGCCCGTCAGGGCATACGAAGTGGCAGCGCCTGACGGCGCCACTGCAAGCGGTCTGCCTGCAGCGCGCCCGTCGGGGCATTGTGACTAGCGCCTGACGGCGCCACTACGAGCGGCGTTTCGAGAGGGCGCGTCGGAAATCCCGCCGCTCGGCCCGCGCCCGGGGTCCGCCCGGCCGTTTGACAAACCGCCTGTTTTCCCGGTATTTTGTAACATTCCAGCAGTGTCAAGTCGGCTGATCCTGGTTTGGTGAGGAGATTGTTCGTGAAACGGGCTATTGTTGCGATGGGCGGCGGGCCTACGCGCGTGATCAACCGGTCCCTTTTCGGGATCGTGGACGAGGCGTCCAAACACGGCATCGGGGTCCTCGGGGCGTTCCACGGAATCCAGGGCGTCCTGAAGGAAGAGTTCCGCCCGCTCTCGACGGCCCGGCCGCCGGTCTCGACGCACCGGAGCCTTCCCGGCGCGGCGATCTTCTCCACCCGCTACAAGCCCACCGCCGAGGACTGCGCGAAGGCGTTCGAGATTTTCAAGAAGCACGACACGAGCTACTTCTTCTACATCGGCGGCAACGATACGGCCGAAGCGACCTCGATCGTGAGCCGCGCGGCGCAG
>Ga0187868_1002317_pt1 | contig 12613 bp, 9 predicted proteins | sample June2016WEW_13_4_FD_133014 | JGI IMG/M metagenome (GOLD analysis project Ga0187868, IMG submission 133014) | Peatland microbial communities from SPRUCE experiment site at the Marcell Experimental Forest, Minnesota, USA - June2016WEW_13_40 | ecosystem: Environmental > Terrestrial > Soil > Wetlands... | reverse complement strand
CGGTCGAGGTGGTCCTTTGCGTCTGGCGCCGGTTGGCATGAGGAGGAAGTACTGGCGGCCCTACGGAATTCAGAGAATCAGGTCCACTTCGCTTGATGTGTGCAGGCTTGCCGAAAGCTCACGCGCATTTCAATCGCCAAGAGGGATAGATTCCGCGCGAGAGCGCGTTTTTTTTTGCGTTGCAGCGAATGCTTCAGGTTGGTGCAAAGTGTTAAAACCCCTTCATGGTTTTAACCTTACCGTAATCTAGGGTGGGCTTTTCCACAAACTTTTCAACAGACTTGTTGAAAACCTCGCTGAACAGCTCTGTTGAAATGGGAACACTTGTGGCGGACGCATACCTCGGAGTACGTTATGCCGCAATATATATTATCGGTACTTGACTGTATGGTTAACTGCGCTCCGGACCCCTAATTATCATAAGGGGTTTCCGCGCTTTGCACCGTGAGGGCTCAAGGCTTCGGCCGTGTACCAAGCGTGGGCGTGCCCAACGTCGGCCCTTCGGTGAGCTTGAGTGGGGGGGCGAAGTACTGGTCGTCCATCCACAAGGTGACGCTCTTTTTTACTCCTGCCAATGCTGCGTCGACCTTTTCCTTTTGCAGGTTCTTTTCTATTTCCGGGGTGACATCCTTTATGTCGACATGGCTGTGCCCCGTCACCTGAAAGATAATCAATGCCTGAGGGATATCGACAGGTTCAGATATCTCGCCGTCTTTTAGAGAAAATGCCACCTTTTCCATTTCCGGGCGCATGCCGCCCCGGCGAACCTTGCGGGGCTCAGCTTCAATGGTCACATCGCCAGGCGCTTTGAAATCCTCCATGACCTTCTTGATGTCGGTACCCGCGGCCATTTCTTTGCGGATGGCCTCGGCGCGAGCTTTCGCCTCGTCCGGCGCAAGTCCCGAGCCCGTTGCAGCCGTTGGGTGCGCCGGGTCGGCTTTAGGCTCCGCGCCCTTTTTGCGGATGACAAATTGCCGAACCATAATCTCGTCGTAGTCGGCGGTATGTGCGGTGTAATACTGATTGACCTCTTCCGGAGTTACCTTGGCTTGCTGGTGGATCTCGTCATAGGCAGCCTGCGCCTCCAATTGCTGTTTCTGGAATTCCAACTTGTGAACAAATGCGGGGGTCTGGTCCAGATGATGGAGGCGCGCCTGCTGAGCGAGCATGACGACCATGGAAAATTGATCCGCCAGTGATTTCTTTCCCTGGGGCTGGGTCGCTATGGAACGCTGCGCTTGGGGGGGCAAACTCTCAATCAAGGCATCGATGTCTGCCTTAGTAAATTGTTGATCGCCGATCTTGAGCACCACCTTGTCGGCCGCCACCGGAGTTTCAAGCGTGGGGACTGCGGGTTTGTTTGCGGCGGGGGGCGGGGTTACGGCCGGAGCCTGATTCCCCGCAGGGGGCGTGGGCGCTTGGGCCCGAGCCACGCCGGTTACGAATCCGAACAATAACATTGCGACGAGCAATTTCGTTGTATGACGCGAACAAATCTGATCCATGAGGCCTGATCCTTTACACACACAGGAATTTCACGTCCAAAATACCCTTCCATCGTAACACAGTTCGCCGGGCGGGCGGCGGGGATGAGTGGATCTGCGGCTCTTTCACACTGCGCGGCAGGGCCGCAAGAACAAGTCAAAAGGCAAAGTGCAAAAGGCAAAATGATAAAACCTTCCTCCAAATATCTTTGCCAAGGAAGCAAGCATCTACAGCCAGGCATTATGGAAGTAGAAGAGCTTTTCCCTGCCCAAAGGAGGGGAGCCACCCGCGCGCGGTTAAGCGCGCCCTACGCGTGGGTTTTCACTTTTGACTTTTGCACTTTGCCTTTTGACTTGTTTTTCTGACGCTGTGCTCTCTGAAGTGCCATTTCTTCCCGGCACGAGAGGAATTCTGGAGTCAGCGATCCCGCGCTATAATGGTCCATTCACTTTCAGCCGACGGAGTGAGTGTGGGTAATGGACTTTAAACTCTTTTCTGCCTATGAGCCGCGGGGTGACCAGGTCGCGGCCATTCGCGACTTGATTCGTGGAGTCGAGGACGGAAAGCAGCATCAGGTGCTGCTGGGGGTTACGGGTTCGGGCAAAACCTTTACCGTGGCCAAGGTGATGGAAGCCCTCAATCGCCCCGTCCTCGTGCTGGCTCACAACAAAACCCTGGCCGCCCAGCTTTACCACGAGTTTCGCCACTTCTTCCCTCAGAACGCGGTGGAATACTTTGTCAGCTACTACGACTATTACCAGCCGGAAGCCTACATTCCCGCAGCCGACGTCTACATCGAGAAAGAAGCGACGATCAACGACGAGTTGGACAAGCTGCGCATGTCAGCCACGCGATCACTTTTCGAGCGGCGCGACTGCTTGATTGTGGCCAGTGTCTCCTGCATTTACGGCATTGGCTCCCCGGATGCCTACTACGGAATGCTCGTCATGCTGGAAAAGGGCCAGAAGATTTCACGGCAAGATATCCTGCGGCGGCTGGTGGAGATTCAGTATGAGCGCAACGATGTGGATTTCCGCCGCGGGACCTTCCGCGTGCGCGGCGATGTGATCGAGGTTTATCCGACCTACGAAGACACCGCCTACCGGATTGAGATGTGGGGCGAGCAGGTGGAATCCCTGGCGCAAATCGACCCTCTCTTCGGACAGGTCAAACAATCCCTCGATCGCCTGCCGATTTATCCGCGCACCCATTATGTTCTGCCCGCCGAGCGCAAAGACGAAGCCATCGAGCGAATCAAGAGTGAACTCGAGTGGTGGCGTGGCGAACTCGAGAAGCAGGGCAAGCTGGTGGAAGCGCAACGCGTCCACCAACGCACCATGTTCGACCTGGAAATGATGAAAGAAATGGGCTACTGCCACGGAATCGAGAATTATTCGCGGCACCTCTCCGGCCGGTTGCCGGGAGAGCCTCCGCCGACCCTCCTCGATTATCTCCCCCAAGACGCGGTGATGTTTATCGATGAGAGCCACCAGACAGTTCCGCAACTTCGCGGCATGTACGCGGGTGACCGCTCGCGCAAGTCAACGCTCGTGGAATACGGTTTCCGCCTGCCCTCGGCGCTCGATAATCGCCCGCTTTCCTTCGAGGAGTTTGAGCACCGCGTCGGCCAGTTGATTTACGTCTCCGCCACGCCGGGGCCCTACGAATTGACCAAAACGGGCGGCGAGGTGGTGGAGCAGGTCATCCGTCCGACGGGGTTGATCGACCCGGAAGTGGAGGTCCGGCCCACGCGCGACCAGATTGACAATTTGCTCGGTGAAATCCGCGAGCGCGCCGCAGCGAACGAGCGCGTCCTGGTGACGACTCTCACCAAGCGTATGTCCGAGGACCTGGCAGGGTACTACGCGGAAGTGGGAGTGCGCTGCCGCTACCTTCATTCCGAGATCGAGACGCTTGAACGCGTCAAAATTCTGCGCGATTTGCGCCGCGGCGAGTTTGATGTGCTGATCGGTATCAACCTGCTGCGTGAAGGGTTGGATCTGCCTGAGGTTTCGCTAGTGGCAATTCTGGACGCTGACAAAGAAGGCTACTTGCGTTCCGCCGGCGCGCTGATTCAAACCATGGGGCGGGCGGCCCGCCACTTGCGCGGCAAGGCGATTCTTTACGCTGACCGTCGCACCGATTCAATGCAACAGGCCATTGCGGAGACTAATCGCCGCCGCGCCAAGCAAGTCCAGTACAACCAGGAAAATGGCATCACGCCCGAGAGTATTATCAAGCCTGTGGATATGGCCCTGGCCTCCATCGTGGAAGCCGATTACGTGACCGTGCCGCTCGAAAGCGAGGATGATGCTGCTGCGACGGGCGATCAGCTTGACGAGTTGATTCGCACGCTGGAAACCCGCATGCGCGAGGCGGCAAAACAATTTGAGTTCGAAAAGGCTGCGCAGTTGCGGGACCGGATCAAAGGGCTGAGGGAAAAGGAAGTGCGGTCCTAAGCTCCCTGGGCGTCCAGGAACTCGAGCCCGGCATAGGTCCACTTGCACTCGTCTTCCCGCACCCAAACTGCGCGAGCAGGGATGGGATACGAGATTTCCCCTTTGGGGACGACTCCCACCCACTCTCCTGGAACCAGTTCGAGCTTGGTTCGTACCTTGGCGCCGCTCAGGGAAACATCCAGGGTGAAGGCTGAGCCGTCCGACTTGAATTGGTCGCCCTTCAGTACGAGACTGACTGGCGTTGTCTTGGGTTGGCGCTCACACCGACGGGCATGCTCGTTGGTATTCGATGGCATCGGAAGTTCCTCCTTTATGGGTCAGATCACCTGAATGTCAGTAGAGTTACTTAGCACTTGCTCGGGTACTCGATAGTACATAAACAAGCGTGCAACCAAACAGTCGGGGAAAGATCGCCAAATCCTCTTGACTGAGTTTACCGTTGACTTCGTATTGATTCGCAGTGGTTTATTTGACCTTATCTCATCCGATATAAGTGGAAGAATGAAGGGGGCTTCGTAAAAGCGGCTTTCCCGGGCATTGAGCGCGAGGTTGGCAAGAGCAAAGCAAGTGGGAAACGGCAAAGTTAATGCGTGAAATGCCACACTCCTGAAATCTCTCGCGACCGTAGTACCCGAGCGGGACACTGATTTTGGATCGCCAACGCCCCCGTGGAGTCGCCACGTCGACGGAGCGGGGGCCACAACCTGCGTTTTCAAGAGTCCGTCAGCCAATGTAGCTGGGGAGGGGGTCGCCGAAGAGCGAGTTGAAATGTAGTTTTTTCTCAATTTCGTTCCGCTTGGGTGGACAACGCCAAGTCCCGAAGGCGCTCGGACGAACTGGCCTCGCGAGCTCTTTTACGGCGGCTTGGCAATGCCCGTCGAAGGCCCAGGGCCAGCAGCACGAGGAATAGCGCCGAGTAGAAGAGCAGGAAAGCGGCAAGGAATGCTGTCGAAAAAAGCTCGGTCATGGACGACAAGCACCGACTTTGCATTTGCAAAAGTGGGTCCCTAGATTGTCGGGGAGATGGTGCTAAAGTCTTTCTCCTGTGTTTACAGTTAATTGCGTGTTTAATTGGGGCGGCTTAGGAAGGATTATCAGCTTTGAGTCGAGTGTAAAAATGTCCGGGACTCAGTAAAAACGACATTGATGTTATAGGGCGTTATTCACCGCGGAGGCACGGAGGCGCAGAGTAACGAAGGTGTTAGGTTCCCGGTTCCAGGCGCCAGGAAAACCCTGATACCTGACACCTGTTCTGCGTTTCAGTGCCGCTGCGGCATAGTGGGTTTGAACCTTCAAATGCGGAAACAGCAACCAATTCGAACCGTCGCCATAATCGGTCCGGGGCGCATGGGTCAGGCCATGGGTCGACTTCTTGCGCATTCGCGCGTACCCATTGCGTTTATTGCCGCGCGCGACCCGGCGGCAGCGCGCCGTGCCGTCCGATTTATTGGAAAGGGAATTCCTACCGGGCTGTCTGACCCCAGGTTGCAGGGCGCATCGGTTGTTCTGATCTCCACTTCTGACTCGGCTATTGCTCAGGTTGCGCGCGATCTCGCCCGACTAGGGAAGGGTGAGGAGGCCTGGCGGGGCAAGGTGGTGCTCCACGTCTGTGGCTCGCTGCCCAGCGCCGTACTTCGCCCCCTCCAATTGCGGGGCGCGGCCATCGGCTCGCTCCATCCCTTCCAGACCGTGCCGAGCCCACAAGCCGGGGTGCGAAACCTGCGCGGATGCTTTTGGGCTGTCGAGGGTGACCGGCGTGCCGTGCGCTTGGCCAGAAGCTGGATCAAGCTGTTGGGAGGGATCCCATTTTCGATCGGGCCCGAGGCGAAAACACTCTACCACCTCTCCGCGTTTATCGTGTGCCCGACCGTGGTCACACTGATGGCCCAAGCCGCGGCCTTGCTCAAACAAGCGGGAGTGCCGTCGAGAATCTCTCGCCCGATGCTTAGGCAGTTTGTATCCGAGACCGCCAAAAACTTTGCGGATATGGGGGGGCGCTGGGCGTTGACAGGCCCTGCGGTTCGGGGTGACTGGGCAACCATCCGCCGTCACTTGAGCGCGCTTAGGCATTCAGCGCCTGAGTTTGAGCCAGTTTATAAGTCTCTGCTCGAGGCCATGCTTACCCTGGCGGGGGGCGGGCAGCACAGCGCTTGGGAGCCGCCAAAGCAAGTCAAAAGGCAAAGTGCAAAAGGCAAAACTGAGTAGTGCGGCACCGCCATAGGCCGCGCTGCGCTATGGTCTCCCCGCGGAGAGGATTTCCGATGGAGGAGTGTCGGGGGGAGCTGGTAGCGTAGACGTAGGCGTAGTTTGCCTTCGTCTGCGGCTTTTCACCATCGGGTATTAATACCTATGTGGACGTTATCATTTTAAGAACCGCGGAGGAAGGCAAAATGCGCCTACCTCCGCGCTACCAGCTTGCTCTCCGAATTGCCAGCGATACCGCGCCGCCACTTGCACGGATAGGCCGTACGGCCTAGTGGGTTGGACTGGCGAGCCGCGGAGTATCCAGAACGGGGAAACACCGCGTTACCACCTCTAGGCCCAGGGATTCAGGAGGGCCTTCAAAATCGAATGAAAGTGCGCAGTGTTGCGGGTTACAAGGGTCAATTGGTGAACTTGGGCAGTGGCCGCGAGGAAGGCATCCATGGCTTCGACTGGCCGCCCCGCCGCCTCGCTCCTTGCCACCAGCTTGCCGCATGCGTCGGCGATAGCCGCATCAATGCTCAGAACCCTTCCTTCGAATCGCATCGGCAGCTCGTTCTCCAGCCATGCGCTCAACTGTCTTTGACGCCGGCCCGTGCCTATCCGCTCGATGCCATGGCGCAGTTCCGCGAGAGTCACCACGCTGAGAAACACTTGGTCTTCGTTGGCATCGGCCAGCCACTCGACGACGCCCGGATTGGGGCGTGGCTTCACCCATTCTGAGACGACGTTGGTATCGACCAGAAAAGTCATAATCCCGCCTTACGAACCCCACCTCGCAGGCGGTCAATCTTCAATCCGGACCGCCGCAAGGGCGACGACGCAAAGAACTCCGCCAGGTTCCCCTTGCGCCGGGTCTTGCGCTCCCATTCGTCAGCGGCAACCACCACGGCGGCCTTGCGTCCGTTCCGCGTAATGGTTTGCGGCCCCAGGGATCGCGCCTTGTCGATGACTTCGCTGAATTTCGCCTTGGCTTGGGCGACTGTCCACGCATCCACTCCCACGGTGTAACCTCCTTGCGGTAGCAGTCAATATAGTCATGATAGTCATTTTGATCTCGCGAAAGCAAGCGTGAGTGAACCATGCACCGGTTCGTCGATTCCGCGGTCCGTTCAAAGATCCCTGCCAATGAGCCGCGGACGTCGGGAACACACCTGCGCTTATGCTTGCTGCCCAGCGGCGTAGCACATCTCTGAAACCGCGATGCCGTTGATGGCGGGTAATCGCCCTTGACAGACGCTTTGGTGGGGGCCTGCGGGTGGCGTGCGGCACTTCCGCGGCAAGGGCGTTATACGGCAAAGTGACCGGTGGGGCGGCAGGAGCGTCGATTACTAAACCCTTGGCGACCAGGGAGGATCTATTTTCTTGAACCCCATTTGGATCGGGAGGGTTACATCTCCGGTTAGCTTACTCGGCCCAGTGGCTAACTCGAAGTCCCAAGCGAAAAGGCGGTTTCCACCTAGGGTATGGATTCGTGTTGCATTGTCACGCTTCGGGTAGATTGGCAGTAGATAGGGGCGGGCGAGCACTTGCAGTGTGTCGTTTTCGGCTTCGGTACGCTTGCAGCCGACGACCTTCGAGACTAGCAACGCAAGATTATGGCGAGCTTATTTTCTCCTTGACAGCTTAGGAGAGATAGCGCTACCCTCCTAACTATCTTAGGAGGACGTATGAATGACCAAGCTCAGTTGCTTCCTGGCACTCTCGATCTCCTCATCCTGCGGGCGGTCTCACTCGGCCCGCGGCATGGTTACGGCATCCTTCTGTGCATCGGGCAGATCTCCGGCAATACGCTGCTGATCGAACAGGGCGCGCTCTATCCCGGGCTGTTTCGCCTCGTCCGTCAGGGACTGCTCAAAGCGAGCTGGGGCACATCGGAGAACAATCGCCGCGCCAAGTTCTACGAACTCACCGCCGCGGGCCGCCGGCGTCTCCGGGAAGAGACCGAAAGCTGGAATCGGCTCGCGGCTGCCATCGCTTCCGCGCTCTCTCAGCAACCGGAGGAAATATGAAACTCGTCGATTGGCTGCGCTTCCGCTTCGCCACTCTCTTCCAGCGTTCCCGGATGAACGTCGAGATCGAGGAGGAGCTGCGCGCACACATCCAGCACCGCGCGGACGATCTGGAACGTTCCGGCCTGGGGCGTGCCGAGGCCGAACGCCGCGCGCGCATCGAGTTCGGCGGCCAGGAAAAGTTCAAAGAGGAATGCCGCGAAGCGGCCGGTGGCACTTTCGTCGAGACTCTGATCCAGGATGTGCGCTTCAGTTTTCGCGTGTTGCGCAAGTCTCCCGGATTCGCCATTGTCGCCGTTTTGACGCTGGCGCTGGCGATAGGCGCCAACGCCGTGGTTTTTGCGGTATTGAATGCGCTGATCCTGCACCCGCAGTATGTGCCGCGGGCCGAGAGCCTCTACGGAATCGAGCACGGGAGCGATAAGGACGCGGTGGAGTCGTATCCCGACTATCTCGATCTGCGCGATCACAACCGCAGCTTTCAGGGTCTCGCAGCTTATAGCATCGCTCAGGCAGGGCTGGAAACGGGCGAAAGTCCATCCCGAATCTGGGTGGAGGAAGTGAGCGGGAACTACTTCGACGTCTTGGGTATTCAGCCGTACGTGGGCCGCTTCTTCCACGGCGCCGATGAGCTTGGCGCGAACAGCGCTCCGTATGTCGTGCTCACCTACGCGTATTGGCACAGCCATTTCCAGGATGATCGCGGCGTGGCGGGCCGCATAGTTCAAGTCAACAAGCACCCTTTCACCATCGTCGGTGTAGCGCCGCCGGAGTTCCGCGGGACCCTCATGTTTTTCAATCCCGATTTCTTTATGCCGATCGTGGACCAGGAACAGGTGGACGGGCAGAATCTCCTGAACACGCGCGGAAGGCGTTGGATTTTTATGGTGATGGGACATCTGAAGCCGGAAGTCACCCCGGCACAGGCGATTGCCGATCTGAACTCGATTGGCTCCTATCTGGAAAAGACCTATCCCCAGGACGACGGCCAAATGACCTTTGCCTTGGCGCGTCCAGGTCTTTTGGGCGACTATCTTGGCCTACCCGTGCGCGCATTCATGACGGGATTGGTGCTGCTGGCCGGGCTGATTCTGCTGGCCGCCTGCGCCAACCTGGGCAGCTTGTTTGCCGCGCGCGCCGCGGACCGTTCCCGGGAAGTGGCTCTGCGCCTCGCGCTTGGGTCGAGCGGCACGCGCATTTTGCGGCAACTCTTTACCGAAGCCGTGATGATTTCACTGATGGGAGGTGCTGTCGGACTAGCGGGTAGCGTCGTGCTGTTGCGCGGGCTAAGCGTGTGGCAGCCTTTGCCCCAATTTCCCATTAACGTGCCCGTGAACCCAGACGCCAACGTCTATGGACTCGCTTTGCTGTTGAGTTTAGCGAGCGGATTTCTCTTTGGCACCGTCCCCATGCGGCAGATCCTCCGCACGGATCCCTATGCGGTGATCAAGTGGGGATCAAGCGCCAGGGTGGGACGGCGGATTACGGCACGAGACCTGTTGCTGGGCGTGCAAATTGCGATCTGCGCCGTGCTGGTCACTTCTTCGATGGTTGCCGTGCGCGGACTGGCGCGCTCGCTGCACAGCAATTTCGGTTTTGAGCCGCAGAACGCCATGCTGGTAGATACCGATCTGAGTATGGCGGGTTACCGTGACGACGGCGTGCCCGCCATGCAAAGGCGCATGATCGATGCCGTGGAGACGATTCCTGGGGTAAAGTCCGTGGGATTGGTGGGTCAGTACCCGCCAACAGCTTTGGTCTGGAACATCTCGATTGTCTTTACCGATGAAACGGCAGATCTGCGGCCATCGAATGCCGCGGCTAGTCCCGTAATCTACAGCATCTCTCCCGAATACTTCCATGCGGCGAGCACCGCCTTGTTGGCGGGCAGAGACCTCACATGGCACGACGACAAAAAGGGGCCGCGCGTGGCCGTGATCAACCAGGAGTTTGCGCGCAAGATCTTTGGCTCCGTAGCAAACGCCATGGGCCGATATTACAAGAGGCGGGATGGAACGCGCATCCAAGTGGTGGGTGTTGTCGAAGACGGAAAATATACCCCGAACCTCGCCGAAGATCCCCAGCAGGCAATGTTTCTCCCCATCCTGCAATCACCCTCGAGCGAAACGTGGATGGTGGTGCGGTCAAACCTTGATCCGCAGCAGCTAACGACAGCTATAAAGGGTAAACTGCGGGACTTGGACGCAGGGCTGCCTTCTTTCATCCAAACGTGGAACAAGCAAATGGACACCGCTCTTTTTGCTCCGCGTGTGGCGACGGTGTCGCTGGGTGTGCTGGGCATGATGGGCGCAATGCTATCAATCACGGGCATCTTCGGCATGGCGGCCTACACGGTCAGCAAGCGGCTGCGGGAGTTGGGAATTCGTATGGCCCTCGGCGCCCAGCGTAAGGAAGTGTTACAGGCAGCGTTGGGACGGCCACTCAAATTGCTGGCTTTGGGTTCGGTGGCAGGATTGCTCCTGGGAATTCTGGCGGCCCGGGTGCTCGCTTTCATCGTGTATCAGGCAACTCCCCGCGATCCGCTGGTATTGGCGGGTGTGCTTATCGCGATGTTGTTGCTGGGGCTGCTGGCCACGTGGATTCCCGCGCAACGCGCGCTCGCGATTGATCCTGCGACACTGCTGCGCGAGGAGTGAATCGGGTTTATTGAAAGAGTTTCCGCGCAATCAGCACGGTGCAATACACCTACGGTAAGGCTTGGCAGGATGTCAGTAATGTCAGGCTTTCACAGTGAAGGACCTGCGCGAAACGGAAATGCAGTGGCTCGAGTATCGGGAAGCTTGGGCACAATTCGGTGCAGTACGGTGACCGGACCAATGCCGACCTGAGACGCACCTCGCTGACTGCGGAACGTACAACGGTGCTCCGAGAACAGTGGCTGCACGCGACTGTTTCCAGTGATTGCGGGGCTCGCTTCGAAGTTGCCATAAACGGCCTACCGGTATAAGTGCCCTCTACGCCGGCGCAGGATTGCAGTAGAAGAGCCTGTCACCAGCGGCTTCGTTCTAACGGCGAAGGGTTTACCGATTCCCCGTCACTCGGATGTATTGTCGCCTAATCGGAAACGTGATCGAAGGCCCTAAAAGTTGTAACGCAATCAAATCCCAGATTGCCCGCCAAAAGTCGCATTGTTTACCAATCGGCTGGGTTGGGTTTCAAACTGACCAACCGCCGAAAATTCAAACTGTACCACTACCCAAAACCTGCATCACTTGATGGCGAAAAGGTGTGAAACTCAGGGCGGAACCCTAGACAAGTTGCCGGAATAAGGCGCGTACCATTAACATAGGCGGGTTGGGCTCCCGACGTTGTCGGGACGCGCTATGGTGTGCAGCGACCCCGTTAGTGTCAGGTTACCATCCGCCGTCACCTCGCTGCACTAAGACGGACAGCGCCGGAGTTTGAGCCGGTTTACCAATCGCTGCTTCAGGCGATGCTTACCCTGGCGGGAGCGGGCGGCACAGCGCCTGGGAGCCGCAAAAGCAAGTCAAAAGGCAAAGTCCAAAAGCCAAAAGGCAAAAGGGTGGACCGCGGACATGTTCTGTAGGTCCGCACTACCGATTGCTGGGAGGCAAATCAAAGAGTTGGTATTGAAACTGACTGAAGATTTGATGAGAGTAATGTCCGACTGACTTTTCTTATGTACGCGTTAGGCGGATCCGTGGTTGGAATCTCAAAGGCGCAGTTTCTAAAATGAGCTCTAGTCAGTCTTACCGGATTCTGAGTGAAGATGATCCGGCAATTTGTAAACTCGCCATTTTCCAGATAGCCGTCGTCAAGCAGAATGGTTTTATCCACCTCGCGTATTCCCCTCATCAAGCCCACCGACAAGATATCGCTTAAAACCCTGGGCTGCTGGCCCGGCGGCGGCGCATTCTTCCGCATCGTTGAACTTGCGAATTGAATAAACCGCAGAACAGTTGGCCAATAATCCGGAGTCGATTCGGCCACCTGTCGCAATTTACCCGCTATCGTTCCTAACGTTTCCTGATCCGCCGGACTTTGGAGGTTCGGATTCTCCATGGCGTGGCACAATTGCGCTAAAGAATGCTCGAAGGCCTTCTGGTCCAAGTGGCTGATCTGATGCAGGGTGAGGGCTTGAGTATTCGCTCCAACCTCAGCCGTCGTCACGGGCTCCCCCATTGGGCGATCGGTCCATGCCGTATGAAACACCCAAGCAATGCCGGCCGCACAGATCATCAACGTAGTGAATGCGTGGAGGCGCCTTTCTAAAGGTCTTCGGGCGTGCGGTCGCCCCCCATTTTTTCCCCCTCCCCGATGGGCAGGTTGGCTGATGTCTTTCGTTTGGCCGTTAGCCCAACTTCGCCACTCATAGGCCTAATTTTCGCCCGTTCCGAAAGGTAAGGCTTTTATTTTGAGCGGGCCCTTTCCATGATCGGAAAATAGTGACGAACTGTACTAAACATTTAGCTT
>Ga0187868_1002316_pt1 | contig 12613 bp, 13 predicted proteins | sample June2016WEW_13_4_FD_133014 | JGI IMG/M metagenome (GOLD analysis project Ga0187868, IMG submission 133014) | Peatland microbial communities from SPRUCE experiment site at the Marcell Experimental Forest, Minnesota, USA - June2016WEW_13_40 | ecosystem: Environmental > Terrestrial > Soil >... | reverse complement strand
GTATACAGAAATGAAGAGGAAGTATCCAACCGTAAGTTTAGCGACGGTCTATCAAACACTACATCTACTAACCAATATTGGGCTACTCCATGAGTTAAATTTGAATATTAGAATTTCAAGGTATGATCCCAAAACTTCTTCCCACATTAATATCATATGTAAGAACTGTGGAATGGTTGGAGACTACGAAGCGGAAGATATGGAAAGACTATGGTATAAAATAGTGGAAGGCTTAGGATTCAAACCTATAGGGAAGCGCATAGATGTATACAGATACTGTGACCAGTGCACGGAATCTACAGTACGCTCTAGCACGCGCGGCTTGGCAAATGAAGAGAAGAACCGCGCTAAGCTCTAACTAAACGAAGGGTTTGGGACCTGTTTAGGGTATGGGGACAGGCAGCCTAAATCTTTTCCCAGTACGACGAAATAGCAGGAAGGCAGTCGATTGTTAGGTTTGGCAGTTCAGACATATTAGGAGTAAGTCAGGCTCAACTCACTTTTTCCGACACTTTTTCGCTTCATTAAATGGCGCGATTAGCCTCATTTTCCACAACAAAGTCTTTATTCTTCAGAATTTTCCAAAATAGCCTCATTAGGAACACTGTTTTCGAGTTTGTTATAACATTTACTAAACATGGCATTGAAAATCCGTCGAACTCTCGGGTACACTATCAAAACACGATTAAAACGCTACCCTTTCAATCGCATAATGATCGCATTTCAATAGCAAAATGATAGTGTCTGGAAAATGTTTGAACGAGAGTTTGAAGCAGTATACAGGACAGATGCAAACATTTTTTGCCGACAAAACCTTGTTCAATTTTTAACCCGCTCTAACAAAACTATAAATTGAGTTTATTTTGTTAAATTAAGTTTAAAATAAGCCTTAATTTATGGTGCGGAAGTGGGATTTGGACCAATATGTTTATATGAATAATATTTCATATGAAATATAGTTCATGCGATTGTAAAAGGCGAGATGCAAACGAAATGAAAAAAGGCCTAACAAAAATCTGCTATCGATTCTTCACCAACCTAGCAAACCCCACAAGACTCGCCGCCCTCGAACAGCTAATCGAGAAACCCATGAGCGTAAACGAACTTGCAACTGCACTCGGACAAGAACAAAGCATGATTTCCCACAACCTTAAACCATTGCTCCAATGCAACCTCATTACCATCAAAAAGGAGGGGAAAAAACACATCTACAATATCAACGAAGAAACCCTGCTTCCCATCTTTGGAGCCATCGAAAATCACGCCCAAAAATTCTGCCCCAGAGGCGGAAAATGCCTAAAAGGAGAAAACTAACATGATAAAAAGAAAAATCGTAAACATAAATGAAAACCTCTGCAACGGATGCGGAAACTGCATCCTTAAATGTGCAGAAGGCACCCTTCAAATTGTAGATGGCAAGGCAAAAATAATCAAAGAGGTCTACTGCGACGGTTTAGGCGCCTGTTTGGGACAATGCCCACAAGGAGCAATAACCATAACAGAACGCGAAGCCGAACCCTTCAACGAAAACGAAGTGCACGATCACCTCAAAAACAAAATAAACCAAGTACCGCCCACAAGCATCCAAGCCAACTTTCCACCGCAAAAGCCCCAGTGGCCTGTAAAGCTAAACCTTGTCCCAACGAAGGCTCCGTTCTTCGAAAATGCCAACTTGCTACTTTCGGCTGATTGCGCCCCAATTGCACTCAAAAACTTCCACGACACACTAATGCCCGGAAAACGAGTCGTTATAGGCTGCCCAAAATTCGACGATGCCAGAGCATACGCCCAAAAAGTAGCTGAAATCTTCAAACAAAACAACATCGCAACCGTGACCGTAGCACATATGGAAGTGCCCTGCTGCACTGGTTTAAAATGGGCAGTAAACAAGGCGCTTGAATTGTCAGGAAAACAGATTCCAGTTAAAGAGTATGAGGTAAAAATTGGAGGCGAAATAGTTGAGCTCTAAAGATAAACCCCTGGAAAAGAACCCTCAAACATGCCCTGGACTGCGGGACTTGTTACAGCCTAAACCAGCCTACACTAAATGTCATGTTTGCGGCGGAGACCTAGAAATTTGGAGTGATGAAGACAAAACAGTATGTCCCGAATGCGGAGCCGAATGGAAACGCCCCGACAAGACAGCCGCATGCCTAGAATACTGCCAGTACGCAGACAAATGCCGAGGCATCATCGAATCCCGAAAAACCTAAAGTACCGAGATGAGTCTTTTGGTAAAAGTCTTACTAGTTTATGACACAAAGTACGGAAACACAAAACTTGCTGGAGAAACAATCTTGGACGGGATAAGAGAAGTTGAGGATATTGAAACCTCCATTGGCTACGTCAAAGACACCGAAATTGAAAAAGTGGCTGATTATGACGCAATAGTGTTAGGCGCGCCAAATCACATGGGAAGACCTTCTCAAACTATGAAGAAGTTTGTTAATAAGTTGGGTGAACTTGATCTAAAAGCAAAGAATGTGGCTGTTTTCGGCACTTACTCCGGAAGAGTGAGAGATCCTGACAGAGCGGTGAAAAAACTTGAAAAAATGGCGGAAAAAAAACTGCCCAACCTAAAGCTAATTTCACCGAGTCTATCTGTGAGAGTGAAAGGGATACCTGGTCCTTTGGTAGAAGGAGAATTGTCTAAATGCAAAGACTTTGGAAGAAGAATAGCAAATCAGCTAAAACAAAAGCAATAATCCAGTTTTTTCCTGGATTGATTCCGCTGATATCAGGGTTTTCCGTAACCACATTACGTGTGCGCATCGAACCTTATTTTATTGTCTGATACATTCTTTGGGAAAAAGGAGGGTTAAAATTGAGTAAGCAGCATCCGCGTATAACGAGAGAGAAAAAAACTATTGACGCAATGGTTCACATATACTGCAAAGGTCATCATGAGATCAAAGGGAATGAGCTGTGCCCTGAATGCACCGAGTTTTTGTCGTACGCTTTCTTGCGATTGGACAAGTGTCCTTTTCAAGAAGAGAAATCTACTTGCGGCAAATGTTTGGTGCACTGCTATCAGCCTAAGATGAAGGAGAAAGTGAAGAAGGTCATGCGTTATTCAGGTCCGCGGATGCTTTTACATGGTCCTGGTTTGGCGCTGCATCACGCGTTTGATGGACGCAAGAAGCCTCAAACACTGGAAGAATTCAGGAAAAAAACGGCTCAAGTTCCAACTTAAAGGTGCCCTGCCTCGCCCGATATCATTGTTGTATGTAATTAAACAAAAGTAAGCTAAAGCGAATATTTTTGCCAAAGCTAATTAACAAATACGATAGTCAAAATAAAAAAAAGAAAAAGCGCTTAAAAAACTGAATGAAATTTTGGCGATACTTTTATTCGCCCCAATCTTCGCCTTCAAATAGTTAACTTTTGAAGATCTACGCATCAACCTCCGCCCGTTATTTTTTTAACTTCGAGTTCAAGTCCACAATGAGGACAACTCATTACTTCTACTTTTTTCTATGTCGCAGGGAACATTTAGTTCTAAATCACAGTCTGGACGTTTAGCTTTGTTATCTTTATTTTGAAAATTTGAATTTACAGGGTTAATCATTATATTTTTCGCTTTTTTAGGGATGATTCTTTCTATAGATGCAGACATCTTTTAAATAGCGCGACTTTTTTGTCACAAATTATGCTATTTGTGTTCCATTTGGTACAATCAAATCTTATCGTCAGCAGACACCTTTCGCTCAAGAACAAACTCTGCAAGATGGTTTAAAATATTAAGTAATCCCTAACCAAAAAGCAAACATAACGCAATTCAAATTACGAGGTTGGCGGGCCCGGTGGGATTTGAACCCACGATCTCCGGCTCCGAAGGCCGACACCTTAATCCGTGCTAGGCTACGAGCCCTTTTCCATGCTTCTTGGATGGATTACGTTCATTTGTGTATCTGTCTAATATGGGTTATTGAGCTGAAACAGCTGGAACCCGTTCATTTGCTGAATCAATAGACGTTCTTCTCCTTGCGTAGGTAATGCCTGCCTGTTGTTCGGTTGTAGTTGTACTCTTGGTAGCCTTCTGCACCGTAGCGTGACATCTTATCGCAGTAGTCTGGGTCGGCTTCGCATATCTCGATTGGTTCCCATTCCTTGTCGCAACCGTAGATTCGCTCAGATATTGGAGCATACACCTTAACGTACTTGTCAGAGTTTTCGCCGAGCAGGTTTGCGACAGCATCCGAGTTGCCTTTCAGGTACCGTTCGAGGACTGCCCGCCAATGGCGGTTACTGTAGAACGTAATCTTGTTCAGTTCTGGTATGCCTAAACGTATAGCTGCTGCCTCTCTGGCTCTGCTGAAGTTCTGTCCAGCCGTGTCCGTGTTGCTGTAAGTGAAGACACGCTTCAGGTTCCGTTGTTTTCTGTTTCGGCAGGTTGCGATGTTGATTTGTCGGTTTTTCAGCTCTGCCAGCATATCAATGACTTTGGCGAAGCGCCCCTTCAGCTGGACCGTCCTCGTTCGTCCGTGCTTGGCTGGCTTGTTTATGGCGATTGTCTTCCGTGCAAAGTCGATGTCGCTCCACTCGATTCTCAGAGCCTCGATGGGTCTGGCTGCCGTTGCCATCAGCACGAAGCAGAAGACCTGCATTTGGAAGCTGAGAGCTGCGTACAGGAGTTCCATATGCTCAGTTTGCGGTACGTCGTATTCGGGGGTTTGGTACTCAAAGTGTGGTAGTTTCACGTCTTCCATGTGCAGGTATTTTTTTGCGAAGCTGGTGTATGCTTTGACGATGCTATTTTTGTTGCAGTTGGACATGACGCTTAGTTCAGGGTCGAACGCCAGTTTGGTTTTGAACGATTCAGGGTCAAAGAGGTCAACACCGATTTTATGGGCAAGCCAGCGGAGGCGTGACACGTATTTGCTCAGGGTCAGGTCGCCTGCAAGATGCTCTTTCTGAATGTACTGCTTGTAGTCCGCAATCACTAGGTCTATGTCAGCTTTAATGATTTGTTCAGTAGTTTTTTTCTCATCCGAAACGCCGATTTGCTTTTGTTGCGTTTCGTTAACCAAGTTTTTCGAGCCTTCTTTTTGGTCGCCTACTTGGACGATAAGAGAGGTGCCCGATGCAGCTTTTAAAACGTGTGGTAAAATACACGGTAAGTAGCTCTCCTCAACTTTCTTAGCCTTCTCCAAATCATCGGGGTTAGAATAGCGTCGACCACATGCCCTGCAACCATAACGCTGTATCTCCACGCCGAAGACGCTTTCTGCGTGTCCGTTTCTATAGATTTGAGCGACGCTGCCACAGTCGGGACACGGCGGGGGCGGACTGGTGACGATGTCGGCGGTTTCAGCCTTGGTCTTTTCATCTACCGCCGTGTCCTCAAAAGTCAAGCCTTAGCCCTCCTTCCCGTTATTATGACGGGCAGGTTTGAGCCATATATAACTTGCTACAAACATGTCTACGCTATCATATCTACATAAGCAAGCGTCTGCCTATTTTGCATTGTTTATGCTTCTACATATGTAGACTCGAAGCTGTTTTAGCCATGTTAAGGGACGGACTGAAGTCCAACGTCGCTTCTACATATGTAAGTGCGAAATTTCGTACGTTACCCTGAGTGAAGTTCAGACCGTCCTCACGGTTTTGGGTTCTCCATATGAAGACTCGGTGGACCAAGCAAAAAGAAGAAAAAAGAGAGTTGCGGGGGGAAACTTGTTACGGCTGAAGCCCCCAGACACGGTTCCTCAGAACTTCGTCGACGCAGATACACTCGTCCGTGAGTCTCCGCCAGCTGATGCAACCAACGCCACCACCGTGCTGGCAACAGTATTTTTCGGGGTCGAACCTGCCACATTGACCATCAGCGAACTTGCACGGGTAAGGTTCACTCATTTCATGTTCACCCGCTCTGCCCAACCTTGTTTCTGCTCGTCTGAGAGGTAAGGGTTCTCGCTTACTCTTGACCGCCAAAGGTCGTCGTGCCAGCAGCCGATTAAGGCGTCGGTATATTCTCTGGTCGTCCGTCTGGTGACATCGAAGCCGAAGTATTTGTAGCAGACCTGTGCGATGAAGTCTGCGAAGCCGATGCTACTGGGGGTCTTGTTGCGGATGACGCACGCCGCCAATATTCTGGTGATGCGGTCAGACCGCTCCTCGGCAGCCGTTATTCTGTGTTCTGTTGTCATTGCGTGACACCTTCGTCGGCGAGCAGTCTCTCTGTTGCCTCAAGCATGGGCTTTAGACGTGGGTTTACTTTGTTGTCCCCTTCTATCAGGAATTTCTTACTGGTGTCCATAGCCAGTTCAATCAGCTTGTCCATCTCGGGTGTCAGGTACTTGTCCGTTTGGTCGAATAGTTTTTCCAGCTGCGAGTCGGGGACCTTAGCTCTCCTCTGAGCTTCGAGTGCTTTGTCCAGCAGCTTCCCCAATGCTTCGTGGCGTTCTTTGAACATCAGGGATTCGTCGGCGAACGCCTTTACTATTCTACCGTAGTCTTTGTCTATGCTCACAATCATTCCGTGGAGTTTTCTCCTCATCACGGACATCACGTCCTCTAGTTGTTTGCGGAGCCGTCCAAGTTGCCGTTGCTCAGCCCTCGTCGGCGTGGCAACTGCTGGCGCTACTATCAGGGTCACGTCTTTTCCCAGCGCTGCTTCCTGCTCTTTTATCCACCGTGCCATGAGTTCCTGATGCACGTTGGTTCTTTTCAGTCCGAGTTTTTGGCAGGTTGCTCCGAACTCGTTGTTGAGGAGTGCTGGGCAGCCGAACGTGACTGTCGTCGCTTCCTTCTTTGAAGTCATTGTCCAGCCACGACCTTAAGTGATGCTGACATATTGAAAGAACCGTTTCTCGTCGGGGTTGAACATAATCTGGCTAGTGACGTTGCAGGTGAAGGTCTCAGACAGACAGCGGATAACCTCGGCTATTTTGGCAGGGTCAGGGCTGAATATTTTGACTCCTGTCTCATCAAAAAACTGAGTTCTATCCTTAAACTTAAGGGGTACTTGAGAAGTTGTTCCTCTCTCATTTCCATGCTTACTTTCCATTTTCATTTTCACCAGAAGATAAACAGGTGATTGGAGAACCGAATTTCTGGGAGCCCAACGTCGCCCTTTTTCCGCCCTCACCAAAAAAGAACCGTGGTAGCAGTAACGGGGGTGGACGTACACGACGGACACGGCGCACGACGGCTACCCGTTCACTACGGGACGCACCCACTCTCCGTATATTTATTTATTTATTTATTTTTTATAAAAAGTAGTAGTAGTAAGGGGGGTGTTAGGGGGGATGCCACGGTCTGCGGGGTGCGTGACCGTGACGACTGTTCCATGCTTACGGTCATCCTGAAAGCTGCTGCCCGACCCGTCTAGCACCGTTCACAGTTCACGGTGGTCGGTCACCGTAGCTCCGCTGACAACTGTCAGCGGAATCTAAGAGCCGAATTGTCTTGGAACGCCTCAACCTCTGGCTGCAATTATGCGGGGGGCATAATTCCGTTCCGAGGTGGCTGGGCATCGCTAGCGAAGCGGTTCCAACAAGTGCATGCCCCAAGACCTCAAGAACCCTGGGAATGTTTAGTTGCGAGAAGGCTGACAACTGTCACGGAATTATGCTCGGGGCATAATCGCCCTGCCCGATTGTGGGCTGCTCCGAGGCGGTCAAAAGTCCTGACAACTGTCAGGAACCTGAGCAGGTTCACTTTTGGGTTGTCGCATCTCCGCTATTCTATTTTTCTATTGTGAACCATCATGCCCTACAAAGACAAGCAGGAAGCACTAGCGTACTACAAGAAATATAACAGGCGAAGAACGGAACTTGTTCATCAAGCTAAGCTGGCGGCAGGTGTCCCTTTGGATGTCCGTAGAAAGATAGCGCCACAGAAGGCGCAATGACTTTGATTGCCCAGTCGTAATGTGCTGTTCTGAAAAAAAAAGAAACGGCAGGGATGGGCAGAAACCCGCTGCCGTTCCGATTTGGGCTGTTCTCTCGCAAAAGATAAACAAAAAAACGGAAAAACCAATTTCTTCGGTTCAGAGAGCAGTAAAAAAGGCGTTGGAGGAACCCGACAATAACCCTTCCGAACGACCCAGAACCTGAACTGCCCATTTCTCATGTAGGGAGAACAGTTGCCACGTTTAACTTTCTATTGCTATCTTGGCGTTCATCATAACAGGATGCCCTTAACGTCCATTGACTCCTTTCCATGCAGTTTTCAAGATTTAAAAGATAAAGTCGGCGAAGCCATGATTGTTTTACACAATGAACACAACCTTGACTACGCCATAATGACGTTGGAGAATCACTTGCCTGGAAAATGGGCTTACAGGGCTATGCCAGGTCACTACGGGCGGTCACGGTTGCGGTTCAAACGGGCAATCGAGTGGTCGGGCAAAGTCAGCTACAACCCACGGACGGGCGACTGCGAGCTTGGTCAATGCGCCTTCGGATTGAACCTGTGGAGGCTGCGGGACGAGTGGCGGACTGAAGAACGGGGGGCAGACCCGTACCGCATACCAGCTCTGTTCCCAGAGAACGAGCTGTCTGCGGAAAAAAGTCTTGAACAGCTGTTGCTTGACCCCAGCGGGCTCAGGTACGTGGACTACAGCAAGAAGCCGAACGTAGTCTACGCAGCGCATGGCGAACAGGAACGCCAACGCCCGATGTACGAGCCAAAATACTCCAGTACGTACCAGCGGGGAGGTCAACGTGTCCGTGCCGAGTCTCAGGACGATGCCAACGGCGAAAAGTAGCTTTTTGCTAACTACGTCGTCTGTCCATTACCGCAGGACTGGGTTAGCACAAAAGACTATTCTATTCAGCAGCCCAGTCTTTACAGAGCAGTTTCGCCTGCTCTAAGACCGTGTCTGTGGCTTTCTGCTGCTTGTCTGGCGGGTACCCGTATTTCCTTAGCATCCGTTTAACGAGTACTCGGAGCTTTGCCTGCACATTGTCTCTGAGCGTCCAGTCAACGGTCACGTTCTTCCGAACCGTATCCACTAATTCCTTAGCCATTGCATGAAGCGTTTTGTCTCCGAGAACCTGCACGGCGCTCTCGTTGTCTGCCAGAGCATCGTAGAAGGCGATTTCTTCCTCAGAAAGGTTAAGCAAATTGCCTCTTTGCTGTTCCTCCCTCATCTTCCTCGCAAGGTCGATTAGCTGCTGGATTATTTCGGCTGCCTCTATGCTCTTGTTGGTGTAGGCTTTGATGGCTTTGTCAAGCAGTTCTTCGAACGAGCGGGCTTGGATAATGTTCTTTCTGTGCCTTATTCGGATTTCCTCAAGCAGCAGTTTTCTCAGGGCTTCGAAGGCTAGGTTCTTCTGGGGCATATTCTTAACATAAGCAAGGAACTCATCTGACAGAACAGAGATGTTGGGTTTCTCCAGTCCCGCAGCAGCGAATATGTCAATGACTCTGTCAGAAATAACTGCTTTGGACAGGATTTGCTTTATGGCGTAGTCCACGTCCTCGACTTGAGCCTGGGACTTGCTCTCCGTGTTCTTGACGATAGCCGCACGCACAGCTTGGAAGAAGCCTACGTTGTCCCGTATTTGCAGGGCTTTCTCGTTCGGGAGTGAGAGCGCAAATGCTTTCAGTAACAGCCCAGACTGCTCCAAGTAGCGTTCTTTGCCTTTTTCCTGTTTCAGGATGTGCTCCATTGCGTTTAGCATGATGGGCATTTTCTTCTCTTTCCCGCCAAAGAAGGGCTTATAGTCGAAGCCATGGAAGAACGCTTGGACAACCTCGTATTTCTCCATCATCTTTTGGACGGCGACTTCTTGGGGTATGCCCGTTTCTTTCTGGTCGCTCAAAGTATACTCGGATAGGGCTTCCTTGAGGTCCTGACCAATGCCGATATAGTCGACGATTAATCCGCCTTCTTTGCCTTTGAAGACTCGGTTCACACGGGCGATTGCCTGCATCAGGGTGTGACCCTTCATGGGCTTGTCAAGGTACATGGTGTTGAGGTTAGGTGCGTCGAACCCAGTCAGCCACATGTCCCTGACGATGGCGATTTTCATGGGGTCGGATGGGTCTTTCATGCGTTCGCCAAGGTCGTGTCGGCGCTGCTTGTTTCGGATGTGTTCCTGCCAGTCAGGTCCGTCAGCCGCTGAACCCGTTATCACGACTTTCATAGTTCCTTTGTCGTCGTCTGGACTGTACCATTCAGGTCTCAGTTTCCTTAGCTCGTTGTGGAGGTCGATGCAGATTCTTCTGCTCATGCAGACAATCATGGCTTTGCCTCCGATTAGCGAGCTGCGGGCTTCCCAATGCTCGACAATGTCTTTTGCTACACGGCTTATTCTGTTCGGAGCTCCAACGACTTTTTCTAGTCGACTCCATTTGCTTTTGAGGTACTCTTTGCCCTCGACTTCTTCGCCCTCGGTGACTTCCTCGAAGGCAGGGTCGATTTTGGGTCTTTCTTCAGGTTTCAGTTCCAGCTTGGCTAGGCGGCTTTCGTAGAGTATCTGTACCGTTGTTCCGTCTTCGACTGACTGGCGAATGTCGTAGACGTGGATGGGTTTTCCAAAGACGGCTGGGGTGCTGCGGTCTGCTTTCTCGATTGGAGTTCCAGTAAAGGCAATGAAGGTGGCGTTTGGCAGCGCATCACGGACGTACTTGGCGTAGCCGTATTTGAGCCCGTCTTTATCTAGGTTCTTGGGTACTTTGAGTCCGAACCCGTACTGGCTTCTGTGGGCTTCGTCCGCTACAATCACAATGTTTTTGCGTTCTGAAAGAAGCGGAAACTCTGTTCCTTCTTCGGGGAAAAACTTCTGTATCGTCGTGAAAATGATTCCACCTGAAGACACGCTAAGAAGTTCTTTGAGTTCTTCTCTGTTCCTCGCCTGTTGGGGCTTTTGCCGAAGGAGTTCCTGGCATCTGCCGAAGGTTCCGAACAGCTGGTCGTCAAGGTCGTTCCTATCCGTAAGCATGACTACAGTTGGGTTCTCCAACTCTGGATGCAAAACCATTTTGCCAGCGTAGAAGACCATCGTTAGGCTTTTACCTGAGCCTTGAGTGTGTTCGCACCAGAAGAAAGCCTAAGAATAGGCGACAACCTCGACATAGAAGGCGTAATAGCCCAAGTCATAGACATAACATTCGCCGACCTCCGAGGCGTACTGGAACACATCCTAAGAAAATCCCTCATATCAAAAACAGAAACCCAAGAACACATACAACCCGAAGTCAAAAGCGTAATCGACTCACTCACAGACCAGAAACTCGCCATAGCCAAAATCAGAGGCCGACTAGTCGAAACAACAGACGAAAAAGGCAACAAAACAAAAATCTTCAAAACAGGCCTCAGCGAATTCAACATCAGCCGAGCCAAAGCCAAAATCAAAATTCTGAACCAAGAAGAACTCTTCAATGCGCTAGGACTTTGTTTCCCAACTCCATGTGACTTTGCCATAACACTCTCGACAGAACCAAAACCATTTGAGATACTTGCTGAGCGGCTAGGCATAAACCTGATTACAGGAATGAAGGGTTCTGGAAAATCATACTCAGCAAAAAGACTGCTCCTAAAACTTATAGAGCGAAACGTCCTCACGATAGTCTTTGATATAAACGGTGAATATCTCAACCTCTGGAAGGCTGACGAGAAAAACCCTAACAAATACTTCCCGGTGTTCAAAACACTTCGACCAGGAGCCACCAGAGCAACAGCCACGGAACATCCATTTCTCATACCATTAAACGAAATAGGTTACGATGACTTCGCAACCTTCTTCAACATTGTTGAAGGGACTTCCACTTATCAACAACTTTTCCAATTCTGGAAAAATAGAGGCAACACACAATTTGATCTAAATGATCTGGAAACCTTCGCCAAGGGGATTCCAAACGAAGCAGTAAGAGACGCCTTAGTAGGAAGAGTTGAGGCAGCAAGAGCGCTTGGAATATTTGGACCCAGCAATTTTACAGCCACCATAACGAACATGAGCAAAACCGGAGGAGCACTGATAATTAATCTGTCACGACTGAGCTCATGGGAACGAGGAATCGTTGTAGATTTCATATTCCGCAAGCTGACAAATCTGGGGCAGTCAGGGGAAATGAAGCCTATCTCGTTATTTCTAGAAGAAGCACAGCTCTATGTTCAGCAGCAAAAAATGATAAACATACTAACCCGAATGCGCCACTTAGGAATATTTCCCACATTCATAACAAACGACCCGCGTACGCTCCCAGACGAAGTCTACACACTTCTTGACAACCTAGTCGCCTTTATGTTTAAAAATGAAGACGAACTCAGACAACTCTCTAAATCCGGACTGATCGACCTAAGATCAATAAACGCCTTAAAACACCTAGAAAGCAGACAATGCGTAGTTGTAGGTAATGTAACATCAAACTATCCAGTCTTCGTAGAAGTCAGCCCACAAACAGGTGTCGTAATGGGCGGCGAAACAAGAAAACTAATAGGTTAATCCTACCCTCAATACGCGCATAAAACTCGGGATGGAAAAGAATGAGCACAGAAGAATTCGAGAAGTTTTGGCACGAACTGACAACATGGGTTTCGAATAACAAAGAAAGTATTAGGAATTGGACAGTATTTCATCAGAAGACCGGCGAAGATTTTGAAGCAAAATATGAAGGAGGGAATTATATTCTGGCATATCCGGAGCCTCCTGCAAAAACC
>Ga0187868_1002310_pt1 | contig 12619 bp, 18 predicted proteins | sample June2016WEW_13_4_FD_133014 | JGI IMG/M metagenome (GOLD analysis project Ga0187868, IMG submission 133014) | Peatland microbial communities from SPRUCE experiment site at the Marcell Experimental Forest, Minnesota, USA - June2016WEW_13_40 | ecosystem: Environmental > Terrestrial > Soil >... | reverse complement strand
GCGTTGACGCTCCCATCGTTGAATGAAACACGGTAGGGCGCCGGTGGCCAGCCCGGTTTCGGGTCACCGCGGTTAAGCACCCGGTCCCGACGCCCCCCTCCCGGCGAAACAGGCAGGCGTCGAAACCGTCACGCGCCCGCGCCGCGATCGCCTACCTGTCCTCCCTGGGCCTCCACTCGATGTCGGGACAGAGAGGCGCAGGCCGGAAGGCGGGATGGGAGGGTTCCGGGGAACCGAAAAGGAACGGGCCACGAGCGGGCGGCCCTGTCCTACCTGGGACTTTTCTTCATTGGGGAGAGAGAGGCAGGACCGGGACAGCGCACGAAAACCGTAATCGGAAGCCCAGGACCGGATTAGACAAATGCTTCCCGCTGCCTGGTGTTCAAGTCCCTAACCTTTCGTTCCTGGCCTCTGGCGGGTCTGTGTGACTTGACGAACCACGGATTGCCCCGTCGTCAGAGGCCTACGCTGGGGTTATGGCGACGTTCCACCGAGGAGCCTTGGCGCGGCGCGCCAGTCGCAAAGCCTCAGAACACGTGCTTAGCCGGTGGTATGTCCCAGTGATCACGTCCTCAGCCTCGGCGGTCGGCGCCGCCGTTGAGGCCGCGCACAAGGGGCAGCCAGAGACGTGGACCCACGTCCTGGTGGTCGGCTTGGTCGCGGGTCTCGGTATCTACCTGGCGCTAAGCCTCGTTGTCTTCGCGTACCACCTGCTTAGGCATGCACTCACTGGTGGCTCAGACCGCGAATGGCAGGCGACACACGAAGTGACTCAGGACAGTCTGAGCGTTTCGCTGATCTGCAAACTGTCGCCACCGTCATCGCTTCACGCGCGCGAGCCAATCAAATGCGAAGTGAAGACCCCTAGTGGAAGACTGATCACTATCCCAGACCAAGATTTACGCCCCCGCTACGGCGGCGCGTGGGGCTGGGCTTGTTTCGGTGAGACACTGGAAATCGGAACCTACAGAGCTCGCTGGTTCGGCTCAACGGAGCGGCGCAGGTTCTACGAGATAACCCGCGAGACCTTTGAGATCGGCGAGTCTCAGTCCTTGCATTCCTCGTCTTCCGGCTCGACCTGATCCGGCCAGCGGCGGCCCGACGCTCCCAGCATCGGCAACCCGAACGCTAATTTGACTTCGCCGCAACAATGTGTCATTGTAACTCCTACTCAACAACTAACGCACTCGAGGTTACAATGAGTCCAACTATTCGTGTCGATGACGAGGTCTACGAAGAGTTGAAGGCGAACGCCGAGCCGTTTGTAGACACACCCAACACTGTTCTGCGCCGCCTCCTCAGTCTCGACCCAGCGACTGAGCCGCATCTCGACGACTCCGACGCTCCAGAAGAAGCCGTGCTCTTGGCCGTGCCGAGCGTGCGGTCGGCTGTCACCCCTCGGCGCTCTGCCAGAGCGAAGAGGGTCGGCGTTAAGAAGGTGGCCCGCAAGAAACCTGCGAAGCCGCGGACAGCCAAGCGGACTCGCGCTCCAGCCGGCGCCCTTCTGCCCGAGGAGCGTTACGAGCTTCCGATGCTGCAGGCTCTCGTCGAACTCGGGGGCTCGGCTTCCTCGAGAGCCGTGATCGAAAGGGTCGGCACACTACTCAAGGACCAGTTCACAGACCTGGACAAGGAGAAGCTTGAGTCGGGTGGCGTCCGCTGGGAGAGCCGTGTTCAGTTTGTGAGGCTGCGCTTGATCCGGCAGGGCCTCATGACGAAGGAAGCCGGTCGAGGCGTATGGGCCATCTCGTCTGCGGGACAGCGACGCTACGAGCAGCGCGGGTCGGGGGTGGCATAAATGCCAGGTTCAGCCAATGAGCAGTTGTGTCTGTCTCTGATGCGAGCAGACACTGAAGCCGAGGTTGTCGCCCTGCTCCACGAGGCGGGCTACTGGGACGATCCGGGCGCTTGGCGCCTCTTCGGAGACAACGACAACAACTACGCCCCTATCGGTAACCAGCAAAGCGAGGCCATTGCAGCTCTCATCGAGAAAGTCATCAACGGCATCGACGCTCGGCTCATGAACGCGTGTCGAGAGCACGGCATCGATCCGGAGTCACCGGACGCGCCTCGCTCGATGCGGGAAGCGGTTGCTCGGTTCTTCGAGGGCAAGGCCGCGTTGTCCTCTGAGGTTGGCGGAAGGATCTCCTCCTGGCCTGACGAGAAGTCCACGGCAGAGGGGCGGCTGCTCACGGTAGCGGCTACCGGCAACATGCCTAAGGACGGTCAGTTCTCGATCTCTATTGCTGACCAGGGCGAAGGACAGGAGCCAGACAGTTTTCCGACAACGTTCATGTCGTTGCAGCGCAACAACAAGCTGCACGTCTTCTTCGTGCAGGGGAAGTTCAACATGGGTGGGACCGGCGCCCTTCAGTTCTGCAGCCCGGAGCACAACCTCCAGCTGATCGTCTCCCGTCGAAATCCCGATCTTGTTGACCCCAATGCAAACAAGAGGGCTCACGAATGGGGATTCAGCATTGTTCGCCGTGAATGGCCCAAGGATGGGCGAAGCTCCGTGTATACGTATCTCGCTCCGGAAGGAGCCTCACAGAATTCGCACAAAGGCGGCACCTTGGCGTTCAGCGCCGCGAGCTTACCGATCTTCCCCGAGGCTAACGACAAGGTGCGGAACGCGTACCACCGGCACGCGGGGTACGGAACTCTAGTGAAGCTCTACGAATACCAGTGGTCGGGGACTCACTCCAACATCATATTCTCTCGCGGCGGTCTACTGCAGAGGCTGGAACTCGGCTTACCAGAGGTGGCACTGCCGGTTCGCGTGTTTGAGTGTCGGCCAGACTACGTCGGCCATGAAGCTAGTTTTGCAACGAACGTCCTTGGTCTCGCTTCTCGGCTTGAGCGCGACAAGGCGACGAACATAGAGCCTGGCTTCCCGGTCGGGAGCATTCTCCAGATCGACGGCTGCGAGGTGAAGGTCAAGATCTTCGCCTTCAAACCTGATAAAGCGCAGGCCTACCGCACACCAAGGCACGGCGTAGTGTTCGCAGTGAATGGCCAGGCGCACGGAGCCTTCTCGGCCGACTTTTTCCGACGTAAAAGTGTCGGGATGAGCTATCTCGCTGATTCGATACTTGTCTTGGTCGACTGCTCTGCAGTCGTCGGTCGGATGCGGGAAGACCTCTTCATGAATAGTCGCGATCGGCTCCGGCTCTCACCTCTCGCCCACCGAATTGAGGTCGAGTTAGAGGTTCTCCTGAAGAATGACCCGACTCTGAAGGCTCTGCGCAACTCTCGTCGGGAAGTTGAGCTAGCTGAGAAGCTCGCCGATTCCAAGCCACTCGTCAAAGTTCTTCAGGACCTGATCAAGAAGTCGCCGACACTGGCCAAGTTGTTCTTGCAGGGTGTCAAGCTGTCGTCGCCCTTCCCGCCAGGGGGCGGTACGGGAGAGGGAGCAGGCGGAGACTTTCAAGGGAAGACCTATCCAACCTTCTTCCGCTTCAAGCGGGTCAGCCCGGGTGAAACCCTCATTCGAGACGCTCATCGAGATTCGCGCGTGCGGCTCGCCATTGAGACGGACGCAGCAGACGACTACTTCCTGCGCGAGCTCGATCCGGGTGCTAGCCGGCTGCTTGCCCTTGACGAGGACGATGAGTGGACCGAGGTGACCACCGATTGGATCATGAGCAACCCAAAGTCAGGATCAGCGGGCCTTACGATCATTGGTCTGCCGGACGAAGTTGTCGACGGCGATGAGCTGAGCTTCCACTTAGAGACAACCGATCCGTCGCAGATAGAAGCCTTCGTCAACGAGTTTGTGCTGCGTGTCCGACCACCGGCGGACAGCCCGACGGGCGGGCGCACAGCGTCGTCCTCCGTAAAGAACGCCGGCACAGGTCAGTCTGGCGGTAGTTCTACTCTTGAGCTGCCAAAGGTTGTCGAGGTGACCGAGGAGCTGTGGGTTCAACACGGCTTCAGCGAGCTCACGGCGCTGAAGGTAATTAACGCTGGTCAGACTGCAGGCGAGGTGGAGGACACCGACATCGGAGCAACCGATGTGTACGACTTCTTTGTCAACGTAGATAATAAATTCCTGCGTATAACGCAGAAGGAGTCAAAGCAGGACCCGAAGTTACTTAAGGCCAAATTCGTCTACTCTCTCGTGCTCATTGGCCTCGCTCTTATTCAAGAGGACCGCACGATTCGGCCGGCCGACCGTGACAACGACGAGAGCGACAGCGACGAGCGCGACAACAAGGACGAGGGAGGTGGGGGCACTTTGGAGCGGAGCGTTGACGTGACCACTCGCGCGGTGGCTCCGATCTTGCTGCCCATGCTGGAGTTGATCGGGGCATTGGACTCGTCCGAGGAGGACTAGCCGCTGATCGACGTCGGCCTGTGGATCAACACGACTTCCTTGGCCGTGTGTGGCGCAACATCTTGCAGCGTTGTTGTAGTCGCCCACCACCGTCGGCCCGGCACGGAGCGCCAGAGTCGACCATCATCGGCCGTTGCGAGCTCCGGGACAAGGACTTCTTCGAATCCGCTCTGCTTCATTGTGGCGAGATACTGATCCAGCTGTTGTTGAACATTGTTGAACCCAACCATCTGCACTAAGAGCGTCGAGGTGGAGGCCGTCTGGCGAAGGTCTGCAAACGCCGTACCCAGATGTTCGAAGTACCGGACGAGACCAGGCCCACTTCTTGCGTGCATTGTGTAGCTGGCCAGACCGAGGCCATCCGTTCGGTTGGCGATCCAGTAAGGCGCGGAGATTTCGCGACGGCCACGTAGTTTCCAGCGATGGTAGTTAACGTATACGCCCGGATATGGGGGTGACGTCAGGATCAAGTCGGGTGTGGCCGCTCTGATTTCCTGCCGGCAGGACAGGCCCGGCAGCTGCTGGTCAACCAAGACCGGCGGGCTGTAATCATCATCTAGCTCGCTGGCGAATCGCGTTGCTGCGTCGACCATCGTTGTCCCGAGTGTCGCCATCGTCAGTCGGAACTCCGCTGGGGTAGGCACGTCGTCCCGCATGTCAAGCGCCCACTGCGCTGTTCTCAGAATGATGCACCGGGCGAAGTCCACTTGCGACTCTTGCGGCAGCTCATCGGCGGCTGCGAGAGCCAGCGCTATCAGTGAGCGGATTCGCCAAGTAGAACGGTCGTCGAGATCCTTCAGGTATCCGGCCGCCCGCCACTGATGCACAGGTGGGGCTGGTCGGCTGAGTTTCATCCGCCCAGGTAGGCGGCGCGTCCATCGGCGGAGCACGGCGAGGTCGGCCTCGTTTAGGACTGTGGTCTTGACCTTGGAGACGAAAGTAGCGAGCTCATTGAGGTCGGATCCGATAGAGCGTCGCCCGGTCCGCATGGCCTCTACGAGGGTTGTTCCGCCGCCCATGAAGGGATCAAGGACTAAGTCACCCGGTCTCGTGAAGGCGAGAATGGCGGCGCGAGCAAAGTCTGGCGTGAATCGAGCTGGGTATCGATAAAACTCGTGAGGCGAGTTGGTGCGCCTATTGCCGATCGAGACGGGCTTTTGTGAGACGGCCGCAATCTGCAGTTCAGCAAGGCGCGCCGGGTTGCCTAGCGGAGGAGCAATTCCGCGAGTCATGGCCAGCTTCCCTGCTCGGGGCGTCCTCTTCTCTCGGCGGTGGAAGCAGGTAGCACGTCCCTGAATCGTATGAGGTCGGTGTGACAGAAGTGGGGATGCCGAGGAAGCACAGGCTGGCACCAAACAAGGTTCAGGCCTGTCTTCCAGCATTGCCGCGTCGAGATCGCGAACACTCGAGTCACGGTACTTGTCGATCGAGTGTTGCAAAGCCCGCGAGGAAAGAAAGTGCCGCCCACGTCGAAACGTGCGGTGCCCATTTCCCGCGTCTGATGTCCGACGCTGACGCCTTCGAGCACCCGGCTGTGTCGGCGATCTCGGAGAGTCTCACGGTCTGAAGTTTGGGCAGGATCTCTCGGCGGAACAGCTCCCGGTCGTAGACCGTGCCCGGGTTGGCCGCGTCCCACTCCGCCTGCGCCCGCTTGCGAGCTGTGATGGCCGCGCCACGCCGTCCCCTGATCGCGGGCGAATGTGTCGGGTCGGCGGAGATGCAAACGTCGCATCGGACGTGGCGGTGGTTCGTCACAGCGCCGCCGCAGGCGGGACAGGTCCATGTGGGAAGTGCAGTCGCGGCGGTGGGCTCTTGCAGAGCGATCGACGACGTCGCTGCTGACCGGGCGGATGCCTTGCGCGCTTTCACGACCGCCTACGCCGTCCGTGTGCGGCTCCGCGTGAGTGGAGTGGCGGCCGAGTAGGTGCCGCTCATCGCCCTACCGAAAACGTGGGCGACGTGCTCTGCGATCGGGCCGAGCGACTTTGCCCGGGTCGGCACCATCTCCCAGCTCGTGAGTGAGCGGGCACCGCAACTGGACGTGCCCGTCGGAGGTCTCCGCGAACTCCACCTTGCGGCACGTACGGCGCTCCAGGAGGCCGAGCACGAAGTCGTCGACCTCCGGGCGCACGGGCTCCATCACGTGGAGGGCGAGCGACTGGCGACCCTTGGTGTCAGAGTGCACCAGCCCTAGGCCCGGGTCGAGGACTACGGCCTGGCAGGCGAGGATCGTCTCGGCCTCGACGAGAGCGTAGAGGTAGTTGCGGACCGCGTTGACGGGTCTCTCGGCCTTCCGGTTTTACACGGACGAAGCGAGAACCGAGTGCCGGCCCTCGTACCGGGACCAGTGCGATGGGTCGACCCGCCAGCGATGCCTACGAGCGCCAAACCCTATATTGTGTTTTTTGTGTTTGATGGTATGATCCAACCCGTGACAAGGATCGATGAAACAGTAGCTGAACGAAATATGAAGTTGGTCACCACTGGTCAAGCTGCCTCGATCCTTGGATCATCCCGGCAGCACGTCGTCGACCTCTGCGACAGCGGGCGGTTGGGGTACTCGTCGGTCGGAACGCACCGCCGAGTCCGTCTCGTCGACGTCCTGAGGCTCAAGGAGGGCGAAAAGACGGCCGGCAAGCTCACCAGAGACCAGGTCCGCAGCCTTTGGCTTCACCAGCCGGTGGCGAGGCGGCTCGTCACCGATCCAGAGCGCACCCTGCACCGTGCTCGGGTGAACCTCCGCCGCCTCAAGGCAGCGCACCCCCGCGGCGTCGCGGCACGCTGGTTAGGTGAGTGGGAGCGACTCCTCGATGGTCCCGTCGATGAGCTACTTGAGGCCATGACATCGCGGTCGGAGAGAGGGTGCGAGCTGCGGCAGAACTCACCGTTCGCCGGGGTGCTGACCCAGCGCGAGCGGGCACGCATTCTTGCGAACCTCCAAGGCCTGGCAGCGTGACCCGAGAACAGCTCGCACACGTTCTCCGCGCGGCCTCGCGGATCGCCGAGGTACGCGACGTCGTAGTCATCGGGAGCCAGTCAGTGCTCGGGACGTTCTCCGACGAATTGCTGCCAGAGGAAGTCATCGGCTCGATCGAGGTGGATGTCGCGTTCCTTGATGATCCTGCGAACATGCGAACGAGAAGTCAGACAAGGTGGACGGTGCGATCGGCGAGCTCTCGCAGTTCCACGAGACGTACCAGTACTACGCCCAAGGTGTGAGCACCTCGACGGCAGTCCTCGGTCCCGGCTGGGAAGACCGGCTTGTGGTATTCGAGAACGCAAACACGAGGCCCGGACGGGGGCTTTGTCTCGATCCCCACGATTGCGTTGCAGCCAAGCTCGTTGCTGGCCGCGACAAGGACTTCGAGTTTGCCGCTGCTCTACTACGAGAAGAACTGGTGGACGCGGGCACAATCGTCGAGAGGATCGAGGCCCTCCCGGTCCCGTCGAGTCAGAAGCAGCTCCTCTCCAGTTGGGTGAGGGCGAGAGCGGCAAAGGCACTGGGCACTTAGCTTTCAGTGCAGTCTCATCAACGCGACTCGGGGCGCCAGAGCTTTCGGGTAACCAGCATCGTGGGCTTTCTCGTGGCCAAAGTTGGAGCCTTGTGGGAAGCGACAAGCCCAAGGACGCTCATGACATCGTCTGGTTCTTGGAAGCGTGGCCCCCGGAGGTCCGAAAGGAGCAGCCGCCGTCGTCCAAGAGAGCATCGCCTTCGAGCGCGCCGACGTCGAAGCCGCGCTCGTCCGACTGGCAGTCGAGTTTGGCGATGTCGCACTGTTGGGCCCGCGCGCCTTCGCTCGCCTCACCGCGCCATCGGACGTTCGCTGAGAGGGGCCAAAAGAAAGCAGGGACACCTCTCAGCCCAGGGATCTGGCCGTCGAATTTCGGCTTCCTCCTCTTCTGACTGGGCTTTGCTGGACACCGACCAACACGTCAGGAGCGCTCGATCAGACCCTCGCGGAGAGGTTGTAGGGCAAAAGTAGGGATGGAAATCCATCCCTACTTTTGCCCTACTTTTGCCTCGCGAGCCGCTAATTGATCGTTCCTGCCCTCTCGTGGTGCCGCGGAGAAAGCCCATGTAGAGCGATAATTCAAGCCGACTGGAGCCGACTCGAACAGACCCCAGAGAAGCCTCGGGGATGACTCATAAACTTGCGTTCGTCGTCGGTAGTCTCGTCGAAGGGTGCACCTGCCTAGCCTTGTTGCACCGGCTGATTCGACACCCAACAGTCAAACGCGAGTACGAGGCTGGTCCGTTGTGGCCCGATCGCCTTGGGCGCCACCACAGGCCCATGTTGTGACGTAGCCGAAGGAGTTAGTCACCGGAGTCGATCCCAAGTCGCCGGCAGCGCAGTGTATGAAATCCATCATAGGAAGGTCGTTCAGATGTAGAGTTTCATACATGACGAGCGATGAAGCTCTCGCCGAGCGCCTTGGTCGCCTAGGCCCGGTATTCCATGCCAAAGAGGCGGTTGAGGCGGGGGTCTCGTGGCGGGACCTCTACCACGCCCGAGACTCCGGCCTTGTCGTTGAGCTGTCCCGTGGTCTTTATCAGCTGCGGGAGGCGAACGGTATTGATCGGCTGGACTTTGTCACCGTGTGTGCCAGAGCACCCCAGGGCATGATCTGCCTCGGCTCCGCGCTTTCGTATTGGGATCTCAGCGACGACATCCCGGCGTGGGTTGACCTTGCTGTTCCTTCCGGGACCCACCGACCGCAGATCGACCATCCTCCGACACAGGTTCACGTTTTTCGCGCGGCATCCTTCGAGTTCGGCAAGATTGACATTAAGGTGAAGCCCGGCATCGGCTTTGCAATTACCGACAGGGAACGTACCGTCGTCGATTCTTTTCGTGCTCGGCATCGCCTCGGCGAGGATCTCGCCGTTGGCGGGCTCCGTCGCTATCTCCGCCGGCGCGGTGCGAAACCAGGGCGAGTCCTCGAACTGGCCGACGCTCTGCGAGTTAGGAGCCCGGTGCTGGCCGCTTTGCGGGTCCTGCAGGAATGAGCCCCGTTCGCCGTGCCTCGACGGCTGGTCGTGTCTTCCTCGACTTGCAGGCGATAGCCCGCAAGACTGGCCGGCCGACCGAGGAGCTGCTCGTCATGTACGTGCTCGAGCGCTTTCTCTATCGGCTGGCAGCTTCGCCGCATCGCGCGCGTTTTGTTCTAAAAGGAGGGATGCTGCTTGCCGCGCTCGAGACCCGGCGACCGACGGCTGACATCGACCTCTTGGCGAATGCAGTGGCGAACGACGTGGACAGCGTGTCCGAGCTCGTACGTGCTGTTCTGGAAATCACAGTCGACGACGGCGTGAGCTACGAAGCTGACCAACTGCGCGCTCGTGTGATCAGGGATGGGGAGCTCTACGCCGGGGTGCGCCTGTCGGCACCGGCCCGCATTGGCCAAGCGCGGGCAGTTCTTCGTATCGACGTGAGCGTCGGAGATCCGGTGACCCCTGGTCCCGTGGAGCTCGAGTATCCGGGACTTCTCGATGGCTCCTTTCACCTTCTTGGCTACCCGATTGCGACTGTGATGGCCGAGAAACTGGTCACGATGATCGACAGGGGAGCGGCGACGACTCGGGAGCGTGACTTCGCCGACGTTCTTCTCTTGACACGACGTCACTCGATGGATGCGGCAGACCTGTTGGCTGCGCTGCGGGCGACAGCGCGCCATCGGGGCAGCGTCCTACGGCCTCTATCAGGCTTGCTCGATACGCTAGGAGCGAGCCGGCAACGTGCCTGGGGCGCATTCGTCGCCCGTAGTGGGATGGGAGAGTTTCTACCTGCCGATTACTCGGACGCGATCGATGCCGTGAGCGCCTTTGCTGACCCGCTCTTGAACGGTGCGCTTCAGACTGGAACTTGGGAGCCGACGTCCGCCGCGTGGCGGAAGAAGTTGGAGTTTTGATGGCCCGTACGTGGTTAGCAATCCAGGTGGACCTCATCGAAGGACATGGCGAGCATCTATGGCCTCGTCCGGGCCGGATCTTTGCTGCGGCACGGACGCACAGCTTTGCCCAGCTGGCTAACGCCATCGACGACGCCTTTGCCCGTTGGGATCGGTCTCATCTCCACGAGTTCCAGCTTCAAGACGGCACGAGACTGACCACGCCGTACGACGACTGGGATGACGACTGGGGAGAGGGTGTTCCGTTGGATGATCGCCGGACGAGGCTCAGCCGACTAAAGCCTGGCGAGCAATTCGTGTACGTGTTCGATTTCGGAGATGACTGGGCACATCTTTGCACCATGGGACCGGAACGCATCGACCCGCTTACGACGCTCGGTATCGAACCGGCTCACCCGCTGCCGTTCTGGGGCTGGGGAGACATCCCCGATCAGTACCAGCGTCGGTGGAACGGAGACGACGGCGAATCCCGTAAGCCGAAGGACCCTGGGTTGTCCGATCTCCCGCCCCTGCGGCACGGATGGGGGACGCGTACGGGATGACGGTCGTAGAGGCGATCTTCATCCTGGAGCCGACTCGAACAGGCCCCAAAGAAGCCTCGGAGATGACTCATAACCCTGAGGTACGTGACGGCTTCACGGCGGTCGGCTTGGGCGCTCATCTTGGCCGGTATACGTCGCTTCGGTGGTCAACTCGGTCGACGTACACGATCCGTTTGTCTTCGTCGATCCAGTAAATGACGCGATATTGCCCGACCCGCGCACTACGCCAACCGGCCAGTTCGCGCCCGAGCGCGTGGCCTACTTGCTGTGGGTTGGCGATCAGGCGCCCGAAGCAGAACTCGATTATGGCTCCTACGACTCGAGGTGATGTCGAAGCGAGCCGATCCAGCTGTCGAGTGGCCGGGGGTGACCAACGCAGCCGATAGTCATCCACGAGACCAGCGCGCCAGCGCCTCCTCCTTGGTCAGTTCCAAGGATCCGCCGGACCGGCGGGCAACTTCAGCTTCTCGCAGATCGGCCATCACCTCGGGATCGGACAGCACGTCGAGCGTCTCCTCTAGTGCCTCGAGGTCGGCCACAGCGAGGACGACGACGCTCGGGCGCCCGTGCTTGGTGATCACGACGCGCCGATGCTCGGTCTCAATACCCTCGACGACCTCGGACAGGTGTGCCTTTGCCTCCGCAAGCGACAGTTGTTCCGCCATTGACATGACCATAAGTGTGACTACTTACCGCCGAGCTGTCAAGTGGACGGGGTAGCTAGGGCAGCTGACAGTCGAGACCGTGGTGGCTTCCATTGCGTTTCCATCGCGCGGACGCTGCCGTTCGGGGCTGTTCACTAACGTGTGGATAACTCTCTGACCTGCTGTAAGACATCGCTGTAGTTCGCCAAAATACGCCCTGAATCCGCTTACAACGAGCAGGTCGGCGGTTCAAGTCCGTCAGCGCCCACTCGAAGAATTGGCGCTAGGTGGACAAGAGCCGCCTCGTGGCCGGAAACCGCTCGCCCGAGATCCTGGGTGGGTGCTGGCCGGCGGGCGGGACGGGGTGAGTGGACCCTGGCCTGCTTTGCGTCCGCTCGGCCGTCGCCCACGACAGGCGCCCACGTTCGCCCACGTGGCTGCGTAGGGGCGGGGTGGGAGGACAGGTACCACCGAGAGACTCTGCGATCATCACTATCATCCGACGAGCTTCAAGCTGGCTGACTTCGTCGCACGAGCTGGTGAGGAAGTAGCTCGGAAGTCGTGCTCGCAGAGCCAGCGGGTGAATTCGGCCGCCGGCAGGGCGTGGGAGAAGAGGAACCCTTGGCCCAGGTCGCAGCCGAACGACTGAAGTGCGGTCAACTGCGCCTCTGTCTCGATACCTTCGGCGAGCACGTTGAGGCCGAGGCTGTGGCCCATGGTGATGACCGCGGTCACGATGGCCGAGTCATCTGCATCCTCAGGGAGCCCGTCGACGAACGAGCGGTCGATCTTCAGCTGGGCTACGGGGAACCGCTTCAAGCGGCCAAGGGAGCTGTAGCCCGTTCCGAAGTCGTCGACGGCGAAGCGAACGCCGAGATCGCGAAGTCGCCTAAAAACGTCAGTGCTCGCGATCACGTCCTTCATGAAGACGCTCTCGGTGATCTCGAGAAGGAGCCTGCCCGGGTCCAGGTTCGCTTCGCGCAAAGCCGTCTCGATGGTGTCTACTAGCCCAGGATCGCGAATCTGGCAGCCCGAAAGGTTGACGCTCACGTCGAGCGTAGATGGCCACCGTGCCGCGGTGGCACATGCGGACGTGAGAATCTGGGCGCCGAGCGGCACGATCAGCCCATCTTCCTCGGCGATCGGCACGAAGACTGTCGGCGGGATCATGCCCATTTCGGGGTCAT
>Ga0187868_1002308_pt1 | contig 12622 bp, 10 predicted proteins | sample June2016WEW_13_4_FD_133014 | JGI IMG/M metagenome (GOLD analysis project Ga0187868, IMG submission 133014) | Peatland microbial communities from SPRUCE experiment site at the Marcell Experimental Forest, Minnesota, USA - June2016WEW_13_40 | ecosystem: Environmental > Terrestrial > Soil >... | reverse complement strand
TATTTCCGTTCGCTCCTCTTGGGCGAACTGCACGCCTCGGATGCTGGTGGACTCCGGCCTTCGGCCTACGTCCGCCAGCATCCGAGCAAATCCAAGCAAGTGTAACCTATGTTGTGGCCTTATTTGTCACCCATGTTCTGGCCACATTCCCCCCCCATCCCTCTCCCCGTTTGGGGGGGAGAGGGAGTTATTTCCGTTTGGTGCGGGTGTCGAGATGCGCCCGTCAGGATGCGGGCGGGGGGTTTTTAGTTTGAAATCCCGGTCAGTTATCCGTAAAAAATGGTAATGTCCGATGACACCAATCCTTTCACAAGCGCTGATGTGTTGGTTGACGCAAGGAAGCGCATAAGCATTGGACCGGTTCCCGCCTGGGTGGTTTCATGCCCCTTTGATGCCAATTTCAAGGCGAAAGAAGCAAGTCAGGTCACCCATCTGTTCGTCAGCCGGCAAATCCATGCAGAAAACCGTCAGACTCATTATCACCTGGCGATGCGGTTGGAGACCATGCAGGCGGTGCAACACCAATCTCAATGGCAGCTTCAATTTGAACCGCGCACTCAATTGGTGACGTTGCATTGGATAAAAATTCGCCGGGGAGATCAGGAGTTTGATCATACCAATCTGGGGGAAATCCGTCTGCTTCAGAGGGAAGAAGGTCTGGAAAGATTCGTCATCCATGGTTGGTGCACCTTGCTGTTATTGCTGGAGGACGTTCGTCCCGGTGACATCATCGAATCCTGCCATACCATTGAAACCCGGCCCCGGCTGCTCCCCGGGAATTGTGCCTCCTTCTTTACTTTGCCGCAGGGAATTCCGGTCGGGAAATTTCACTTTTCCCTGCGGTTTAATGAATCCCGTCCCATGAAATGGAAATCAGCTTCCGCGGATTTGAAACCAACCGAGAACCGCGAAAACGGCAATGTCGTGTGGGTCTGTACCGGCGGGAATTATGCAGAACCCGGGCCGGAGCCAAATACTCCGGATTGGCACATATCCTGTCCCTGGATTCAGATATCAGATTGTCCGGATTGGGGAACCGTTGCGGTGGCGATTGCCAAAGCATGGAAAGAAGAAGGCGATGAGACGGTCCTGGCAGAAATCGCGAAAGAAATTGCCGACCAGGAACCGGATACTTTGCTTCGGGTCGAAAAGGCGATTCAACTGGTCCAGGACGAATACCGTTATTTGAGCGTCAATATCGAACCGGGCGGCCAGGTGCCCACCCCCCCGGGAATTGTGGCCCGCAAGCGATATGGCGATTGCAAAGACCTTTCCTTCCTGCTGGTTCATCTGCTCAAACGGTTGGGAATATCTGCACGTCCGATATTGGTGAACACCCAATTAAGAAAATCCATGGCGGCCATGCTGCCCATGGATGGTTTGTTCAACCACGTTGTTGTCGAATTCGAAGTGCCGGGTGAAACCCGCTGGGTGGATGCAACGATGAAACAACAGGGTGGCGGCGCATTAAACCGGTTCATCCCTGATTATGGTGTCGGCCTGCCGGTGGACCCGATGGCCACCCGGTTGATTGAATCCCCACGCGCTCCGGTTCAGGCCAGCCGGTATGAATTGAAGGAGACCATCCTGCTGGACACAACGGGAGCTCCGTCACTTATATCAGTGGTGTTGCATGCCAAAGGCAGTCATGCCGAAGCCCTGCGACAACAATTTGAAAAATCGGGATTGGAGGGGATGGCCGGGGAAAGACTGCAACTCTGCACCAACCGGTTCGTGAGCGCGAAAAGGATTGGCCCCCTTGAATACCGTGATGACCGTGCGGAAAACGAATTTATTCTGGCAGAGGTTTTCGAAATCAACGGCTTCCTGTCCGCACCTCAAAAAGGCGGGATATGCCGGTTTCGCTTCCCCAACAATTTGGTGGTACATACTCTGCAAATGCCTGAACCGGGCGCCCGACGAACACCTTTTTCACTGCCTTATCCGTGTAACATCGTTCATACCATTGTGGTCGAGGCGTCCACCTTGCAGCCCATGGGAATTCGGCGTCACAATGTGGAAAGCCAATTTGTTAAGTTTAATCGCAGTCACAAATGTTTGCATAGGTTCTGGTCAATGACACTTGCTCTCTCGACTTTGGTTGATGCCGTCCCGCCCGATTGCATTGATGAGCATAGGGCCACAGTTGAAGATATCCGGCACCGGTCTTTGTGGGAGATGACTTTGCCGATCGGGTACGCGCATCCCTTCAAAAGAAAGGATTTTGGCTCGCTGCCGCCTGCCCCGCGAAAGCTGACGCCGGATATCGCCTCACCTCAACAAAATCCCAAGCCTGTTCTTCCGCCAAACATCCAAACAGCAAATGGCAGAGACATGATTGGACGAAATCAGCCATCCAATCAACCGGTGAAGCGCCGGCGGAAAAAACATTCACGGCAGGAAGCAAACAGGAAAAAACTGTGGCTGACCGTTGCCATCGTTCTTTGGATTCTGCTTTTCCTCGTTGTAATCAATTCCAAACGATAACTGCGTTTGCGGTGATTGCGCTACGGAAGCGGGAACAACACACCATTCTGCCGCCCAAGCCGACCGTCGAAATCTGATTGAAAATTACATTCTTTCAGCGCACATTCCCGTCATGCAATCCGTTTTTACCGGGCCGGTTTATGTGGTGCGCGACAACATTGACACCGACCAGATCATTCCCGCGCAGTATCTGACGCTCGTGCCGACGATGCCCGACGAATACGAAAAACTCGGCAGCTTCGCGCTTTGCGGCCTGCCCGAGTCGCTCTATCCGGAGCGGTTCGTCAAAAGTGGCAAGCTCGACAGCGAATATCCGATTGTCCTTGCCGGGAAAAATTTCGGCTGCGGCAGTTCGCGTGAGCACGCGCCGATTGCCCTGGGTTCGGCAGGTTGCAAAATCGTTTTGGCCGAGAGTTTCGCGCGCATTTTCTTCCGCAACTCCGTCGCCACCGGCGAACTTTATCCCTGCGAAATCACCGAACGCCTTTGCGATACGCTGAAAAATGGCGATGTGGTCACCGTTGACCTCGATGCGGCCACGGTCACCGCCAAGGCGACCGGCAAGGTTTTTAAATTCAAACCCCTCGGCGACGTCCGCCCGGTCGTGGACGCCGGCGGCTTGTTCAATTACGCGCGGAAAACCGGAATGATTGCAAAGTAAACGATTAATTCTCCCTCACCCCGGCCCTCGGACTAAAATCCCGATTCGGAATCGGGACAAGGAGAGGGGGAATTATCGTCAGTCGGAGTTGACACCTGCGACGCAGAAAATTACGGGATGATCGAGAGCTGTTCCCTCTCCCCGGGGAAGAGGGTCAGGGTGAGGGCGAGACAAAAAACTGGTGAAAACATTGAATCTACTCCCCTGCCCTCGCTTCGTGAAGCTGCTTCCGGGCACGCTCACGCTGGCCCGGCAGCATGCGCTGCCAACGTTCACCGTCGTCCGCAGCAACTCCGCGCCCAACCATCCCGAAGGCTATGCGATCACGATCGACCGCAAAGGTGTAAGGATTGAATTCCGTGAAGCCACCGGTCTGGGGGTTGCCCTGGCGACGATGCGACAATTGCTGCGCCAGTACGACCGCCGTTTGCCGTGCCTGAAAATCCGCGACTGGCCGGATTTTGCGCGGCGCGGCGTGATGCTCGACATTTCGCGGGGTCGCGTGCCCAGGCTCGAAACATTGCTCGAACTGGTCGAGCACCTTGCCGATTTCAAGATCAACGAATTTCAACTCTATTCCGAGCACACGTTCGCCTACCGCCATTACCAATCCGTCTGGCAAAGCTGGGGGGCGCTGACCGGCGAGGAAATTCGCAAGCTCGACGCGCGCTGCCAGCAACTTGGCATTGACCTCGTGCCCAACCAAAATTCCTTCGGCCACCTCCGGTATTTTTTGGAGCATCCCCGGCTTAAAAAACTGGCCGAGGTCCCCGGACCTTACCCCGACTACAGCGGCGAATTTGTCCGCCGTCCTTCGACGCTCGCGCCGGATCATCCCGGCGCCCTGCCCTTCCTGCGCGGACTTTACGATGAATTGTTGCCGAACTTTTCGAGCCGGTTTTTCAACGTTGGTTGCGACGAGACCTGGGATCTGGGCCGGGGCCGGAGTAAAAAACTTTGCGTGGCAAAAGGTCAGGGCCGGGTTTATCTGGATTTTCTCAAACAGATTCATCGGGAGGTTTCCGCGCGCGGCAAACGGACGATGTTCTGGGGCGACATTATTTTGAAATATCCAAAATTGATTCCTGAACTGGCGAAACTTTCTTCCCGTAGCAGCCGACGTGAGTCGGCTCCATCTTCCTCAAATCTTACAGATGATCAGAGCGGACTGATCCCGCAATGCGGGACTGCTGCATCGAATTGCGGTAACATTATTGCGTTAAATTGGGGTTATGAAGCGAATCATCCATTTGACCGCGAGGCCGCGTTGTTTGCCAAATCAAAAATCCCGTTTTACGTCTGCCCCGGCACTTCAACCTGGCAGACGCTGATTGGCCGGCATGACAACGCACTGGCCAACCTGCGCGCCGCCGCCCGGGCCGGCCGTCGGTACGGCGCGATGGGTTATCTCATCACCGATTGGGGTGACGGCGGACACCCGCAACCGCTCGCCGTCAGCTATCTCCCCTACCTGGCCGGCGCGTCGCTGAGTTGGTGCGCCAAAACCTTTGACGAGGCGAAATTGATTCCAGTTTTGAGCCGCGATGTTTTCAAGGACCCGGCCGGCAACGTGGCCAAAGCGGCGTTTGCGCTCGGCCGGGCACATCGGAAATTGAACTTCACCGTTCCCAACGAAACGCCGCTGGGAACGGTCATCGCCGTCCCACCGCCGGAACAGCACGAATTGTTTTGCCGGAACGGATTGAAACATCACTCGTGGATTTCCGGCAAAAACATCCGCGCCACCTTGAAGGAAATTGAAAAACAAGGAGCGCTTCTTAAAATGGGACGGCGTCCGCCTTTGCTTCGCTTTGGCGCGACAAGACACGCCGTCCCTCCCAAAACAAATATCCTCACGCTGGAACTGGATTTGGCCGCGCGCATGGCCGCACAGTCATGCCACTTCATGCTTTGGCAGCAGGCGCGGGCGGCGGGGGAAAACTCAAAGGCAAGGCATTTGGCGCAAACTGGCATCCGTGAATTGCGAAAACTGGAGAAAGACTTCAACGCTTATTGGCCGACACGAAACAAAGCCACGCCGCAGCATTGCTCGGCGTTTTTGAAATGGCGAATCCGGGATTACCACAAGATGTTCTGAAATCGCAAAAAGCCGCCGGGGGTTTTGAAAGGTCTGCCGCAGCGCCGCGCGCGAAATCTTTGCAGCCTGTCAAAACGAATCCACCCAGGCTCCGTCAGGAGCGGCATATTCACGATGTCGCTACGGAGCTTATAATTATTGCGATAAAAACTACAAAGATACCGCGCCGCTGGCGCTATAAATTGCAAAATCATGGATTGCGGCAATGCGCCCCACCCATCATTTGCTTTTCACATCCCACGCGTCGCGCAGGCCGTCGCCGAGAAAGTTCAGCGCCAGCAGCGTCGTGACGAGCACGCCGCCGGGAAAGGCGATGAGCCACCAGTAAATCCGGATCGGGTTGATTTGCGAAACGCCTTCCGCGATGAGCGTGCCCCAGCTCGCCATCGGCGGTTGCACCCCCAGGCCGAGATAACTTAAAAATGATTCGTACAGGATAATGGCCGGCACGGTGAGCGCGAGATAGGTGATGACGACGCCAAAAACGTTCGGGATGATGTGCCGCGCCAAAATATGCACCGGCCCGCCGCCCAGTGAGCGGCTCGCTTCCACGAACGCACGCGTCCGCAGCGACAGCACCTGCCCGCGCACGATTCGCGCCATGGTCAGCCACGACACCGCGCCCAAGCCGACGAACAGGAGCGCCACGCGCAGCGCCCCCGCCAGCGCCGGCGAGCTGCCGACGAAATGTGATTGCTTGAGCATTTCACCGAGTGTGGTTATCAGCACGATCACGAAAATGACCGTCGGCAGTGAATAAAGCACATCCACGATGCGCATCAGCACGTTGTCCACGCGCCCGCCCACGTAACCGGCAATCGCCCCCCACAGCACGCCGATGACGAGGCTCACGCCCGCGCCGACAATGCCGACGAGCAGTGAAATTTGCGCGCCAAACAGAACGCGGGAAAAAACGTCGCGCCCATGGACGTCCGTCCCGAACCAGTGTTGAGCGCCCGGCGACGCAAATTGCGCGTCAGAAAGCTGGTCGGGATTGTGGATTTGGGCAAACGTGCCGCCCATAATTTTCAGGATGATGGGCCACGCGATGATGGCGAGCAGCAGGAAAACCAGATACCACGCGCTGATAACAGCGGCGCGGTTTCGCCGGAATCGCTGCCACGCGCGCTGGCCGGGGCTTGATTGCGGTTGAGGGTTGAGCCGTCTCCGCTCCGCTTCGCCGCGCCAAGGGGTTGAGGGTTGAGGGACAGAATCTCGAACGATGGGAGCGTCTGTTTTTTGTCCCTCAACTCTCAACTTTGAACTCTCAACTTTTTGTTCACTCATATTTCACGCGCGGGTCGAGCAGGGTGTAGGCGAAATCCACCATCAGATTCAGCCCGATGAGCAGCGCGGCATAAAGCAACGAAAGGCCGACCACGACGGTGTAATCGCGGTTCAGTGAACTGTTGACCAGAAAAACGCCGATGCCGGGAATTTGAAAGATGTTTTCGATGACAAACGAACCGGTCAGCAAATCGGCCAGCATCGGACCGGAATAGGAAACAACGGGCAGCACGGCGATGCGGAAGACGTGCCGGAACAGCAACCGGTTTTCGCCCAGTCCCTTGGAGCGCGCCACGGTGACGAATTCGGATTGCATGGCGTTCAACATTCCTTCGCGCATCAACCGGGCGACTTTGCCGGCGAAGAACAGGCCGAGGGCGATGGGCGGCAAAATCATGTGCCATGGGGTTTCCCACAAGCCGACGGGCAGCCATTTTAATTTGATGGCAAATGTCAGAATCAGCAGCGGCGCGACGACGAAACCAGGCACGCACACGATCAGCACGGCAAAAAAACTGCCGACATAATCCGGCCATCGCCCGCGCCGGGCCGCGGTGAAAAAACCGACGGGCAGTCCGACCCCCATCGCAAAGCCGAACGCCAGCGCACCGAGCAGCATGGAGACCGGCAATCCCTGCGCAATGATGTCGTTGACCGTGTGGTTGCGATATTTAAGCGAGACACCGAAATCACCGTGCGCCAGGTCGCCCAGGTAGCGGAAATATTGTTTCCAAACCGGTTCATCGAGATGATATTTCGCTTTCAGGGCGCGCTCGATTTCCGGCGACGCCGGCGCGCGTTCGCGGTCGAACGGCCCGCCGGGGGCAAGGTGCACCAGGGCAAACGCCAGCGCGCTGATGACCAGCAGCAGCGGAATGGCGAAGATGATGCGCTTGAGAAAATACATTGGTCGTTTTATTTAATCGCTGAAATGCGGAAGTACGGGGAAAAATGTGGTAGCACCCGCGTCTCGCGGGTCGTTTCGGGCGGCGCGCCCGAAATCTTCTGGCGGCGCGCGTCACCATCGGCCATCCGTTTCACGCAAGTCGTCTGGGCGCCGATGCAATTCGGCGGGACGCCGAATCGAACCCGCCGGCCGCCGTCGCGCCGGAGCGGCGCTTTGGCGCGCCGCGGAGGCGGAAGGCGGGTGCTACCAACAGCTTTTATTGATTCGATTACCATGCTCCGCGCCTTTTGATTGCCAATGGATTCATTTCGGTTTCACTTTCCGTATCCACTGCAACGGGTGGTTGTCCAGGACGTTCGGGTAAATGCCTTGAATCTTGTTGGTATCGTAATAGTTGATGCCGACATAAAAGTAAATCGGCACGATGGGGACCTCGTCGCGCACGAGGATGGTTTCCGCCTGCTGGAAAAGTTTTTCACGCGCCTTCAAATCCGGTTCCTGGTTCGCCCGCCGGATAAGGTCGTCGTATTGCGCGTTTTTCCAGCCGGTGCGGTTGTTGCCGTCATTACTGGTGAACAAGCCGAGAAATGTGTTCGCGTCGTTGTAGTCGGCCACCCAGCCCGACCGCGAGAGGTCGTAGTCGAGTTGCGACTGCGCGTTCAAATAAGCCGCCCATTCCACCTGCCGCAAATCCATCTGGATGCCCAGTTCATCGCGCCACATTTGCTGCAATTCCACGGCAATCTTTTCATGAATTTTCGAACCGCCACCCGCCGAGGCGTTGAACAGGTATTGGAAGCGGGGAAATCCCCTGCCCCCGGGATAGCCGGCCTCGGCCAGTAATTTCCGCGCCCGCGCCGGATCATAACCCAATCCTTCCGGCGAAATGTAATTGGCCGTGCCATCGGGGACGAGATGCGAAGCGGGCTGCTCGCCGCCCTGGGTGATTTTTTTTACAATGCGTTCCTTGTCCACTGCGAGCGCGAGCGCCTGGCGCACCCGCGGGTCATCAAACGGTTTGCGCGTGACGTTGAAACGGAAAAAGTAGGTGTCGAGGCAGATGAACGTGTGAAAGTCCGGGCGCTGGAGCAGCACATCCAGCAATCCGGCCGGAATCAAGGCCGCATCCCAAACAATGTCCGCCTCGCCGCGTTCATAAAAGCTCAACGCCGCATTCGCCGAGCCAACCGGCAGGATGTCGATGCGGCCCGATTGAGTATGGGCGGCGTCCCAGTAGCGGGGATTTTTGCGCAGGCGGATTTTGTCGTTCAAACGCCAGTAAACCAGTTCGTAGGGCCCGCTGACCGGCAATGGTTTCGCCATCAGCCAGCGGTCGCCGAACTTCTCAATCGTCTGGCGCGGCACCACGCACGTCACCGGTATGGCGCAGATATCGGGGAAAAACGGCGTGGGATGGTTCAGCTCGACGCGCACGGTCAACGGGTCGGACGCACGAACCCCGACGAGCGCCGGGTCCTTGATTTTGCCGGCGCTGAAATCCTCCGCGTTCTTCAGGAAAAAGAGTTGTCCCGCGTATTCGGAAGCGGTGGCCGGATTGAGCGCGCGAATCCACGAATAAACCACGTCGTCCGCCGTGATGGGATCACCGGTGGACCAGACGAGGTTCGTCCGCAAATGAAAGGTGTAGGTGCAACCATCGGGCGAAATTTCCCAGCGTTCCGCCAGGCCGGAGATCGCGCGCGCCGTTTTGGGGTCGAATTGCGTCAATCCCTCGAACAAACCTACCACCACCCGCATGTCGGCCTGGCCGGTCAGGAGGGCCGGATCCAAGGATTGCGGCTCGGCGCCGTTGAGGATGATGAGGTCAGCCGGCGGTTCCTGGCGGACACAGCCGGAAAACAAAATGACGCCGCAAAGTAAAAAAATACCGCCCGTCCCAAAACAAAAACGCGCCCGCAAAAAAATCCGCCGGGCGCGTTGGGAAATGGCCATCGCGTTATTTCGATTGCGTCGGCGCCTCCGGGGCATTGGTTGGCGCAGACAGGGGCAATGACAGCAAATCGTTTGTGGGCGCAGCCGCCGGTTGGGAAACGGGCGGCGTCACCGGCTGGGGCGCGGAAACCGGCACTTGCATTTGTTGTTTTTGTTGCACCTGCTTTTCAAACTCCAACACGTTGCCCTGATTATGCACCTGGTTTTGCAAATAGCCGAGGACCAGGGCCAACCCGAAGAAAATGATGGTCGCGTATTTCGTGACCTTGGTCAGCACATTGCCCGAACCCGCGCCAAACAGCGCGTCCGCCGCCGCCCCGCCAAACGCTATGCCGGCACCGGCGTCTTTTTTTGGCAGTTGAATCAAAATCAGCAGAATCAACAATGCGCAATTGATAACCAGAAAAACCGTCAAAACGGCAACGATGAAACTCATAATCAATTCCTATATTGAATTCCTGATAATGTCAGCAAAACTTCGCGCTTCGAGCGACGCGCCGCCGACCAGCGCGCCGTCCACGTCCGGCTGGCCCATCAACTCGCGCGCGTTCGCCGGTTTCACACTGCCGCCGTATTGAATGCGGACTTTTTTGGCGACGGCTTCGTCAAAAATCTTCACCAGCAGCGAACGAATGAAGGCGTGCGCGTCCTGCGCCTGCTGCGTGGTCGCCGTTTTGCCCGTGCCGATGGCCCAAACCGGTTCGTAAGCAACGATGGTCTCAACCATTTGTTCTTTCGTCAAACCGGCGAGGCTGCCGCGCACTTGCGTCTCCAAAACCTTTTCCGTCTGTCCCTCCTCGCGCTCGGCGAGCGTTTCACCAACACAGACGATGGGTTTAAGCGAGGCGCCATGGGCCGCCGCCGCCTTTCGGGCAATGAGCGCGTTGGATTCCTTTTGATACTGGCGCCGCTCGGAATGGCCGAGAATGACGTAGCGCACGGAAAATTCCTTGAGCATCCCGGCGCAAATCTCGCCGGTAAACGCGCCAAAATTCTGCCCGCTCATGTTTTGCGCGCCGAGCCGGAGGTTCGAATCAAGGATGACCTTCGACACCGATTCCAGCGCCGTGAATGGCGGGCAGATGACGATGTCCACTTCCCGGATATTGGCCAGTTCCAGCTTGAGGTTGCCGACCAACGCCAGCGCCTCGGCCGCCGTTTTGTTCATCTTCCAGTTGCCGGCAATAATCAATTTACGTTCTTTGTTCATGTCTTAAAAATCGTCCTCGTCCTCGTTCTCGTCCTCGGCATCCCGATTACGAGAACGAGGACGAAGGACGAGGAGGATAAATTATTTTTTGTCCATCTCCGCGGCTTTGGGCCTTTGCGTCTTTGCGTTAAATTCATCTGTCTGACAGCGCCGCGACGCCGGGCAGGACCGCGCCTTCCAAAAATTCCAAACTCGCGCCGCCGCCGGTGCTCATGAACGTCACCTTGTCGCCCAGCCTGGCCTTGTTGAGCGCCTTCACGCTGTCGCCGCCACCGATGATGCTCTTCGCGCCGTTCTTTTGTGTCGCGTCCGCCACGGCCTGCGCGATGGCGTTCGTGCCGGCGGCAAATTGTTTATTCTCGAACAGACCCATCGGGCCGTTCCACAAAATCGTCTTCGCGTTAATGATCTCGGCCGCATACGCGAACACGGTGGCGGGGCCGATGTCCAGCCCTGCCGCATCGTCCGGACAATTCATGTCCGAGCTGGTGCGCGGATTCTGCCATTCGATGACCGGCTTGCCCTTTTTATCAAGCTTGTCGGTCTTCACCGGCACGGCCACCACATCGTCCACCGGCAAAAGGAATTTAACCTTCCTGGCCTTGGCCTTTTCGAGCGCCGACTTGGCGATGTTGATCGCATCCGGTTCAACCAGCGATTTGCCGGTCTTGTAACCCTGCGCCAGGCGGAACGTGTAAGCCATCGCGCCGCCAATCAAGATCGTGTCCGCCTTTTCCAGCAACCGGTCAATCACTTTGATTTTGTCGGAAACTTTTGCGCCGCCGAGAATGACGACAAACGGGCGTGCTGGTTTTTCCAGTTCGTCGCCGAGGAATTTCAATTCGCGCTCCATCAGCAAACCGGCGGCGCACTTGCCGCCGCGCTTGGCGACGATGCGGGCGACGCCTTCCGTCGAGGCGTGCGCGCGATGCGCCGAGCCGAACGCGTCGTTCACATAAACGTCGGCGACCTTCGCCAGTTTTTCGGCAAACGCCGGGTCATTTTTCTCCTCCTCGTTGTAATACCGGACGTTTTCGAGCAGCAGCACGTCGCCGTTTTTCATGCCGGCAACGGCATTCTCGACCTTTTCGCCGATGCAATCGTCCACGAACCCGACGCGTTTGCCGAGCAGTTCGGACAATTTGACCGCGACCGGCTTCAGCGACATCGTCACGTCGCGTTTGCCTTTGGGCCGGCCGAGATGCGCGGTCAAAATGAGCTTGCCGCCCTTTTCGATGAGCAATTTCAGCGTCGGCAGCGTTTCCACGATGCGGGTGTCATCGGTGATGACCATCTGGCCATCCTTTTCCTCCAGCGGCACGTTATAATCCACGCGCACAAAAACGCGTTTGCCGCGGACATCCAAATCACGAACCGTAAGTTTTGCCATAAATCTGTGCTGATTCCGAAAAATTCAGAATTTGGAGGATACCGCAGAAACGCTGCGAGTAAAGTGAATTCCAGCGTCCGGTTTTGGTTTGGGCGCATTCGGGCACTGCCCCCGGAGCGCCGAACTCTGATTCGGCAAGGTTCGCAAGAAATCGCCTGTTCGTGCCGATTCGGAGATCGGCGCTCCGTTTTCCGCGATGCCGCGTCCGCGTGGAACGCCGGATTCATCCGGCAGATGTGCAAACGGCGCGTGTTGCTGCCGGAAAAATCCGGCGTTCCAATGCTGGTGTTGAGGTGCGCCCTTTTGATTTCTCCCAGCAATTTCAACCGGTTTGACAGGGTTTGATTCCTGTCCCCTGACCCGGCACTCGCAGCGTCAACGGTTTAGCGCATCAAGTTGCAAGCAACTCGCAGCCGTGAACAAACCGGTTGGCCGAGCGGGACAAGTTGCTGCACGTCCCCAATATCGGGGTTGCCCGGCAGGTCAGCCCTGCCGTTTTTGATTTGTGGTAGGGCGGCGCTGCGAGACTGTCTCAAAAGTTTTTTATTGGATGGTGGCGAAGGCAAAGGGGAAACCGGTTGGCCGGACTCGACTCCGCAGAGCTGCCAAGGCCAATAGCTTCTGCCACC
>Ga0187868_1002307_pt1 | contig 12626 bp, 5 predicted proteins | sample June2016WEW_13_4_FD_133014 | JGI IMG/M metagenome (GOLD analysis project Ga0187868, IMG submission 133014) | Peatland microbial communities from SPRUCE experiment site at the Marcell Experimental Forest, Minnesota, USA - June2016WEW_13_40 | ecosystem: Environmental > Terrestrial > Soil > Wetlands... | reverse complement strand
TCAACCTTCATCTCAAGGGACTCGAGAAGCTTAGGGCGTCTATCAGTTTCGACCACGGATATGTGGATGCCCGGGCCGACGGCCTGCGCGGGACGGACTTCTACTTCGACACGGTTTCCGTGACGGGCACCGAGAACCTCATGATGGCGGCTACGCTTGCCGATGGAGTCACGGTCCTCGAAAACGCGGCACGCGAGCCGGAGGTGCAGGACCTTGCGGACTTGCTCAGCAAGATGGGCGCCCAAATTGAAGGCGCCGGGACACACAAGATCCAAATCCGCGGCGTCAGCCGGCTGCACGGCGCCGAGCACACGATTATTCCTGACCGCATTGAAGCCGGGACATTCCTGATGGCTGCGGCGATTACCGGGGGGGAACTCGTGGTGGAACGCTGCAACCCTGAGCACCTCGCAGCCGCCCTCGCCAAACTGGGCGAGGTGGGAGTGCAAGTGGTCCGCGATGCGAAAGGCGCGAACGGCGGCCACACGCTCTCCGTCAAGGCGGGAAGCAAACTGCGCGCCCTTGACGTGGCCACCCAGGAGTACCCTGGATTTCCAACCGACATGCAAGCCCAATACATGACGCTCATGACGCAGGCCGGGGGTTCTTCCGTGATTACGGAAACGATTTTTGAAAATCGCTTTATGCACGCCCTGGAACTGGCGCGCATGGGGGCGGACATTACGGTGAACGGCCGCCGTGCTGTCGTGCGCGGCAAAACTCCCCTGAGCGGGGCGAAAATCCAGGCCTCGGATCTCCGTGCCAGTGCCTCGCTGGTGCTGGCCGGATTGACCGCGGAAGGCGAAACTCTTATCGATCGCGTCTACCACATCGACCGCGGCTACGAGCGCATCGAAGAAAAGCTCACCCAGGCGGGGGCCAAAATCACCCGGATTTCTGGATCTGACTGACCTTCCCGGAAAAACCAGGGAATCCGAGCGAAACCCGCGCTTGCGCGGGCTTTGGGTGGGGCCTCAGCATCCATCGCCGGCAATGGTTATGGGGGCAAGTTTGATATGATCCAAGGTGCAAGAAATGCTTAACACCATAAGATTAGTTTCCATGCGCCGAGTTATTTACCTTACTGCTACAGAATTGTTGCTGTGTGGCTAACCGGCTTCGCAGTCGCGGAAACCCGCCATTGCTTCGTGCCAAGTCATCCAACCAAGGCCCGCAGAGGTTTAGTGGTTCGATTGGCGGATTAACATAATCCAGCAGACCAGAGGGAACCAGGTCATCCCAGTCTGCCGGGAGCACAAAATAAATTCGAGGAGTTTGGAAAGCGTGCAGGGTCAGTAATGGGGTGAAGAGTGTCTGAATATAAAGCCTCTTAGCCAATTCCAAGTCGCCACCCGAAAATGCCATAGATGCCAGCTTGTTAGCGGCAATCCTGTTCGACGCATCGAGATTGAGTGCACGCTGAAGATCCAGCCGCGCTGACCCGCTTCTGGCTAATGCTAATTCGACCGAACCCAGATTGGCCCAGGTATACGAGAGATATGGTAGTTCCTGCAGAGCCGATGTGTATTCCAGGCTTGCCGCCTCGTCCTGACCTTGATATGCATGGACCTTTGCAATCAGGGCGAGGACGATGGGAGAGCTTGGCATTGTATTCAAAATGTCCAAACAGCGGACTATCGCCGTTGTCGCGCCGGAGGGATTTCTTTTCTTCAAATCAGTAAAAAACTGGGAATCGAGGATATGCGGAGATAAAGCCAAGGCATGAGCATATTGTTCGAGTGCTTCGTTGATCAGACCTCTTCTCTCATAGCACAAGCCGAGCCCAACTCTACTCGCTGAATCCTGTGGGTCAACTAGTACAGCCTGGCGAAACGCCTCGAGAGCTGGTGCATCGTTATGAAGATAGGCTTCAACCCACCCAAGATTTGACCAGAATGTGGGATCATTTTTCGAGAGACTTAGCGCACTACGGTAGTCGTCTTCGGCCTCTCGAAGCAGAACCTCATCCGTTGTTGTCACGGGCGAAAGGTCTTTCCATGGCTGGGAAGGGAGTGCGGCAACTGCCCTGAAGGTTGCTAACGCGTGCGCCGCATAGAACATTGGTTGTTTCCGCTGAAGACTGATTGCGTTTTGAAAACTGCGACGTGCCTGCGTATAGTCACCTCTAGACAATTGATTCAATCCTTGTCCGTACTGAATCTCCGAGCGTCGCTGTGGGACGCTTAGGAATATGGAAATCAGCGCAAGCCCGATGGCAATATATGCCATTCCGAATATCAATCGGGGTGGCCTGAACATTCGTCGCTCCACAACTTCGTTGCTATGGATAGCAATGAAATCTTGTACGAGTGCCGCTAACAACCATGTGACCAATATTGTTCTTCCGTCGAGGACCAAGGACGAGTAGGTCATATCCCGCGCGATGAGAGCGATAATGCCGCCCGTCAGCAACGAGAACGCCTGAGTTTGACGAATTCCGCCAGTCGAAATCCAGGCGCCGGTTATAAACCTGATGATGGGGTACAACAAAAACGTCCCATAACTTAGAAAGCCGAGCAGTCCGCTGCTTAAGAAAGCTTCGAGGGGGGCATTGTAGGTTCTTGCAGTAAATGGCCTATATTCTGTGCCTCTCTGCCTTGACAAGCTTTCAAGACCGTCCGCGTATCCACCAATACCGAGAAGCGGATGTTCCTCAATGTCGTGTAAAGTCTCTCTCCATATGACCATTCTCCCCGTGGTGCTGCGCCGTTGGGATGTAGTTTTATTCCCGACTGTCGCAATTACGGTATTCTGAACACCAAAGTATGCTATTGCGGAGGCGACAACCACTCCTACGACCAAACAAATTGACGCCATCAGGCGGAGAGATAAGGACCCATTTTTTTTCATCAAGGCGACAGTCGCTATCACCAATACCGCGAACGCGAGATAAATACCCCGACTAAAGCTGAGCACCAAAAGAGTAGTGAGAGCAGCCGTTGCACTCTGGCTGATAAGAAGGAACCACGGGTTGCGACCTCGCTCCAGCACCCAACTGGCCAAGGCGTAGGGCAATACCGCTAATACGATCATTATACTATCGTTGTGACTGGGTCCCCCTATCAGGGGCAAATAGGCATGAAGTGCCAAAATGCTCGAACGCGGAAACGACTTGAACTTTTCAAATCCGCCGGCCCAAGAAACAAGATCGGAAACTGCCAGCAGCAAACCGAAAGATGCGACAATGCGAAGAAGAAATACTTGAACCGCCTCAGTAAGCGGAAGCAGCCGAACGGAAAAATAAAAACACAACGCTATAACTGAAGGCGGGATGAAGTGAATCGTATTGGGTAGCGATTCACACCAAGCAAGTGTAGCAAACTGCAAACCTACGTAGACTGTTGCGGAAAAGTCACCGATGTTCGCTTTATAAGCAACCTTAGGAGCGAAGAGATGCTGCATCGCTACGGCACACAGCAAGAAAAGAAGCGCAATTCCGGCGCCGAACACGGAATCGGGCAAAGTCATACACGCATTCAAGCCGTCGACCACACCATGGACAATTCTGATTGGCCATGTTGTTGACGTCGCTAGAAAATGCATCAGCCCCGCTCCCACGTGTCAAAGACACGCTAGCAACTTCTCAGCCTCCAATGCAAATGTGCAAGAATTCTCGTGCGCTATTATAGAGAATCTCCGCCCTGAGAAATATTCAACACGATTTGCTCGGATTGGTCGGGCACCACGTGTTGTTTTTGCCCTCCATTGCATACGATCACCCAAGGCCGCCTCCCCGCCCGACGAGGCGGCAACTTGTGGGTGTCGATGGTGGCCCTTTGGATGTTTGTCGAATTAATGTTGATACGGTTCCGCGCGTGGATGTCGCCGGTTATATATCCCGGGGTGTCCGTTGTTCGCAACTGATCTACTTGGATCCAGAATGCGTGATTATGCTCTGCTTCAGTCACCGCCAGGGTTACGTGTTGAGGTATGGCGGGCTCGCGCCCTTTGACCGTGGCAAAGAATTCAAACATCGCGCGTTGGGGTTCGACCAAACCGAACTTACAGTCGCCAGGAAGCCATATCATTTCAGGAAAGACCCCCACCTTTCGCGCTTCTTGCATGAAAAGTGAAGCCTGTGGTGATGGGGAATGAAAGTCCGCGTCGCCATGAATGACCCTGATGGGCATGGAAGACAGGTTTCTCAGGCGCAGCAGCGGGTTCGCAGAATTCCACTCCGGATTCGTTACGGCCGATAGCTCGCCTGTCCACGCCGACATCGTGCTCACTGCAGAGAAGATTTCCGGATAATCTTCAGCCATCAGGAATGCGCTTCTGCCTGCGACACATTCTCCCGTCAAAAAAATGCGGCGATCATCGACTCTAAAGTGTTCCTTGGCGTCCTGGATTGCTTCCAACACGTCCCGCTCAGCAAGAGCAGAAGGCATTAATTTTCCGCGCCCATACGGCGCGATAAAGCTTAAATGATATTGATCTGCGAACCTTGCGTATCTCTGCAGAGCAAGATAGGTCGTTGTTGGTGCACTGTCAAAGAAGGGCGTGGGATTGTCGTTGAAGGGCTCAACCACAACCAGGGGTAGCGGGTGGCCGGATTGGACATCAGGGGGCAGATGCAGGTAGTAATGTTGAGTGCTTCCATCCAGGTTCGAGCGGAAGGAGATTAGCCTTATACGCAGGGCGTTATCAGGGAAGGCCATTTGGGGAGAGGTGCCGCCAAGGGACCACTCAAACTGGGCCAGTAGAAATAAAATGAATTTTTCCCTTTCGAGCCGGAATGATGCTCCGGAGGACTCACTCAGCTCAGTCAACTTTGGCAGAGCCTCACAAGGCAAGTCTCCGACGGCTTTCGATGCGCACTGCGCGCTGAACATCGCCAAACGGTGCTTAATATCGCCGACAAAAAACAATTCAGCATTGACCAGCGCGCCTTTCTCCAGGTTGATGGAGTACAACCCTTCCGGCAATGCGGAAGTATCGACTTCTGCGTCAGCCGTGGCAACCTGGCTCGTCGCTACAATCCGTCCGGCGACGTCCCGAATTTCGTAACGCCCCTCACCGCCGGGGGATCCACCGAATAAATCAATGATAGGAGTCAGCCTGAGCGGAACCCCTCGAGGCACTATGATTTGAGTCAAGACATCCGCGACACCGCCGTGCTCTTCGATGTATTGGCGCGCTCTATCCAAAGTCGCAACCCATACGCCGAATTCATTGCGCAGGGGGAAGCATATCAACTTCACCAGCACAGTATTCCGTCCCGCTCGCAGATGGACTTTGACGCCGACGTGTGTGTCCCACTCGGCCCCGACGGAACCGGGGGCCGACTGAGTTTGCACTGTATCGTTGATCCATATCTTTATTGGAGAACTCGTAGCGGATAGAAGCACAACATCTTGCTCGGTCGAAGATGCAAGCTCCGCGGCCGCATACATGACCTTGAAAACGTGGTAACCGCTCCAATAGAGAAGTTGCGAACTGACATCCGGCGTCGGGAATGCTTGATTTTGATTTAGGAAGACACCCGCATTCGTTACTACATGCGGCTCGTGGACAGGATCGCGCTGAAAATTGATTTTGACATTGGTGATCCCCGATGGGAGTCTGAGAGGTGCCTCCCTGGCGCCGGATGCTTCGAGGTAATCCTTCTCAAACATTTCCGCTTCAGTGCTTAGGGAATACCGTTGGTCCCGATCGTCGACAACAAAAGGCCCACATATCCGCCATGAAGTAATGGCTATGATCGACGTTTTTCTTGAGAAGTGTATGGGGGTAACCGGGAGACGAGCATCCGCTTGTGAATCGTCAAGATCATCGAGACACAACCCAATCGACACCCATGTCAATGTTAGAGGAACGCAAAGCGCTGCCAGCAAGATCGTTCTTTTGCGTTCGTCCTTAACTTTCATGCCCTACTCCGATCTGTCAACGTCGACGGATTGATGCAACCTCCTAACCAGTTCCAAGGCCATTATCTGCGCTAAAGTGACAAAGCGCTGCGGACCAAAGGGACAATTCAAGGATGCTTAAAGTTGGCGCCACCGAGTGGCGGTGAGTCTTTGGGAATAATGCCGCAACGCAGCCAGTGGGATGCTCGTACGGCTTGGGGACGACCTCCGACATTATAGGTCTGGTGGTTTGATTCGGCTGGGGGCAGGTCTGTTAAATTTTTTCCTTAAAGGGATAAAACGGAGAGGGAAACTTTTTGAAATTAAACTTTCTTTATGTTATCCAAGGGTAATGAATATAAGGATAAAACCCATCGCCCAATAGTTTCAATTATAATATCTATATAACTATGTAACCATATTAATTTGCGTCTGAAGACATAGCTTCTGGTGGGCCTCTTCGTGCGTTTTTCTTCGCGCTCTTCAACACATTGATTCCAAAAGATTAAAGGTAAGATTTGAGCGCTACCCGGTTTTTAATCGCAAGTGAATTGCCGGATTCCCCAACCGCGAAATTGCGCCTAGGCATCTCAACCGGCCGCAGAGAATGCGTCCGGGCACACAAAGATGCGCTCGGCGGGACCAACTTTAAGCATCTTTGAATTGTTCCTACGACCCACCGTATCCAGTACTTTAGTGTAGATAATATCGCTGGAAAGGAGGTAACGACTATGCTATGTTTGAACCGAAAGTCGGCAAGCATACCGCCGGCGCCGTACCCCCCAGAGGGCGAGTGAGAGATTACTCGACCTAGGATGGGCGAGCGCGGCTCACGCGGTGCCTGCCCATCCCCGGCCGGATCTATGGACACTCTGGGAATGGCAATCAGCGTTTGTGCATTTCTCCTTGATGGGTTGCTGATCTTGAGGGGGGCAAGGAACAGACTGTTCAGTCTGTTCCCCCTTTTTTATTCTTACCTCATTTTTGCGTTTTGTGGCAGCACCGGCATGTACGTTATCTATTGGCTATTCCCGCACGTATATCCCTCTGCTTATTGGATCTACTTTCTGGTCACGATCCTCGCGGAATTTATGGTCCTCGTCGAGATTTCCGACCAGATATTTCGGCCCCTTCCTGCTATCCGCAACCTCGGGCGCGCACTTACTATTTTTATCTCAGCCGCCTTGGGGTTAGTTTACGTGCTACCGGTGGTTCTTTGGTCGCCCGGCCGGCGTCCCGCGCTGTTCGGTTTCGCGCTGCGGGCTTCTGTAACCAAGGCCATTATTCTCGCCGTTTTATTTTATGTGGCTCGACATTATGGTTCCCAATTGGGGAGGAATGTGGGTGGTTTAATGCTCGGCTTCTCCATCTACGTGGCCTTACACCTTGCTAGTATGGCGGGCGCCAAGGCGTTTAGTTCAGTGCTGTTTGCTTCGATATTTTGGTTAATGCTGCCCCTTGCATTCGCGCTGTGCGCATTGGTTTGGACCATATCCCTTTGGGAACTTGCCCCGATGCCAAGCATGAATACGATTTCGACGGCCCCGGGAAGAGATTCCGATGCCGTGGCTCTGGAACTGACTCGTTTTAATAGTGAATTGTCCAAGCTGTTGCACAGATGATCATGCTTATCTACGCCGCCATTGCGATCGCCTTTCTCATCCTGGTCTTAGGACTGTTCAGAAAGACCCTTTCCCTCGAACCCGACGAGTGCGTGACCGACAACTACTCTCCCCCGAGCACAGCAAATGGGCGCTGGCTGCATCTTTCCGAGCGCATTTTCGATCCCACCGATGCCCGTTGGCTAGCGGAAGAACTGGGGTTCCCGAAGTTGGCCAATGCCCTGATCATTGATCGCAAGCGCTTGGCGATCCGCTGGCTGCAGGCCTTGCAGGCAGCGTTCGACGACTTGGTGCGGACTCCCGAATCTTCACCAAGCGAGGTTCCCGGGGCAGGCTCCGCCGGCAGTTGGCAGATGTTGTGGCTTACCTTCCGCTTTAAAATCTCCATTTCTTATGCCTTGCTGGTGGTCAAGTTATTTGGCCCCTACTATCGATTGATTCCATCCTTTTCATGGGTTCCAATGTCGCGGCGGAGCGAGCGCAGCTTCCGTCGACCGGCCTTGGCCAACAGCCGGAGTTCCCACTGAAGCCTGGGCGCAGTTTACCCACTTGGAAAAGCGGCCGTTCTATATGAGGCATTCTTGCCACGCGTGGTGGATTTCACCCCACGGCCGTGTCTTCTAGCTCTTTATGTCCTTGAATCCTGGTCAAGGTTTCCGTAAGTCCCTCGTAACAAAAAGAATCGAAAGAAGTTAGGCCGACAGCACTACTGCCCTTCTTGGCCCTCCCGTTGCTTCCTTATGGCGTGAGTTGTTAGGGATGCTGCCACTTTTGAACAAATACTACCTGCGCGACGGAGTGAAAAGATGACCAGAAGCAAGGTAACCATTGACGGGAACGAGGCGGCTGCCCGCGTCGCTTACCGCATCAACGAAGTAATTGCCATTTATCCCATCACGCCTTCTTCTCCCATGGGAGAGTGGGCGGATCAGTGGTCTTCGGAGATCAAGCCCAACATCTGGGGTACGGTCCCGCACGTGATCGAGATGCAAAGCGAAGGAGGCGCCGCGGGCGCATTGCACGGCGCTTTACAGGGCGGATCGCTGGGCGTCACTTTTACAGCCTCGCAAGGCCTGCTGCTGATGATTCCCAACATGTTTAAAATCGCCGGAGAGCTGACGGCAACGGTGTTGCATGTTTCGGCGCGCACCTTGGCCGCGCACGCCCTCTCCATTTTCGGTGACCACAGCGACGTGATGGCGACGCGCTCGACGGGCTTCGGCCTGCTGGCGTCGAATTCCGTCCAGGAAGTGACGGACTTCGCCCTCATCGCGCAGGCTGCCGCGCTCCAGTCGCGGATTCCCTTTCTGCACTTCTTCGACGGCTTCCGCACCTCACACGAGGTCGGCAAGGTCGAGGAATTGACGGACGACGATCTGCGCGCCCTGATCCCCGCCGACCTGGTGGAAGCGCACCGCAAGCGCGCCCTTTCCCCGGACCATCCCGTCATCCGCGGCACCGCGCAGAACCCCGACGTTTTCTTCCAGGCCCGCGAGACCGTGAATCCCTTTTACCTGGCTTGCCCGGCGATCGTCCAGAACGTCATGGACAAGTTCGCGAGCGTGGTGGGCCGCCAGTATCATCTGTTTGATTACGTGGGCGCACCTGACGCCGAGCGCGTGATCATCCTGATGGGCTCCGGCGCCGAAGCCGCGCAGGAAACCGTGGAGTACCTCACGGAGCGCGGCGAAAAAGTGGGCGTCCTCAAGGTCCGTCTCTACCGGCCCTTCTCGATTGAACATTTCCTTGCCGCCCTCCCCAAGACTGCAAAGAACCTGGCCGTGCTGGACCGCACCAAGGAAGCCGGTGCTGCCGGCGAGCCTCTCTACGTCGATGTCATCACCGCGATCAGCGAAGGGTTGGCCGCAGGCAAAGCGCCGTTCGCAAGCTTTCCCCGCATCATCGGTGGGCGCTACGGCCTGTCTTCCAAGGAATTCACTCCTGCCATGGTAAAGGTGGTGTTCGATGAAATGCTGAAGCCCGCGCCTCGCAACCACTTCACCGTGGGCATCGTGGACGACGTCACGCACACCAGCCTGGAAGTCGACCCCACGTTCTCCACCGAAGACCCCAAGACCGTGCGCGCTATCTTTTACGGGCTGGGCTCCGATGGCACGGTCGGCGCCAACAAGAACTCCATCAAGATCATCGGCGAAGATACGGACAATCACGCGCAGGGTTACTTCGTTTACGACTCCAAGAAATCTGGCTCCATCACCATTTCTCATCTGCGCTTTGGCCCCAAGCCGATCCACTCCACCTACCTGATCACCCAGGCAAATTTCGTGGCCTGCCACCAGTTCACGTTCCTCGAGCGCTATGACGTGCTCAAGGCCGCCGAACCCGGCGCCGTTTTCCTGCTCAACAGCCCCTACGGACCGGACGAGGTCTGGGACATGATGCCTCGCACCACGCAGCGGCAGATCATTCAGAAGAAACTGCGCTTCTTTGTGATCGACGCCATCAAGGTGGCAAAAGAGGCGGGGATGGGCGGCCGGATCAACACCGTGATGCAAACCTGCTTCTTCGCCATCAGCGGAGTGTTGCCGCGCGCGGAAGCCATTGCCGCCATCAAGCACGCCATTGAGAAAACCTACGGCCGGCGCGGCGAAGCAGTGGTGCAGAAGAATTTCGCCGCGGTGGATGCTTCGCTCGATCATCTCCACGAGGTTAAGGTTCCAGCGGAAGTAAGCAGCAGCTTCGACATGCGCCCACCGGTGCCGTCTCAAGCCCCGGCGTTCGTGCGCGACGTGCTGGCCAGGATCATCGAGGGCGAAGGCGATGCCCTGCCGGTCAGCGCCATGCCCAACGATGGAACCTTCCCCAGCGCCACCGCGCAGTGGGAAAAGCGCAACATCGCGCTGGAAATTCCCGTCTGGGACGAGGACCTCTGCATCCAGTGCGGCAAGTGCGTGCTGGTGTGCCCGCACGCGGTAATCCGGGCCAAGATTTACGACCCCGTGCTCTTGGGAAAAGCTCCCGCCGCCTTCAAGTCAGCCGCGGCGCGCTGGAAGGAATTCAAGGAACTCAAGTACACGCTGCAAGTAGCGCCGGAGGATTGCACGGGTTGCGCGCTGTGCGTGGAAATCTGCCCGGCCAAGTCCAAGAGCGAGGCCAAACACAAGGCCATCAACATGGCGCCCCAGGTGCCGCTGCGCGAGGCCGAGCGCGCGAATTGGGATTTCTTCCTGGGGATTCCGGAAGCCGACCGCCGCACGCTCAGCCTGGGCCAGGTGAAAGACGTCCAGTTGCTGCAACCGTTATTCGAATTTTCCGGCGCCTGCGCGGGTTGCGGCGAAACCCCCTACATCAAACTGATGACTCAGTTGTTCGGTGATCGCGCGCTGATTGGCAACGCCACAGGCTGCTCGTCGATTTACGGCGGCAACCTGCCCACCACGCCTTACGCCACCAACCCCGAGGGCCGCGGCCCCGCGTGGTCGAACTCGCTGTTCGAAGACAACGCGGAATTTGCGCTGGGCATGCGCCTGGCGGTTGACCAGCAAGCGCAGTACGCGCGGGAACTCGCCAAGCGGCTCGCCGCGAGCCTGGGCGACGGACTCGTTGATGCTCTGCTCAATGCCGATCAATCCACCGAAACGGGCGTTCGCGAGCAGCGTGAACGTGTTCAATCCCTGAAAGCCAAGCTGGCGGGAATTTCCACGCTCGAGGCGCGTGACCTCGCAAATGTTGCTGACGCGTTGGTTAAGAAGAGCGTTTGGGCCTTTGGCGGCGACGGTTGGGCTTACGACATCGGGTACGGCGGGCTTGACCACGTGCTGGCCAGCGGCCGCAACGTAAACGTCCTGGTGCTCGACACTGAGGTTTATTCCAACACCGGCGGGCAGATGTCGAAAGCTACCCCGCGCGGCGCCGTTGCCAAGTTCGCCGCAGGTGGAAAGCCGCGGCCCAAGAAAGACCTGGGCATGATGGCCGTCAGCTACGGCAACGTTTATGTGGCGCAGGTGGCCATGGGTTCAAGCGATATGCAGACCTTGAAGGCGTTCCTGGAAGCCGACGCCTACGAGGGGCCGTCCATCATCATCGCCTACAGCCACTGCATCGCCCACGGTTACGACCTGGTGCACGGAATGGATCAGCAGAAAGCTGCGGTACAATCCGGTTACTGGCCGCTTTACCGCTACAACCCTGACCTGTTGAAACTGGGCAAGAATCCCATGCAGTTGGATTCGCGGGCGCCTTCCTTGCCGCTCGAAAAGTACATCTACAACGAAACTCGCTACACCATGCTGGCGCATAGCGATCCGGAAGCCGCCAAACACTTGCTGAATCTCGCCGAAGAGGACGTCCAGAAGCGCTGGAGACTTTACACCAATCTGGCCGCCATGCCGATGAACGGCGCTGCGAAGGAGGTAAAGTAAATGATCGACCTGACCACAAAATACCTTGGTATGACCCTGAAGAATCCCCTCGTCGTTTCCGCTTCGCCGCTCTCGGAAGACCTTGGCAATATCCGGCGCATGGAAGACGCCGGAGCCTCCGCAGTCGTGCTCCCCTCCCTGTTCGAGGAGCAGATCAGCGTGGAAAGCAACACGCTGGATCGTTTCCTTTGGCAGGGAACGGATAGCTTTGCGGAATCGTTGACCTACATCCCCGACATGACGGGGTACAACCTGGGGCCCGACGGCTATCTCGAGCACCTGCGCCAAGCCAAGCAAGCCGTGAGTATCCCCATCATCGGCAGCCTGAACGGCAGTTCCACGGGCGGCTGGGTCGCTTACGCAAAGAAGATCGAGGAAGCCGGCGCCGACGCTTTGGAACTGAATATCTACTTCATTTCCACCGACCCCGAGATGAGCGGTGGCCAAGTGGAACAGATGTACGTTGACTTGGTCTCACAGGTGAAAGCCAGTGTTCGCATTCCCGTGGCCGTAAAAATCGGTCCCTACTTCAGCTCGCTGCCCAATACGGCTCGGCGCTTGGACCAGGCCGGCGCCGACGCGCTGGTTTTGTTCAACCGCTTCTATCAGCCGGACTTCGACCTGGAAAACCTGGAGGTTGTTCCCAATCTCATCCTGAGCACGCCGCACGAATTGCTGCTGCGCCTCAACTGGGTGGCGGTTCTTTACGGGAAGCTTAAAGCAGACTTGGCGGTCACCGGCGGTGTGCACACCGCCTTGGACGTGCTGAAGTCGAT
>Ga0187868_1002298_pt1 | contig 12661 bp, 11 predicted proteins | sample June2016WEW_13_4_FD_133014 | JGI IMG/M metagenome (GOLD analysis project Ga0187868, IMG submission 133014) | Peatland microbial communities from SPRUCE experiment site at the Marcell Experimental Forest, Minnesota, USA - June2016WEW_13_40 | ecosystem: Environmental > Terrestrial > Soil >... | reverse complement strand
TATTTCGCAAGAAAACGCCTGAAAACAAATGTAAATTGATTGTTTCGCGTGGCTACGAAGTGACTGAAAACGCTCTAGTGGGTTTGATTCAAAGGCTCGAAGCGAAAGGCTTCGGGCCTTTTTGTTGGGAATCGAGGCGGTGTATTAAATTGACAGGTTGTGGTGCGGCAAAGCGAACGGTCACGCCGCTTGAATCCCAATGGAAAGTCCTGGTTGCAAAGTCTCGCCTCAAAAATAAGTCTTGCCAGCGGCACGTCATTTGCTATATTGCAAACAGTTTGCAATACAAGAAGTGTCAAATAAATCGCCGAATGCGGCAACGTTTTTATGCCGCAACGGCAATTTTATCACTTGCGGTGTGGTTGTTCATGGCAGCCGCCGAGACGTGGACCCCCCTTCATGCGTGGCTGCATGGCGGATCAATTCCTGACAACGACGATGACTGTGCCATTGTCGCCCTCATTCATGGAAAAATTGAAACAACACCGTGCGATGTCCCGGTGGTCATGCCGGCAACTTGTGTTGAAGCAACTCCCCGCATGGAAATTTCCGTTTTTTGCCCGGTCGTTGAAAATCTTTCTCTGGGCCGCGCTCCTCCCTCTTTCTGCACTGCTTCCTAATTCCGGTCGGCTTCGGACAAGGATGAGTCGTCTTGTCTGAAGGCGTTTATCTTAAAACCAAATCTTTGCGCCTGCCGTGTGGCAGTTCACAAAGTGCGAATCCTCAAAGTATTCGCCGGTCGGTTTGAAAATTTAACGGATTCAGGCTTATGAAAAATTTTGCAGAAAAAAAATATGAAAATCGCAGAGTGTATTTGGCGGTAATTTCGTCGGTGGCGTTGTCCTGCACCGGTACGGCACTGGCGCAGACAAACAGCGCAGTCCCGGCAAATGTCGTGTCATCAGGAAGCCCGACAAACGTCGTGGCTTCAGAAAGTCCCACAAAGGTTGTAGCTTCGGGAAGCTCAACGAATGTCACCCAACTGGGCAATATCACCGTCGTTGGCAAATTGAACCAAGCTCGCAATCAAATAGTGCCGGATTTGGGCGCGACGTCTTACTCGATCAACAAAGATCAAATCGCTGCCCTGTCGCAGGGTGGCAACGCGCCGATGAATCAGGTGGTCTTGCGCGCACCGGGCGTGGCGGAGGATTCGGCGGCGAACGGAGACCTGCACGTCCGGGGCGAGCATGCCAATTTGCAATACCGCATCAACGACGTGCTCTTGCCGGAAGGCATTACTGGGTTCGGCTTGGAACTTGATCCTCGTTTCGTGGAAAGCATGCAACTCATCACCGGCTCGCTGCCAGCGCAATACGGCTTCCGCACGGCGGGTGTAGTGGACATTCAAACCAAAAGCGGCACGTTCGATCCGGGTGGTGAAGTATCCATGTATGGCGGCAGTTATGATACGGTCAGGCCGAGCTTTGAATACGGCGGCTCGCAGGGGAAATGGAATTACTTCGCAGACGGCAGCTACGACAACAACAACCTCGGCATTGAAAATCCCACGCCGAGCGCAACGGCCATCCACGACAACACGGAGCAATACAAGTCGTTTGTCTATGCCTCGCGCATTTTGAATGACACGAGCCGGATCAGCGTGATGGGCAGTGCGTCCTATAGTAATTTTGAAGTTCCCAACACGCCGGGCCTGCCGCCCGGCACGGCACCGGGTCCGGGCAATCCGCAGTGGGTGCCCGGAACCTTCGATTCGGCCATGTTGAATGAAAATCAAAACGAACAGAATTATTACGGTGTCATTGCCTATCAAAAATCAGCCGGCGATTTGAATATGCAGGTCGCGGCGTATGGCCGGAACAGCAGCGTGCATTTCACGCCCGATCCAACCGGAGATTTGTTTTTCAACGGCGTGGCCAGTGACGTGGACCGAAACCTCTATTCCGGCGGGCTACAGGCCGATGCCAGTTATCAACTCGGTGACAAGCATACGATCCGCGGCGGCGCGATGTTACTGGATGAATATCTGTCCTCTGATTCAACGACAACGGCCGTTCTGATGGATAGCACCGATCCGGGCAGTTTTAATCCGTTGCCCGGCTCACCGACGACGACCATCGTTCAAAACACCGTGTCACACGCGCTGTTTGCCGGCATCTATTTGCAGGACGAATGGAAAATCACGCCTGAACTCACGTTCAACTACGGCACACGCTTTGACTTGTATGCCTCCTCGTTTGATCATGAAAACCAGGTCAGCCCACGCGCCAACCTCATTTATCAACCCACGGATACAACAACGTTGCATGCGGGATATGCCCGCTATTTCACGCCGCCGCCGCTGGAAAACGTGCCCTCGGGCAACGTGAATCAATTCGACGGCACGGCGAATGAATCTCCCGCCGGCCCGAACGCGCCGGATAGCACCGTCAAAGCCGAACGCGCGAATTATTTTGACGCCGGCATTTCGCAAAAAATCACGAAGAACCTGCAGGTCGGCGTGGACGGGTATTACAAGGAAGCCCGAAACCAGCTCGACGACGGATTGTTTGGGCAGACGCTCATCCTATCGGCATTTAATTATGACAAAGGCAGGGTTTATGGCGTGGAATTCAGCAGCAGTTACACGACCGGCGGTTTCTCGACTTATGCCAACGTCGCTTATTCGGTCGCGCAAGGTGAAGATTGGAATTCAGCGCAATTTTTGTTCGATCCGGCTGATCTGGCTTACGTCAAAAATCATTGGATATATCTGAACCATGATCAGCGGGTCACTGGCTCCTTTGGCACATCGTATCTTTTTAACGAGTCGCAAAGAACCAGCACGCGAGTTTATGTGGACGCGCTTTACGGAAGCGGACTAAGGACTGACTCGACGGACAGCAGTGGAAATACGATACCCAACGGCGGGAGCGTTCCGGCTTACTACTCGGTGAACATTGGCGCGGAGCAATGCTTCAAAATTCACAATAAACAAATTTTGAAAGCCCGGCTTGATGTTGTGAACGTCACGGATAACTCGTATGAACTGCGCAATGGTTCCGGCGTTGGTGTCAACGCCGCGCAATACGGCGCACGGATCGGGTTCTTCGGCTCCGTCAGCTACACGTTTTGAACCGCAGCACACTTGATGAATAACATGGATGCGAATCGAACAACGCCCGTTTACGAGTTGAAAGACGAGTTGGCCCGGTATTGCCTGCCAGCGGCAAACCAGGACTCCAATCTCAAACTCGCCTGGGTAAATTCGATTTGCATCCTCTTTCTCCTCGTCGGGATTCTCGGGGCGCGGCGCGGCGTCATAGCCATCAAACCAGTCCCGCCTATCCGGGAAGAAGTTACCGTCGTCGTCCAGCCGACGGTGTTGCCGCCGCAGGCAATCGCTCAAAAGCCGGAGCAAGCGGAACAAAACAATCAGCCGCGCGTCCTCGTCGCCCTGCCGAACGCGCCGAACGTCAACTTTGGCATTCCGACCGCCGGCACGCTCGTAGTGCCGGCTGCGCTCGCCTCCCCGCCGCCACCGCAGGTGGCCCCCGTACGCATTGGTTCGCTCTTCAACACCGGCGCGGGCGGCGAACGACCTGAACCGCCTTATCCTCCAATCGCCCTGCAAACGGGCGAGCAAGGCACGGTTGTTCTGTTGCTCACCGGCGATGCCGCGGGCAACGTCATTTCCGTGGACGTGAAGGAATCATCAGGCTTTCCCGTTCTCGACCACGCCACCGTGGACCACATCAAACATCACTGGCGGCTTCCCAGCGGCGCCGGCAACCGGCTTTTCCAGACCAGCATCACTTACAAACTGCAATTGAACTGAAACCAAACAAAATTATGCTCGCAAACATCGTTCTCCAATTCTTCCTCAAAGGTGGTCCCGTCATGTGGCCGATCCTCGTCTGCGCCATCGTCGCCGTCGCCGTCGTCGGCGAACGCGCCTTCTGGTGGTGGCGCGAAAGCCAGAAACGCGACCCGCAAAAGATGGAGCAACTGCTGGCCGCGCTGGAAAATTCCGACGTGCCGGCCGCCACAAAAATCGCCGAAGGCTCAGAAGACCCCGTCATCCGCGTGATTCATCACGGCCTCAACCACGTCGGCCACGCGCACGGCTCGTTGCTCGGTGCGCTGCAACTGGCGGCAGGAGTCGAACTTAAACATGCCGGGCGTTTCCTGACGGTGATGGATACGCTCGTCACGCTCGCGCCGCTGCTGGGGCTGCTCGGCACGGTGACCGGCCTGATGCGCGCCTTTCTCAACATCGGCAGTGCGGAACTGTCCGTCACAGCGGTCACCGGCGGCATCGGCGAGGCCTTGATTGCCACGGCCTGTGGCCTGGGCATCGCCATCTTCTCGCTGATTCCCTTCAACTTTTTTTCGGCGAAGGTGACGCAACTGCAATTCGAGCTGGAAACGGCGGCAACCAATGTCGAAGTGATGGTTGGCGGCGGCGTGAAATCGGGTGACACCGCCCATCTGACCCGGACAACGCCATCCAGCCAGACCACCGGCCACTGAAATTTTGCCGATGAAACTGCCCTCACCAGTCCGGCCCCGAAAATCGCGGATTGTCATCATTCCGCTGATTGACATCATGTTCTTCCTGCTGGCGTCGTTCATGATGGTGAGTCTGGAAATGAGCCGGACCGAAAACATCAAGGTCAACCTGCCGCCCGCCACGCAGTCAAGGCAGGATTACAAACCGGACATGGTCAACATTGCCGTGGACAAATCCGGCGCTGTCTGGCTGGAGAAAAAGGAGATTTCGCTGGCCGATCTCGGCCTCGTGTTAAGCAACCGCTTCCACGCCAACCCCGACCTGCCAATCTATATCAGCGGCGACCGCGACACGTTGCACGGCGACATGGTGAAGGTGTATCAAACCGTCCGCGCGGTCGGCATGCAAAAAGTCTCATTCATGACCGACAGCCGGCAAAGCCCGACGACACCATGAAAATCCGCACACCCATCCCGGAAAAAAAATCGCGGCTGGAAATCATTCCGCTGATTGACATCATGTTTTTCCTGCTCGCGTCGTTCATGATGGTCAGCTTGCAGATGCAGATTGTCCGCACGGTCAAATCCAATCTGCCCACCGCCACGCTCGCCACTCCCACAAAAAAGCCCGACATTGTGAATCTCACCGTGAACCAGGACGGCCAGGTTTCCGCAGACGACAAACCAATCGCTTTCCCCGAATTGTTCACCATGCTTACGAACCGTTACAACCTGAACACGAACCTGCCGGTTTATATCACCGGCGCGCACAACGCCACACACGGCTCAGTGGTGTTCGTGCTCGATTTGGTGAAACGCGCCGGCATCCAGCGCGTTGCCATCGCCGTCAATGCAGCCTCTGACCATCCAACCCCATGAAAAATTTCCAAGTGAACCTGTTCATCGTTCTCGCCGTCGGCCTCTGCAGTCTTTGCGTCTGGCAATGGTATGAACAAACCGTCCAGCGCACCGAAATCCAGACCCTCAACCGGATCGTCTATGACCGCAACGCCGCCATTCAGGGCTACACCAATTCCATCGTCACGCTGAATCATCAGGTGAACCAGCTGGACATGCGCATCACCGAAATTAAGGCCGTCGTCGCGACCAATGAACAACTCATCATTTCGCAAAAGGCTGAAATCGTGCAATTGCAATTCGCAAACGACACTGCCACTAACGAAATCGCGCAATATAAGGCCGCCGTGGATGCGCTGGAAGCGAAGCTGAAGGAAGCCTATGCCGGCATTGACCAGCAGAACGGAGCCATCTCCAACCTCGTCGCCCAGCGCAACGACCTCGTGCAGAAATACAACGACGAAGTGAAAGACCGGAACGACGTTGTTGCCAAATATAATGACCTGGTGAAACAAGTCCAATCCGGCGGCAAAAAGCAACCGGACAAATGACGGCCGATAAACAGTTGGCGCAGCCGCTAAAACAGAAGCAAGAGTGACCGACTGTATCTCGTGCCGGAGCCGGCACCGTTTCAACCCATCACCGTGAGCACAATGCCCACGAGGATGCCGATCACGGCGGGAAGTTTTTGCAGGCCGTTTTTTTCACCGAACAGGAGCAGGCCGCCGGCAAAACCCACCAGCGTGCTGCCACGGCGCAGGCTCATCACCACTGAGACGAGCGAAGTAGGATCGCGCAGGGCACCGAAATAAATGTAATCGGCCGCCAGCAACGAAAATGCGATGAACGGGATGCTCCAGCGCCAGTGGAACTCGTTGCGCGACCACCAACGCCGCTTCCAGCCGAGGGCGAACGGCGTGAAAAGCACCAGCAGGTAAACCGAGAACCACGCCTGCACCGTCGGCACCGAAAAATGCAGACGGCCCAGCAGGTATTTGTCATAAAGCGAACTCACCGCGCCCAGCAATGTCCCGCCAATCAGGAACCAGACCCATTTATTACGATGGAAATGAACCCCTTCAAGTTGCCCGGCAAACGAAAGCCCGACAAATGACACCAGCGTCGTCAGCACGCCAACCGTTTCCAACCACGTCGGGCGTTCACCCAGGATCAATAGCGCGCCAAACAGCGTCCACAGCGGGCTGGTCGCGCGAATGGGTGACCCAAGCGACAGTGGCAGATGTTTGAGGGCAAAATAGGTAAACACCCACGACGCAGCGACGATGGCCGATTTAAGCACCAGTTGCAAATGCTGCACCAGCGTGAGTGGATCGGTGACCAACGACGCCGGCAAAAGCCCTGGCTGAACCGCCTGCGTTCCCAGCAAAGCAATCCAGACCACTGCGCCGCTTAACGTGCTGAAAAACAGGACTGGCACGACGGCGTTGTCCCGCACGGCGTGCTTCGTGCAAAGCTCATAAACGCCGAGAAACAATGCCGATACGAGGCTGGCAGCTATCCAATGCATAAAAACGTAGGGCAGGCTTCCAGCCTGCCCCTTGATATTTTTTAAGAATGAGACAGGCAAGATGCCTGTCCTACTTTACATGTGCGAGATAATGTTGCTTCCAAACTCGCTGCATTTGATTTCCGTTGCGCCTTCCATCTGGCGGGCGAAATCGTAAGTGACGCGCTTGCTGCCAATCGCGCCGTTTAAGCCTTTTAAAATCAAATCCGCCGCTTCCGTCCAGCCCAGATAACGCAGCATCATTTCACCGCTCAACACGACCGAACCCGGGTTCACCACGTCCTTGTTCGCATATTTCGGCGCGGTGCCGTGCGTAGCTTCAAAAATCGCGTGGCCGGTGATGTAATTGATGTTGCCACCAGGCGCGATGCCGATACCCCCAACTTGCGCCGCCAGCGCGTCGCTCAGGTAATCGCCGTTCAAGTTAAGCGTGGCAATGACGTCAAAATCCGTCGGGCGCGTGAGCACCTGCTGGAGCGTAATGTCGGCGATGGAATCCTTGATGACGATGCCCGCGCCGGGTTTGCCTTCGGGAATTTTGCACCAGGGGCCGCCGTCAATTTCCACCGCGCCAAAGAATTTTTTTGCCACCTCATAACCCCAGTCGCGGAATGCGCCCTCGGTGAACTTCATGATGTTGCCCTTGTGGACGAGCGTGACGCTCTTGCGCTTGTACTTGATCGCGTAGCCAATGGCGCTGTGGATGAGCCGCACGCTGCCGCTGTAACTTACCGGCTTGATGCCGATGCCGACCTTCACGTCGCTCGGGAAATCCTTGGCGCCGACCGATTTCCAGAATTCCTCGGCGGCCGGCCGGGTGCCAAACCGGATTTTTTTAAAATCCTTGGGAAATTCCTTCGCCACAAAATCCAAGGCTTTCTGTGCTTCGGGCGAACCGGCGGCGTATTCGATGCCCGCGTAAATGTCCTCGGTGTTTTCGCGGAAGATGACCATGTCCACCTTTTCCGGGTGTTTCACGGGCGACGGCACACCGGTGAACCATTGCACGGGGCGCAGGCAGACGTAGAGGTCGAGCATCTGGCGCAATGCGACGTTGAGCGAACGGATGCCGCCGCCGACCGGCGTGGTGAGCGGGCCTTTGATGCCGACGAGATATTCCTTGAACGCAGCGACGGTGTCGTCCGGCAGCCAGTTGTCGAATTTGTTCTTGGCGGCTTCTCCGGCAAACACTTCAAACCAGGAAATCTTGCGTTTGCCGCCGTAGGCCTTTTGCACCGCCGCGTCGAACACGCGCACGCTCGCCGCCCAGATGTCCGGGCCGGTGCCGTCGCCGCGAATGAACGGGAGGATGGGATTTTCAGGAACGGTGAGTTTGCCGTTCGTGATTGAAATTTTTCCACCCGCGGGCGGAGATACGTCCTTGTAAGCCATAATTTAGGTCAAAGTTTCAAATTGCAAACGAGAGGAAAAGGCCGAACGCGAAAGAAATCAAGGAAAGAAAACGTGCGCGGTTCATATTTAATCTGTAGGAGACGACGTAAGGAGTCTCTAACTTTAATTTTAAGAAATGAGTCTCGTCACCTCGACTCCTATAAAGTTTTTGTTTGTCGGCTGCCACCTTGGTGTTGACGATTCTTTTCCAAAAGCCTGTTAATCACTTCTTTGCCATCAACCACCTCGCCGCGCTTCACTTGTTCGAGCCCGACGGCGATTTTTTCCCGCAACTCGGCTAGAGGAATCACAAACTAATCATGCCACCTCAATCAGCTTCGACGTCACGGGGGCCACGACTTCGGCAAATTGCGCTTTCACTTTGGCCACGGTATTTTCGACGGTCAGGCCGTATTTTTGACGGAGTTCATCCTGCGTCGTGGCGTGCTCGATGAACTGGTCGGGCCAGCCGATGCGCACGACGGGCGTCGTTACGGCCTTCTCGCTGAACAGTTCCAGCACCGCCGAACCGTAACCACCCATCAGCGCGTGGTCTTCCAGCGTCACGATCACGTCGGCCGCCTTGCCGAAAAATTCGTGTGCGCCAGCGTCGAGAGGTTTGGTGAAGCGCGGGTTGATGACGGCGCAATCGAATCCTTCCGCCACGAGTTGTGCAGCGGCCTGGCGGGCGAGCGTATTCATGGGACCGAGGCCAAACAGCGCGACCTTGCGTTTGCCATTGCTGGAAAAGTTCCGGATGACCTCCGCCTTGCCGATTTCGAGCAGCTTTGGTTGTTCCTTGATTGACACGCCTTCCGCCGCACCGCGCGGATAACGAATAAACGTCGGATGTTGCTGGTGCGTCGCGGTGAACATCATGTCCACGAGTTCGTCCTCGTCCTTCGGCGCCATGGCAATGACGTTCGGCAAACAGCGCAGATAGGAAATGTCAAACAGGCCGTGATGGGTCGGGCCGTCGTTGGCGGACAATCCGGCGCGGTCCATGCAGAAAATCACCGGCAAATCCTGCAAACAAACGTCGTGATGAATGCAGTCGTAGGCGCGTTGCAAGAATGTCGAGTAAATCGCGCAAACCGGATGAAAGCCCATCGTTGCCATGCCGGCGGCAAAAATGACGGCGTGTTCCTCGGCAATGCCCACGTCGTAGTAACGGTCGGGCATGGCCTTTTCCAAATGTTTCAAGCCGGTGCCACTGGGCATCGCGGCGGTGATGCCGACGATGGTGTTGTCTTTCTGGCAAAGCTTCACCATGGTCTGTCCCATCACGTCCTGATAATTCGGCGGCGCGTCCGCCTTGACGGGCATCGAATCGCCGGTCTTCACGTCATAAGGCCCGGTGCCGTGGAATTTTTCCGGGAATTTCAGCGCGGCCTCAAAGCCTTTGCCCTTTTGGGTGAGGATGTGGATGACAATCGGATGGTCGCACGTTTTGGCAAATTCCAGCGTGCTGATGAGCAGCGGCAAATCGTGTCCATCAATCGGACCGAGATAACGCAAGCCCATTTCCTCAAAGAGAACCGGGCTGCCGTAGCCGCCGCGCCCATCCGTGTCCACCAGGTTGCCGGCCTGCCGCAGTCCAACTTCGGTGATGGCGCCCTTGAAACCTTCCTCGGCCTTGCGGGCGAGCTTCAACGCCAGGTCGCCCTTGGGCAGGCGGCGCACAAAGTTTACAAAGTCCTTCGCCAGCTTGTTGTAATGCGGATTCGTGATGAGTTTGTTGAGGTAATTGGAAATCGCGCCGACGTTTTTTGCGATGCTCCATTCGTTGTCGTTGAGGATGCTGATGAACCGCTTGGTCGTGTGGCCGATATTGTTGAGCGCCTCGAACGAAATGCCGTTCGTCAACGCCGCGTCGCCGAAAATACAAACAATGTTTTCGTCCGTGCCGTTTTTATCACGCGCCGCCGCCATGCCGAGCGCGGCGGAAAGCGCCGTGCCCGCGTGGCCCGCGCCATAGCAATCGTGCGGGCTTTCATCACGCAAGGCGAAGCCGTTCAGGCCGTCCGTCTGCCGGATGGTGCGGAAGCGATTTTTGCGATCCGTGAGAATTTTGTGAACGTAAACCTGATGGCTCACGTCCCAGACAAATTTGTCCCGGGGCGTGTTGAAAACGCGATGCAACGCGATGGTCAGCTCAACCACGCCAAGGTTCGGACCGAGATGTCCGCCGCTCCTGGCCAGCCCGGCGATTAATTCCTCCCGAATCTCCCCGGCCAGTTCCTGAAGTTGCGGCAGCGTGAGTTTCTTCACCTGCGCCGGCCCGTCCACCATGTCGAGATAACGACTCATATATTTTGGATCTGTGGTCTGGGGTCGGGAAATCAGCCTTCGGACAAATCCGGTGACAACGGCTTCAATTTCATTTCGCCCGCCGCATTTTTCTCCAACTGCTGGATCTTCAGTTCCGCCTCGGCGAGCTTTTCCTGGCAGATTTTCACCAGCCTGGTCCCCTCCTCGTATCTGGCCAGCAGCGTTTCCAACGGCAGGTCGTCGGACTCCATGGCCGCAACAATGCCTTCAAGTTTTTTCAAAGCTTCTTCAAAAGGCAGCTTGCCTTTGGCCGTATCATTGGTCCTGGCTGTTTTTGACATGAGAATACATTAAAAGAAACTGTTGCGCTCGTCCAGCTTTTGGAAGGCCGCGCCCTGCCTTGGTGCAATCGGACCTGCCTCCGGAACGCCGGATTCATCGGGCAACCCCACACGCGGTTTGCCCGCCTGCCGGATGAATCCGGCGTTCCACAGTCAGGGCGACCTCGTGTCTTGGTGGTGGTGTCCGGATGCGCCCCCTCTCCTATAATTCAACCACGCTCCGAATCTCGCCTTCCTTGACCCGGGTATTCAATTTCTGCCCCGGCTTCGTCTCCTTCGCACGACGAACAATTCGTCCTGACTCTGCGTCCATCGTAATGGAATAACCGCGCGCCAATACCTGTTCCGGTCCCAGCAAACGCAGTCGCGCTTCCGTCGCCTCAAAACGATTTCTCCCGTTTCGCAAATGAACGTGCGCCAGTTCGCGCAAACGCCGCTGACCCACCACCAACGACCCGCGCCGCTGCTTCAACAATTGCGCCGGACGAACGCGCAACAGTCGCGTCCCTAAATTCTGCCAGGCCACCTGCCGTTCCTTCGTTCCCTGCCTCGTGCAGCGCAGCAAACCGGCCTGCAAATCGTCCAATCGTTGCAAAAGCTCGTTCATGCGCCGGCGCGGATGCGCCCGCGTCATGCGCTGCGTCAAATCCACCACGAGCTGCCGGCTGGCAAACACGCCTTCGGTAATGATTTCCGCCGCCGCGCTCGGTGTTGCTGCACGCACGTCCGCCACAAAATCGCTGATGGTGAAATCAATCTCGTGGCCGACCGCCGACACGACGGGAATGGCCGACTCAAAAATCGCCCGCGCCACAGCTTCCGCATTGAATGCCCACAAATCCTCCAGGCTGCCCCCGCCACGGGTGACCAAAATCAAATCCAATCCCATTGTAGCAGCCGACGTCAGTCGGCTCTGACTTTCAGATGGAGCGGACTCACGTCCGCTGCTACGGGAATTAAATTCATTCAGCAGGCGGATGGCAGTGGCGATTTCTTCCGCCGCGCCTTCGCCCTGAACCCGGCATGGCGCGAGGATGATTTCCAGCCCTGGATTGCGCCGCTGGACGACGTGCAGCACGTCGCGAATCGCCGCGCCGGCGGGCGACGTGACCACGCCAATACGTTGCGGATATTTCGGCAGCGGCCGCTTTCGTTCCGTCGCGAAAAGTCCTTCCGCCGCGAGCTTCTGCTTGAGTTTCTCGAAGGCGATTTGCAGCGCGCCGACGCCCTGCAACTCTACTGCGCGGACGATGAGTTGATATTGCCCGCGCGCCTCATAAACCGTCACGTCGCCCTGCAACAAAACCTTCTGACCGTCCGCCAGCAACTCGCGATGCGAAACCTTTTCGCGGCTGAACAAAACGCAACTCAACTGCGCCGCAGCATCCTTGAGCGTAAAATACATGTGCCCGGAAGATTGGGCGCGCAGGTTGGTGACTTCGCCCGTCACCCAGACCGAGCCGACTGATTTTTCCAGCAACCGCTTGACCTGTGCCGTCAGTTCGCTGACGGACAAAACTTTTCGTTCCGCACTGCGGGATTCCGTCGGAAACAGTTCGCCGAAGTCCCATTGCGATTTAATTGGTTTGCTCATCAAATTCAAACGAATTAAGCCATGCCGGCCTCACCGAAGCAAGCGAAGGTGGGGATCGCACACGGATAAAGCATGGAATTTGCTCAATTTGGTTTTTTGGCTCGCCCTCACGGCACGGGGCATAGACATCGTTGACACATGAGGGCATAGACATGGTTGACAGTTTTCATTTTGGTTCGAGGCTGCTCTACGGTTTGAATGCCGTGGAAAATCCTTTCTGCTGTC
>Ga0187868_1002293_pt1 | contig 12670 bp, 14 predicted proteins | sample June2016WEW_13_4_FD_133014 | JGI IMG/M metagenome (GOLD analysis project Ga0187868, IMG submission 133014) | Peatland microbial communities from SPRUCE experiment site at the Marcell Experimental Forest, Minnesota, USA - June2016WEW_13_40 | ecosystem: Environmental > Terrestrial > Soil >... | reverse complement strand
GGCTTTAAGGGAAGTAAAACCAACACGATCGGAACTGCTCGAAATTAAGAAGAAAATACGGTTGTCGGAGTCGGGCTACAACCTGCTGAAGATGAAGCGGGACGGGCTCTTGCTGGAATTCTTCGACGTCCTTGAAAAGGTGAAAGATGCGAGCATGGACCTAGCGAACTCCTACAAAATTGCAAAGGAGAAAATTGATGTCGCGGAAATGGTCGAAGGCGTAATAGAAGTGTATTCCGCCGCGTTTGCTTTGAAGCACAAGCCAGAGGTCACTTTAACGAGCAGGAACCTAATGGGGGTCACCGTCCCGGAAGTATCTTTCACTACTATCAGCAAGAGCATAGATGAGCGCGGTTATGGCATAATAGGGACCTCATCGGCGATTGACGAGGCGGCAGCTGCATACGAAGAGCTGTTAGACAAGATTATACGTGCAGCGGAAGTCGAAACCGCAGTCAAGCGACTGCTTATGGAAATTGAAAGGATTAAGCGTCGCGTAAACGCACTTGAATTTCGGGTGATACCGGACTTGAAAGAGGCCGAGGCGTTCATCGTGTTCAGGCTCGAAGAGATGGAACGCGAAAATATCTCCAGGCTTAAGAAAATCAAGAAAAAAGCGGCGCGTTCTGAAGCTGCGTGACATTGCGGTGTTTATCGTCCGAAAGAAAGAACCACCTTGTGCCGCCTCATATTTTCTCAAGCTTCTGCCCAATAGTTCTGGCCGCTGAGTATCTACATGTCGTCGGCCTTGGGATTGCTGCCCGCTGCGTTGTGTGCATTCCAAAAAAATTCATATGAGCGCTCATATGTTTGTACGTGGCCGCCTGGATATGGTGCTAGGATGGCACACGCCACCGAAACGACTCTGCTTAATCCATTTCCAAAAAAGATATCTAAACGTAATTAGAATAGTAGCGGGGATGTAGTTTTATGCCTGAAGCTCGAGATGAGGACGTAGGTAGACGACTGTTTCAAATACACAAAGAAAAAGCTGTTGAGGTTGCACTAGAAAAAATACGGCGAAAAATGCCGTCAGAGTGGGGGTCATTTACTTCATCAGATATCGACGTCCTCAAGCACATCTTGGGAGAAGCTTGGGTATGTATTAAGCGGAGCGAGTGGGAAGGCATTTCTTTTTCAAAGTTGACAAAAAAAGATTTAGAATCTATTATAGTGATCGCAAAGCAAGTCAGCAAGAATGAAAAGCCAGAGAAAATAGCGGTCGACGAAGTTTGCTATGCGATAATAAGTAAAGACTAGGCGCGTCTCTATTTTTGCATCGTTGATGTGTATCCTCTAAATCGCTGTATCGGTGAGCGCAGGATGAGTTGTCGATTCTTACGCGGGAGCAGAAGCAATTGCCTGTTTCTTCTTTGCAGCCGTCCGTCTCCGTTCGAGGATCTTTTTGACCTTCTTTAGTCGATACAAATCCTCTCTCTCCCTCTCTTCAATGGATATCTTGATGTATTTAGCTTGCCGCTTTAACTCAGGTATGAGCACTTGTTCAAGGGCGTTTACTCGCCTTCTGTTCATTTGGATTTCGTCGCCGAGCCTTCTGAGCGATGTTTCAGTTTCGGCCAATCCGATGATCAAGTCCAGCTCCTCCTCGTATTTCTCCGCTGTTTCGTCGATCCTTCCGCTTGTTCCTATCATGCTGTAACCTCGTTCGAGGACGCTTTTTGTGACTGTTTTGCGCTCAACGAGTGGCACTGGGACGCCCATTATGTTTTTTCCCCGAATATCAAGGGATAAGGACCTTTTCGTTGCAAAGGACGCGGATTTTAAAGCGACAAGGTCATCAACGGCCTCGGCGACGCTCAGAGAGCGTTGGGCGGCAACAGCAGCGATGTCCAGTTCTTCTCGTGATTTGGAAACCGACACCATGATGTGAAAAAACTCTTGAATGAGGGCGTCCATTTTTTCGCGTAGGAGATCTCTTCCCTGCTCTGCCAACTTTATTTGGGCATTCTTCTTGATCAATTCCATTCGTGTCGGATTGACTTGTTCCACGTCATCTCCCCCTGTGGACGGGATGATATTTTTGAATATAGTCCAGCTTTATTCGCTTTAGTTCCTCCTCGGGAAGCATTGAAAAGAGATCCCAGGCTATCCCAAAGGTCGTTTCGATATTTCTGTCTTCAGCTCCTTGCGAGATAAATTTTTGTTCAAATTCGTCTGCAAATTCCAAGTATTTCTTGTCTAGTTCCGTCAACGCCTCCTCACCGACGATCGCAACGAGTCGTCTCAAATCCCTGCCGTACGCGTACGATGCGTAGAGCTGATCTGCCACGTTTCGGTGATCTTCTCTGGTTTTTTCTGGTCCTATCCCCAAGTTCATTAGGCGAGACAAACACGGAAGCGCGTCGATGGGGGGATCAACCCCTCGTCGGTACAGATCCCTGCTTAGCACGATTTGCCCTTCAGTGATGTAGCCAGTCAAATCTGGCACGGGATGGGTAATGTCGTCGTCGGGCATGGTTAATATCGGAATTTGTGTGATGGACCCGCTTTTTCCTTTGATCCGTCCGGCGCGTTCGTAGATCGACGCGAGGTCGGTATACATGTATCCTGGATAGCCGCGCCGCCCCGGCACCTCTTCGCGGGCAGTGGAAATCTCTCTCAAAGCCTCGCAGTAATTTGTCATGTCGGTGAGAATAACGAGCACGTGTAAGTTGTGGGTGTAGGCGAGGTATTCTGCAACGGACAAAGCACACCGTGGCGTCGCGACCCGCTCAATAGTGGGGTCGTCTGCCAAATTCATGAAGAATACCACACGCTCTAACGCCCCCGTGCGTTCAAAATCCTGCATAAAAAATGATGCGTCTTTGTACGTAATACCCATCGCTGCAAAAATGACGGCAAAGTTCTCTCCCTCGCCCAACACCTTTGCCTGTCGCGCTATTTGAGCCGCTAGTCTATTTGCCGGCAGACCGGATCCAGAGAATATCGGCAGCTTCTGTCCGCGGACTAGCGTGTTTAGGCCATCGATCGCGGACATGCCGGTCTGGATAAAGTCCGCCGGTTTGTCGCGGGCGTACGGATTGATAGGAGTTCCGGTGATGTCCACGCGTTCTTCGGAAATGATAGCGGGGCCTCCGTCTCTTGGATTGCCAACTCCGTCGAAAATCCTGCCGAGCATGTCAAACGAGACATTGATTTGCGGCGGCTCCCCCGTGAATCTGACCCGTGTCTCGAGGTCGTCGATCCCACTTGTGCCCTCATAGACCTGAAGAACTGCAAGCTCTTGAGAAATATCCAAGACCTGGCCGGTACGTTCTTCGCCATTGGGGAGCGTAATTTTGGCCGTCTCTCCGAACGAGACTCCTTTCACGTTCTCAGTGAAAATCAACGGCCCGGAAACATAGTTGATTGTCTTATACTCTTTGGTGAGCAAGCTGCGGGACGTCATTTGGCGACCTCTAGAGATCCGACACTCCCCTCGATTTTGTCGATGAGGCCTTTGACGGCACTCACATCCTCTTGTCCCTTCATTCGCGCGATGTCTGTTTTCACCGGAAGGTCCAGGAGTTGTTGTAGCGAGACCCCCTTGCCCAACGCGTCTGTAATCGCATCGTGAAAGGTCAGGATCACTTTCAGCATCCAGTATTGCTTCTCAAGGGGACAAAACGAGTCGATCTCGTCAAACGCGCTTTGTTGCAAGAAATCCTCACGCACCATTCTCGTCACCTCTAAAATCGCCTTCTCGCTCTCTGGCAAAGCGTCGGGGCCCACTAGTTGAACGATCTCCTGCAGTTCGACTTCCTTTTGCAGGAGGAACATCGTCTTATCTCGCAGCTCACGCCAATCGTGCGCAACGCTGTCCATAAACCAGTCTTGGACGCTGTCTATATAGAGGGAGTAGCTGTTTATCCAATTGACGGCGGGGAAATGTCTCCTGTACGCTAAGCTCGTATCTAGTGCCCAGAATGCGCCCGCTATCCGCAATGTGTTTTGTGTTATCGGCTCTGAGAAATCGCCTCCCGGTGGCGACACCGCGCCGACCACCGTGATGGATCCAGTTCGGCTATCCGAGCCTAAACAAACAACCCTACCGGCACGCTCGTAAAAGGCGGCCAATCGCGTCGCGAGGTAGGCGGGATACCCCTCCTCGCCCGGCATCTCTTCAAGCCGTCCGGAGACCTCCCGAAGCGCTTCTCCCCATCGTGATGTCGAGTCCGCCATCAAAGCGACGTCATATCCCATGTCGCGATAGTATTCCGCCATAGTGATGCCCGTGTAAATCGAGGCCTCTCTGGCTGCCACGGGCATGTTTGAGGTGTTTGCAATCATGATGGTCCTCTCGATCAAGGGCTGCTTCGTACGCGGGTCAACTAACGCCGGGAATTCAGTAAGCACGTCAGTCATCTCGTTGCCTCGCTCTCCGCAGCCGATGTATACCACAATCTGGGCATCTGCCCACTTCGCGAGCGTTTGTTCCGAGACGGTTTTTCCGGTGCCGAATCCGCCGGGAATCATGGCGGTGCCGCCCTTGGTCACCGGAAACATGCTGTCAAAAACGCGCTGTCCAGTGAGCAAAGGCAATGTGGGATCCAACTTCCTGGCGTACGGCCGCCCAATTCGCACCGGCCATTTCTGCACCATGGTCACGTTGACGCCGCTGTCTAAGGCGCATATAGTTTCCTCGACGGTGAATTCTCCACTTGCTATTTCGGTGACCGTCCCTGATACGTGGGGCGGGATCATGATCTTGTGCTCGATATGATACTCGTATACACTTCCTACGACGTCTCCCGCTTCTACAGCGTCGCTTTTGTTCACTGAAGCTGTGAACTCCCACTTTCGATCTCTGCCTACCCCAGGCACGGCGATGCCCCGCGAAATGAAATCGCCGCTTTTTTCCATGAGGATTGGTAACGGTCTTTGAATGCCGTCATAGATCGAAGAGATTATTCCAGGACCCAACTCGACGCTCAGTGGGCTCTCGGTGTTCACAACTATCTCCCCGACTCTTAGTCCTGAGGTATCTTCATAGACTTGAATGACGGCTTCATCTGCGTCCAATCGGATAATCTCGCCGTTGAGTTGCTCTTCGCCAACGCGCACGACGTCATACAATCTCGACCCCCTCATTTCATGAGCATAAATGACCGGACCAGAGATGCGTGAGATCGACCCTTGTAACATATTTCTATCTCCTCACCACGATATTGTAGCCAATCGCCCTGCGCAACATCCTTTCGATGTAGTCTGCGCGATCAATCTGTCGCGTTCTCGAAGGTATCGGAATGATGATCGGTCTGTGCGTCTTTTCGATTTTTTCCATGAGCTTAGCATCTAGTGAAGCCATAAAGTCCTCGTTCACTGCGACAATTCCGGTGTCATCTTTAAACAACAAAGGGGGAATTATGCTCTTTGCCTCTTCCACGGTAGCCGCTTCGAGCACCTCGACTCCCGCCAGCCGAAAACCTGGTGCCGTCTCTGGGTCAGTTACGACGACAAATTTATACAAATACCAGCTCCTCCATTACTTCCTTCTCTGGCACGTACTCGGTCTTGCACATCGCTATGATCCGGATGTTTGTGATCTCGTTGAGCTTAGCCCACAAATAACCAATGACCAGGGCAAGACTTAGCGGATCTCCAGAGAACAAACTCAGAGCTTTTTGTAAGACAAACTTATCGAGTTCTTTTTCAAATGGGGATATCTTTTCTGCGGTGACGTACTCGTCCGGAAGACGGGCGAGGAAGTTGTAAGAAGTGTTCCCTAATTGTTTGGTAACACCGCCCATCGTTCGAGTTTTGCTTAAAGCCGAGAGCTTATCGACGTCTAACTCTTTTCCCCCGGGAATGAAGTAGTACCCGGTGTCCTCAAGTTCAACCTTGTCGCGAATGATCCGCAAAACGTTTTTTATGTTGGTCACGTCTATTTCCGTCCTTACTATCCCCCGAATGATCCCTTCATCGTAAGAATCACCAGCGACGGCGTGTAAAGCGTGATCGTAGTAAAACTTGTCTAGAGCATACTCCAACACAACGAGATCTCGTGTTTCGCTGTATTCCTTAAAATGTTGCGTTAATGGCCGTGCATATTCGATCCCCCACGTCGCGAGCAAATCAATAACCGCTTTGACATCCGGTTGCTTAATCAGCTCGGTGAGCGTCGCATCGTTAAGCGCTCCGGCAGGTGAGAGGCTCTCGGCTATCTCTTCAGACCCCTCTTGGATATTTTTCCCTCTCAAGATCGTCTTTATGTTTTGGATGTCCCATTTGTTCAGGAATATGTTAATAAGCGTTTCAGCGTCTTCGCCTTTCACAAAACTGAATATCAGTCGAAAGGTCTTGCCTAGATTCCGCCGCAGCGCCTCTTCGACGCACGCGATACCGGTATGTTGGACACTTGCATCTTCTAGGTCTTGCCGGTACGGCGTGTTCTCTAACTCGTCGATAACGGAGCTGATGTCCATTTTGGCCCCTAAGGCCTCGAGTTCTTTCCGTTCAAGGAGACGGCTTTTCATCCCTCTTATGCGCGCACCGATGTACTCGTAGTCCACCTTAGTCACCGAATAGCGTGGAAAAGATCTCTCGTTTCAGGAGTTCTTTGGCATTGTTTAGTCTTGATTCAATCGTATTGGATACGACCACCTTTCCGTCTTTCGTGCTGACTGCTAAACCTCCTACGCTGGTCAAATCACCGACGATCTCGGAGTTCCTGCCTAGTTCATCTAACACCTGCCTGCATAGAGTTTCGTCCCGCGTATCGATATGAAGGTTCACCTTCTCTCCTTCGAGTTCGCGAACCGCTTCTTGGAGCATCTTCTTGAAATTTTCTTTGTAACTGCCGTGATCTCTAAAACTGTCTAAGTTTTTTTTCGCCTCGAAAAACGCTCGTTGTATGACTGCGTCCTTCTCTTTTATGATCCGCATTTTGTTTTCGGCCTTGACGTTGTAAATCAGTTTGTTTCGCTCTATCTCAGCCGATTTTTGTGCGTTCTCGCAGTGCGAGGCCTTAATCGCCTCAGCCTTTGCTTCTGCGCTTTTTTTTATTTCTTCGGCTTCTTGATGCGCCTTTTGCATCATCTCTGTGATGCCTTTTTCAGCGCTTACCCCCATCGACGCAATCAAATTTTCATATGTCATTCGCCCCAACAGCCTTTTTCGGCTCTCCTTTGATAAGCAGTTTTTTTGCGCGTTAGCGACTAGGCTCCGATTGGTGTTCGGAAACAACAGGAGGTTTCATTGTAAACCCAGTAGTGTGCAGCGCCACCATTGAGCGGCCCAAGCGTCGTCACATCGTAGGCAGAACGAAAAGGATAATCGCAGCGACAACAAAGCCTAAAATGACTAGAGTTTCTGGAAGTGCCACAAAAACGAGCGCTAAGCCGAATAATTCTGGTTTTTCTGCAATCACTCCCGCTCCTGCTGCACCTATTCTCGCCTGTGCTATCCCAGTTCCGAGCGCACCTAACCCAAAAGCTATTCCTGCACCAATCGGTATCGCCCATTCGACCGCCATTTTGTCCTCCTATAGTTTTTTTGTCAGCACCGCGTCTTACGGTAACATCGTGATCTGACGCGGATTTGCGACTTGGATAACAATACTCTACTCGGTGGCATGCGTGCTTGTCGCATATCGGCGTCCATTGTCCTTCACCTTCGCAGAAAGATTTGATGGCTTTTTTTGCCCCCGCTCTACAGATGGCTTCGACGTCGCTGCATAAAAGCTACCTGCGGACTCTCACTTTGTCGTCCCCCGTTTGAAAGGATCGTACAATCTGCCCCCGCCCTCATAAAACTTTGAATAGAATTCTACGATATGCAGCCTGAGAGCTTGAATGGAGGGGCTAAACATACACAGGACGACATTTAATCCGTGAAGCAATACCGCTATCAATAAACCTACCAATACGATTCCCATTGAGCTTCCTAGCTCATTGGCTACAAGCGCGAGTACTACGGAAGCCATCCCTATTGCCATGAGTCTCGCGTACGACAGGACGTTTGTAAACGTACTCATAACTTCTATTGCTCCCGCAATTCCGCCGCCATATATGATTAGCGGGAGTGCAATGACGAGCAGAACTATGCCGGGCGCTACGAGTATAGAGGGAACCACTGCAACTATCGCGAGCAGAATCACTATGATGCTCGCCAAGGCGAAGATCATGCCAACCCTCGTACATACGAGCTTTTGGTTGCTGCGTCTGCGCGCGTTCACCACCCCTATGCTGAGGCCAAAGAACACGTGAAATACCCCGATAGCGACTGTGAAAATGATCAGCGGCACGATAATTTTGATCCTATCTAATGTCACCCCATCTATCGTTACGGGCTGTATCCAGCCCATCATTTGCCCGAGATTTCCGAAGAACTCGCCATAGAGATAGCCAAAGAACATTGTGGGAATTGAGCAGATGATTAGGATGTTCATCAGTTGCTTGATTGTGGGACTGCGTCGTCCATAGAACCATCTCACCACCAGCGCAAACACGAGTATACAGATGCCGTACCCAATGTCGCCTACCATGAGGCCAAAGAAGAACGGGAAAAACAGCGCGAGCAGCAGTGTCGGTTCAATCTCGCCGCTCCGTGGTGTACCTATCAAATTGCTGAGAGTCTCAAAGGGCTTGACAACTCGCGGATTGTCGTAACACGACGGCGCGTTGTAGCTCTCCTCTCGACTTACGCTAAGGTCGTTTACGATGACTCTGCCCTCAAATGCCTTTTTTAATGCATTTTTAGTGTTTGCGAGCTGCTTTTTTGGCACCCACCCAATCATTACGAAGGTGTAGTCTGTCTGTCCGAACTTGGTAAAAACACTGAGCTCTTCATTCCTGTCTTCAAGTACTTCTTTGAGCACGCTGAGCTTCGGGTACCAGTTCCTCGACAGGTCTGCTAACTCCTCGTTGACGGCGCTCATTTCGACCGTTGATTTCTGCCGTTGTTCGTCCACTATCGTTAGAACCTGGTCAAATGGCTTATCCAGATATTCGGGCGGGAGTCGAACTTCATTCACGTTTTGGGACCAAATAAATGAGTGCACCTGGTCAGAATACCTTTTATTAAACACCGTCACCGCAGCCGTCGTCGCCTCGTCGACATCGGCGGACATGAGCTCAAATTGGTTGTGCGTGATCTCGACTAGCGCTGAGCGAACAATTTCGAGGACATCCTTAAATTCCCTTTGGATGAGAATTACAGTGACTTCAAACCCCTCTAAAATAGGAAGTTGAGCCTCTAAAGGCTGCAGCTTCTGAATAACTTCTTCGTAATGAGTGAGATTCGTAAGCGTAAACTCAATATCACTTTTTCGTGTTGCTAGGTCTTTGGTTATCGTCTCAAGCTCACTGATAACCTGGTTGGCCTCTTCAACGAGCTCGTCATCATTTTTCCACCGCAGTCCTTCGTAAATTTGGGCCTTTAGCGCCTCGTTCACGGGCATTGTGGGGAGCAGGTGAAACATCCCGCTGACTTTGACTAACGCGCCCGCGATGTCGACTTTTGGGCCTGCCTGCACGCGTCGCAGCATCGTATCTCCCGGGGCGATAGTCGTCGACGCGTCCTCTAAATGAACCGTCCCTAGGTTGTACAGAAAATCAACCGTGCTGTGCAAGTCGTCTTTTGGTCCAATGACCTGGATCTTGGTCATTTTCTGCAGCATATCGACCTACTCGGGAGTCACCGCTTTCACAATTATTTCTATGGCCGTGGACAAGTTTTGCTCTCCGCCCTGTTTAATCAGTTCTGCCTCTTCCTTACCGAGGTGTTGCAGGTTTTCTACCTCATTAAGGACGCCCGCTAGTTTTTTTTTGGAGTACTCGTCAGCGGCTTGTTTTCCGTCGATGTCAGCCTTTTTCAAAATATCAGCGGCTTCCCTTCTAGCGTCTGCGACAAGCTGTTCGGCGTCTCGCCGCGCCTGATCCGCCTTTACGCTTAGTTCCACCTCCTTCCTTCGTATTTGCTGCAATACCGACGGCTCTACTTCAGCCATTTTTGCTTCCTTCGACTCTATAGCCCGCGTCGCGCTTTTAGATGTGCGGTTGTCGCCTGATCTGAAACGTGTCGTTCGTTCTTTTCTTGACTGTTATATTTCGTCTTTTCAGCTGCGCGCAAAACGCGCTCTCGACACCGGTCTACCGCTCCTTGTTTCAGTTTATCGACTAGCTGTATAACACCATTATCCACATTGTGTCACCAAGGTGTTACGTTTTTATCATTATTAATTACGTAAATATAAGTTGGGAAACGATATATGTTGCGGTGCAATATTGCTAAGAATAAGCACCTTTTTTTGCTTCTCTTAGACAATAGATAAGGAACTAAGAACTAAGGCACTTATGCGCCATTTTTTTGATGAGACTCTAGGATTCTTATACGTAAAAGCGCTCGATACGGCTGCGATGGATATGGGTGGTCGTAGCTGGTGCATGCGCTATAGTGCCAGAATCCCGTGGTTTTGAAGGTTAGCGCACTAGGCATTTGCAAACCTGCTCGCGTGAAATCTAATGAAGGCGCCGCAAGTCTGCTCAACTCCTCTTTTGCAATCCACTCTCAGCACTGTCCAGCGTGCCCGAGCTTTTATGTATGGAGTTAGCGTAATGACTCGTGGTGAGGATCGTGAAGCGACTCAAGGTCAGGGACGTTATCAAGCACAGAGCGCAGACAATTGATCCGAGTGCATCACTCGTTGATGCGGCAAGGCGCATGATTGAAGATGCAACAGACGCTTTCATCGTGTCGCCGCTTGAAAAAGATGAGCCATTCGGCATCATTACCCAGAGAGATATCGTCGATTTGTTCGCCGACGAGGTGGATATTGGTAAAGTGACGGTGGGAGAGATGGCCAGCAAGCCACTCTTCATCGTATCTCCAGGAATGCCCATCCTGTACGCTGCTAAAATGTTTCGAAAAGGCGGGGTGAATCATCTGGCCGTCTTCAACGGACAAGAAATCCTCGGGATTATCTCGTGTAGTGACGTCTTGGGAAGCCTTCCCAATTTGATAGAGCAAATCTACAGCGAGTTCGATTAGCCGTTAGCCGACGGTGCCCGCACCTTGAGTGCTGGTGCTTCTGAGTAGGAGGTTCGGCGAGGCGAGAAGTGCTTTAGGAATGCTTTTGGACTGAGATCCAGTCTCGGTTTGACGCGCTTTTTTTCCAAAACTGTTAAGTAGCTATCGTGTAATCGTATTACGAAATAGCTTGATGTATAAGCATATTTGGAGTCTATCTGTTGTATGAGGCGAGTATAATGGCGGAACAACCCCCTAAGAAAGCTGTATTTGAGGACTATGGTATCGATCCGGCGCTCTCTGAGATTCAGAATTTCAAGACTGAAATCGTGTACGAGCTCAAGAAAGCTGAGGTGCCATTCCCGATAAATAGCCGCGAACAGCTCATGACCGTGTTTCCCAAGGGCTGGACCATGCAGTGCACGATGAAAGGTCAAAAAGTTGAGCTTCACGAGCACATTTCCAAAATGAAGGCCGACGAGTTTCCTATCAGGACTGCCGGCGACGTTGCGGACAAGCTTGCGTCGTTTTGTACGATGTGACTCGACGTCGTATCGATTTTTGCCGCAACGGACTGTACCCCGTTCAAAGAAGCCCACGGTTGTGAGCGTTTTTTGGACACTTACTTTTTTTTGAATATTCTTATATAATTGGGTGAGCATAAAAGACATGTAAGGCCATACGTGGAAACGCTGGTGGGCCTATGCACGCGACAATAATACCGGAAGAATGGCAGTTCGAAAAAGAAGTCGTTTGTTTTAACTGCCAGACAAAAGCAACGCAAATTGTGCGGATTAAGGATAAACAAGGTAGCGTTATATGCTCGGCGTGTGGCGCACAGCGTCACTACGTCATACGAAGCGTGATTTATGGGACGGACACGCCGCCGATGGCCCCTGTGGGGATGAAATATGACGCGTGGGACTTCGCGAAGACCAGCGAATGTCTGAACTGTAAAGAACACGCACGGCACAGCGTCCATCTCGACGAGTACAAGATGAACGTGATCTGCGACGAGTGCGGTTTTTCGCGAGTGTTGAAGCTCGATTATCTTGTCTTCCCGCATTTCTTCTCGCACGAGTAAGTCCCGCTGAAGATGCGCACGCGGTTGTACGTTTTTCACGCAGGGCAGTGTGATCCGAAGAAGTGCACCGCCAAAAAACTTGCCAAATTTCATCTCTTAACTCTTTTCTCGACGCCGCGACCCTTGTGGGATTCTCATACGGTGCTCCTTGATCCATCCGCACCCGCTCCGTTATGCCGCGCGGATGTTGTGACGACGCTCGTTGCGGTTGACTGCTCCTGGAAACAACGTGAGCGCGTGTTCGAGTCGTTCCGGGCGCGGACGAGGCGACGACTTCCGTATCTTTTGGCAGCGAATCCTGTGAACTATGGGCGGCCGTTCGAGCTCACAACCGTAGAAGCGCTGGCGGCTGCGCTCTACGTCCTCGGGGAATCACAACGCGCAAGAGAACTCTTGAACAAGTTCAAATGGGGTTCGACATTTTTGAACTTGAACGCGGCACCCCTCAATGAATACGCCGGCGCGAACACCGTTGGCGACGTGCTCGCACTTGAACGCGCCTATATAGAAGGCTAAATGACTTCTTATCCGCGTTCTTGCGGTTAACGCAAACAGAAAGATTAAATGCTGTTAGGCGTATGGTTCTACCGACGTGAGAGGTACATCTGATGGCACGTT
>Ga0187868_1002292_pt1 | contig 12676 bp, 14 predicted proteins | sample June2016WEW_13_4_FD_133014 | JGI IMG/M metagenome (GOLD analysis project Ga0187868, IMG submission 133014) | Peatland microbial communities from SPRUCE experiment site at the Marcell Experimental Forest, Minnesota, USA - June2016WEW_13_40 | ecosystem: Environmental > Terrestrial > Soil >... | reverse complement strand
CGAGGCCGTGGCAGACCGGGCACGCGCCCGCCGGGGCGTTGAACGAAAAATGTTTCGGCGTGGGCGGATCGTAACTTTTGCCGGTGGCCGGGCTGCACATTTTGTTCGAGTGAAGGGTCTCAATCCAATTGTCGTTGGTAGGGCGCGCAGTCCCTTGTGCGCCGTCGTTGGTTTTTGGACGGGCTGCGGGCAGAGGACTGCCCGCCCTACCCTCCGGCAACTGGTGCAGCGTGAACATGACGCCTTCGCCCCAGCGCAACGCGGTTTCGACCGAATCGCCGAGCCGCACGCGGATCTTGTTGTCAATCACCAGCCGGTCCACGATCGCTTCGATGGTGTGAAATTTCTTTTTGTCGAGTTTCACCCGCGTGTCGGCGGCGAGTTCGACGAATTCGCCGTCCACCCGGGCGCGGACGAAACCCTCGCGCGCGAGGCGTTCGATGACGTCGCGGAATTCGCCTTTTTGCCGGCGGACGACCGGCGCGAGCAGCATCACGCGGGTCTTGGGTGGCAGCGCGAGGATTTTGTCCACGATGTCGCTGGTGGTTTGCGAAACGATGGGCACGCCGGTGTCCGGGCAGTGCGGCTTGCCGATGTGGGCGTAAAGCAGGCGGAGGTAATCGTATATTTCCGTGGTGGTGGCGATGATGGAGCGCGGGCTGCTGCCGGAGCTGCGCTGTTCGATGGCAATGGCCGGCGACAGGCCTTCGATAAAGTCCACCTCCGGCTTTTGCATCTGGTCGAGGAACTGGCGGGCGTAGGCGGAGAGGCTTTCGACGTATTTGCGCTGGCCCTCGGCGTAAATCGTGTCGAACGCGAGCGACGACTTGCCGCTCCCGCTCAGGCCGGTGATGACCACCAGCTTGTCGCGCGGGATGTTCAGCGTGAGGTTTTTGAGATTGTGCTCACGCGCCCCGCCGATTTTGATGAATTCCTTGCTCATGGCCGTGAATTTCGCGTTCGAATCAATCGGGAAATATATGCAAAATCGCGGCGAAAGCAAAGCCTTTGGTGGCGGGGTTCGTGTCCTACATACCATTGCCGCTGTCACGGCCTTAACCCGTTTGATTATCTGAAGGTTCACACGCTTACCGTTGGCCAGGATTAGCCAGATCAAAGAGTTCACGCCGGCGGCATGGGCCAAAGTGAAGGAGAAATTGGTCGCTCAGGCAGCTTGAGCAAGTTTGTAGCCGCTCAACTTAGCACGAAGATTTCATTAAAAGGGTCGCAATGCTGCTCTCGACCCAGTGCCCATTGAGTTGAAATAATACGAGAAGCACCGCTGAGACAGATAAAAAGGCTTCCCGGCATTCGCGGAGTAGATTTACATCTACAGCGGCACAGGCGCGACATCTTTGCCACTGCCAGCCCCTTCTTTCAAGGAGGGTTGTTAATCGCCGATTAAATAGAATCCCAAAATGACGAGACCGCCCGTTGCGACTCCCGCCACGAGTGTGCCGATCAAGCGGTTGACGGTCATCTTGATCCCTTGACCGCCATTGGTCTGGGCGAATAGCCAGCCGAAGAAGGCAAAGAGCCCAAGGATGATGGCGCTATGAGAAACCCAATGATGGCCGGTGAGTTTTTGCATCCCGGCCAGGACGGCGGGAATTTTTTCTTTCGCGACCACCAGCAGACCATTGGCCACGCTGGCAAGGGCCAAAGAGAGCCCGAATGAAATTGTGTATTTTGAGACGCCGGTGTTTTCCATGTTCGCTCTCCTATTTTACCTCGCCAGTAATCCTACTTTTACTCCCATCGCAATGATTCCCCCGTCACCCTCCATCATCAATGCCAGCAGGACCACCATGCCGGCGACCCAAAGCACCACGCGGCGCGCATCTTTGCTTGCCGCCAAGTTGCTGGCGGCGGCGATGGGCAGATAGGTGACCAGCATCAGCAACAGGATGACCAGATGCTCCTTTGTCTCCATGAAGAAATTGTGGGCGAACGGCCAGGGACCTTTCAAAATGATGGCCTTGTCCACCTTGTAGGAGAAGACATACCAGCAACCGGCAATCAAAAAAGCGAGCCACATGAAAACCGCAGCGGCACAACTCATCTTTCGGATCCGGTCTTGATTGGTTTCGGAGAAGTTCAGCACATCCACAAAAACCCACACGGTCGTGACGAGACAAGCCACCCCAAACAAAACATGAGCCATCAAGACAAGTTCATTCACAACACAATTGCGGGCTGGTTTTTATTCTTATTAAATTTGAGAAAATGCTTGGGCAGGAAAACGATGAGCAAAAACAATTCGTCGCCGGTTGAACAACCGATGTTTCACAAAGTCGCAGAGAACTTGTATCGGACCGAATCATCAGCCCAATATTATGTGCCTTGTTGACGCGCGGAGTCAAGCAGTCTAGCCAATATGGATTGCCTGACAGACGCTCCTTTTCTTGACTTGTAGGCCATTTCGCGCAAAGCCTAACAGAATGAAAAGCCGGGGGATAAATGTCGTCCGAAGATAATCACTGAACATTTTATGAACAACATCGTCAAAATCATCTCGCTGGCCGTTTGCCTGAATTTGATTCTGGCGACGCGCACGTTCGCCGGCCCACCGTTCTTGACTGACGACCCGGAGCCGGTGGATTATCAACATTGGGAAGCGTATTTGTTCACTCTGGGCGACCATTCCGGTGGCGGCTATGCCGTCGAAGGCCCGGCCGTCGAGCTGAATTATGGCGTGCTGCCCGATACGCAACTGCATTTGATCGTGCCGATGACAACGGTTTGCGGCGGCGGCACGCCGACAGTTTCCGGTTTGGGCGACACGGAATTTGGCATCAAATATCGCTTCGTCCACGAGACGAACGGCTGGCCGCAAATCGGAATTTTTCCGATGGCCGAATTGCCGACGGGCGATGCGGATCGCGGTTTGGGCAATGACCGCACATGGTTTCGGTTGCCGTTGTGGGTGCAAAAAAGTTTGGGGCCGTGGACGACTTACGGCGGCGGTGGCGCGGCATTGAATTCCGCGCCCGGCCAGCGCGACTATCCTTTCGGCGGCTGGCTCGTGCAGCGCAACTTTGGCGAACACCTCACACTCGGCGGTGAAATTTTCGCGCAAGGCCAGGACACGGACAACGACAAGGGTTTTGCCGCGCTCAATTTTGGCGGTTCATACAACGTCAACGAGCATTTCAGTCTGCTGTTCAGTGCCGGTCACAGTGTTGCTGGCGACGACCACACACTTTGGTATTTCGCGCTTTATTGGACTTGGTGACCGGAAGAATCTTTCCGGCCGCAAACAAATCGCGCGTTAAAGAAAGGACAATTTATCAACCTCTGGAAAAAAATCGCTGCGCCAACCGGCGCAAACACCAACGCCCTCATCCGCCTCGTGGTCGGCGGCGTATTTCTCACTGAAGGCATTCTTAAATTTCTTGAACCGGACGCGCTCGGCACGGGACGCTTTGCGAACATCGGGTTGCCCCATCCAGATTTTCTTGGCCCGTTTGTCGGCACGGTCGAAACCGTTTGCGGGGCAATGGTCATTCTTGGCCTGCTGACACGACCGGCGGCGTTCGCCTTATTCATTGACATTTGCGTGGCGATTTTCGCCACCAAAATTCCTGTTCTGCTCGGACATGGTTTGCTTGGCTTCTCGCTGATGAAACTGCCTCATTACGGTTTTTTAAGCATGATGCACGAGGCGCGCACGGATTTCGCCATGTGGTTCGGTCTTTTATTCCTGCTCATCACCGGACCGGGGCGATGGTCGGCAGATGCTCTGATAACGCGACCGTGAATTCGCCGGGCACGTGTTCACACTTTCAATTTCCATTTCAGTGAAGTTTTGCCGAATTGTGGGCGAGTAGTAAATTCGCACACCGTTTCACTGACAGTGGCCGTTCCGACTTGTCTAACTCCTTGCTGCTCACGCAGCAAAACTTGGAGGCGGAGGTCGGAATCGAACGAGGAAGCTTTACCGTTCCGAGCCGAACACACTCTGTTTCAAGGCTTATGGCAGCCTTATTTTACAGGGGTTCAAGCAACATTTTCAGTTGCTCGCCGAACGCTACGCATTGCCCCGTTACCGCCCCCAAACTACCCGTCAGGTGAAGAATTTGTGTGGTGTTCTTTACTCGCATTCTCTATTTTTCGCCGCTTGAAATTTCAAACAAGGCCGGTTGCGATAATACTTGCAGTCTCTTTTACTTGCGCCACAGCGATGGCGGATGAACATGCAACGTTGGCCGGCACGAATTCATTGGTTGCGCCGGATTCACACTACGGACTTTTTGATTGGCTTGACCATCGGAGCGCCTACTGCCAAGAATTTTTTTCCCAACCGCTGCTGGTGGACGATACGAGCCTGGAAAAAGACGGCGAGTTGGAGTTTGGTTCTCTGCACACGCAAGCAAACGCACAGCGCAGCGACATCGTCACGGCAGAAGTCCAAAAAAGTTTTGGTCTGCTGACATTGGAATTGAGGGTTCCTTACGAGCGCGAATCAGATGCGGGCGACGTTTCCCAAGGCATCGGCAACATTGATTGGGGCGCACGTTCTCCGCTTTATCAATTTGTTTCGCCCAAAGGATTTTTCGACACCACTTTGGGTGTCGCAATGGAAGTCGGTGTTCCGGTCAACTCGGCAGCAAGCAAAAATACGGAATTTGTTCCCAAGATTTTCAATGATCTCAAGCTAGGCGAACATTTCTCCCTTCAGTCGGTCTTTGGCTATTCCACACTTTTTGGCGGTGGCGACAACGGCGGTTTGCAAACTTTTGAATATGGTTTTGATTTCGCCTATGCGATTCCGCGCAACGAACTGCCATTCCCCGGCGTGCAACAATTTACTCCTATGTTTGAACTGGTTGGCGAAACCGAATTGAACAAGGACGAATCCGGCCAGAACAGTCTGCTTGGCAGCATCGGCTTTCGTCTCTACCTCAAAGCGATTGGAGACTTGCAACCCAGTCTTGGACTTGGCTATGTATTTCCAATTGATAGCGGCGCACGCGCGGAAGTCCATTGGGGTATTGCCACGAGTCTGATATTTGAATTTTAAAGATTTTTCCAGACGTGATCGCGCCCGGCTTGCTGTCGGGCAGTGCGCGACGAAGTCTCAGAAGTCTGACGGCGCTTGCGCTTGGCCGGGTTGCCAAAATCGTGGGGCTTGCCAAGGGACGTCAGGTAGCCGACCCCAGATAGGAAGTGTTAATTCGATTGCGCGATGGCAGCCAGCGGCGACCGGAAATCCACCGGCAACAACTTTGGTTGCACGTTGCGTTGTGAATTTTTCCCCCATTCCTTTTCCCAATCATCCAGCGACGGCACGGTGACTTCGGCGTGTTTTGAATAGGCATGATGTACCGCCTTGGAATTGTGCCCCAACGCCTGCTGCGCGAACTGTTCCGGGTACGGCACGGTTCTACCGGATGATGCAGCGCGTCCAGGAGACATTCTGCGGGATTCCGATAAAGGATTGATTTTTGCAGTTGGGTAACGTAGTTCACTTGAGTGCCAAGGGCACGGGCCAACAGCCACCCCAAACCAAAGGGCCGCAGCCAAGGCTGCGGCCTATTCAGAAAACCGTGGATTCGGACTTTCCGCTTATTTCTTGCGGCGAAACAAAACGAGCAGGAACAACCCGCCGCCGATGGCAGACAAAGCAACCGTGGTCGGTTCAGGAACAACGGCAATGCTGTCAAGTCCAGAAGTCAACTCGCCCGGAGTGCCAACGTCACCGATCAAACTAAGCGCGCCCGTGGCCAGGTTGACGCTGAAGAACTCGGTCTGCCCACCAACTGTTCCCGAGAAAAAGGCATTGTCGGTTATGGGCGAGATGTCAAACCCGATGCGGTCGGCGAAACTGACTCCCGTCGCCCCAATCAGGCTCGTGGCTCCCGTCACCGGATTCGCAAGATACAAATCATGGGAGGCAGCGCTGATGCCGTAAAAAAGGGTGCTCGAATAATCATAAGCCAGCGAATCAAGGTTCGCTCCCGTGTAATTGGGTCCCGCCGTGGCCGCGCCGGTTATCGGATTAATGGTCAGGTTCTGCCCCAAATCGCTGGCCACATAGAGCTGGCTGGTTCCGGCGTTGAAGCCAAAGTCAATACCGTTCAAAACCGGACTGAACGTGCCGGCACCAACCTGCGTGGCAGCACCGGTAAGGGGGTTGAGGGTATATAAGTGGTTCTGGTTGCCCAAGCCATAGAGGGTGCCACCGATCCAATCAATCCCTCGTATCTCCTCACCAGTCTGTAGGCCGGTAATGGAGTTGGCTGAGAGCAAGGTTCCCGGCGACGCGCTGTCGAAGGAAACAAGCTCGTCCAATTGATCACTCACGCCGTAAACAAGCTCGGCGTTTGCCTTGATGCCGGAAACCACTGCCAACGCAGCGGCCAAAGCGATCACGCTTTTGACGAGGTTAGTCCGCATTGCCTGGATCTTCATATTTTTCCTTTTTTAAATTTTGCCTTTTATTTATGTCGTTGCCAAGCCAAATTTTTGCATATCTTTTAAAAAAATTTACATGCTAATTATTTTCATGCAAGTTTTTTTTAAATGTTTGTAAACGCTTGGTGGATAAGGAATGGTCATCCTGGCTCCAGCGCAGTTTAGATTGTGTTGGTATAGGAGTTGATGCAGTTATGGGGTCTGAATTTGTCTTGCATCCGTACAGTGGGCATGTCCGCGACGTGCCTGTGCCGGATAGTGAACGAGAGCTAAAATCGTTGAAGGTTTCGTTGAAGGTTTTTCCCGCCGGGCACACACAAGCCTTGCCATGCTTCACCATGTTAGCTGACTAAATAGCAACCGCTCCGGTCACTTTGGAGCAAGGAAGAATCCCCCCGGTGACACCGGGGCATGGAGAAAACAAAATTCGCGCAAGCGAAACTTACCGGCGGGCCGCCACGCGGCGTGCACGACGGACGAGCGCCAGTCCCGCAAACGTTAGCGCGCCCAGCGCCAGTTGCGCCACCGCCGGCGGTTCGGGCACGACCTGCCATTCGCCAATCAACTGGCCCTGCGGACGACTAGCACTGTATCCGGAATAGATCGGACCAGTGGCGCCGGTGCTGGGAAGATCTGCGAGCAAGCTGGACAAATTAATGGTTGCCGTGCCGGTAAAAGACGGGCTGGAGGTGCTGAAAGTCTGAGTTAGGTTGGCGCTGCTGTTATACAGGTTCAAATCCAGATTGTTGGGGCTATTATTCAAATCATCGGTGACCCATTGGCTGTAGGCAATGGTTGGCGCGAAGGGCATGAGGCTGCCGGTGGCGGCACCTCCGCCGGCTGCGGAGGCGGTGAAGAAACTGATGAGATCCACACCGGACGCAATTGGCTGGCTTGAATCATTGACGATGGGCAAGTTGCCGGTGGCGATTAATTGCACGGCGGAAGGGTTGCTCTCATTTATGTCGATGAGGATAGATTGACCTGCGGCCGGGAATGTTGCCGCGAAAAGACCGGCCGCCAAAACCAGCGCCGACGAACAGGAACTTAAATTGGTTTTTTTCACGGGTTGACGATTTTGTTTGTTGGCCAAACCATTTCTGTTGCTAAAAATAGCAAAACTGGGAACCGATGTCCAACAAAATCACAAAAATCTTTGGTAAAGCAAAATCGCAACTAGCAGTTTAACTGCAAAGAGTTACGCGGATATGATGTGCCGATCCTCGTGGCCACGCGCGTGCTCAAGCCGCTCGGCAATCCGCCACCGAACGGCATCAAGTTTTTTGCCGCGTCAGAACTGCTGGAACTGGTCAAAGACCGGACGTGGCTGGCAAAGGTCACGAATGCGTTGAATCAGCACTGGCAAAAGAAAAATGCTGCGAAGCGAAACGGTTTGATTAACGGTAATAGCTTACCAGTTCGAAAGCCGCTGACGGTGAAGGTATAATTCTTGTATCTGGCAAAACTCCAGACACCCGCAACCGTGGCACAAAATGCGTTGATTGCGCTTATTTTTGGGGTGGCTCGATAGGCTCGGTAATCAAGTTTATTTGGGTTTCCATTTTACTATTCATATGACTGGTCGCTGAATTCCCCTGCACCAGCATGTCGATGGAGATGTCGGCCGTTTCGGTTGTGTTGGCATCCAGCAAAACTCCACGTTTCTGGTCGAAGTGATACGTTCCGAACAGATTGTGGTCATATTGTGAAATGTTTAACCTGGATTTCTGCCCGTTTTGCTCGCTGTAGCCACTGATATTTTTCAAGTGATCCGCGCTCGTCATGTCAAAGGTCGCTATTTGGTTTCCGTTGGTCGTCAGATTCAGTCCCCGCGTAAACGTATTCGTGAACGTTAGCGGGTTGTCCAGGGCTAGGCCTCCGCTGGGAATCATAGAAATATTTTCTGTCCATGCTTCCTGGATGCCGACTGGATGGTCTGGAAAGCATATCCAGAAAAATCCGATCCGCACTTTGAACATATCGGTCCAATAATCAATGAATGGAAGGTCTCCTTCAAATTTCAAGGTTCTGCCCGTTGGGTCGAAGTTAAAATAACCACTCAACAAGTTAGGATAAACACTGATTTTGCTCGTATTTGCCTGTCCCATGCCCACATTATTTTCTGTGTCAATGATGACGATACCGTTTTGCTGGGTTTTGATTTTCAAACCTCGGATTTGGGTAACAACATGGCTCAAACCAACATTGTCCATGTCCTCCGCGAAGTCGTACGGCTTGAAATACACCAACGTGGTGCCATCTGGATTTTTTTTATAACCAGTCAGTTGCACTTTATAACGGATTTCTCGGGTGTTGCTTACCAGCGAGTTTTTGCCACCGATATTGCTGTCTGTGACCGTTCTAAATTTTAACGAGACGGCGTAGACCAGCGGTTGATTAGTTTGAAACTTGAAAGCGAATAACTGGCTGTCATCCGCTGTCGCTTGTGTACATGTTCCAATCGTTAAAAGGCAAAATAGAGCAATGGGAGCCAGCGAATCTTTTAAGACATTCATCGTGTAAGAATTGCATTGCATGACCAAAATGCAATCAAATTGTAGATTTTACATTTAATGCTGCCTCTCGTTCGTATTCCTCCAGCGATGGAATTTTCATCAACGCCCGTTTGGCATAGGCCCGATGAACGGCTTTGCTGTTGTGGCCCAGAGCCTCCTGTGCGAACCGTTCTGGGTAGCCGACGATCTTGACCCGCTCCGCCCATGCGTAACGGTAGCTGTGGAGCGTGACGCCGATAATGCCAAGCTGCCGACAACGTGATCTAAACTCCGTGGCTCGGTCGTTCGCCCGCACGGTGCGAAGGCAGGGAAAGAGCGGCCCCACCGCCGGACGCCGTTTCAAGATGGCCTCGATTTCCGCGCCGAAGCGAATCAGCGCCGATCTTGATGAATTTTTTGCTCATGGCCGCGAATTTTCCATTCAAACCAACCGGGAAATATATGCGAAACCGCGGCGGAGGCAAAGAATTTGCCTGGAAAGAGGCGTTGAAACACAAAACCCGGCGGACGTGTTGTTGGTGCCGCCGGGTGAAGAAGCTTGCTTCGATAAAATCAGGCGCGCGCAGAGCCGCGACGCCGCCACACGCCAAAACCAATCAGCGCTGCGGCCAACAAACTCCATGTTCCCGGTTCCGGAACAGAATCCAAGGTATCAGGCGCAGATGAAACGTCGCCGACCGTGTCGTCCCAACTGACGTCCACCAAGTCGGGACCCAGAGGATCGGGAAAAGCCCCGGCGGCGACTGGTCCGTAAGGGCTGAAGACATCAAAAACCGGGCCGGTTCCACCCGCCGCTATGGGGGCCACTGTATCGAACCAACGAAACAGATTATCGCCCGCTCCGTCGCTCCAAGCCGTAAACTCCCATCCGCCGGCAGCCAACGGGGCATCCGCGCTGATATTCGCGTTAAGGTTGACTCCGGCGCCATTAACGAAGTTAAGACCCGGGAAAACGTAAATGGCGTTGCCGTAATTTCCCGAAGCCGTCCCCAACACAGTCACGAGGCCGTTATTGATGCCATTATTCAAGAAAGGCACCCCGCCAATCACACCGTTGACCGGGATCACCGCAGCGCCCGGTGTCCCCGGAATCACGGCGGCGGCGGCGCCCAAACCACCGGCGTCGTTGGCACTGGCAGCCCAAAGATTGCCAAGACCACCGCCGCCCGTCGCCGCGCCAACGGCCGCAACTGCATTGCCTCCGCCGCCCGTCCACAGATTGAAACCGTCAACGGGGTTAAGGGAAAGCGGGCTGTTAATCAATTGATACTGGTAAAGATACTCAAAACCAAGACCGGCAAAAAAACCGTAGCTGATTTGTTCGTTGACCGAAACGATTTCCCCATTCACGACGGGCATGGGCACATTAACGACCGGACTGAACGCGGTGATGACACTTGGTTGCGCCGAACCCGTGCGGGGAAACACCAACACCGCCGCCGCCGAGATCAGCAAAAGAGCCTGCTGTCCGGCATTGCGGGCGGATGAGATGGGGGAAATGATTTTCATAGAAACCTCCGATATAAATGTTGCCAACTTTTTCATGATTTTTTGAGTTTAAGAATCCTTCTTATTTTTTTACCCCAATCGTTAGGTTTAGTCAAGTAGAAAATTAACAAAACTTAACTTCGAACTGGCGCGGCATAACTGATTGATTCGACGGCACTTGAAAACTGTCGGCCCCCCTGCCGGAGCCGGACAGAAGGCGGCCCGGCCTGCTTTTGGCTCCAAACCGAACTCACATCACGGATTCTTAAGACGATAAAAATTCTGGCTGTTCGACTGCAACAGCATGACTTGATTCTGCAAATTGGTGAGATTCAGCATTGGTGTGTTCGTCACGTCCATCCAGTTTGTCGTGGACAAATCGGAATTCTGCTGCAACCCGAAATTTGCAGAGGGCACAATCCATGAAAGAGTCAAGCTGCCACCTGAAAGTTCGAGGTTCAGCCACGGTGTCGGTGTTGATTGAAACGTATATACTTGGCCCAGGGCAAGTGCCACCAATTCGTTTCCGTCCGCCGAGGAGGCAACCCCAGTCCACTCCAGATTCGGAACATCGTTTGATGTCCAGTCGGCTCCCGAATCGGCCGAGGTATAAATGCTGCCACCATAAAACCCTCCCACCACCGCCACCAACTTGGTTCCGTCCGCCGAGCACGCAACCGAAGTCCAAATCTGGCTCGCAACGTTATTGGAGGTCCAACTGGCTCCCGAATTGGTGGAAGTGTAAATGCAGCCGCCGCTGGAGCCGCCGTATTGGGCTGCCGCGATGAGTTTTGTTCCATCCGCCGAGGAGGCAACCGCAACCCAATTCAGATTCGGAACATCGTTTGAGGTCCAGTTGGCTCCTGAATTCGTTGAAGTATAAATGCCACCATAAATGCCAATACTGCTCTGCACCGCCACTAATTTGGTGCCGTCCGCCGAACAAGCAATGGCACTCCACCACGATCCCTGCACATTGTTTGTTATCCAGGTCACTCCTGAATTCGTTGAAGTGTAGATCAGGCCGGTAAATTCCGATGCGGCAGCCAACGTTGTTCCATCCGCCGAAGAAGCAACGGCAGTCCAGCCTTCTTCATAGGTCGGCCAGGGTGTGTTGGTGATCGCATTCCAAGTAACCCCGGAATTTGTGGAAATGTAAAATGGGAACTCTGACAGCGGATAGGCAACCGCCATCAATCCGGTGCCATCGGCTGAAGACGCCACGGCTCGCCACGCGTTTTGGGGAACACCGGCAGCCTGCGTCCAACTGACTCCCGAATTCGTCGAGGTATAAATGCCGCTGCCCACTGCCACCAATTTGGCTCCGTCAGCCGAAGAGGCAACTGAACTCAAATTGGGCGCGTTGGTCTGCTGCGTCCAGGTTTGGGCGAACGTGGGATTAACGGCGGTGTAAAGGGCGCACGAAGCGGCCACGGCCAGCAGCAGAGTTTTGACGGTTTTCATTTTTCTCCTTCAGCGTTATTCTTCATCCGCCAGCAGCATCGCTCTTCAGCCGGACCCGCGCCAGAGAGCGAAATCACGCCGGGACTTTCCCCCGCGGGTTTTCCCGCAGGGCGGCGAAGATGAAACCGGCCTGGCAGCGGTTCACCGAACCCAGCTTGCGATGGATGGCCCGCCAGTGGCCCTCCAGCGTGCGCGGGGAAACCCCCAACTGGTCGGCAATCAACTTGTCCGGCATGCCAACACAGGCGGCCTGCAGGATTTCTTCCTGCCGCTTTGACAACGCCGTCAGGATCGGAATCGTCAGCATTTTCATCTGTCATCAAACTTCATGACCCACGCACCTTTCGCCCTCAGGCGGCCCGGCCTGCTTTTGGCTCCAAACCGAACCCGCGTCACCCCACGGATACTCAATACTCAAGGAGCCGGAAAAACTTCGCGCCGGCCGGCGGGCCGGTCTGGCCGTTGTCAATGAAGGTATAGACGCCGTTGGTCAGGGTGAGAAGCGGACTGGCAATGATGGACCAATTGCTGAAGGGCAGCGTGAGATTGGTCGTCCATTGAATTCCATACTGATAATTCGTCGGCGCGCTCCACCAGAGCACCAGGTCATTGGTCCCGCCAATGTTGGTGACGGTGACGCTGGAAATGGACAGCGTTTGCGGTATCGGCGTCATAAACGGCCAGGCGATGAGCCGGTAAAATTTCATGGGGCCGAACCCGCCCGTCAATGAGCCGTCATCGAAGAAGGTGAAGATTCCGGTGGTTGAGGTCAGGACGATGTTGGAAATCGT
>Ga0187868_1002280_pt1 | contig 12725 bp, 10 predicted proteins | sample June2016WEW_13_4_FD_133014 | JGI IMG/M metagenome (GOLD analysis project Ga0187868, IMG submission 133014) | Peatland microbial communities from SPRUCE experiment site at the Marcell Experimental Forest, Minnesota, USA - June2016WEW_13_40 | ecosystem: Environmental > Terrestrial > Soil >... | reverse complement strand
GCCGTGACTGTTCACGGGCGTCCCGCCCGTGCCACGTCATGTGTGTTCCCGCATTGCGCCGTACAGCAGGACCGCATAAAATGACCACCTCACACCAAAGTCGCGAGCTCGGAGCATGTTGAAATCTTTGAGTGTAAAACTCGGCCACATCCTGGTCCTCTACGGGGCCTGGGGACTGTTCGCGATGTCGTTTCTGGATTCCTCGCTGATTCCCTTTCCCGTCGTGAATGATTTGGCGCTGATTGTGATGGCCACCAAACGGCCCGCCTGGTGGCCTCTCTATGCACTGGCGAGCACTTTGGGCTCGGTTTGCGGCGCCTATCTCCTTTACGGAATCGCACGCGGTGGAGGAAAGTTTTTCTTCCGCAAGACTACGCCGCATGCCATTGCCCATGCCCAGCGCTGGCTTGAGCGTAACGACTTCATGGCCGTTCTGGTGGCGTCGATACTGCCTCCTCCAGCGCCCTACAAGGTGTTCGTCCTCACGGCTGGCCTGCTACGCGTCAATGCGCTACATTTTGGTTTGGCGCTGCTGGCGGGGCGCGGGTTGAGGTTTGCCGCCGATGCCTGGCTGGGGGCGCGCTACGGCGTCCAGGCGGAGGATTACCTGCGCCACAACTTGGGTTGGGCCTCCCTGGCAGCCGCAATCATGCTGGTTGGCTTGGCGCTGCTTCAACGGTGGGTGAAGGATAGAGGTTAAAGGGTAAAGGATAAAGGATAAAGGGTAAAGTATAGAGTGGACCTAACAATTATAACTTGCCCCGAGAGACTGGAAGAGGAGGCAGGCATGTGTTTACCCTTTACCCTTTACCCTTTGCCTCAGTCCCGCCGCGGGCCCGCAAAGTAGAAGGTTTCGGAGCGGGTCTGTAGGTTCTTGTCCAATTCCACTTCCAGGGTGAAGCCTCGCGACTGCGCCGCAGCGTGATAAAACCGCAGATCACACATGCTCACAGAATAGCCCTGTTCACTTTCATCCACTTGCGCCCAGGGGAAGCGCGCAAAATTGAGAAAAATTTTCCCCGCCCGTGTGTTCATTGCCGCTGCGAGCGCGGGGGACATGGGCGGCTTTTCGAAAGTCCCCATTTCTTCCGGTAGGCCATTCGTATCAAGTGCATTCACGCGGACAACGTGGAATGAACTTTCGGTTTCGACCACACCCGTCCAGGTGAAAGGATTCAACGCCACGGGCAACGCGCTGAATCGTTGGGCGTCCTCGCCCGAGTAAGTGTGGCTGTCAAGGATGCTCAGCGCGCGTCGATGAGCGAAATCGCGAATTCCCCAGAGCGCCACCATGGCGCCCAGACAAAAAATGGCGCCGGGGACCAAACGCGGCTTCCGCGCCCCCACTTCCTCTGAAACCACGCGCAGCAGCCAGGGCACCGCCAAGCCCAGAATTAACAGGGCGAGAAGAAGGGGATCGAAAATCGGCATGATATCCCACGCGTACCATCGTCCACTGAAGGGCAGGAAGGGCCGGACGCCATACGCGTTGGTGAAATCGAGCAGTAGATGGCTGCCTGTTCCCAAAAAGGCCGCAAGCAGCAGCCAACGACTGTTGAGGGGAAGGCCGGGCTTGGGTTGGACCCTCTTTCCCACCCAAAATATGAGACCCGAGAGGAGAACAGCTAAAAAGATGATACCTACAAAAGAATGAGTAATCCCTCGATGGTATTTCAGGTATGTGACGCTGTCCTTAAGGCCTGAAAGGACGTCAATGTCCGGAGCATTGGCGCAAAGAATCAACGTCAGTGTCGCAAAACGCGTCTTGCGATTCAGCCCCGTTTGGCTGATGGCGACGGCGGTCAGCGTGTGGGTCAGGTTATCCATCGCGAAAACAGGAGTTAGAAGGCCGGAGTCGGGAGTCAGAATGCGATAGACGGTTGATAGTCGACGGCATTCGGACTCCTAGCTTCTAACTTCTTACTTCTATCTCCTGCCTTACGGCACCAGCAGGGTTAGCGCGTCGGGCACGATTTCGAATGTCGCGGGTATCGTCCCCCCCAGTTCACCATCGAGTTCAAAACGGATGGTCGTGGCGGCGTCAACGGGGGTACAGGCCACCTCGGTGCATTGATCGAGCGAGACGCCCTTCAGACGCAAATGCTGGCGCGCCAATACCGCCAGGGCATAGACCAGGTAGCGCAGACGGCTGCGGCTGGGAAACGAGCACACCGCAAAGCGCGGCTGGAAAAGACCCGCAGTGGGTGCCAGATGAAGCCACCCGGCATAGAGTCGGGTGCGATGTATCACGGCGAACGTACCCTGCCGTTCAAGATTGTTCAGGCGGCAGGAAAATCTCGGGAAGGGGTAGCGCACCAGTTGGCGGAAGGCTTCCATAACATAACCTGCCACGCCAAAATTGGTTTTCAGCCACCAGGAAAGCTTGTACACAATCTCCGCGTCGTACCCGATTCCCGCCACGCTGATGTAATGCCGGGAGCAGGCGCGAGGGGCGAGTCCGCTGGAAGGCGGCGGAGCCTGCTCTCCCCCCCAGTGGGCGCGGCCGAGGGCGATGCGGCGGGGTGTCCAATTCCGGAGTTGGTGGGCGGCGCGGACAGGATTGAGGGGAAGCCGCAGTTCGCGGGCTAATATGTTCGCGGTGCCACCGGGCAGGATTCCAAGGGGCACATGGCTCGGCGCCAGGCCATTTATAACTTCGTTGATGGTACCGTCCCCGCCACAAGCCAGGACCACGTCGGCTCCGTTCGCGACCGCGGCCTGTGCCAACTCGTGCGCCATGTCGGGCCGCGCTGTGGGCGCCAGCTCAATTTCAAGGCCTGTTTGGCGCAGCACGTCGGCGGCTTGGCGGACCTCGCGCTCCCGCCCGGCAGGACGCCGCCCCGCAACCGGATTATAAATGAGGATGCCTTTTTTCAATTTTGGATTTTGGATTTGCGATTTTGGATTGGAGATAAAGATCCGCCCACAGGCACGGCGGGCAAGTGCGCCCTTCAATCCAAAGTCCAAAACCTAAATTCCGGTCACTGCTCCGAGGGGATCGACGGGATATCCACGCCGCTGACGACTTTCCTGGCAATCAGGTCGCCGGTTTTCTTGTTGGTGTCGACGTCGACGAAAATCCTATCGCCCACTTTGAGCTTGTCGAATGAACTGGCCTTACCGTCCTGGGTATATTTGGTTTTCTTGTTGAGCTTGAAGGCTTGGTCCACACCGAACTTGGTCTGGGTCAGGATCAATTCATTCGGCTTCTTTTCTTTGATGACCCCATAGAGATAATCTTGATACTTGATCGCGATAGAGGTGGGGTCACCAAAACGCCCCGTACTCGACGTGACCGGCTGCTTGTCCGATTGCGGCGCCGCCGCCAGGGTGGCCAGGCACACGGCTGCGAGCGTGGTCGTCACAAAAACCTTTCGCAGCTCCATAACCAGTACTCCTCCTGATTTTTGCCTTTCCCCTAATGACACTAGCAGCCGCATTGCAGCCGTGTCAAGACTGGGAAGCGCTGGAGATGTGTGTCGCGGTGCGGCGGCACGGGCAGCCTGCCACGATTCATCGGGTTCCCGCCCGTGAGCGTTCACGGCCAAGATGGCCGTGCCACGCACGGCAGCACCCACGGTATAATTGCGGAACCCTTTTTGCCGTGAATGCATGGGGGGACAGGGGAGGCCGTGGCCAAAAACATCGAAAAGGAAATTACCGAACTGCGCGAGAAGATCCGTTACCACGAGCACCGCTACTATGTCCTCGATGATCCGGAGATCTCCGACTTTGAGTTCGACAAGCTGATGCAGCGCCTGAAGGAGCTCGAACTCCAGCATCCCGATCTCGTCACGCCCGACTCTCCTACGCAACGCGTGGGAGGCGCGCCCGCCGCGGAATTCCCCAAAGTCCGGCATCCGGCGCGCATGATGAGCCTCGACAACACATATTCGATCGACGATTTGCGCGATTTTGACCGCCGCGTGCGCGAGTTGACGGGCCGTGACCGGGTAGAATACGTGGCGGAACTGAAGCTCGACGGTCTTTCCATGGCGCTCACCTATCAGGACGGCGCGCTCGCACATGGCGTCACGCGTGGTGACGGCGAGGTGGGCGAGGACGTGACCTCCAACATCCGGACGATTCGCTCCCTTCCGTTGCGGCTCGAGGCAAAGAAGCTGAAGCTGATCGGCAATCCGGCGCGATTTGAAGTGCGCGGTGAAGTCATCATGACCCGCAAGGCGTTTGAGCAGACCAACGCCCAGCGTGAGGCAGCGGGCGAACCAAAGTTTGCCAACCCCCGCAACTCCGCAGCGGGTTCCATCCGGCAGCTCGACCCGCGCATTGTGGCGGAGCGCAAGCTCGACATGTTCGTTTATTACTTGCTGGTGACGGGAACCGAACCGCTGGGCGAGCACGCGCAGGCGTTGGAAACGCTCACCAAGCTGGGCTTTAAGGTCAATCCCCATTGGCGGCGCTGCCCGGCGTTTGACGATCTGTTGGCGTACATTCAGGAGTGGGAATCCAAGCGCGACAGCCTGGATTACGAGATTGACGGGATTGTTATCAAAGTCAATGACACGGGCCTGTGGCCCGAGTTGGGCACAACCGCCAAGTCGCCGCGCTGGGCCGTGGCTTATAAGTATTCCCCTCGCCAGGCTAAGACACGCGTCGTCACAATTCGCCCGCAGGTGGGCCGCACCGGCACACTTACGCCGGTGGCGGATTTGGAGCCTGTGGACGTGGGTGGCGTCACGGTGAGCCACGCCACGCTCCACAACATGGACGAAATCAAACGCCTGGGCGTGAAGGCGGGCGACACCGTGCTGGTCCAGCGCGCCGGGGAAGTCATTCCTCAGGTCGTGGAAGTGCTCCAGCACGCGCCCGGCGGGGAAGAATTCGAGATGCCCAGCAAATGCCCGGTGTGCGGGGGCGAAGTGCATCGCGCCGAAGGCGAAGTGGCTTTCCGCTGCGTCAATGCTTCCTGCCCCGCCAAGCTGAAGGAATCACTGCTCTATTTCGCCGGGCGGCGCGCCATGAATATTGACGGACTGGGTGAGGCGCTGGTAGACCAACTCGTGGACAAAGGGTTGGTGCACGATGTGGCCGACCTCTACGACCTGACGCACCAACAACTAGCCGATCTCGAGCGCATGGGCGACAAATCCGCACAAAATCTCTTGGACGAAATCCAGCGAAGCAAGCAGGCGGAACTGGCGCGCGTGATCTTCGCCCTGGGTATTCGCTTTGTGGGTGAGCGCACCGGGCAGTTGCTGGCCGACCATTTTGGCTCGCTCGATAAAATTGCCAAGGCAACTCGGGAGGAACTGGTTGATGCGGAAGAAGTGGGGCCGCGCGTGGCGGAGGCCATTGAGGAGTTCTTCCAGGAAAAACGCAACCGCCAGGTCATCGAGAAGCTACGCAAGGCTGGCTTACAATTTGAGCAGGAGCAAACCCGCAAGACGGGCGGAAAACTGACAGGAAAGCAATTCGTGCTGACCGGCACACTGCCCACCTATTCGCGCGATCAGGCCAAACAGATCATCGAAGAGAACGGTGGGCGCGTGGTGGGATCCGTAAGCAAGAAGACCGATTATGTTGTGGTGGGTGCCGACCCCGGCTCAAAACTGGAAAAGGCGCGCGCCCTTGACATCAAGACCCTGGACGAAGCCGAGTTCAGGAAGTTGCTCGGATTGTGACGCGTGGCCTTGCCGCTGGGATCACGCTGTACACCTATCAAACCTGGGCGCAAAGCTCTGGAGTGCGGCAACTTGCTGCCAGTGTGATGGATTACGCAGAGCAAAGCTCTGCGGCCGGCTGACACGCAGAGTTTTGCTCTGCGCAATCCACGGCGACGCAGTCCGAGGCCCTTCTTCAAGTAATGCGCAGGGCTTTAGCCTCAAAGGGGGCAAAGGATAGCTCCATCGTTCCGTGTGACACCGTAATCGTTTCGTCTGCTCCCACCATTTCGCAACTTCCAAACCCGGCAGGCAGGGTGAAACGGGCCTCGACAGGATTGAGATCGGCGTTGACGGTGAATAGCACCAGGCCTTTCCCGGAAGGCCGGGCCGTCCATTCGATCCCCCGATCGAGACTGTGGCCGGTGTCATGATACTCGATCCTCAGCGATATCTTTTGTGCCGGGGCAGCCAGTTCCGGCGCCATCTGCGCCAATTCGCTGAGCACCACGCGGAGGTCGTTCCAGATCGAAGCCGCGGGAGGTGCGCTGGCCAATCCCCAGTACAGCAAACCATCGGCTCCATGGATGATGGCCTGGTAAGCCATGGACTTCAATTGTGCGCGATCCGGGTAGAGGACCATGGCGGGGTCACGGTCCTTATCCCGCAAGTCCTCCCAGGCGAAGGCCTGGAGCACCATGAACACCGCGCGCGAAGGCCCCGCCACCCGGCGCATCTTATCAGTGCACTCGCCCACCTGGCTGATGGTTGCATTGAGGAAGTCGCCTTGCCGCCCTGTCGGCCAGAGGGCGTACATTTCGCGAATGCCGTGGGGAATTACCGGGTAGATATCGGTGGCGATAATTTCCGCTCCGGCGTTGTATTTCCGCAAGGTACTTTCCAGATTCACCGGGGCATGATTCAGATAGAGGGGGTGGGTGGGATCGAGTCCCCTTACAAAATCGTGCGTGGCGATGATCTGCTCCGGAGAGACGCGTGGCTTGCGGCTTTTCCAGATGTAGGCGGGCTCGTCCTCGGTCTCCCAAAACAGCAGGGCGGGATCGTGGCCGAACTGCTCGACGATTCCGCGAATTCGCGACTCATCCGCAGTGCGGTTCTTTTCGGAAATCGATCCCAGGCTGACCCATGTGCGCAAGATGTGTTCCCGGGCCCGATCGAAGTCCTGGGTTGAGGGTGCCACGTGAACGAGGTTGCACCCAGCCTCCCGCGCTTCGCGCCAGGGGTCCGCAACCTTTGGGAGGTTGTAAAGCCCCAGCACGAATTGACGCCGCCCTGAGGGGAGAACCCCAACCTTCTCACTGCCAGAACCAGCAGTGCACCCGAGCAGCCACGGCGCAGCCAGATAAGAAAAAAAGTTTCGGCGTAACATTTAGGGAATCATCTCCTCAGCGGCAGAGATCAATTTTGCCCGGTAATCCATCCAGGTCTGATAATCCGGCGCGTAAGTGTGGAAGTGCCGGCTGATATCCGTGGCGTTCTCCTGCCCGCGTGTTACAAATGCCACAGCCTCATCGATGAGCGCCAGCGCGCCTTTCGCGTCCGGCGATGAAGAGGCTTTCGCTGCGCGCCGCAGCATGAGGAGTAATTCGTAATCCTGACTCCCCTCGCGTGAGGCCTCCCAGCGTTTGGTGGTTACTGGTCCCTGCGGCCCTGGGTAGGCGACGCCGTACTCCGAATCGTGGCTGGGTATCCAATAGTTTTTGCTCGAGTAGACCCAGTAACCGCCGCCATTCATCCCGAGTTGAAAAGCTATCCACGGCTTCATGCGATAAAAGCCCAACGGGTCAAGGCCGCGTTGGTCTCCGGGCGCTTCGTAATGCCAGAACTGTTTCGCCTGGCTGAACACCGCAGTGAGTTCGGCGGGGTAGAGGCGGAACAGGTGCAGGTCGGGACACCATACATCCACCAACCCGGCGAGTGGAGTTATCACCGACGGCCATGCTCCCCCGGCCGGATTTGTGTACACCTGCATCTGCGGATCGGCAGCCTTAACGCGCTTTACCGCTTCCACGTAGAGATCGACGCGGCGGTCCCCGCCATTCAGGCCCGGCTCGTCTTGCAGATACAGAGCGTAATCCGCATCACTCAGGCCCAATGACCGCATATGATCCCCGTACCAGTGCAATGCCTGGCTGTAGGCGGCATCCCGCGTTGCCTGGTCAGGCGAGCAGCCCGCAGGCCACTTCGGCTCGGCCGAGCCATCAATCATAAAGAACGCGCCGGGCAACCGTGTGATCAATCGATCGGCTGCGGCCGCGTCGCCCGCGGCCACGGTCCCGTCGCAGTTCACACTCACGATAGGTCCCGGGATGTTAAAGACATTGGTGCGGTGCTCCACGGCGTCGCGTATCGTCGCCTCCAGGAGGTGCTCATCGCTGATGGAGGAGAGATAGAGCCAATTGCAATGCTTGTAGCTGAAGCGCTCAGGCAGCCGCACACGCGACACCGTGATCTCCATAGGAATTTCAATGGGGGGCGCAACCCGCTCAAGGATGGAAATCCGAACCGCGGCGGCGTGCTTCCCGGGTTCCAGCGAACGGCTGTGCAAGGTGAGCCAGACTTCGCGGGTTTCAGTAGGCCCCAGCCGAAGCGTTTGATCCCTGCCGAGCAGCGGCAAGGGGTCCTCCTGGGGCTTCCCGGTGGTATCGGGCACGACCATCGGCACATCGCGAAACTGCACAGCGGCCGGAAGCGTGGCGCGCAAAACCAAGGTGAGGGGCCGCGCCGTGACATTGGTGAGCGCCACAGCGGTGGATGCGTATTCGTTCCCCAGCATTCGCACCTGAATCCCACCTTTGGAAATCCCCTCCTCTTCCAAAAGCGTCATGGAATTGTGTTGTGTCCAAGGGTTACGCACGACTTGAACCATGACTGGATCCGGTGGCCGGAGCTTTTCCACGGCTGCCGCCAGAGCCCGGTCGTAATTCGCCTCCGCTTGAGCGGCATCGTAGTCTTCCACTCTGCCGGAGGCGAGAGCGAGTTGGCGTGCCGCGGAAATTCGTGCTTTCAGGTAGGCCGCCAACTCTCCTAGTGCATTGGGCACGGGCAGGTTTAGGTCAGCGTTGACACGATAAGTCGTGCGCTCGATCCGAAGCAGCCCGGAGCCGGGTCCAAACCACTCGGCCGTCACTTCGTAATTTCCTGGTTTCGGGGCGAGTAACTCCCCGGTGACAATCTCGGCGGATTCGGGCTTGAGAAGAGTGACGTGAATTGTGCCATCAGGATCTACGACGCGGAGTGCCACCAACTTCGCTCCCTCCGAGGGCTCCCGGAGGGTGGTAGTGCCCAGGCTCACAGTTACGATTTTTGTTGTGCCTGGCGCGGGCCCCCTGGCCGGGCTCGCGGATGCGCCCGATGGGAAGGGGGGTGGCCCCGGCATGCTACCCTGCAAGCCTGTCCAGAGAATCTTAGCGCCAGGATTCTGCGTTAGGTGGTACGAAATGAGCTTACCGGAACCTCCGGCAACCAGCAGGTGGACATCGTTATCATTCTTCCAACGGCAGAGAATAGGCGAACCCGCGCCGCCGCCCGGCAATTCCCAGGAATCCACGACAGCGCCGCCGGCGTCGACGGCATATAGATTTTTCCCGTTCACACTATCGCCGCGGGTCACTTGGAACAGCGTGGCTTGCCCTTTGCCTTCCAGATCAGCGATGGCGGGGGCAGAGTAGATCCCTCTCCCGTCAAGGTGCACGTTCCATCGCGGCTGGCCATGGGAATCTATGCAGTACACGCGGTTACTCTTGTCGCCGAACAGAACTTCGGGCGCGCCATCGCCATCAATATCGGCCACCGAGGTGGACTGATACGATTGCAGCAGCGACGGGGCGCGCCAGAGCATTTTCCCGGTTTTGGCATCGAGCGCATCAAGACCTTGGAACGCCCCCACGAAGGATGTGGCGACCATCACCACCGATTCCCCGGAACCAAGCGATGCAAGAATGGGCAGCGCCCGGCCGATAGGACTGTCTACTCGCGTATGCCAAAGAACCTGGCCACTGGCGCGAACCGCGTAGAGGTCTTTATCATCTGTTCCGAACACAATCACGGCGCCACCACCACCCTCTATGTCCGCGGCGGCAGCAGGGCTTACTCGAAAGTTTGTGGCCGTAACTTCGAACCGCAAATGACCATTGGAATCGACGGCATAGAGGTGGCCGATCGAATCAGTCATCACAATCTCGTTCACGCCCCTGCCTTCCAAGTCGGCGGCGGTGAGGAGCAGGAAATCGGAGGCTTTGCCCCCTCGCGAATATTTCCAGATGCGGTCGCCATTGCGGCGGAAACAGTAAATCGATCCCTCATTGTCGGCGGCGACGATGCGGGGTTCCTCTCCGCGCCGGAAAATCACCGGGATCGCGTTGGCGGCGGCAGGTAAATCAAGTTGCATGCTGGAAAGCACACGCCCGCCCGGAGCAACCAATCGGATATGCCCGGAACCGCCGGTTACCAACACGCCCTCGGCATGCCCCGCATCCGGAAACGGCGCAAGCTGTCCAATTCCCTCACCGGATTCGTAGGTCCATTCGGGTGTGGCCACGTTTCCCCCCAGGGCGGACTGGGAAGCCAGTGCAAGCATGATTAGATAAAGTCTGATGATGGTCATATCAGTACTCACCTCGGTGCGAGAACCTATCACGGCGCTGCTATCGGGTCAAAATATTCAGCCGGCTTCCAAGCGGGAGCAACCGAATCGCCGTCGGGGTATAAGGAAAATCTGGCCACACGTTCACAGCTCATCGAGATGCGTGCGCGGTCACATAGCCGGACCCTCCTCTCACCTCTGTGCTTGCCATCACCTCGTCGCCGTGTTGCCGGAGGGTGGTCTAAAACGCCCGTAAATGTCACGCAGGGCTTTTACCACGGCGGCGTCCGCGCGCGCCGGCAGAAACGCTTCCGCAAAGGTTCTGCCGCGCGTGATACCGACCCATATGGTGAGCGCCACCGCCGCGAGCCACACGAAAGCGTTCTGGGGGGAGGCCAGCGGCCAACCATAGGGCGTCAAGTATTCATGACGGCTGAAGGGGTAGAAATAAACGATCGGCCAGTCGCGGCCACTCCCCAGCAAGTCACAGATCAGGTGAACATGAAAGGCCAGTAGCGACAGCAGCAAAACCTTCCCACGCTGGCGTGCGAAGGCTGCCGAGAGCGTGGTTACCGCGACGGCCGCCACCAAGCCATGCGTCAGCACGTGGTGGTACTCACTATATGCAGCCGCGCCGCCCAGCAGGGATAATGCATCCAAATCAGGCACCACTCCGGACCAAGTTACCAAGCGGCGATCGCGGCGCTCCGGCAAGCGGTGACCTATCAGCCAGGAAATTGCCAAGTGAATCGGAACCTGCATGGAAGCCTCCTATTTTCCGGCGTGGCAACATTTCCCCAAAGCCCTTGATGAATTGCCCGAGCCCTTGCCCGGTTGCGATTCCAAGCCGGCGGCACCGTGGGTGCAGCACTAAGTCTACGCCAGAAACCTGACCCCTGACACCCCGCTCTATTCCCAATGGTCCAGCGACCTGATCGCCCGGTCCTTGGCTCAACCGCGCTTGACTATCCCTCAATCGAGGGCTATTCTTCAGTCAACCGAGTCCGCCCGAACCTCGCGAGCAAAGGCCCCATGGAGGGCTGCTGATATGACCACGCCTGTTTCTACTCTCAGCCTCGAAGCAGGTTAACCGGGAGGTGCGCTATGCTTTCCGTACGCTTGGTGCAAATGATCGAGGACCACGCGGAGGAGTTGACCCGGGAGCTCATTAAAGACCTCCAGAGCAATCCACGAACCCCGCATTACCATCGCCTGACCTACGAAGAGTTACACTATCGGACCTACTCTGTTTATAGGAATCTTGGCCATTGGGTCAGCCAAAAGAGTGAGGAACCGATCGCGGCTAATTACTCTGACCTGGCGATCCGGCGTTATGGGGAAGGTGTTCCCCTCGAGGAAATTGTTGTTGCCCTGATCTCGACGAAGAATCATCTGTACGCTTACATTCGGACCACCGGCCTGATGGACTCTGCCGTAGAGTTGCACCAGGAAAGGGAACTCCGACGCCTGGTCGGGCAGTTTTTCGACAAGGCTATCTACAATACGGTAAGGGTGTACGAGCGAGAGGCGGCCTCAGACCATCCGAGGATCGCACTGAAGGCGGCCTGATTGCACTCGTCACGCCTTTCGCAACGGCGGATTCTCCCAGAGGTCGACGCAAGGGGGGAGAGGTGTAGGGGCGAACCCTGCCTGCGGCGGTCACCCGGGAGATGGACTTCAGGGAGTCGCATCCCTTGTCCACGGGTAGTTGGCCGAAAGGTCGAGTGTGACCCGTTCGCCCGCCTTCAATTTTTCCGTAACGCCCACCATTACTACCGGTTCGGCGCCTTCCACCAATTTGACCCCCACGACGCGGTAGCGGTCGGCGGCCGGGACTCCGGCAAATTCGTATTGTCCATCGCGATCCGTCTCCGTAGTCGCTACGGACCGTAGCGTGGGGACAAGGTCCACCGCTTACCGGAGGTTTTGGTCGCACGTTTTATATGCCCGCAGGGGGTCGGCGTTGGGGTCTGCCGTGGCCCGCCGGCAACTCTGCTGTAATTCGACAAGAGGCCGGCTGTCATCAACCCGCAGGAGAAAGAGCTTGAGCTTCGGGATTGGGTTGGACTGCACCTTCTTCCCCACAACTTCATCGATTGTGATGTGACCCCTGACTCCCGCGGCCGGGACTGTTGCGGTCGAACGTAAGGCCTGCCCGCCGCATAAGTTGGCACAGGAAATGAGAGCTGAACAGCTCAACGCGAGGACTTGCTTGCGCATAGTGCGCCTCCACGCCAGCATGGCTTGGCCGTGGCCTCCGGGATAGACTCCCTTCGACCGCCCATGGGACGCGGCGGACCGTAAGCGGTTTTCGCCCGCCCGGCGTCCGCTGCACAACTGCGAACGAGGATACTCATGCGGAGGATACCACTGTCTAGTACTACTACGTTAAGTTAAGGTGGACGGTTTCGTTTGCGAATTATGCTGCCACAATATGCACACTCGCCGGTCCAGGTAAACAACAGGCGTTGGATCTCACGGCGCGTCTGTGGCAGGGT
>Ga0187868_1002273_pt1 | contig 12755 bp, 10 predicted proteins | sample June2016WEW_13_4_FD_133014 | JGI IMG/M metagenome (GOLD analysis project Ga0187868, IMG submission 133014) | Peatland microbial communities from SPRUCE experiment site at the Marcell Experimental Forest, Minnesota, USA - June2016WEW_13_40 | ecosystem: Environmental > Terrestrial > Soil >... | reverse complement strand
GTCCTCGACCTGCTTCTCCCAGAGCGCGTCGCCGGGGCCGAAGGCGCTCATGAGTTCCTCGGTGAGGGTTTGGAATTGTTCCGGGTCTTCGCCCAGCGCCAGCATGGACTGGCGGCGATTTTCCTCCGCGACGTATGCGCCGTGCTTCAAAGCATTGAGCTTGGAATTCTGCTTGGCGGCGGCGCTCCGCGGTCCGGTGGAATGCTGGGCATTCTGGCGCGCGGCGGCGAGCAACGCGGGCGTAAGTTGTGGTGATTTGCGTAAGGACATAGTTCCTCCTGGGACGGAATGTTGGGCTAGCGAGGAAAGGCCTTCCCCGCGGGTCAGGCTATACACATTAATAGGCTATCACAGGGGCGGGGCGTTGTCAAGAGAAATATTTACAGGTGTAGCCCAGGAGTTCTTCAATTGACTCATTGATTCATTGGGTCATCGGGTCATTGGGTCATTGAATCATTAAAGGGCCGCTGAAGGGCAAGAACAATTATGAATTGTGAGTCGCGGATTGTGAACACGGGTGGCGTATACATCCTTTTGTGATGTACACGTTCCTTCCATTCGGGGGAAACATCAATACCCATGAGTCTTCGCCCAAGCCAGCCATGCATCTGCCAGTTAATGCATGTTTTCCGCATTGGGGGCTGGGTCCTCACGTGTTATGGCTTCGAGCGCGAAAAACCAATGGTCGGGCGAGCTTCTCATCTCCTTGATGATCAAAGGGATGGCAGGACGCCCAAGGCCGATAATCTTCAGGTGAGCTGGATGCGAAATTCTCTTCTTTATTGAAGAAATAAACCAAGTTTCGTTGCGCCATTCGTCGGCAAGGCGGTGAAAGGTGGTTTCTAGATCAGTTTGCGTATCCCCAACAACGACCTCTTCGGCGGTTTTCCAAGCCCCCACCCAGGCACGTTTCTTCTCTTCCATTGGGGCGCGGACTTGGTCACTGTCCATCAGTTCTCCACGTTGGGCGGCGGCGTAGCCCTCTTCGATCTTGGCGCGGTTCTCGGCGAGCCGTGCGTCGCGTTGGTGGAGCAACTCCAGTGCCTGCCTGATCACTTCCTCGGAGTTCTGGTAGGCGCCCGAACGCAGCGCCTCCGCAATGAGCTGGTCGTGTTCCGGTTGCAAAATAATGGTCATAGCGAGTCGTCCTTCTGCCTCCTATGCTTTCACCGTATTCCCGCCCATGGTTCCGGTCAAGCCTCATCCCGAGCCGCACGACCCACGCTCCTCGCTCGCTACGGCGTCACCTTCAGTATTCCTTGGAGAGCTATATCCGCCGACGACTTTCCCACCATGATGTCAAAATCGCCCGGCACGACCCGCCAGTGCATGTCGATATCGAGCAACTGGAGATCTTCCGGGGTAAGCTTTAGGGTTACGGTCTTCGTTTCACCAGGTTCAAGCGCCACTCGCTCAAACCCCCGGAGTTGCTTGACCGGGGTTGAAACGGGAGCGTACTCCTCGTGAACGTAGAGCTGCACGGTTTCCACGCCCGCGCGGTCACCGATGTTTTTGACGTCCAGGGTCACGCGCGCCTCGCCGCCCGGATGAATCTCCGTCGGCTCAACGTGCAGATTGCTATACTCAAAAGTGGTATAGCTCAGCCCATAACCAAAGGGGTAGAGAGGAGTCGCAGGCATATCCACATAGCCCCTGGGCCGAGTCCATGAATGTTCTATCCAGTACGCCTTGGAAGGCTTGTAATTGTAATAGACCGGCAATTGGCCGGAGTGCCGGGGCACCGAGATGGCCAACCGTCCGGAGGGGTTGTAATTCCCAAAGAGCACGTCGGCCACCGCTTCCCCGCCCCGCTCGCCGGGTTCCCACGCCTCCAGCAGGGCGGGCACGTGTTCGGACGTCCAGCGCGTGGAAAGCGGCCGGCCGTTGATGAGCACCACGACGGTGGGAGTTCCCGTCGCGAAGACCGCCTGGATCAGGTCCTCCTGCACTCCCGACAGATCCAGGCTCGCCACATCGTGCCCTTCACCATCGGTGGGGCTGCCCTGAAGGTCGGCCCCGTTCGTCATATGCTGCCTCTCGCCGACCACCACAATGGCGACTTCCGCCCCTTTCGCAGCCCGCACGGCTTCGGCAAACCCGCTCTTGTCCGTGCCGGTTATTTCGCAGCCGCGCACCTGCGTGACTTTGGTTTGGGGCGAGACCACAGCTTTAATTCCCTCGAGCACGGTGGTTACGTGCTGGAGAATGTTCTGCGGCGAATAGTCGCCCAGTTGGTTCATTACATCGTCCGCGTTGGGGCCGAGCACCGCTAGGGATTTCAAATCCTTCTTTAGAGGCAACAGGTTCTTATCATTCTTCAGCACCACAATTCCTTCGCGGCCGGCGCGCAGAGCCAGGTCCTGATTCGCTTGCGAGTGCACGACCCGGACGGCGCGGTCCACATTGACGTACGGATTCTCGAAGAGGCCCAGGCGGAACTTCAGCTCCAGAACTCTGCGCAGAGCGCGATCCACCAGCGCCATGGGGACTCGACCCTCTTCCACGCTCTCGACCAATGGCCCCATGTAGGCAGGCTCGTAGGTGATATCCAAATCGACTCCGGCCCTCAAGCCCAGCAGTCCAGCTTGCTTTTGGGTGGGAACGATGTGCTCGTAGAGCAGGGTGGAGAAGCCGCCGCCTTGCTCTCCACGACTCCTTTGAAACCAATTTCCTGCCGCAAGACATCGTTCATCCACTTCACCGAGGCGTGCGCCGGCACATCCTCGACTTCCGGGTAACCCGCCATCACGCCCAAGCCCCCGGCTTTGGTGATGGCTCCGATCCAGGGCGGCATAAAGTTCTCGCGCAAGGAACGGTCCGATACCTCAATCGCTCCACGCTCGAGGCCACTCGAGGGTTCGCTTTGCGTGGGAAAATCCGTCAGCACCGCGATGACCTTGTCAGGGGCAGAGATGTCGGAACCCTGCGTGGCCCGCACGATGCTCTCGCCGATGCGCATATAAAGGTAAGGATCTTCGGTGTAGGCCTCCTCGTTTCGGCCCAGGCGCGGATCGCGATCCACTTCCATCACCAGTGTGGAAAGCATGTGGATCCCGACCGCTCGCGCCTCCGCCGCTGCCGCCGCGTAGATCGCCTTCACCAGATCCATGTCGAAGGAACTGCCCACGGCCAGGCCCTCCGGGAAAACCGTGCCACCCGGAAACATGGCGCCATGCGTCCCTTCTTCGTCCTCCATGACCGGTATTTTCAGGCGCGTCTGGGTGAGTGCGATTTTTTGCAGCTCGTTGAAGTATTCCGCTTGCTGGCGTGCGCCTTCGTGCAGAATCTCATTGGCGAGCGTGAAGAAACCGCAGGCCGGACCGATTTCCTGGGTATATGTTCCGGCCGTAAATTTCTTGCACGCCTCCGTCTTCGAGGCAATGTCTGTCCCCAGTTCACGAACATAAACACAAGGTAAATTGAGCTGCCCGACTTTTTCCTTGAGCGTCATCCGGCTCATTAAGTCATCGATCCGCTCCTCGAGCGGCCGCTTCGGATCGAGGTAGATCGGCGCTTGGCCGCCTGCTTGCGCGAGAATCACCGAGCTAAATGCCAGCACAGTGCCGGCTGCCGCCACCCACCACCCTAAGGTTTTTTCCCGCATCATCTTTACCTCCAAGGAGACTGGTCATCCCGCCGACGGTGCTGTATTCCAGCGGCGTGTCGTCCCGCCTTGCGGGATCGCCCGTTTGTTTCCGAGCGGTTCTTTTTCGTCACGGTGCGCCTGCTCGACCGAGGCAAATTTCCACTCCCTGATGTTGCTCCGGTCCTCAGACGGGCCGCTGAAGGCTTTTCCGTTGTCGTTCGGATTCTCTTAAATTCGGGCCACGAGGGGTTACACGGCAAGGCGCAAGTCTGCCACCACAGGCAACTGGAACAGATCACCTCGCAGGAGGCGAGTGGAAAAAAACATGACTTCCAGATTCTCGATCTCCCCGGTCGAGGGGTTCAGCCGGGCCACCACGTCGTCGCCAAGTTCCTCAGATTCCTGCTCCGCGTAAGGGGGGCATTTATCGATATGCAGGATGTCAGCCTCACGGTCGTACTTGAAAGTCAGCTTCGCTTCCATTCAACGACTCCTTCGGCAAGCTTCCTCGCGAGCTAGGCGGTCACCACCCAGTGCCGCCCCGCGTGTTCGCTCACCACGACCACAATTACGTGTTTGCCACTCCTTATGTTATCAAACCACCGCGAGAAGAGGCGAGCGTTCGCAAGCCGGGCGCTCCTTCGCACCTGGTCTGGGTCTGCGAGTGTCTGCCTAAGACGGTCCCGATACGCAGGCAACAGGTCGGGATGGCGCTCAGATATGTGCCCTTCGCGTTCGGCGCTCAACTCAACCTCGCCGTGCAGGTACGGACAGTTAAAGCTGGCCACTATAGCTCCTCGTTGAACGGTCCGGCCCAATTCGAGCGCCGCATGATGTCGCAGATTGATTCAATGGCAGCGCGCGTCTTTGCATCCACGCCCTCTATTAGACCCGATGCAACGCCAGCATGCAAGCTTGTATGATTCGAGTTGCAGCAGGAACTTTGGCCTATGCCCGGTCCGACGCAGGCAGCCATCTCTACGGGCGTGAAGCCGCGCGCCAATGGCCTCAGGATCGACCGTCGCGTCGCTGGATGGAGAGTAAACAAAGCTCCCGTCTCCTCGCATTTGTGTCGCGATGGGGTATGCAGTGGACAAAGAACTCAGATTGATAGTACCTTGGTCGTAGGATTCTGCCATTTTCTGGCAGCATACTTTTGGCCACCGAGGACTCGGCCAGTGTTCATCGGGGTTCGAAGGCAGTTTTGAAATCGTCCAACTTCCCTTGTTTGGTTGCGGCTACGCCCGGTTAGGAGGGGAGGAACTGTGTACGGAACGAATAGGTTCTCCGGCAAAGCTTTTGCCATCCTTCTTATGTCAGCTTCCGTCTCCAGCGTGCAGGCAGTGGTCCAGACACCGTCGCGGGCAGGACAGAATACCCCGTCGGTGTGCAACGTAAGGGACTACGGTGCAGCGGGTGATGATAAGACGCTTGACACTCTCGCGATCAGCAAAGCGATCGAGGCCTGTGCGCAGGCTGGCGGCGGTGTCGTGGTTTTTCCACCCGGCCGATATGTGTCAGGGACTTTTGAATTACGCGGCAATATTACGCTCTCCCTGGACGCCGGGGCGGTCATCGTCGGCAGCAGGAATCTGGAGGATTACGGAAAGATCGCTGACTATGGTTTCGGACGTGACTACGGGGTGAACTCGACGGGAGAGGGCTTCAAAGTAGGCATCATTGTAGCAAGAAACCTCAAGAACGTTGCCATCGTGGGGCGAGGCGCAATTGACGGTGGGGGAGACGGCTTCATGGACCTTACCGTCGCGCACGTTTCCCAAGACTTCGACGCTCAGTACACGCGACAGGGGAAGGCATTCCTCGACGCCATGTACGACACGGAGTTCGGTCCTGTGCAGCCCAAGATGAAGGGCGAGGGGCGACCCGGGACGATGGTGGTCTTTTGGAAGTGTCAGAACACTCTCATCCGGGACGTCACACTGCAAAACGCGCCCAATTGGGCCCTGCACTTTCAGGATTCGCAGAATATAGTGATGAATGGCGTTCACATCCTAAATAGCCTGTTGATTCCCAATGACGACGGCATGGATTGTATCGGCTGCAGGCATGTTCACGTTTCGGACTGTGATATCCAAGCGGGAGATGATGATTTCGCGTTCGTTAACAGTGAAGATGTGAATGTCGCGAACTGCTCACTCATCTCTCGTTCCTCCGCCATACGACTTGAGAGCACGCGGTACAGCACTTTTCAGAATCTCTCTATTCATTCCAACCGCGGCATAGGGATTTATCATCTGGCGGGAGAATCAACCGAGCATGTGCTGTTCTCCGACATCGCAATCGAGACAAAACTGATAACCGGCCATTGGTGGGGAAAAGCTGAACCCATCTACATCGCGGTCAGTCCAGCCAAGCCGGGGCAAGCCTCCGGGTATTTGCGGGATTTGCGGTTCTCAAACATCACGGGGACGGCCGAGAGCGGCATCATCATCTATGGGAGTAAAGGCGGCGCCGTCAGGGACTTGCATTTCGATCATATCAAACTGCGCATCACCGCTCCGCCAGCCAGGATCAGCGAGTCGGTGGGGGGAAACTTTGATCTGCGGTGGACCGCCACGAGTTTGTCAAATGCGATCTTCAAGCACGAGGTTCCCGGAATGTACTGCCAGTACGTGGAGGGCCTTCGAATTGATGACTTCGAGCTGGAATGGGGCGAGGACTTGCCTCCATCCTTTTCAAACGGCATCGAATGTGAGAACTTCCGGGACCTCGAGATTGACGGATTCTCCGGCAGACAAGCGCGGGCTTCCAGCCAAGACGCGGTGATTGCTCTGAAGCACGGCCAAGGGGTGACAATCAGGAATTCCACTGCTACTGCGGGGACGGGAACGTTTCTCTCACTATCGGGAGTCAGCCAGGAACGCCTGTTTGTGAACAACGACCTCGGCGCCGCCAAGCGGGCGATGAGGCCGGCGAACTCGGGCTTCAAGATTTACGGGAACATCCTGCCGCGTTAAGTTTTTGGTTCTTAGCAGTTGGCAAGAGCGATGAATCTGTGGTTAACTAAGCGGTTTCAACTCGTATCCACGAGTTATCGAGGCAGCAATGAGCAGGGTTAGCCGTCGATCTTTTATTGAGAAGGCCGGGGTGACTCTTGCGGTGGGCTCTCTTTCCCAGGCGTCGAGTATAAAGGCTGGCGTCCCCTCTGGGCAGGGGGCTGCAAAAGGCGCTGGGGGCAAGAGTGCGGTGCGATACGGTGTCGAGCGGTGTGTGGTGGAGTGGGCCTACAGTTCGGGTAAAGCCTACTCCGACCCGTGCAATGACCTCGAGCTGGATGTGGTGTTCACGGACCCTCGAGGGCGCGAACAAAGGGTTCCGGCGTTCTGGGCCGGTGAGCAAGTCTGGCGAGTTCGATTTTCTCCTGCCACTACGGGCCGATACAACTATCGCACCATCTCCAGCGACCCCGCCAATGCGGACCTGCACGGGCAGGCCGGTGTGTTGGAAGTGTCAGCCTATGCGGGAGACAATCCGCTCCGGAAACACGGTCCGGTGCGAGTGGCGGCAGACCACCTGCACTTCGAGCACGAAGATGGTACGCCCTTCTTCTGGCTGGGAGACACCTGGTGGATGGGACTGTGTAGCCGGCTGCGTTGGCCGGAAGACTTTCAGGAACTGGCGACCGACCGGGTGACAAAGGGATTCACCGTCATCCAAATCATCGCGGGCCTATACCCCGACATGCCGCCCTTTGACCCGCGGGGAGCGAACGAGGCCGGGTTTCCCTGGGAGCCGGACTATGCGCGCCTTAATCCACGTTACTTCGACATGGCGGATTTGCGCATCCAGTATCTGGCGGAGCGTGGTTTGGTGCCTTGCATAGTCGGGTGCTGGGGCTATTTCCTGCCCCTCATGGGCGTTGCGAAGATGAAAAAGCACTGGCGGAACCTTATTGCCCGTTGGGGGGCCTATCCCGTGGTCTGGTGTTTGGCGGGTGAAGGCGCCATGCCATTCTACCTTTCAATTACGAAGACAGAGGACGCGGCCACTCAGCGGCGCGGCTGGACCGAAGTGGGAAAGTACGTGCGCAGCGTCGATCCCTGCCATCACCCCATAACCATCCATCCCACTGATAACGCCCGAAACCAAGTCGAGGATCCCTCCGTCCTCGATTTCGATATGCTGCAAACCGGCCACAGCGACCGGAAGAGTATTCCCAACACGGTGAACCAAGTCACCGGGTCGTTGCTCAGAAGTCCTCGCATGCCGGTTCTGGTAGGGGAAGTTTGTTACGAGGGAATCATGGAGGCCAGCCGGCAAGAGGTTGAACGCTTTATGTTCTGGACCTCGATTTTGAACGGGGCGGGCGGGCACACTTACGGGGCCAATGGTATCTGGCAAGTCAACACCGCCGAACGACCCTTCGGGCCCTCGCCGCATGGGCGCTGCTGGGGTGATACGCCCTGGGACGTGGCGGCAAGACTCCCCGGTTCAGGCCAGCTCGGGCTCGGCAAGAAGCTACTCATGCAATATCCGTGGTGGCGGTTTGAGCCACACCCGGAATGGGTGGACCCACACTGGACCAGAGAGGATTACCAACAGCCCTATGCGGCAGGTATCCCCGGCGAAGTGCGAGTGCTCTTCATTCCCCCCATGTGGGATCCACCCAGGGTGAAAAACCTCGAGTCGGGTGTCGCCTATCGGGCCTTTTACTTCAATCCCGCGACAGGAAAGCAGTACGAGGCAGTCGAGGTAACGCCGGACCCCACAGGCCTGTGGCAGCCACCTATCACGCCGACATTTGCGGACTGGATAATGGTGCTCGAGAAGAAGACTTGAGAATCAAAGGAGATCATCATGGAGCGCGTTTGCTTTTTGTCAAAGGTGAGGCCGGAGAGACTGGTAGAATATAAGCAGCGTCATAAAGCCGTCTGGCCTGATATGTTGGCGGCCCTCCGGGAGACCGGTTGGCATAATTATTCGCTCTTCCTGCGCGACGATGGCTTGCTGGTGGGATACTTTGAAACGCCGGACTATCAGAGCGCCTTGGCGGGTATGGCTAAGCGAGAAGTCAATGAGCGCTGGCAACGAGACATGGCGCCCTTTTTCGAAAACCTGGAAGGCCAGCGCCCGGATGAGGGCTTCCTGCGCTTGGAAGAGGTCTTCTACCTGGCCTAAACTAATCGAGGAGTTGAGGGTCGAGGAGTCGAGGAGTCAAGAGTCGAGGGTCGCAAGTCGAAGGGGCAATTGTGTTTTACTTTCGACCTTCGACTCTCGACCCTCGACCGAAGATCACTCAAGAGGAGAAACAGACATGGCTGACGTTGATAACGTAAAAGAGACAAAAGAATTCTATCTGGATATCCCCGCCAAGAATCAAGCGTTCTTCCTGAAGGGATCGGGAGCGCTGGACTGGGGAATGCAGAACCGGCTGGCGCGCATCTTCCGTCCCAGCAGCGGGCGGACCGTCATGCTGGCCATCGACCACGGATACTTCCAGGGTCCCACCACGGGCCTCGAGCGGATTGACGTCAACATCCTCCCCTTGCTGCCCTATACCAATGCCCTGATGCTTACCCGAGGCATTTTGCGAGCCATCGTTCCGTCGTCATTCACTTCCGGCGTGGTGCTGCGGGCCAGCGGCGGACCCAGCATCCTCAAAGAGCTCTCGAACGAGCAGCTCGCGGTGGATATTGAAGATGCTGCGCGGCTCAACGTGTCGGCGCTGGCTGTGCAGGTGTATATCGGCGGCGAGTTCGAAACCCAAACGGTCAACAACATGACCCGGCTGGTGGACGCAGGGCTGCGCTACGGCATTCCCATCCTGGGCGTTACGGCGGTGGGTAAGGCCATGGTACGGGACGCCAAGTACTTCCGCTTGGCGTGCCGGATTTGCGCCGAACTGGGGGCCCAGTTCGTCAAGACTTACTATGTGCCAGAGGGTTTCGAAACCGTGACGGCTTCCTGCCCGGTGCCCGTCGTCATGGCGGGCGGCAAGAAATTGCCCGAACTCGAGGCGCTGACCATGGCCTATCGCGCCGTCAGCGAAGGAGCGGCGGGCGTGGACATGGGCCGCAACATCTTCCAAGCCGACGCTCCCACCGCCATGCTCCAGGCGGTGGGAAAAGTGGTCCACGAGCAGATGATGCCCCAGCAGGCCTTCGAGCTGTACGAAACCTTGAAGCACGAAAAGAAAGGGGTCTTTGCAAGTTAGAGGCAGGCACGTTCCCTGCACTCAGCGGTAGTTCGAGAATTCTTGGTTTTCTGAACGTTGGGGCCATCCGAGATGGGATCCCGTTCAAAACGCCGGTCATTCCCGCGAAAGCGGGAATCCAGTCCATCAACAGCGCATTTCCGAAAGTTTGCAGAATGGATTCCCGCTTTCGCGGGAATGACCGGGACTTGCCCGGTGCAAGAGTTTATCCCCATGGAGTTTGCCAACAAATGAACACCCCAGCCGCTTTCGACATTCTGCGCGAATCCTCCCCCGTAGTGAGTGTAGGCATCCTGACGGCTGACCTCCTCTCATTAGGTTCGGAGTTAGCCCTCCTTGAACGTAGCGGCGTCCAAGTGGCCCATGTGGACGTCATGGATGGCTGCTTCTGCCCCATGATGACCGTGGGCCCGCCACTGATTAAGGCCCTCAAGACTCCCCTGCTGAAGGACGTCCACCTGATGATCGGTGAGCCGCTGAATAAGGTGGCGGACTATGTTGCGGCAGGCGCCGACATCGTCACGATTCATCCCGAAGCTTGCTCTCATGTTCACCGGGTTCTCCAGCAGATGCGCATGATGAAAAACGCCAATAACCCCGAAAGGGGCTTGGTGCGCGGCGTGGGGTTGAATCCGGGCACGCCCCTCGAGCTGCTCGAACCTCTGCTCGATGAACTGGAATTGATTTTGCTCCTTGCCGTCAACCCGGGTTGGGGTGGGCAGAAATTCATTGCCTCCACCCAAGGGCGAGTTGAGAAGGCAAAGCGCATGATCGCCAACTCGGGCCGCAAAATATTGCTGGGGGTAGATGGTGGGATAACACGCGACAACATTGCCGACGTAGCCGCCCTGGGCGTGGACTTGATCGTGACTGGCAGCGCGGTGTTCGATGGCAAGGCGGCGGAGGCGAATGCCAAGTTTATGCTGGAGGCAGTGAAAAAAGGTGTCGGGTGCCAGGTGTCAGGTGTCAGGTGCCAGTAGTCAGGTTCCGGTTATCCGTCGTCCAAGGCTGCCAGCCTTAGCAACAAAGGTGACTACACGTCACCTCGATATCCCTTGTGCTAAACTACGCGCGGGGAGGAATAAACCATGCAAAGTGGGTTCGTCAAAGTAACTCTCTCGCTAATTGTGCTTCTACTTCTTGTGATTGCCTTCAGGCCCCTTTCTAAGCCGGAGACCGCCCAAGCCGCTGCGTCGGTAGTACAGTACAAGGTTACAGAAACACAAAGCGGAGGGCGTGCTGAAATTGAAAACGAGTTTAATAACCTGGGACGGGATGGCTGGACGCTGGTCGCATGCCCAATGGGTACCTATCGATCCTGCGTCTTTAAGAGGTAGACAAGGCTGAAGTCATTTCGGCCGCAGTTCACCGCGGTCAGGCGTTCCACCGCGCTCGAAGGTGTGAAAAAATCGCGCTGTAGCGGCGGTCTATGACCGCCGCATTTTAGAATCAATGACTTCGGCGCTCATAGAGCGCCGCTACAAATGGTCAATCCGATTTTTTCACACCTGCGCTCGATACAGCTTAAGCTCTAAAGCTCTGACCATGCTGGGTGCGGAGGGCTGTACGAGATGGTACAGGGCGGAGACGCGACATGGCGCTCGAATAGAACACCGGAACCCGATCACCGGATAAGAGCCGCTCGCTGGAGGCCGCCAAGAAAGGAGTCAGAAGTCAGGAGTCAGAAGTTAGAAGACAGAGTTTAGCTGTCAGTGGTCAGTGGCGAGTGGTTGGTCCCAGGCTGGCTTGGAGGTGTGGGATAGCTGAGGGAGGCTTGCCTCGAATTTCCTCTGGGCGGTTTGCAGTATCCAGTCTGCCCACTGCTTCTGACTTCTGACTCCTGACTTCTATTCTTAGTCTTGGCAATCAAATCCTATGCAAAACCGTTGGTCAGATTTCGACGCAAACCGCTTTATTGCTCAGTACGCTCCCAGGTGGGGTGAAGATTTGGCTCTGCGGACGTATTCCAGCCGCCTTCTCGGCGCTGAGGAGAGCCTGGTTCTTCACGGCGGGGGCAACACCTCCGTCAAAGGCTATGCCACAAACGTTTTGGGCGAGCAGGTCGCGGCCCTATATGTGAAAGCCTCGGGCTACAACCTGGTAGATATCGAACCTGAGGGGCATTCGGCCGTGGACCTGGAGTTCCTCAAGAGGCTTCGCGTGCTCGAGGATCTTTCCGACGCCGCGATGGCGGATGAGTTCCGCACTCATCTTTTCAATCCTCACGCCGCAACCCCCTCGATTGAAACCCTTGCGCACGCTTTTCTGCCCCACAAGTTCATCGATCACACTCATGCGGACGCCATGCTGGCCCTGACGAATCAAAGCGAAGCTGCGAAGCGCGTGGAAGAAGCGTTGGGCAAGGATGTGATCGTTCTGGACTATGTGAAGCCGGGCTTCAAGCTGGCCAAGGCCGCGGCCGCAGCCTACGAATCGCGCCCGGGCAGCAAGGCCATGGTGTGGATGCGGCATGGGCTTGTCACCTGGGGAACGACCGCGCGCGACTCCTACGAGGCCACCATCGAACTGGTCACCCGGGCCGAGAAATACCTGGCCGAGCGTGCCACTCGGCCGCTGGTGGTGCAGATTTCGACGTCCCCCTCTGTGGCCGAAAAGAGGTTGGTTGCCGTTGCCCCCTTAGTCCGTGGCTTGCTTGCCGAACCCAGCGGTGACGCCGATCGACCCTGGCGCCGCGTCATCCTGCAGTCATTGACCGATCGCGATACTCTGGATTTCGTCGACTCCGACCGGGGCAAGCAAATTGCCTTGTCCCCTCCTCTTACTTCGGACCACCTGATTCGCACCAAGGCCCTGCCCCTCTGGCTCGATAGCCCGGCCTATAACGACCCTGCGACGCTGCGCCAGCAACTCGCCACAGCCCTCGAAGAGTACACGGCTGCCTACAAAGCCTACATCGAGAGGAACTCGGCACACTTACCCGAGGGCCTGGCAACCTTTGACCCGCTGCCCCGCGTGCTGCTGCTGCCGGGGTTG
>Ga0187868_1002271_pt1 | contig 12761 bp, 8 predicted proteins | sample June2016WEW_13_4_FD_133014 | JGI IMG/M metagenome (GOLD analysis project Ga0187868, IMG submission 133014) | Peatland microbial communities from SPRUCE experiment site at the Marcell Experimental Forest, Minnesota, USA - June2016WEW_13_40 | ecosystem: Environmental > Terrestrial > Soil > Wetlands... | reverse complement strand
GTACGAGTACGCCTACGATGGAGAGAACCGGCTGACCGAGGTGACCCGCATAACCGGCCCGGTGGTTGTGGCGGAATATATGTACGATGCCCTCGGCCATCGCGTCGCCAAGGTCGCCAGCCCATTAGGGGGTCCCGGTACAGAGACCCTGTTCTTCTACGACGGTTCGCGCCTCATCGAGGAAGAGGACAGTTCCTTCGTCACGCAAGCCACCTATACCTACGGCAACTACATCGACGAGGTGCTGACGATGGATCGCGGCGGGAACACCTACTACTACCACCCGAACGCCCTTTACAGCGTGGAGGCGCTGACCGACTCCACCGGCACCCCGGCCGAGCGGTATCGCTATGACGCCTATGGCCAGGTGAGTGTTTCGAACGGAAGCTATACTCCCGTGACCCCGAACAGTTGGGGCACCCCGCATAGCGCGGTGGGCAACCCCTTCCTCTTCACCGGGAGGCAACTCGACGAGGAAACCGGCCTTTATTACTACCGGACCCGGTATTACGACAGCCTAAAGGGGCGGTTCCTGCAGCGGGACCCGGTTGGCTACGCGGACAGTTTGAACCTTTACGAGTATGCCCACTCGGAACCAACCAAGGGGCTGGACGCGACCGGCACGACCTGCACCAGCGTCGACCGGACCCTGGTGATCAAGAACCCGACCAAGCGGCTGCCGCCCGTATTTGTCGGGCCGGTGCCGGTAACGCTTTCCTTCTACGCCCAGGTCGAGGCCACGGTCAAAGGCCAGACCTGCGACGTCAAATGCCCGAATGGCCAACCGGGCCAAACCACCGAGCTGACCCTCAGCGCCACCGGCAAGGTCGGCGTCTCGGTTACCCTCGGGCTGGACCGTGGCTTTAATTGGGCCGATTTTGAGGTCAGCGCTTGGGCCGGGTTGCGCGGTGAGGCCGAGGTGGGCTTTACCCTCAAGGGCACCTACACCCAATGCACGTGCAAGAACGGCCCGAAGGGCATCACGGTTTGCGGTGAATTCCCCGTGAAGCTCGGGATTCGAGGCGGCGGGGAGGCCGTGTTCAAATATAGCTGGTGGTCGTGGACCCTGGGTGTCGAGGTCTTTGGCACCTTGAATGGCGGAGCCGATATGTGCTTTGATTGGACGGGGGACGATTTCAAGTTCCAAACGCCCAAGTTCAAGGGCTGGAGCGGAGAGTATGGCATTCGGTTCAGCATGGGCGGAAGCTTCACGGTCGGCGGCACCTTCTGACCCTGATCCTGCTGTAGTGAGTGTGGCATGGAGGCGAGACTGTCCGAGAGGTTGCCGGGTTTCCCAGCCTAAACCGGCGTGCGCGGCTTCAACCGCAACGCGGTTGTGGCACAAAGCCCAGGGTTGGACCGAAGGGACAACCCTGGGTATGGGTTATCGAGAGGCCCTCAACCCCAACGGGGTTGTGGCCATCGGGGATCTCAGGCGACTGGTCTTCCGGCCACCGGGCCGCAACCCCGTTGGGGGAATGGCGCTTACTTAAGCTCATTTCAGGTCGGAAACATCGAGAAAACCCCAATGATTTTCAGGCCGGATGGTCTTAAGTAAGCGCCATTCCCCCGTTGGGGTTGGAGTTTTGCGCCGCGTTCTGGCTCATCCGAATAAAGACCATGCTTGTCGATTCGGCTTGCCATCGTATATCTTTGCATTGAGAACAGTGTGCGGTGGACCCGTTTTGCCCACCACCCGGTCAAGCCGTTCAGGAGTAGAGCTATGAAAAATGTCAAGAATGCAAAGACCCGGGCCGGCGCCAAAGCGCGAACTCCGGACCCTAAAGCCGCCGAAGCCGAGAAGCGGGCCGAGGCCGCCCGGAAGCAGGCGCGCCTGGCCAAAGCCCAATTCAAACAAGCGCGCAGGGCCCTCAAGCAGGCCAGGAAGGCGGCAAAGCTGGCCCGCAAGGAGGCCCAGGCCGCCGCCAAAGCCCACAAATCAAAAACAAACCACGCTCCCAAGGCAAGGCCCGCCCGAGCAGGGCGCGGGCAGAGCCGCCGCTCCGGGTAACGAGGTGGCAATGAATTAGAGCCTCTTCCAAAAACTCCGATTCCAGACCTTTGTCGCAACCTTTGTCGAAATCCCGATTCGGAATCGGGACGACAAAGGTCGCGACAAAGGCGGCGACGAAGTCTCCCGTTTATGCCGGGCACTCTGAAATATCTCCGGGCCTTGTCGGACCCGACGCGGCTGCGCATCGTGGCGCTGCTGGAGAAGGACGAGCTTTCGGTCCATGAGTTGCAGGAGATCACGCGGATGGGCCAGTCGCGCATTTCGACGCACCTTGGTTTGTTGCTGGATTCGGGCCTGGTGCAGTCGCGGCGGGAGGGGAAACGGACCTTTTACAAGCTCAACCCGCAGTCCAACGGCGCGGCGGGGGAGTTCGTCCAACTGGCGATTCGCGGGGCCCGGGAGTTGCCCGAGCACGGGGGCGATCAAATCAACCTCAAGCGCATCTTGAACCGGCGGCATGAGCAGGCGCAGGTCTATTTCAACCAGGTGGCGGGGAGATTCGACCGCGTCTATGGTCCCGGCCGTTCCTGGCAGGCCTTCGGCCACCTCCTGCTGCGGGTCCTGCCGCCCTTAGTCGTGGCGGACCTTGGGTCGGGGGAGGGTCTGCTCGGCGAGTTGCTGGCCCGCCGCTGCAAAAAGGTCATTGCCGTGGACAACTCGGAGAAGATTGTCGCCTTTGGCGCTGCCAAGGCCAGGAAGAACAATCTCAAGAACCTCGAGTTCCGGCTGGGGGACTTGCAGAACCCGCCGGTTGAAGCCGAGAGCGTGGACCTGGTGATTCTGAGCCAGGCGCTGCATCACGCGGAGGAACCGGCGCGGGCGCTTGCCGGCGCTTACAGGATTTTGAAGTCCGGCGGCCAGATCATGATACTGGATCTGGCCCGGCACAAATTCGAGAGGGCCCATGAGCTTTACGGCGACCACTGGCTCGGCTTTGCCGAGAGCGACCTCGAGCGGTGGCTCCAGGAGGCCGGCTTCAAGAGGACGGAAATCAGCATCGTCGCCCGCGAAGAGCAACCGCCCCACTTCGAAACCGTCCTGGCCAGCGCCCAGAAGTAGGGTGGTGTCACTCTTTGGTGTCGCCGCGGTTGTCCGGCAACTGCAGCTCGGCGCGCAAGGCCGGCCAGAAGTAGGCGGTATAAACTCCGATCGAGATGACGTTGATGGCCACGCTCAAACCTTCGAGGGCATAGACCAGCGCGGCGGGGAACTCAACCGGCCAGGCGGCCGGGGCCTGGAGATAATAGTAGATGACGCAAAGGGTGGGGAAGGAGATGACGGTGCGGGCCTTGCCCGACCAGTTGGCCTTGGCGCTGAGATTGTGGAGCGCGCCCAGGGACCGCAGGAAGGAGACCCATTGGTCGCGCAGGAGGAAGAGAATGGCCAGCACGAGCAACACGCGCGCGTGGAGGTGCTGGCCGATGCGGTCGGCCAGATAGACCACCGTTGGAAAGGTGGTCAGGTAAAAGATCTTGTCCATCATCGGGTCGGCGTAGCTCCCCAGGCGCGAGGTAACCCCAAAGCGCCGGGCAAAGTAGCCGTCCAACAGATCGGTCACGGCCGACAGAATCATGGCGGTGAAAGCGACAATGAACCAGGGCTCGGGGACGGGGTGGCGGCAAAAGACGCTCACGGCCAGAAAGAGGAAGATCAGGGGCATGCGCACCAGGGTGAGGCCCTGGACAAAGAGGAACTTCAGACGCCGCGAAGAGTCCAGGGCGGAGAGGCTCAGTTTCGCGTGGTGGAACTCGGTCATTTGCTCATGGGTTGGTCCGGCCGCATGATTGGGGAATATAAGGCCCGAAGCCCCCGCGCGGCAATGCCGAAATCCGAGGTCCACATCCTGTCTGTCATCCGATGTGATCCCTGCCCGACACGGAAGCGCCTGTGGCCTCAGTATTGACTGCAGGGCCGACGTCCGAAGGCCTTGCGATCTCGGCCTTCGGATTTCGGGTTCCGGACTTCCTTCGGATTTCGGGTTTCGGATTTCGGATTTCGGCCCCTCACCAGCCTGACTTGGGCGCAGCCCTGCCTCCCACCCTTTTGGCCAGCCGCGCCGCCAGGCGGCCCAGGGCGGGCGAGCGATCCAGAGGGGCCAGATGCACGTCCAGCAGGCAGAAGCTCTCGGTCCAGCGTTGGGCTTGGGCGAGCGCGGCGTCAAGGTCGGCTTCGGTCTGGACGGTGAAGCCGCGGCCGGCGCCCAGGACTTCGGGCAGGCGGCTGTAGTTCCAGGGCCACAGGTCGTTGTAGGGGCCGTCCTGTATCTGGCGCTCGGTGCCGAAGCCCCGGTTGTTGAGCACCACCACTACCGGGTTCAAACCGTTGCGCGCCACCGTGGCCAGTTCCATGCCGGTCATCTGGAACGCGCCGTCGCCCACCAGCACCAACGGCCGCAGTCTCGGGTTGGCCAGTTGGACGCCAACGCTGGCCGGCACCGCGAAGCCCATCGAAGTGTAATAGGCCGGGCTGATGAACTCCGTCCGCTCCCGGATGAACAGGTCGGCCGCGCCGAACATGGCGTCGCCCACGTCGGCCACGACCACCGTGTCGGCCGAAAGGAAGGCATTCAACCTCTCGAAGAGCCGCTGGACGGTCAGCTTGCCGCCGTGGGCGGCAAAAGGCCGAATCGGCGCCGGATGCGGTATTTCGTGCGGCGCCCGGCGGCGCAGGCCCAACTCGAGCAGTCCGGCCAGGAAGTGTTGGAAATGGACCTCTTCATAAGTGTGATAACGAATCGAGAGCTTCTCGCTGTTGGCGTAGATCGAGCGGATCGGGTCGAGGCGGGCCGTATAGACGCCCAGATTGATGTCCGTCATAAACGCCCCGAGGAAGATGACGCAATCGCTGGACTCGACGTAGCGACGGACCTCCTCGCGCCCCATCGCCCCTTCATAGACGCCCAGATAAAGCGGGTGCTGCTCGCCAATGACGGATTTGCCGAGCATCGTTGCCGCCACCGGGATGCCGGTCTTCTCCACCAGGTCGAGGACCTTCTCTTGCAGGCCGAAGCGGTGGACTTCGACGTCGGCCAGGATGACAGGCTGGCGGGCGCCCTCGATCATTTCGCCGGCCTCAGCCAGCGCGGCGCGCAGGCTCTGGCGGTCGCTCCGCTCGTGGAGCTCGAGCGTCCGATGGTGCGGGATGCCCGGCACGTCCACCAGGTCCCGCGGCAGTTCCACATAGACAGGCTGCTTGAAGCGCAACGCGGCGTGCAGCACCCGATCAATTTCCTGGAAGGCAGTCTGCGGCTCGCCCAGGACGGTGGCCGCCACGGTGAGCTGCTCGAAGACCCTCTTTTGCGTGTCGAACTCCCGGACCTTGTGGTGCAGGAGCGGATTCTTCCGGCGCTCTTTCATGCCCGGCGCGCCGCTGATGACCACCACGGGAGATTTTTCCGCAAAGGCCTCGGCGGTCGTATTGGCCAGCTTGAGGCCCCCGACGCAATAGGTGACGCACACCGCCCCCAGCCCGCGCACCCGCGCGTAGGCATCCGCCGCAAACCCCGCGCCCTGCTCGTCGCAGGTGTTGATGAGGCGCAACTTGCTCTTCGAGAGCCGGTCGTAAAACCCCAGCACGTAATCGCCGGGAATACCGAAAACATGCCGCACCCCGCGCGCATAAAGCTGCTGGATGAGATATTGGCCGATCGAGGGCGAGGTTTTCATCTGGTCCAACGAAACCTATCACTCCGGAACGGCCCGGTAAAGCCGGCTCGAAGGGCGACGATTTCCGGCCGACCATGAACTGATAAAAGACCTCCAGGACCGTTACGGGAGAAGCGATCAACTCGACCTCTTCGGCCTGGGCGCGTTTGAAAAGCTCCGCTGCGATCGGCGCCTGCTCGGGATCGTCGTTGCGGAGGAATCGCAGAATGACATTGAAACCTCTTGACCCGTTTTTGATTGCGGCCCCGGCGCGCTCAGAAATAATGCCGGGGTGTCAAAATGGCTCAAACTGTTCATCGGGCTCCTGCTCTTGCCGGCCTGCGCGGGGGCCACCGCCGCCGTGTGGCGGGTGCTGCGGGCCAGCGGCAATGCCGATACGATCTGGGTCGCCTTCCTGGCCGGCGCCGCCTGCTGGGTCGTGATTTACCTGCTCTTGCCCAAACCGATGTCGGTTTATGTCTTCGGCCACGAGTTGACGCACGCGCTCTCCACCTGGCTGATGGGCGGGAAGGTCAAGGGATTCAAGGCCTCCGGCAAGGGCGGGCACGTGGTGGTCACCAAAAACAATTTCGCGATTTCCCTGGCCCCCTATTTCTGCCCGCTCTACGCCATCCTGGTCGTGCTCGTCTTTGTCGCCGGCCATTTGATTTGGAACTGGCGTCCTTACGCGGTCTGGTTTCATCTCTTGCTCGGCGCCGCTTATTCTTTCCACGTCACCCTCACGGCGCATATCCTCAAACAGGGCCAATCCGACTTGGCCCAACATGGCTACCTGTTCTCGGCGGTGATCATCTTCCTGGGAAACATGGCCGTCTTGCTGGCAGGGGTTCCGGTGCTGACGAGCCGCGTGGGCGTGCTCACCGCCCTGGGCTGGTGGTTCAGCAGCACCCAAGAGGTGCTCCGGCGGTTGGAAGGGTTGTTGTGAGAGCACCCCAAAAAAGCAGGGCGCGCGCCGGGGCTTGACCTGGGATCGGCCTCTGTGGCAGCATCGTCGCACATTGCGCTTATGAAATCTCGCCAAACGCTCGGATTGTGGGTTTCGGATTCTGCCATCAGCCGGCTGCTGGCCGTCGCCGGCCTGGTTTGTGTTTTGGGCGTCGCGCGGTTCTGCGGCGCCACTGAATCGGCCCAGGCCAAGGCGTTCTTCAAGGACCCGCCGCGCGAGTACAGCACCGGGCCGCTCTGGGTGTGGAACGACATGCTCACGGAACGCCAGGTGCGCGAGACGCTCCGCGACCTGGCCGGCCAGAAGGTCAGGCAGGTCTGGGTGCATCCCCGGCCGGGGTTGATGACGCCTTATTTGTCGAAGGAGTGGTTTCTCCTCTGGAAAGCGGCGCTCGACGAAGCCGAGCGCCTTGGCATGAACGTGTGGATTTACGACGAGAACTCCTATCCATCGGGCTTCGCCGGCGGCTGGGTGCCGGAAGAAATGCCCGAGTCCCGGGCACGCGGCCTGGATTTCCGGGAGACCAAGACAGCGCCCGCCTGGTCGAACAACGTGGTGGGCCTCTATCGCTGCGAGGGGGACAAGTTCGAGAATGTGACGGCCAAGGCCAAGGCAGGCCAGGCCCTGCCTGAGGGACGTTACCTTGCGGCAACCGAGGTCCGCGCCGGCAACTCGCCCTGGTTCGGGAACCGCGGTTATGTGAACCTGCTCTCGCCCGGGGTGACGGAGAAATTCCTGGAGGTCACCATGGAGGCCTATCGCCGCGAGATAGGCAACGAGTTCGGCCGCCATGTGCCGGGCGTGTTCTCGGACGAGCCGAACATTCGCGAGGCCGGCAACGTTGCCTGGAGCGAGATCCTGGCGCCGGAGTTCGAGAAACGCTGGGGATACAGCCTCCTGGACCATCTGCCCAGCCTGAACTATCCGCTCGGGGATTGGCAGAGGATCCGGCACAACTATTACGAGGTCCTCAACGAGCAGTTCATCGAGCATTGGTCAAAGCCCTACCGCGATTATTGCGAAAGCAATCACCTCGAATGGACGGGCCACTATTGGGACCACGAATGGCCCAACTGCTACGCCGTCCCGGACAACATGTCCATGTATGCCTGGCCCCAACGGCCCGGCATCGATTGCCTGAGGAATCAATATGCCGAACATACTCACGCCCAGTTCGGCAACGCCCGGATGGTCAGGGAACTCTCCAGCGTCGCCAACCAAATCGGCCAAAGGCGGACCCTGTGCGAGAGCTACGGCGGCAGCGGGTGGGACCTGCGTTTCGAGGACATGAAACGCATCGGCGACTGGCTCGAGGTGCTGGGCGTCAACACGATCAACCAGCATCTGTCCTACATCACCCTTCGCGGCGCCCGCAAATGCGACTATCCCCAGTCCTTCTCCTACCACGAACCGTGGTGGGAGGGCTATCATGTCCTGGCACAGTACTTCGCCCGCCTCTCGGCGGCGCTCTCCCAGGGCGAACAGGTTAATGAGGCGCTCGTCCTCGAACCGACCACCACCGCCTGGATGTACCAGGCCGCCGGCCCAAAGCTCGAGGAACTGGGCAAGAGCTTCTTCGACCTCGTCATGGCCCTCGAAGCCGCCCAGGTCGAATACGACCTCGGCTGCGAAGACATCCTGGCACGCCACGGCTCGGTGGACCCCGCCGGCCTGAAAGTCGGAGGACGCCATTACCGGACGGTGGTCCTGCCGCCCATGACGGAGAATCTGAATCTCAAGACCGCCCAGTTGCTCGCCGCCTTCGAGCAAGCCGGCGGGACCGTGTTGAGCTGCGGCGGGCCGCCGGCCAGAATCGATGGCAGCCTCTCGCCGACGGGCGCGGCCCTGGCCGGGTCAGACCACTGGAAGAAGATCGAGACCGCCGCCCTGCCAAAAGAGCTTGCTGCAACCGGCCTGGCGATCACCCGCTCCGAGGCCGACCGGGGCATCCTCTTTCACCACCGGCGGCGGCTTGATGACGGCGAACTCCTGTTCCTGGTCAATACGAGCATTCAAGCCCCCTCGACCGGCGCCATCCACTCCGGCCTCCAAGGCGTCGAGGCCTGGGACCTTTACACCGGCCAGACCCAACCGCAGGCCTTTGCGGCAGAGGGCCGGGGCATTAAGTTCTCCTTCAACCTGCCCCCCTCCGGCAGCCTCCTCTTGTTCCTGTCCCGCAAGCCCATGCCCCCGAGCCAACCCACGGGGGACACAGTTGCCGTCATCCAACCCGGCGGGGCCCCTGAAATCCGCCGCCTCGCCCCAAATGTCCTCACGCTCGATTACGTGGAGGTCGCCGCCGGCGGTGAAACCCGGCATGACCTGTACTTTTACCAGGCTAACCAATTTGCCTGGCAGAAAAACGGCCTCGAACGCAATCCCTGGGACAGCGCAGTGCAGTTCAAAGACGAGCTGATTTCGAAGAAGTTCGCGCCCGGCAGCGGTTTCGAGGCCAGCTACCGTTTCCAGGTCGAGGGACGTCCGCCGGCCAACCTCGCCATCGTCATCGAGCGCCCCGACCTCTACACGATCACCTGCAACGGCCAGGCCGTCACGCCCACCCCGGGGGCCTGGTGGCTCGACAAGGCCTTTGGCAAAATCCCCTTGGCCTCCGTGGCGCGCGCAGGCGAAAATGTTGTCACGATCAAGGCCTCGCCCTTTACCATGTACGGCGAAATCGAGCCGGCATACATCCTGGGCGACTTCGCCCTGAAACCCGCCGAGCGTGGATTCGTCATCGTCCCGGACCAGCCCTTGAAACTCGGGACCAATTGGAATTTCCAAGGCCATCCCTTCTATGGCGGCGGCGTGGCTTATCTCGAGCATTTCCGGGTCGGCCAAAAGACGGGCCGTTATGCGGTGGCCCTGCGCGGCTGGTACGGCAGCGTCGCCAAAGTCACCGTCCGCGGCAGGGCCCTCGGATACATCGATGCCCCGCCCTGGGAATGCGACGTGACCAAATGGATTCAACCCGGCCAAAACGACATCGAGGTGACCGTCATCGGCACCCTTAAAAACACCCTTGGCCCGCACCACGGCAATCCCCCGCTCGGGGCCGCCGGGCCCACCAGTTTCCAACACGCCCCCAACCCAGGCCCGCCCGCCGGGGATCGTTACTCGACCGTCCCCTACGGCCTGGCTGAACCGTTTGTCTTGAAACACATTGCCAAGGCCGCCCTGGCCGCGGCCCGCTAGGCCAGGCGACGGCTTTTTCCGAGAACGGCTCATTGCAGAAACCGCCGGCGTCCGACGCACAATGGCATTCACTCCCGACCAACTCAGGTACAGCAGCGACGGCGTTCCGATCCTCAGCGCCCAAAAGGTTGAGGACATCGCGACCGAGGTCCTGCAAAAGCACTGCCCCGACGTCCTCAGGAAACCCGCAATGACGCCCGTCATTGAGTTAATCCAGGCCATAGGCAAGACGACCGGCATGAAGTCTGCCATCGAGGATCTCGGGTTCAGAGGCCAGGCCAAGATTCTCGGCAAAGTCAGTTTTACGAAAAAGACCCTCTTTCTGGACACCCTGCTCACCACAGAAAGAGAAGTCCAAATGCGTTTTACAGCCGCCCACGAGATCGGCCACTGGATCCTTCACCGCTGGAATTACAAAAATTGGAAGTTCTCGCAGCCGAATTACGGCCCTGGCGACCTTGAAGACGACGAGAAATCCCTCTGCCGCCTTGAGGAGCGCACAGCCCAGGACTGGTTGGAGTGGCAGGCAAACGTCTTCGCAGCCTCACTCGTCATGCCGAGGGCCACCTTCCAAACGGCCCTCATCGAAACCCAGACAACGTTCGGCATCACCCGCAATCTCGGAATTGTCTTTATTTCGGACGCCGAGTACAGCCGGCGCGACTTTCAGCTCGTCGGCAACAGGCTCGCCAACATCTACGGCGTTTCGCTGACATCCATCCGCATTCGGCTCGGCACCCTCAAACTGCTCTGCGACGAGGCCGCCGCGCAAACCCGGTCGGTTCGCCAAATCCTCGGTTCGGCCCCACCAACTTGATCATTGCCAGCCCCGCCTTGCCCCATATTGTAAACCCCGCTTCCTTAACAACAAACCATGTCCGCGCTAACCGAAAACTTCGACGCCTGGAACAAGAACAAGTGGCACGAGTCACTCGCCAGAGCCTTCCCAGGCGCAATCCCGACCTCCGCATCCTGGACCGGCATCGACGCGATCGTCGCCGTCCTCACTCCCTTCTGCGTCCGAGACCTTAACCACACGCTTTTACCGGGCGGCGGCGGCATGGACATTATCGAAGTGGCTCGTGGCAGGGAGACCGACTCGTTGGAACTGCGGGACTCTCCCTCAAGCGCATTCATCTGCCAACCAGCCAGTCTTGCCTTCGAGCACTTTCCGGATTCGCCCTGGAACTCGTTCTTCCTGCTCGCCGCCGCGCCTCTGGAACCGTCGGGCATATACGACGAGCTTCGCCGGCCATACGAGGAGTTGCTGGAGCTTCCGAGCGGCGATTACGTTGAGAGGAGCTACCTCGACGCCGGCTACATTGGACACGACGAGTCAGGCTCCGAGATACCAATTCCGGACCCACACCGCCTTGTTACCAGGTTTCTTTCAGGCAAGTTCCTCATGATCGCCAAGAGAAGCCTCTGGAACTCCGATTCCGCAACCTACGACGGCCGCCACAACCAAATGTCTGCCGCCACCATACGCACCCACATCGCCGCCGCGATGCATGCCAGTCCAGTTCGAAACTGACGCCCAGCCCTCGAAAAGCAGTTGGCGAAGGCCGGCACATCGGCCCTCGAGTAGGCCTGAAAGTGAAAGGGTCCTATAATCTTAGCATGAATGCGAATATGATAGGACCGCCACTTTCGCTTCCACGGACGAATGCTCGAATGTGGTGGTTGCCATACAGCGGATCGTGAAAGTGGAGATGCGTGATTACAAGGACCCGCCCAACGAATAGCGAGGCGGGGCCGCAGACCGTGGAATCCCGATGCCGCATCGGGAAAGGGCGCAATGGGCGCAAAGGATGAAGATAGATCACCCTCTGCACTGCGATAGTGCAACCTGCTCGCAGGCTGCGAAGGAATGTTCTTCTCTGCGTTCTTCGCGTCTCTGCGTTTTCATTGGCCGCAGAGAGGCAGTTGTTCATCAGCTATGAAGGGACGGGCTGGTAGAACGCAGAGACGCGAAGAACGCAGAGAAACAGGGCGGCAACCAAAAGAACCTTGCACAAAATGCGCAATCCTATGATTTAGCACTGCGAAGAACGTGAAGCAGATCTACCTCGAGAGCCGTTCGACCTGCTGTTTCAATTGCGCCAGGGCCTGCCGGAGTTCGAGGATTTGGGCCTCCTTTTCCGCCAGGTTCGCCTCGAGTTTGCGATTTAAGCCCTGGATGGAGGCCAGGGCAACGCCGTCGGCGTCAACCCCAGTGATGTGGCGCTGGTCTTCGCCGACGCCGAAGGCGGAGAAGAAATCCTGCGCCATGGGACCGATATGGCGCACGGAAGTCTCCTGGCTTTTGTAATTCCAGGTTGCAATCGGCAACTGGGCGAGGTGGTCCAGGACTTGCCGGGCGTCCACGGCCACCACATTTTCTTTGCTCTCCCGATCGCTGAGCGAAGACCAGGAGCCGCCGCCGGCGGCCAGGTTTACCCCGGCTTTGGGATTTCCGCTGGCATCCACGCTGGAGACGAAGCGAACGCCGCCGGTGGCGCGGACGGAAAACTGGTTTGCGGCGGATGAAGAGAACTGGTAGCCGATAGAATCGGCCCATACAAATGAGCCGGTGTCCGCCGCGTCGGCGTTGTCACCGGCGGCGAAGCTGTAATCTCCCCCGGCCGTATTGCCCGCCCCGCCGGGGATGGTGGCGGCGTAACCGTCAGCGACGTTGAACTCGCCGCCGCCGATGGTTTCCGAGGGACCGCTTGCAGTGTTGGAGTTGCCGCCGCCGATGGTGGCATCACCGGCGTTGGCGGCGATGAGATTGCCCTCACCGCCGCCGATGGTGGAATCGCCGGCTGCCGTCTGGATTAGATTTCCAGTGCCGCCGCTGATGGTGCATTGAGCGGCGCTGTCCTGGATTATATTGGTGAGGCCTCCACCGATGACGCAATTGGACGATTCCGCATCGATGTAGTGGCAGGCGCCGCCCGCG
>Ga0187868_1002267_pt1 | contig 12773 bp, 3 predicted proteins | sample June2016WEW_13_4_FD_133014 | JGI IMG/M metagenome (GOLD analysis project Ga0187868, IMG submission 133014) | Peatland microbial communities from SPRUCE experiment site at the Marcell Experimental Forest, Minnesota, USA - June2016WEW_13_40 | ecosystem: Environmental > Terrestrial > Soil > Wetlands... | reverse complement strand
TCGGCCTCACTCTCGACACCGGGCGCATTCACAACCAGGGTGAGACCTCTGCCTAGGCGAGTTTTATCGCCCACCCACAAAACCTCTTCGAAATGCCTAACCGACCGCGGCCGTGACGCATTCCCTGTAGTTTCCTGCTCCTCAGGCTCAGGCGCCGCCACCATGCGCGCAGGTGTGATATCCTGCAACTCGCGGCCGACAAGCCGATATGTCTTTTGGAGCGATCCGGCCTGAGCTTCGATCTCACCTTGCGAAGTGACCCGGATGGAAGGGGCCTCGAGAAGAGGCGGATGCGCCAAAAGGACAGCGTGAACCCGCCGAAGGAAGCCCAAAGCAGGGGGAGACGCATTCTCTCCATGTGGCCCGCGCTTTACAATCGGTTGATTCCCCTGAGGAAGCGCCGTAACCTCGATCACGTTCACCCGGTTCGCCGAGGGAAGAAGCAATACCCCCTCCTCCTTAATGAAGATCGGCTTTGCGGAAGGCCCCCACGCCTCCAAAACCGGAAACGGGTTTGCTCGCATGGCAAACTCCACGGAAAAAGATGAGAATGACTCGTAGGGTTGCGCGGAGCCAAACACTACGTCCTCTCCTCTCGCTTGGAACGCCAGGAGCCGTTGATACTGGTCCGTTGCAATGAGGATCGACACCTTGCCCTCCTTGCCTTCGACCTCGACTTCAAAAGGGTAAAGCAGGGGCCCGTCGAACCCTACAGGCTCGCGCCCCGCCCGGGTTATGCGAGTCAAAAACCGGGACCTGTACTCTCTCGGATTCTCTTTGTGATTTGGATCCTCGAATATATCCAGGGTCCAAGGCCCTATCGTGAGGGTCTCGATGAAACCTCCCTCAAGGCTGCAATGACCAATCTTGTGCGCCCAGTCCGCAGTGAGTTCCGGCTCATCAACCGGATAAACAGGAGCTATTAATTCAACGCCGGCGGACCAAAGCGCGTACCGACAGCGAATCTCCGGCGGAGCAACTCGGGCAGCAGGTCTTTGTCCGAGGACCGGTTCCTCACCGTTCCTTTCTGGCAACCTCGCTGCCGCCTCAGGACCTCTCGGCTGCACTAAAGCAGGAGCAGAAGCTTTCGGCTTAACTGAAGGCGGGTCAGTGTTTTCGGTTACCCCCAACATTTTCTGCGCATCAGCCAAGGCAGTACCGCCCGTCCTATCTGCCGGCAAGCCTGGGCTCTGGCGAACGCCCAGCGCTCTCATCGCCTTTGCCACCGCATCCGGGTCTGACTGAGTTGGCGCCACGTCTGCCTCCAGCGAAGATAACTGATATGGATTATTGACGACGCGCAGGTGGAGGACTGATAGGGAATTGCTCTTTGCGGCGCCGGCCGTTCATTGACGCCGGGCGGGCCAAGGAGAATTGCTTTTCGCTGACATTCATCATGGCGGCAGGCTCCCACACGGGCAGGACCGGGTCAAGAGGGAAGAGTCTGCTCATCACTCTTATATCCCAGCCGCCCCGACACCAGGCGGATGAACGCGTCTCTCGGGTCTGCCGCGCCTCTGACCATGGAATAGGCTTTCCAAAAATAGTCGTTTGGGGAGGCATTCGCATGGTAGAAGAAATAGATGAAGTGGCGATAGCGCCCGACCAAGTGCTGAACCGCATTCTCGTATTCGAGCAACGGCTGGTTGGTTGATGAATGGAAAGACTTGGCGATAGCCCGGGCCGCCAGGCGGGCGCCGGCCGTAGCCAGCATGATGCCCGTGGACCAAACAGGGTCGATGAAGTTTCCCGCATCGCCGACGAGCAGAAAACCGGGACCGAGCAACCGGCTGGGGCGATAGGAATAATCCGCGATGCAGCGCAGTTCGCTAACGCGCGTGCCGCCAGCAAGCATTTGGCGGGTGTAAACACTCTTTTGAATCGCCGATTCGTAGAACTGGCGCCGGTCACCTGCGGCGGGGGACAACTCCGCTCTCGTAATCAAGCCGACGCTGTTGGTGCCGTCATGGAGGGGAATGTTCCAAAACCAGCCCAACTCCATCGCCTCGCAAAAAATGGCATTGGCGTCTCGTCCCGCCAAACGAGCCGCGTCGCGGAAGTAAGCAAAGACGGCGACATTTTTCAGGAACGGATCGTATTTCCGGAGCCGAAACTTGGAGGCAAGCCAACCGGCCTGGCCGGAGCAATCCACCACCAGCCTGGCCACAAATTCCAACCGCTCTCCCTCATCGCGGCTGGCGACAACTCTCGCGCCGGCCTGGCCGGAGCCGCCGCCGGGAGGCTCGAAGAACTCGCGCGCGGCCACACCCTGAAAAAGCTGGGCGCCACAAGCGACCGCGTGGCCCAGCAGGATGCTGTCGAACATCGAGCGCAGCACCTGGTATGCGTAGGTGAACCGGTACCGCTCCTTGGCCTCGTCAAAGTGGAAAGTCCAGGGCTCCGGATTCGCTCCCCAGCGAAAAATCCCGCCTTCTTTGCGGAGGAAGCCCGCCCGCTCAACGGCCGCGAGCGCGCCGGATTCCTCCAGCACGTCAAGAACCTCCGGCACGAGGGATTCCCCGATATGATAACGAGGAAAGGTCTCCCTCTCCAAAATGCCGACCGCCAGGCCGGCTTGAGCCAGCAACGCCGCCAGCGTCGAGCCTGCCGGCCCTCCGCCGACGATAAGGACATCACAATGGGTTACCGATGACATCTTGCTCCAAGCGGTTTTTCTACGACTTGACTGTGCCACTCGAACGGCGCCGGGTCCACCCCGAAAAAGTGGCTAGCCTGGATTTCCCTCGGATTTCGGCCTTCGGATTTCGGATTTCCCTCCACGGTTTCCTCATTGTCTTGCGCCCTCGAATGGCCCATACTCGGCGCGCATGAAACAAGCAACTCGCAGAGACTTCTTGAAGAGTTCGATGGCGGCCGGGCTGGCGCTTGGGCTGCCGAGAATGGCAATCGGCGGCGGGGCCCCGTCCAAGGCTCTCGGACCCAATGACGCGGTGCGGTTGGCGGTGGTGGGGATGGGCGCCACCAAAGCCGTTGGCGGCGTGGGCGGGCGAGGGCACCAGCTCATTGCCCATTTCATTGACCGGTTGCCGGAGGTCCCCGGAGCAAAAATTGTCGCTTTGTGCGACGTGGACCAGGAGTTCCTGGACCGCGAAGTCCAGCGATTCAAGGAGCGGGGCCAAGAGGTCGCCACTTACACGGACCTGCGCCGGGTTTTTGACGACAAAACGATCGACGCGGTTATCATCGCCCTGCCCAACCACTGGCATGCGCTGGCGACAATCTGGGCCTGTCAGGCCGGCAAGGATGTTTATGTCGAGAAGCCGTTTTCATACAACATCTGGGAGGGCCGCCAAGCGGTCGCCGCGGCCCGGAAATATGGGCGCATGGTCCAGGTGGGCACTCAAAGTCGTTCGAGTTCGCTCCTGCGCCAGGCCTTTGATTCGTTGCGCGGGGGCGAGTTGGGGCCCCTCCGCTTTGCCCACGCCTTGGTTTACCGGCCGCGCGAAGGCATCGGCAAGGTGAGCGCGCCGACGCCTGTCCCCGCCACGGTGGACTACGACCTCTGGTGCGGGCCCGCGCCCAAGGGGCCGCTCATGCGCAAGCAACTGCACTACGAATGGCATTGGTTCTGGGCCACCGGCAACGGCGAGATCGGCAACAATGGGGTCCATGTCATGGACCTTTGCCGGTGGGCTTTGGGCCAGAACGGGCTGCCGCCTCGGGCCATGAGCATCGGCGGCCGGTTTGCTGTCAACGATTGCGCCGAGACGGCCAACACCCAGATCGCGCTGTTGGATTATCAACCCGCCCCGCTCATCTGCGAAGTCCGCAACGTGCGCGCGGCCGGAAGCGCCAACGGCATCGGCAAGTTCCACAACCTGACCGACGGCGTGGTGATTGACTGCGAAGGCGGTTACTTCGCCGGCAATGGTACCGGCGGGGCCCTCTTCGACAACCAGGGCAAGAAGATCAAGGACATTCCAGACGACGGCAGCTCCAGTCGACTCGAGGCCACCCATCTGTCCAATTTCGTGGCCGCCGTTCGCAGCCGGAAAGCCGGCGACCTGGCCGCCGAGGCCTTGCAGGGACACCTCTCCACCGCCGGTTGCCATCTGGCCAACATCTCCCATCGGCTCGGCAAGCAGTCGGCCCCCGAGGCCATCCGCCAAACAATCCAGGGGAGCCGGGAGCTCTCGGATGCTTTTGAACGTTGCCGGGAGTATCTGCTCGAGAATGGCGTTGACCTGGGCGCTACGCCGGTCGTTCTCGGCCCCTGGGTGACCTACGACCCCGGGCAGGAGCGGTTTGTGGACGACTTTGCCGACCAAGCCAACGAGCTTTCCCGGCGTGACTACCGCCAGCCTTTCGTGGTGCCGAAGGTCGCGTGAGCAGCATCCTGAGTGAATTAGTCCGGCGGATTGGGCCGCTTTGGGCCTTGTTTGCCGGCTTGGGGCTGGCCTCGGCGCAGGTGAGCATCCCGCCGACGACCATTCCGCCCAGCCTGGTGAGCAGCAACGACCCGGGCTTCCTGGTGCGGACCGTCGGCATTGATTGGCCGGGGGCGGGCGGCAGCGCCTGGATGAACAGCGTTGCCAACATGGAGCGGGCCCTCGGCCCGGTTACGACCAACACCGGTCCGAGGCGATGGCCCTCGGCCGGCACTGCCATCGATCCGACCACCGGGCACTACGCGACCAACTGCGCCAACTTCCTGGGCGGCCTGAACCCGCATATTGCCACCATGCTTGCCGAGCAGGGCGTAGCAGGCCTGGCCGGCAGCACCGTGCCAGCGGACTCCAACGGCTTCTGGATTCTGGACGCCGCGAACTTCGTCCATGCCTACATCAACTGCGACGCCAACGGGCCGCCCACCGTCAACAACGGCGTGTTCAACTCCCCGCAGTATCCGCACAACTATTTCCCGGGCGTGCCCACCTGCGCCAACCCGAGCCAAGGCAACAATTGGGAAAGCATCGCCTGCTCGTTCATGGGCTACCTCTACCTGCCCGCGGGCGTGACCACCCTCAACGTCAATAGCGACGACGGCTTCCTGCTGATGCTCTCGCCCCTGCCCAACCCGTACGACGTGCGGGGCCTGGTCCCGGTTGGCGAGTACGACGGAGGACGCGGGTCGGCCACCTCGACGATGACCGTGGACGTGAGCCGGGCCGGTTGGTACACCGTCCGCCTGGATTACGAGCAAGGGGCCGGGGGAATCGTTTGCGAATTCTTCTCGACGGACAGCAGCGGCAACAACCGGCTGGTGAACGACATGACCTCAACAAGGGCACTGCGCGCCTATCCGATGCCCGAGACCTTTGCCAATGCTTACCCGCTCTCGATTTCCCCCACCAACGGCGCCCAGTTCCTGCCGGATGCCCCGCCCCAGACCGTCACGGTGACGCTGCAGGATGGCACCGAGGACCTCATCACGAATATCCTCGCCGTCAAGGTCAACGGCGTGGCCATGAGGACCCTGACCGTGACCAATACGCCCAGCTTCACTCCCAACGGCCAACCCCTGGGGCATATCACTTGGGTCAACGCCAGTTCTGCGGCCCCGGCCGTCCTGCCGGTCAACCAGACCGTCTCTGTCGAAGTGGATTATGAGAATTCCCAGGGCGTAACCAACAGCCTGGTTTGGAATATCGTCACCGCGGGCACCAACGGCGTCTATCGAGAGCTTTGGCCCAATCTGAGCCAGGTCCTGGGCGACACCCTTGAGGCGCTGACCAACACGGTTTACAACCCGGCCTGGCCCAACGAGCCTGCTCCGGCTTACACCACGGTCCTTCCCACCTTCCAAACCGGCACCGACACCGGAATGGATTGGTATGGCCAGCGTCTCCGGGCCTACATTGTCCCCCCGGCCAACGGGGCCTACACGTTCTGGATTGCCAGCGACGACACTTCGGAGCTCTTCCTGAGCAGCGACGAAGACCCGGCCAACGAGCAACTCATCGCTTATGTGAGCGCCGCTACCGGGGCCGGCCAGTATAATGTCCAGGCCAACCAGGAGTCCGCTCCCATCAACCTGGTGGCCGGAGGCCGCTATTACATCGAGGCCCGGATGCAGCAAGGGGACGGAGGGGACAATTTATCGGTCCAGTGGCGCCTGCCCGACGGGATAATCGAGTCGCCCATCCCCGGCGGCCGCATGGAGGTTCATTTCGTCCCTGGAATCGTCGCTCAGCCGGCCAATACGACTGTCACCGAGGAGACCACGGCCACTTTCACCCTGACCGTCTCGACCTTCCATCTGCCGAGCTTTCAGTGGCAGTCCGGGGGAACCAACCTGGCCGGCGCCACCAACCAAACGCTGACCCTGACCAATGTCCCGCTCAAAGCGTCAGGCTCGACTTTTGAGTGCGTGGCCAGCAATTTACTGGGCAGCGTCACCAGCGCGGTGGCGACGCTGACCGTCATTCGGGACACCAATCCGCCGACCCTCCTTGAGGCCTACAACATAGGCCAAACCAACGTCACGATTCTCTTTTCGAAACCAGTCGGCGCCGCGACCGCCGCCAACGCGGCCCACTACGCGATTAGCCCCGCTGTGCCGATGGGCGCGGCCGCCATGGTCGATGGCCAGACCGTCGCGTTGAGCGTTTCCGGGCTGTCGATGGGCGTCAATTACGTGGTGACTGTCAATGGCGTCCAGGATCTGGCCAACTCGCCCAACACGATTGCTCCCAACTCCAAGATCGGGTTTGTGGCCAGCATCTTTGAGCCGGGAACCATCGGCCAACCGACGCCGGGCGGGTCCACCTCCCTGGTGAACAATGGCGTCGTCATGACCGCCGGGGGCGCTGTCGGCGGAACGGCGGATGCCGCCCCATTCAACTATTTCATGCAGTCCGGCAATTTTGATTTCAGCGTCCGCGTGCAGAGCTTGACCCTCTCGAGCCCTTGGGCGGAGGCGGGTTTGATGGCTCGGGCGAGTTTGGACCCCGCCAGCGCGTTTGCCGGGGTGTTTGCCACACGGAGCATCGCCAACTGCTATTTCGATGCGCGCTCCGTCCCAGGGGCCGCCGATTCGCCCTCGGGGACCTTCCCGGTGAACTATCCCAACACCTGGCTGCGATTGCAGCGAGTCGGGAACACGTTCTACGGCTATGCCGGCTTTGACGGGAGCAACTGGATGCAGTTGGGAACGATGTCGCTGGCTGCCAATCCGGTCTGCGTGGGCCTGGTTGCCGCCAGCCAGAACCGCAGCGTGGCGGCCTTGGCGCAATTCCGGGATTTTGGGAAGACGACCAGTGCCGTCGTCGGGACCTTCGGTTTGCCCGGCGAGCCGTTGGGGCCCTCGTCGCGGCGCACCCAGTTTGCCTTCTCCGAGATCATGTACGCGCCGGCCCCGCGCGCCGACGGCTTGAATACGGAATACGTTGAGATCTACAACTCGAACGCGTGGTGGGACGACCTGGGCGGCTACCAGTTGGCCGGCCAGATCCATTATACTTTCCCGACCAACACGATCGTTCCTGGAGGCGGATTCCTGGTTGTCGCGGCCGCGCCGGCGGACGTGGAGTCCGCTTACGGGATCACCAACGTCATCGGCCCTTATGCCAATTCGCTCGGCGAGGGTGGCGAGATCCAGCTCCTCAACGCCGCTCAGGGGAGAGTGCTGGACGTGACCTATACGAATGCCTTGCCCTGGCCGGCCGGCGCGTCGCAAACCGGACATTCCATCGTGTTGGCGCGCCCCACTTACGGCGAGGCGGACCCGCGCGCATGGGCCATCAGCGACGTGGTGGGAGGTTCGCCTGGCGGTCCGGAGGCCTACCGCCCCAGCCCGCTGCGCAACGTGATGATTAACGAAGTCCTGGCCAACCCGGAGGACGCTCAGACGGGTTACGTCGAACTCTACAACCACAGCCCGGCAGCGGTGGATCTGAGCGGATGCGTCCTCACGGACGACCTCGCAACCAACCGGTGTACCCTCCCAAGCAACACCGTCATCGCCGCGGGCGGCTTCTTGGCGGTGCCCCAAACCCAGCTCGGGTTCGAGCTCAATCCGGCAGGCGGCCTGGTGCTGTTCTGGAACCCGGATGGGAGCCGGGTTTTGGACGCGGTGACTTATGAGGCGCAGGGCTACGGAGTCTCCTCGGGGCGCTGGCCGGACGGGGGAGACGAGTTTTATCCGCTGGCCCAAACCACGCCGGGCGCGCCCAATGGCCAGATCCGGATCGACGACATCGCGATCAACGAGATCATGTACAAGCCGATCTCGGGCAACGACGATGACCAGTATCTCGAGCTGTTCAACAAGGGAACCAACACTGTGGACCTTACCGGGTGGCAGTTTGTGGCCGGAATCAACTTCGCAATTCCGGCCGGGACGACGCTCGCGCCCGGCGGGTTCCTTGTGGTGGCCGAAAACCAAACCAATCTCCTGGCCCATTATTCGAACCTGAGCACTGCGAACACCGTGGGGGATTATTCCGGCAAGCTGCCCCACAAGGGCGGGCGGCTGGCATTGGCCCGCCCGGACTACTATGTGACCACGGTCGCCGGGGCGCCGGCCACCAACGCGCTGCTCGTGGTGGCCGATGAGGTCACTTACCAGACCGGGGGGCGGTGGGGGCAGTGGGCCCACGGTGGCGGCAGCAGCCTCGAGCTGATCAACCCCAACACCAACCACCGTTTGGCCTGCAACTGGGCCGACAGCGACGAAACCGCCAAGTCCTCATGGACGAACCTGACGGTCACCGGAGTATTGGACAACGGGGCGAATTACAACAGCGGGTTCATCGATATCGTGCAAGTCGGCCTCTTGGACGTGGGCGAAGACCTGGTGGACAACCTGGTATTCCAGGCCGGCACGACCGGCCCGAACTTGATCCAGAACCCGGGCTTCGAGAGTGGCATGCAGGGCTGGGAGGCGACGGGCGACCATGTCACCTCCGGTTTGGAGACTGCCGCCGGACTGGGAGGTTACCAGAGCGCCCAATCGCTCCACCTCCGCTCCGGCGACGGTATATGGACGGGGCTCAATTCCGTCGAGTCGCTGCTGGCGGCCAACTCGCTGGGCTCGGGTTCGACGGCCACCCTGAAGCTGGCCGGGCGGTGGCTGCGCGGCTCGCCCTTCGTATTGCTGCGCGTGCGGGGCAATTGGCTCGAGCTGACCGGCGGCCTGCCGATTCCCGTGAACCTAGGGACCCCCGGCCTGCCCAACAGCCAGGCCGTGACCAACCCGCCCCCAGGCATTTTCCAAGTGAGCCACTCCCCGGCACTCCCCGCGGCCAACCAACCGGTCCAGGTGACTGCGCGCTTCCATTGCCTGGACGGCTTCAAGCCCAGCTTGCTCTATCGAGTGGACACTCAGCCCAACGCGAATCCGACCTACACGGCCGTCGTGATGAACGATGCCGGCATGGGTAACGACGCGGTGGCCGGCGATGGCATCTACATCGCGACCATACCGGCGCACTCTGCCGGCACCGTCGTGGCCTTCCTGGTCCAGGCGGTGGACCTGACGACCGGCGCCAGGGCCGTCTTTCCTCGGGTCCTCAACAACAACTCCGGGCTGCCCCGGGAGTGTGTCGTGGTCTTCGGCGACACCATCCCCGGCGGCACCTTTGGACATTGGCACCTCTGGCTGACGCAGAACTGGATTAATCACTGGAGCAACCAGGCCGGCATCGGCAACGGATTCAGCGATGCGACCCTGGTGGATGGCGGAGGACGCATCATCTATAATGTTGGCGGCCGTTACGCCGGCAGTCCCTACCATCAATACACCGGTTCGCCAGTCTCCACCGTCGGCGGAATGAACTGGACGGTGCCCGACGACGACCTGATGTTTGGCTCACACAGCTTGAACAAGCAGCATGTGCCGGGCAACGGCCCGCTGGACGACAACACGCTGCAGCGCGAGCAGACCTCCTACTGGATGGCGCGCCAACTCGGGATGCGGTGGAACTACCGGCGATATTACATCCTCTATGTCAACGGCAACCGTCATGGCCCGCTCATGGAGGACTCGCAAACGCCCGATGGCGACATGCTTGACGAGTACTTCCCCAACGACAACAACGGGTTCCTATACAAGAACCACTCCTGGTTTGAGTTCCAACCTATGCCGCCCCAAGGCCAGGGCCTGAGCTTCGACAACCAGTCCTGGTGTACGCTCGACAAGTTCACGACCACCATCCAGGGCGTGTCAGGACAGCCCAAGCTGGCGCGCTATCGTTGGAACTATTGGATGAAGCAGTACCCCGACTCGCCCAACAACTACACCAACGTCTATGCCCTGATCAACGCCGCCAACCTGCCTCAGTCCAGCGCCTCCTATTACCAGGCGATGGAAGAGTTGGTCGATCCCGAGGAGTGGATGCGCTGGTCCGCCCTGGAGCATGCGACCGGCGACTGGGACTCTTACGTCACCCAAAACGGGTGGAACATGTTTTCCTACAAGCCCCAGAACGGCAAATGGACGCTCCTGAAGTGGGATTGGAACATTACCCTGGGCAACAGCGGTTCCTGGGGCCCGGATGGAGGCAACCTCTTTACGGTCTCCGACTCGGTGATGAACTCCTTCCAGAGCTATCCGCCTTACAAGCGCGCGATGCTCCGCGCATTTCTGGAGCTGGCCAACGGCCCGATGAACAATGCCAATTCCGACCCGGTCGTGGACGCGAAATACGCGGCCTTTGCGGCCAACGGCTTGCCGGCCTCGTATGGCGTGACCGACCCCGGCACGGCCGGCCTCAAGGCCTGGATTGGAACCATGCGCGCCTCACTCCTGGCGGCTATCTCGAGCGCGGGCATGACCAGTGTGCCCTTCACCGTGAGCGGTTCCACCAACCGGACTACGGCGCTGAACTCTGTCACTCTGACTGGAACCGCCCCGCTGGAGGTCCGAACGATCACCGTGAATGGCCAGCAGTTTTCCGTTACCTGGACTTCCGTGCAGAGCTGGAGCGCCCAGGTCAGCCTGTTTGGTTACAACAACACGTTGTCGATTCAGGGAATCGATTCCAATGGCCAGCCCGTCGCGGGCGCCTCCGCCGTCATCACGGTCACCGACACCAGCGCGCCCAGGAATTATTCCTACATTCCCTACACGCAGGCAGGGCAGGTCTATGCGCAAAACTTCGGCTCCCTGCCCAATCCCGGCCCCAAGACGGTCAATTCTGAGAACCCGGTCACCATCAACGGCCTGGTCTATTCCCTGGCCAACCCGTTTGCATTCGGCGCTCCGGTTGCCGTCTCCGGGGGTGGCGGGCTCGGGCTGCCCTTCACGCTCTCCGGCTGGTACGGTTGGGCGGCGCTCCAAGCCAAGCTGGTCGCCCGCGCTGGCGCCCAGACCACCGGGGGTGTCATCAGCTTCGGCCCGACCAACTCAGCCAGCGCCAATCGCGCCCTGGGCTTGCTGGCCACCTCGACGACCGGGCCGACGGCCTTTGCAGCCAGGTTCCTCAACCTCAGCGGCGCGCCCCTCAACGCAATGAGCCTGAGCTACACCGGGGAATTGTGGCGCCAAAACGTCGAGGCCAAGACGATTTCCTTCGGGTATTACCTCGACCCGGCCGCCACCAACACGTTCTCAACCAATGTCACCGCCTGGCTGGGCAACCTGGACCTGAACTTCCCCGCCGGGGCCGCCGGGGCCGAAGATGGCACGGCGCAGACCAACCAGGTCTTCCTCTCCGTCACCAACCTCCCCATTGCGCAATGGAACCCCGGGGCGGCGCTGTGGCTGGTCTGGCTCATGGCCGACCCGGCCGGAAAGGGGCAAGGGTTGGCCATTCATAACCTCTCCTTCTCCGCATCGGCGCTTCCTGTCCTGGCGACGCAACCGGCCGAAGGTGGCTTGGAGTTGCTCTGGCCGCTGACCTTTGGCGGCTTTACGCCCCAGCAAAACTCCGGCTTGGGCCAGCCTGGGGGCTGGACCGACCTCGCGCTCCCGGTCATTACCAACGACGGATGGAACTCGGTAACGCTGCCCGCAACCAACACCGCGCAATTCTTCCGGTTGAGACGATAAATCGCCTTGTCTTCAATGCCAAGCAGAGCGACTTTATGCCACTATGAGACAGACTGTTTTCCGGGCCGGCCTGGCCCTGGCCCTGGCGCTGGCGGTTGCCGCGCGCGCGGAGAACTGGCCCCAGTGGCGCGGACCCTTCTTCAACGGCTCGACCACCGAAACGGGGTTGCCGAGCCAGTGGAGCAAGACCAACAACGTGGCCTGGGCGGCGGCATTGCCGGGCTTTAGCGGGGCCACACCGGTCATCTGGGAAGATTCCGTGTTCGTCTCGAGTCCCGACCCGCAGAGAAACCTGCTGCTGATTTGCCTCGAACGCAAGACGGGCCAGGCGCGCTGGCAAAAGGTGGTCGCTGCCGGCGACCGCGAGAAGGGCCGCAATAACATGGCCTCCCCCTCGCCGGTGACGGACGGCCAGAGCGTGTTCGTCCTCTTCGGCACGGGAGACCTGGCTGCGTTCGATTTCTCGGGCAAGGAAGTTTGGCGCCGGCAACTGGCCAGCGAATACGGCCGCTTCGCCATCAATTGGCTTTACGGCTCCAGCCCGATGCTCTGCGGCGGCCGCCTTTACGTCGAGGTCATCCAAAGCACTCCGCCCGACGGAGTGTCCCAGGCGCGGGACGACACGGCCTGCCCCGACTCGTTCCTGCTCTGCCTGGACCCGGCGACCGGCCGGAACCTCTGGCGCCACGTCCGGCCCACCGACGCCGTCTCCGAGGCGCAAGAGGCCTACACCACGCCGATTCCGTGGGAAGGGACCAGCGGCGCGGAAATCCTCGTGGTGGGTGGCAACTATGTCACCGCCCACTCCCCGGCCACAGGC
>Ga0187868_1002262_pt1 | contig 12806 bp, 13 predicted proteins | sample June2016WEW_13_4_FD_133014 | JGI IMG/M metagenome (GOLD analysis project Ga0187868, IMG submission 133014) | Peatland microbial communities from SPRUCE experiment site at the Marcell Experimental Forest, Minnesota, USA - June2016WEW_13_40 | ecosystem: Environmental > Terrestrial > Soil >... | reverse complement strand
GATGAAGGTTTCCTCAAACTTTTGGAAACTCAGACGATCCTTCAACTCATCGAAACGACCGATGCGTTCTCCCGCACGGATGCGCTCCCACCACTTCAAAGCCGCCTCGGCCAGGGATTTGGGGTCGCAGATGGGCACGATTTCGCCGTTCTCCCCGGGACGAATCAGGTCTGACGCGCCGGTGTTGGGTGTCGTGATGACGGGCAGACCACAGGCCAGCGCTTCGGCCACCACCAGCGCAAATCCGTCCTCCACCGAAGGAAAGAGCATCAAATCCGAAGTCTGATAGCGCCGCACATGTCCGGCGAAATCGAGCTGACCCGACCATTCTATGGGCAAATCGGTATTACGCTGCAAAACGCCCACGACGTCATTCCGGATGTGGCGTTTCACCCGCAATACGGCGTTGGGCACCTCTTTTCGAATCAGCCGAAAGGCCTCCAACAAATAGGGTGTGCCTTTGCGCAGACTTAGCCCACCCGTATGAATGATGGTGAAAGGCCGATTGGCCGGTCGCGCCTCCGGCGCAGGTTGAAATGAAGTCAGATCCACAGGATAAGGACAAAACAGCAGCCGCTGGGGATCAAAACCCCGTTTCAAAAACGATTGACGCACAAAGGTGCTCGAAGTGAAGATGTAATCGGCCACCGCCACCGATTCGACCGTTCGATCCTGATAATAGCGCGATGCCGGCGGACAACGCGATCCCCAACGTTGCTGCTCCTCGGCGACCAGGTTCCAATGATCCTCCGGGTGCGACGTCCATGAGTCCAGAAATGCCATCCCTCCGTCCTGCTTCACCCGGCGCATCGCCCCATTGGCAAAAGCGGGGCCCGTGAAGAAATGCTGGCCGGGACGCAATAGCGATTGTGCCCACCGGTCAAACAGGCCGAACAACCTAAATCGGAATGATTCGGATTGGTAAACGGGCAGGGTTACCGCGGCCATGTAATTGAGCAACCCGAAGATGGGCTGCAGCCGCGTGTGCTCGGGGGGAACCCCTTTCGTTCCCCGCCGGGTGCCCAGAGCGTAAAAGTCCAGCAAACCGTGATTTTCCAAGGCGCGGGCGAAATTGTCGTCGCCGGACCGCATAAAACAAGCCATGGCAAAGCGGTGATTCGAGGTCATCATGACGCTCACATTCGAAAGCAGGCGATCTGACCGGTGGCCCGCATACCATGCGGGCGCGGTTCAGGCTCAAGCGCGCAGGGCTTGGGGTTTTGCGAAAAATACTTCAAGTTGTTTCGCACCGGTCGTTTTACTGCTGCAGCACAACGGTGTTACACTGCCATTGCGCGACTTTAAAATCAAGGAGTTACGCGCAAAATCCAAACTTGGTGGATGGGGCATTTGGCTTGTGATCCGATGGAATGACTGATAAATGAACATGAACAATTGATGGCATGCTTAAACCACTTCGGTCGTGACGGATTGGCGGATTAAACACCTCCTTGAGTTTACGATTATGCCGGCAATCTTGTTGCAACCACTGCAGGCAAATCAACCAGAGTCAAAGTTACCGTCGCCAGCCAAATCGCGCCTGCCGTCTTTGGATGGGTGGAGGGCTTTGAGCATTTTGCTGGTCCTGGGCGGGCACTGCGAGCGCGTCTATCATTACTCTCCCAAATGGATACCGGTTTTCCACTGGTCTGATGGAGCGCTGGGCGTGCTTTGTTTCTTCGTCATCAGCGGATTTCTGATCACCTGGCTGATGCTCGTGGAAAACGATCGCCTCGGACGGATCAGTCTCAAACATTTTTATATCCGGAGGGCCTTGCGCATACTGCTGGTGTTTTACACGTTTCTGCTGACCGTCGCGGCCCTGCAATATTTCACCCCGTATTCACAAAACTGGCTGGAATGGATCGGATGCCTCACGTTCACTCAGAATTTTATAGACAGCCCGCACACCACGGCACACCTCTGGTCGTTGTCCGTGGAGGAACAGTTCTATTTGCTTTGGCCGGTTACCCTGGTCTTTTTGATCAAGCGCGGCGCCAATAGCCGCCAGATTTTAGGCTTTCTGGCTCTTCCCATATTGGCGGCGCCATTCTGCCGGGCGGTGGGCCACCATCCATCTTCCGCAATGCTTGTCCCCCTTTTGGCTGGGCGTTCTTTTTTCAGTTATTTCGACCTCCTGGCCGTGGGCTGTGCGTGTGCCGTCTACCTGGCGAATGTCCGGAGGACGGACTGCCAAAAAACCATTTTCCACACTCACCGGCGCACGATTTTGTTTGCGGGACTGATGCTCGTTCTCATTCCCTATGTGCTCGACAACATTTACGACTCGCACTTGATCCTTCGAATTCTGAGGGTGACAGTAGATCCCAGTTTTGAAGCCTTGGGTTTTGCCCTGTTGATGCTGCAAAGCGTTTTCCTGCCCGATTGGGGAATTTACCGCGTTCTGAACTGGCGCTGGGTCTGCCAGATCGGCGTCTTATCGTATTCGATCTACATCTGGCAGCAGATTTTTTGCAACAAACCGGAAGCGTTGGGCCTGGGGCGTGTCTGGTGGATGTCCTTCCCGGGCTGGTTGGTCCCGGTGTTTGTCGTTTCCTTCATTTCTTATTATGGGCTGGAGCGGCCGATTCTCAAACTTCGTGTTCTTTTCCGGGATGACCGGGGTTAGCTTTTGGTTGTCCCAAGTGCCTGTTTTTCCCAAGAGGATCAAAAGTATGCAGCCGCTCCTGAAAAACTTCTTTTATAGCCAAAGGGTTGAAATCGTGGGTATTTGAGTGCGGATGAGGAGCCGGGAGAGTTGAAACCAAAAAAGGATTTTGCATCTACTTTCTCAAATTTACGTCCGCCGGCCGCGGCGTTGTTAACGCGCCGGGGATTTCCGCGATCGAGCTTTCTCCCGGCTGGCGCGCAGTTGCAGGGTGAGGGTTTCCGCCTCCTCCAGCCACTCCAGCTTTTCGCGGAAGGACAAGCTGCGGTCGAGCAGGCGGTCGAATTCCCGACTGCCCTCGGCGGTGCCCCAACGCCAGTCTGGTTCAATGTGGAACGACTGTTTCATCGCATCCGTTTCAATTCCTCGATGTCAATCTGATCCTGGGGACGGCCGGCTTCCCGCTTCATGCACAACAACGTTTCCAGTGAAACCACCGGAGCCAGGACGCCGGGGCAAACCTCAAGGCGTTCCGCCCGCGCGAATTCAGCGGCAAAATCAAACGGCTCGTAAACGAAGATGTCAACGGGCGTCCGCCGGTGTTCATCGCTCCACAGCTTCAGCACGATCATGTTTTTCTCGCGCCGCCAGCGTTCGCGTGTGGCGGCGTCGGCAAAAGCGGCCGGTGTTTCAGGAATGGCCAGCCGCCAACCCGCCTGCAACAACGCTTCCAGCCCGCGCACGGCGTTGGCCGGCTCCAGACGCAAGACCAAGTCCACAGCACGGGTCAACCGGACGAAACCGTGAGCGTTCACCGCAATGCCGCCGACAATGAGGTATTGCACGCCCGCTTCATTCAGCGCCCTGACGATGGTTTCAATGCTGTGGACTTCCATGATCCAAAGGTAATATTAGCGGAATTTTGCCCATCATCAAACCTGTTCAGAAACCATTCCGAACGCTGGTTGAGATGTTCGGCAAATTGGCCGGGCGGGGTGCGTAAGGGTTGCCGATTTTTGGCGACGGCTCGCTTCAATTCATTTTTGTCCGCAGGATGAGAACAAGAGTCAACTGATACCATTCCCAGAGACAATCGGTACAATGGGTAGGGCGCGTCACTCCGTGCGCGCCGCAATCGTTGTGCGGACGAGCGGCGGGCAGAGGACTCCGATGAATCGCGAGCAGGCTGCCCGCCCTACCGAGGTTTGTTCCGGTTGTCATTGAGAAATGGTATGAGATGATGGCGCGCATCACTTGCGGTTCGCTGAAATTGCAACCGCCGCCGTGGTTTCAACCCCGCCGCCACGGCGGAAAGGCGACCACCCGCCGCGCCCAAGCCTCCTGGGCCAAGCGAAGAACAAAGGCTTGTCGTCGGTAGATGCCGGAGCGAGAGAGAATGCCAACAGGAGGTAGATCAGCGCCACGAAAGGCATTCGTTTCAACCCGCCACCGGTGGTATAGGCCAGCACGCCGATCAGCGCCAGATTGTAAAGGATGAACAGGATGGAGTACTGGCCAACCGGATGCCTGAACCACGAAGTCCGAAAGCGCCACGCCACCGCCGCATATAAAATGGCATACCAACCCAGCATGAATAAATCGAACATCCGGGCGGCGGGCGGCGAGAAGGGTTGTCCACTGCGAAAGGCGAAAATGACATGCGTCCTCGCTGTGCCAAACAGGATGCGCACCATGCCGCCCACATGATAACGGGCAAATTCGAGCGGATGCGCGAACGCATAAGCCGACATGGTGCCGGCAAAATCAATTTTATTGTCCATGATGCAGTCAATAATGTTATTCCCATGTTCAAGCCGCCAATCCTTGACGATCCACGCAAGCACTTTGTCATCTGGAACCCCCTGTTGCTTGGCCTCGATGGTTTTGACCGCCAGGATCTGATTGTTCGTCTGGGTGGACAGCAGGAATTCACCGCAAACCGTCTGATTGCGGCACATCCACAGAACCAGCGGCAAGGTTGCCACAACGCCGAAGCAAATAGTCCAGCCCCGGCGCGGGAAATGAATCAGCGTGAGGCCCAGAAAAACCGGCAGAAAGAACTGGGCCGTCGGTTTGATCAGCAAAGACAGACAAAACAAAAGCAGACTCGCGAATCGCCAGCCCAGCCGGTCCGCGCGCAGCCAGCAAAACAGGCTGAGCAGCAGCACCAAAACCAGCCAGCCCTCGGTCATCAATGACAGGGACAAAATATTTGTCAGCGGGTCCAAAACCAACAACCAGGCCCATTCGGGGGACAGATGCATTTCGCGAAGAATGAAAAAAAACAGGACCGGAATGGCGCTCAATACCATCGCCTGAACGATGAGCAGGGAAAGCGGGTTCTTCCCCACCACGGTGGCAAAAATTGCCAGAATAAAGGGATAGCCGGGGGTGCGGTAAACGGTCTGTTGCGGCGCACCAGCAGAAGACCGGTCAACAAAAGCGAAATATTTCAGCATTCCACAGGCTGACTGGTAATACCCGGTATCGTCGTAAAACCGGGTTTGGAAACCGTTGATCCAACGGTCATAGTTCCCTCCGATGAGGAAACCCACCAGCGCCAGTTTGATGGCAAAGGCGGCCACGAACAATTTCAGGGCGCAGGATTTAGGATTGGATTGATCGAGCCGGAAGGTATGCATCACGCCTCCTCAAAATCATCATTCACCCCGACAAACCCCCCCGACGTGAAACGGCATTATTGATGCATTCTGCTTAATGGGGAATTGCTTCCCATTTGTGAACAACATGCCGAGAAATTACATCCTTACCGGCAAATTTCAAGCCCAACCTTGGCGAGGCTGCCCGCCCAAATTTAATCTTTTCCGGCCTGACGCCTCAGAATAAATTGCAGCAATGACTGAATCCCAATCAAGCCCCAAAGACAACAAGGATTTGATTTTTTGGTGGCGCTCCTGGCCACAGGCCTGGTTTTTTTTGAGCTCTGGATGGCCACCACAAACCACGATAACAGCCGTGATCAACACTTGGGGGGCGGTGGCGTATGCAAAAGGACATATTGACCTGTTGCGTCCCCAGCTTCTCGGATTCAACGCAAACGGGGCACCCACCCCCTGGAGTTTCCAATCTGGCAGGCCTTGACGGCTGCCCTTATGAAGTGCTTTGGCATTTGGTATGGCTGGGGGAATATTGTGTCATTGGCATTTCTCTTCAGTTCATTGTGGGTATTGTTTGATTTATGCCGGCGTTTGGGTTCATCCCGAACAGGCTGGTGGGCAATGCTCTTCTCGCTCGTTCAACCCTTGAACTTCATTGTTGGCGGCCAGGCGGGCGGGGACAGCACCGCGTGGGCGTTCGCCATGTGGTTTATCTATTTCAGTTACCGGATGATGAGCGAGGGAAAGTGGAGCTGGTGGCTGCTGGCGATTTTCGCCGGTAGTTTGAGCGCATCCACCAAGGCCCCCTTTTTCATGACCGCAGGTTTGACAACATTTTTTTGGCTGTGGTTGCGATATCGCAACTCAGGCCGGGCCTGGTTTTTTTTGATTTCGGCCGGGGGGATCAGCGCTCTGCTCTTCATGGCCTGGAACTTCCACTGTCACCGCATTTATGCCGAGGCCGAATTTCCCACCGTCAACATGGATTCACTCGACGGGAAAAGTGGCGTCTACGACTGGTGTTTTGGGACCATGGCTTATCGCTTGAATTTTCGTAACTGGCGGCGTGGTGGCTGGTATTTGATAACCATGGTTTTTGGTGGACTCAGTTTTGTCTTCCTGCTCCTGATTTCAACCCGCCTCAAGAAATCAGCCGAGGCGTGGCTTTGGCTGCTGGCGGCGGTTTGCACAACGCTGGTATTCACGACATTGCTCTTTGGGCATTTGCACTATTTCTTCGTTTTTGCCCCGGCCACCGTGTGGCTGTGCGCCGTGGCAGCCACTGAAGTTGAGCCTCAAATCTGGAACCAGCTCCGCGTATCAGCGTTTGCCAGGGGGATAATCCTGCTCGTGACGATTGCGGCATCTCTGGCCGGAACGCTCATGATCATTCACATCAATATGTATTTTGACCCATACCAGAACGAAGTCGCCCAATTGATCAAACAGCACACCGCCCCTGAGGATAAAATTGTCGTTTGGGGCATGGTTTGGGGAGATCCTTTCTTGAAGGCGGACCGGCAGGGAGTCACCGGCAACCTGCATCTGGCCAATACCGGTTGGATCAATGATCCGGAGAAGCTCCAGCGATTGAAACAGTTGGGTTACAGAAAAATTGTTCTTTTCAATCCGTCCCCTTTTATCGTCGCTCTAACATCGGTTACCGGCAAACAAGAAATAAAAATAACGGACTTACATCCGTGCCTGCCGTCCGTCGCCAAAAACTGGCCGGTAGTATTCGATTCAGCCCAAATTTTGATCGTTCAAATTCCTGACTAGCAACAACACGACCAACAACCGGAAGCGGGGAGAACACTTTCATTCCGCGCGAATCAACGTTTTTTGTAGTCGCCCCGGCTGAAATATTTTTCCAGCCACACATACAGGCAGATGAACAGATAGCGGCTGCCCATTTCATTGATTTTCAACTTGGCCACGCCCTTGCGGCGATTCCTCCAGGTGATCGGCAGGGTCGTCCAGGAGTAGCCGCGCACGATCGCCTTCAAGGGCAGTTCCACCGTCAGATTGAAATGCGGCGCGATGAGCGGACGGCAGCCCTCAATCACCTCACGCCGATACGCCTTGAACGCATTGGTCGTATCATTGAGCGGTATGTGGAAAAGCACCTTGATGAAAAAGTTTGCCAGCCGGTTCACCACATATTTCACCGCCGGGTAATCAATTGTTCCACCGCCCTTGATGAACCGGCTGCCAAAGACACAATCATGACCCTCGTTGAGTTTGTCCCAGTAACGAACGACATCACGGCAATCATCCGATTCATCCGCCATCATAATCACCACCGTATCCCCTCTTATGTTGTCAAGGCCGAGGGCAACTGCCCGCCCAAAACCGTGTGGACCCCGGTTTTGCACCGGGCGCAATTCCGGCACTTCAGCGGCCACCTCGCTTAATATCTGCCAGGTCCGGTCACTGCTTCCATCATCCACCACGATGATTTCATGCGGCACCTGGTGCAGCTCCAGTTCAAGATTCAAATGCCTGACGGTGGAGGCAATGCAGCCTTCTTCGTCGCGCGCCGGAATGACGACCGAGAGCAGCGAAAGTTGTGGTAAAGACCGCTCACTCATGATGCTTAAATTTCCAACCAGTCAGGATGCCTCTGGGCATGATCCGCGATTTCATTGGGAATGGCCGCCGCCAGCATGGTCAAGCTGAAGTCCCAAAGCCGCTCCGCGCGCGATGAATCCAACACCAGCCACGGAATCCCGGCCAGAACGCTTGGATTGGCCGCTGCGTCTATCACCCAATCAACGGCCGGCAGCGCCTCCACATCCGTGGCGCTGCACGCGTCCGCGTGCCGCACATCGATGCCCTGCCGTTTCAAAACAAGCCGGTTTAATTCACTTCCCGCCCGGATAAAATTATCAAACCCGACAATTTCCACCCCCGTTCCCGCCTGGCGCAGGCGCAAGGCAATCGTGCTCCCGACAAATCCGCAAATCCCGCTGATCAGTATTCGTTTCATCAACGCCGGCACGCATTGTGGATTTCTTCCAAAATACCGCGCAGGTTGTACCGATAATTCCAGGCGGGATAATGGCTTCGAAACTTCCTCACGTCACTTATCCACCAGATGTGATCTCCAATCCGGTTGTCTTCGACGTAGCTCCAGTTCAATTTGCGTCCGCTGATTTCCTCACAGAGTTCAATGGCTTCCAGCATGGAACAATTGGAATGGCGGCTGCCGCCCATGTTATAGACCTCCGCGACGCGCGGAGCCCGGTAAAACTGCCAAAAAGCCTCCACGAGATCATAACTGTGAATGTTGTCCCTGACCTGCTTGCCTTTGTAGCCGAACACCCGATACGGCAAGCCATGAACGGTGCACTTCATCAAGTAGGCCAGAAAACCATGAAGCTCAGTCCCTGCGTGCGCCGGCCCCGTCAGACATCCTCCCCGGAAACAGGCGGTGCGCATCCCGAAATATCTTCCATATTCCTGTACCAGCACATCCGCCGCCACCTTGCTGGCGCCAAAAAGGGAGTGTTTGGTTTGGTCAATGGACATGGTTTCGTCAATGCCCGGTTCAAACGGATGCCTGGGTGCAATTTCCCAGCGTTTTTCAAGCTCAACCAAAGGGAGCCGGTTGGGAGTGTCGCCATACACTTTGTTGGTGCTGGTAAAAATGAAAACGGCATCGGGACAGTGCCTGCGCGCGGCTTCCAGCAGGTTCAGCGTGCCCAGCGCATTAACCCCAAAATCCATCTGCGGATCGCGGGCGGCCCAGTCATGGGATGGCTGCGCGGCAGTGTGAACCACCAGCTTGATTTCTTTTTGGTATGTCCCGAAAACCTTCATCACCGCATCCGCATCGCGAATGTCAATGGACAGGTGCTGATAACGCGCCAGGGCGGCCTTTAGTTTTTCGCGCGTTCCAGCGGTCGAAGCCAACTCACCAAAAAATAGCGCCCGCATATCATTGTCAATTCCGATGACATCAAACCCTTCGGCATGCAGGCACTTGCTGGTTTCCGATCCGATAAGACCGGCTGACCCTGAAACTATTGCGATACTCATTCTTGTTGGTTAAGTCAGGCTAAAATAGTGAAACCTTGGCGGTTTTCAATCAAATAATGCCCCCTTGAACGACAGGTTTGGTTTGTGACCTGAATATTTTTTAGCCAATCCGGCGGCAGGTTCCCCACTGTCACTTGATGCTTATAAAAAAGCGCGCCGTCGGAAGCCATCCGTTCACGGCAGCTTTTCCACGCCGAAAATCATCAGACGCAGATTCAAATACGCTTGCAGTTCCGCATTGCTGGGTTTCCATTCAGCAACCGCTTTTGGCGGCAAAGAAAAATCAGGTGCTGTGTCCTCGGTCCCGGTCTCACGGGCATCGCAAACGTGTTCATGCTCGACGCCGGCCTCGAATTGAAATCCAGCTTCTGCCGCGCTCCGGGTTTTTCGGCGAGGAGACTTCCGCCGCACACGCCGGCGCGCTGGATGCCCGGTCGCGCCGTTTCAGTTCATTGCCATTTGATCAAATGCTCATCGAGCGCGACCCCGCCGTCGGCGGCGTGCAATGGATACAGCGCCGGCAGTGTCCGGCCGGCACAGTTCAGGTGCGCAAAGAACCAAACCCAGTGGAGGACAGCCGTTGACATGATCACGCATCATTTCCGCAGAAAGTTGTATTTGAAAATGCACCAAAAGGCGTGAACTCCGTCTTGCCAGCCGATTTTTTTGCCTTCCGCGTAAGTGCGCCCGTAATAGGAAATCGCCACTTCGTAGATGCGCACCTTCAACCGGGCCATTTTTGACACCACTTCCGGCTCAAAACCAAAACGGTTCTCTTCAATTTTGATTTGTTGAATAATTTCGCGCCGGAAAACTTTGTAGCAGGCTTCCATGTCCGTCAGATTAAGGTTGGTGGCCATGTTGGAAAAGGTGGTCAGGAGGTTGTTGCCCACCGAGTGCCAGTAATACAACACGCGATGCGCCCCGGCGCCCAGAAACCGCGAGCCAAACACCACATCCGCCTTGCCGGATAAAATCGGTGCGAGCAGCCGGTGATATTCCGTCGGATCGTATTCCAAATCGGCATCTTGAACCATCACGACGGGCGCGATCGCCTGGGCGAACCCTGTGCGCAAGGCCGCGCCTTTGCCCTGATTTTTCTCATGCCGCATCAGTGTGACCCGCGCATCGCCGTTGGTGGCTGACTTCAATTTTTCCCAGGTGCCGTCCGTGGAAGCGTCGTCCACAATGATCAGTTGCCGGACCGGCCGCTGCGCCAGAACGATTTTAATCAATTCGGCCACCGTCGCCACCTCGTTATAGACCGGCATGACGACCGAAAGACACGGCTCGATGTCGGCGTTCGATTTGATTTCGCTCATTTGACAATTTGACCAAAGTAGTTCGGTTTGAACTGAAACTGGCAAAAACCGCGGAGCGGTTCAACCCGCAAATTGCACGGGGTGATAATCCGGTGCGGGTTCTGGTAGCGCTGGCGTCCCCGCCGGCGAGTGGATAATTTATCGTCCGTAGCGAGCCGGCGGGACGCCGGCGCTCCCGGGAGGAAATGCCACGGCCATGATCATTGGCAAATTCGCTTTTCTTTCCCGGCCGCCCTTTTACGCTGTGGTCATGCCTTCATTCGACATTGTTTCGCAGGTCAACTCGATGGAAATCGAAAACGCCGTCAACCAGGCCAAAAAGGAACTGGCCAACCGCTTCGACTTCAAGACCAGCAAATAGGAAATCGTGCTGGAAAAAACCGAGATCAAACTCACCGCCGAGGACCAGTTCAAAGTCACCACGCTCAATGAAATTGTCATCGGCCGGCTGGCCAGGCGCGGCATCAGTTTGAAAAGCGTGGAGCAATGCGAACCGGACATCTCGCCGCTCGGCCACGCGCGGCAGAGCATCAAGATCAAGCAGGGCATTGAAGCCACCGTCGCCAAGCAAATCACCGGGTTCATCCGCGACGGCAAGTTCAAGGTGACCACGCAGATTCAAGGCGACGAAGTGCGCGTCAACAGCAAGAGCCGGGACGAATTGCAGGCCGTCATTACCGCCGTGCGCGCGAAGGAACTTCCCGTGGCCGTCCAGTTTGTGAATTTCAGGGATTGAAATGATATGAAATGTCCAGTTTGCGAAGAAGAGCTTAATCGGGAACCAAAAGAGTTATCCCCTGGCGGCGTTGTGCGTTTTTTCTGTGCCAATTGCAGCACATTCGACGCATCTGATGTTGCAAATCTTTTGGTCACAGGTCTCGGGCAAGATCCGATTAAGCGTGCAGTATTAAGTTATACATTGCGCAAAATGCAGGCGAGCAGTCCGCCTTTTTTGAATAAGAGTTTATTCCAAAAAATCATCGAGAAACCGTTGCCGACATTACCTGAACAATGTGACAATTTGATTTTCTGGTTAGGCAAAAGCTTGGGTTTTCCTGGACACCGGGTCTGGATAAGTCCTCAGACTCATCGACTCACCACAAGACGCAGCCGAAGAACTCAAGGCCACCATTAGAGCTACCTTGCCGGACGAAGCGCGAATGACCGATGATTGAACGGCCTGCCAATAATTCAAATCTCCACCACCTTGCTTGTATTCCGGCACGATGACTTCAGCTTCATTGCGCGTTGTGGTGGCGCAAAATCATCCCAACACTTGCGGAACATCCCGCGCGCTGTGGAGGACGCGGATGATTTGCAGGCGGCGCGGCTTGCCCGTCACGCGGTAGAAAATCAGATAATTCGTGAAGCGGCGCACAGGCCAGAAGCGCATCCCGGAAAGCTCGGCGCGATTGGATTGGTAACGCGGGCCAACTTCCGGCCATTGCGCCAGCGTGCGAAAGCTCAAAAGCAATGCGTCCAGAAAACGCCCGGCCGCAGCGGGATTGTTCATCGCGATGAACAGATGAATGTCCGCCACGTCCCGGATCGTTTCTTCCGAGCGAATGATTTTAAGCGGCTTCAAGTTCCTTGAGCTTGCGGCGGGTGCGGGAGCGGATGCGGTCGAAATCAGCGCCGGCCAGCGGCCGGGCCGGACTGCGAACTCCGGCTAGAAGCTTGCGATCCAAATCGGGAATGTCCAGGGTGGCCGCCTGCTCGGCTTTTTCCAAAGCGCGCAAGCCCGCCCGCACAACTTCGCTGGAGTTGCCATAACGCCCGCCCTCGATCAAGTCGGCAACGAGGTCTTCGTAGTATTTGCTCAACGCGACGTTTATGGGATAACTTTAGACTGATAACATTAGTTGTCAATAGACGTTATCACCACTCAAATTTCCACCACCTGTTTGTATTCCGGCACGATGACTTCAGCCTTTGGCTTCATTTGACGCAAGGTTTCGGCGTGGGCCAGGCATTGCGATTCTTCGCCGTGAATGCAGACGATTTTTTTGATGTCGCCGGAAATTTTTCCGACGTATTGCTTCAATTCGCTTTTGTCCGCGTGGCCGGAGTAGGTGTCCAGTGAAACGATTTTGGCGCGCACCGGTTGCGGTTCGCCGAAAATGTTCACCGGGCTCTTGCCGGCCACGATTTGCGCGCCCAACGTATTTTCCGCGCAGAAGCCGATGAACAGAATCAGGTTCTTCGAATCGCCGATGT
>Ga0187868_1002253_pt1 | contig 12852 bp, 8 predicted proteins | sample June2016WEW_13_4_FD_133014 | JGI IMG/M metagenome (GOLD analysis project Ga0187868, IMG submission 133014) | Peatland microbial communities from SPRUCE experiment site at the Marcell Experimental Forest, Minnesota, USA - June2016WEW_13_40 | ecosystem: Environmental > Terrestrial > Soil > Wetlands... | reverse complement strand
ATCCTCTCCATGAAGCGAGGAGACAGGGAAACGGTGACTTCGTCCAGACCATCGTCCGCCTTGATCTGGGATGGAATTTCCTGCCAGTAGAGAATCTTGTAGGTTGCCATGGCTGGTCAGTCCCGGGCGGCGAGTTTGATGAACAGGTCTACGGCCGCCGAAGCGTTCTGGCCATAGCCATCGGCGCCGATCTCGTCGGCGAACATCTGGCTGATCGGCGCTCCACCCACGGCCATGCGGATGTTGGTGAGGCCCGCAGCCTGGAAGCCATCGATCACGGTCTTCATATAGGTCATGGTGGTGGTGAGCAGCGCGCTCATGCCGATAATATTCGGATGGCATTTTTCGGCGGCAGCCATGAACTTCTCCACGCTCTGATCGACGCCGATATCGTGGACCTCGAAGCCGGCGCCTTCCGCCATCATTAGGACCAGGTTCTTGCCGATGTCGTGAAGATCGCCGCGGACGGTTCCCATCAGCAACACGCCCACCGGTTTCGAGCCGCCTTCCTTTGCGCTCAGAAGAGGCTTCAGCACCGCCATCCCGGCTTTCATGGCGCGCGCGGCGATCAACACCTCGGGCACATAGAGGACGTTGTGCTTGAAATCCTCACCCACCACGCTCATGCCGGCGATGAGCCCGTCGTTCAGAACCTCCTGAACCGGCCGGCCCTCGGCCAGGGCGTCGCGCGTCATTTGTTCTACTTCTTTGGCGTTGCCCTCGTAGAGGTATTGGTTCATCAGCGCGTAATCGACCATTGCTGCCCTCGTTAGCGGCCGGTCACCGCCAGGCGCGCGGCGCGCTTGGAATTGAACTCCTCGAGTGCTTCCAGCATAGCCAAAACGTTTGCGCGAGGCATGCCGGGACTGACGCCGCCGCCCACGGAAAGGATAATGCCCTCGCCGCCGGCGCCCTCCAGCACCTCGAGGGTTTCGTCCTTTACTTCTTCGGGCGTGCCCCGTACGGCGATTTCTAGGGGATTCACATTGCCCATCAGGCACATGCGATCGCCAACGCGCCGCTTCACTTCGCTGATGTGTCTCTGTTTGCCCCAATTCAGGACGTTGAAGCCGGTGTCGGGCAGATGGTCGAGGCAGGCGTCCACTTCGGCATCGTTGTGATAGAGCTTGACCCAATGCTTGGGAAAGGCATCGCAGATGCGCTTCAGGTAGGGGTGGGCAAACTCCAAATAATGTTCCTCGTTGACGAAGCCCACGATGTCATCGAGGATGAAGATGCCTTCCACGGTGTCGCCCATGACCTTGTGCTGCGCCTTCAACCAATCGATGATGACGCGGGTGCAGAGGTCGATGAGCCGGTGGGCGCCTTTGGGATCCTCCACCAGGTCGATCATAAAATTCGTGGTGCCGCGGACGAAACCCGCGGTGCAGAGCGGGCCGCGCGACGTGATCATGGGAAGAATGTAACCGTGGTCGAGGATGCGCTGTTTGATCATGCCGATGCGGTGCAGCGTGAGCGCCGCAAAGGCATCGGCCTCCACTTCGTACTCGGGAAAGTTGTCGATATCTTCCAGGCGGTAGAGGGTGTGATACTCGCTCGGCGTATTGTCCTGCCAAAACTTGATTTTGGCGCCGAGAATCGAAGGTTCCGCCGCCATCCCGTACTCCATCCACCAGGACGGAATAAAGATGATATCGGGGAACTCTCGCATGATCTTCAAGTTGGACTCGAACCAGAGGTCCGGATTGAGGTAGTAGTCCAGGTGTTTGATACCCAGGTACCCGGGAATCCAAGGACTGTCCACAATCAGCGCCATGGGAATCTTTTCCATCGGCTCGCGCCGGGCGGCGCGCTTAAACGTTTTCCATTGTTCCGGGAGCATTAGGTCTCTCCTCTTACGCGGAGCTCACGACTGAATATTGTTTTACCATGAAACAAAATCGGAGCGTACGTTCCCATCCAGGCGGCGGAGCGGCTCATTTTGCGGCGAACCGTACGGTGGAGGCACGCCAGCCTGGTCCGATCCGAACTCGCGGTGCGGCGACATTGGCTTGTCTTGATTCGAGTTAATACAGTGCCCCGTCAGACGTTTCGCCGGGCATCTGGTTCCGGGCCGATTTCCGTTCCGCATCCCATTCCCGAGAATCCTTATTGTACGGCATTTGAACAATGTGATAAACGGACGGGCAAGCAAGAGACGCCTTACTCGGTACAGCAGCGTTCCCGCTCCGCTATACGCTCGCTACCATCAGGTCCGGTGGAGTTCCGTTTACGCTCCAGGACACGCGAATTGGATCGCGCCGACGACCTACGATTGGGATCGAACACCAAGTCCTTGCGGTGAGGTTCACGAACCGGCACGGCATCTAATGAATCCCTTAGGGAACGCGGGATTTACCGCGAGTTGAAGGGTCTTGCAATTGCCGATTATTGACAGTAAGATCAGATACATTCCTTTGCGTAGCGGAGGTGATGATTGTATTCCCACATTCTGTTGGCGTGCGGTCTTGGGCGAAAGTGGATTCTCGCCTGTGCGATGGCGGCGGCCGTGGCCGCTGGGTTGATGGAGCCTTCGGAGTGCAGGGCGCAGGATGCGGCGGAGTTCCATTCGCACACCTGGGACATCGGTGGTGGAGGAACTAACGTAAGCGACAGTATCGGAAACAACTGGGCATACAATTTGCGCGCAGGCGCCGGAGTGGGTGTGTGGAGGCACGAACCGGAGGAGAGACAGGGGGGTACCTGGTTCCCGCCAGCCCGTGGGCGATCTATGTCACCGCCGACTTCATTTTCAGTCAAGCTGGGATCAGTTCGCAGCAAGTGCAGCAGGCGATCGGCGCGAATCCGCAGATTCCCTCGCTCCTGACGGCAACGTCGGGAAAGGCGAAATATTACAGCACGACGGCCGGTCCCACGTTTCGTCGTCGGGTTGGTAGCGTTACCGACCTGTATGCAACGGCCGGCTTCGGCTGGTTGCGCCGCACGGTGGACTTCTCCGGGGCCGCCACCGAGGGGAGCCTGCTCCAGCCATCGTCCCAGGGTGTGGCTGGCATCAGCGGTAATTCCGGCGCCTTCGACGTCGGTGTTGGCTGGAGCCGGCGGTTGTTTGGCGGGTTTGCGATTTACGCCGAGGCGCGGGTTCTTCATGGGTTGGCCATTAACCACGGCACAACGCTTTGCCCTATCTCGGCTGGCATCCGTTGGTGATCTCAAACTCGAGGAACTTACTTATGCGGATGTTTCAAATTGCGGCGCATCCTAGCAGGAATTGGCGTGCCCTTGCGGCGCTGGTTGTGTTTCAGCCGGTTGTGAATGCCCAGTTCGCGCCGGCTCCGGGCAGCCCCATCGCGGCCGCGGCGCCAAGTGCCGTGGCAATAGCGGACTTCAACGAGGATGGCATTCCAGACTTGGCGATCACGAACTTTCAAAACGGAACTGTTACGGTCATGTTGGGCAACGGGACGGGCGGTTTCGTGGCGGACACGGCCGGCGGCCCCTTCAAGGTGGGTGCGGAGCCGGCTTCCATGGTAGCGGCAAACTTCAATGGGCATATGGGGCTCGCGGTCGCTAATGAGGGAGACGGGACCGTTACGATATTGCTAGGCAACGGAACCGGTTTGTTGACGGCAACCGGCAGCCCGATCACGGTGGGGTCGGCGCCGGTGTCCGTGGCGGTTGGCGATTTCAATGGAGACATGATTCCGGATCTGGCGGTCGCGAACTTCAACAGCAAGAACGTAACCGTGCTACAGGGCCTGGGAGGCGGTGCGTTCCAGGGATTCACAGGCAGCCCGATCACGGTGGGAAACAATCCGAGCTCCGTGGCAACCGGTACGTTCGGTGGGAGTGCGGGATTCGCCGTGGCAAACAAAGGCGACGGCACTGTAAGCGTTTTTATTTACACTAATGGAACATTCACCGCGGTCCCGGGCAGCCCGATTTCCTTGGCTCCCCCAGGCTTCGTGGGGACGCCGACGGAATTCCCAGTTTCCGTGGCAGTGGCGGACTTCAATGAGGACGGGAGACCAGATCTGGCGGTTGTTAACGAGGGCAATAACACTGTGACGGTGTTATTGGCTCAGTTGAACGGCAGTTTCGCGGCGGCTCCAGGAAGCACGCCGCTGCCGGTGGGGTCGACGCCTGTTTTCGTCGCAGAGGGATATCTGAACGACGATACGATTCCGGACCTAGCGATTGCCAACGAGGGCGCGGGGACAATTACCGTCTACCTGGGTAATGGAGCGGGCGGCTTTACACAAGCCCCCGGCAGCCCGATCACGGTGCAGACGTCGCCGGTTTCGATCGCGATCGCGGATCTGAACGGGGACGGGAAGCCGGATCTGGCCGTTGCCAACAAAGGCAGTAACACGGTAACTGTGCTTCTGAATAGCCTTTACAGTCCGCTGATGGTTTCGGCGGCCAATTACATGGCGCCGGTGGCATCCGGTTCGCTGGTAAGCATCTTCGGCACTGGACTTGCGAGCGCGTCCGCGACTGCAACAGCTATGCCGCTACCCTTCATGCTGGGCGGAATCGGGGTAACCTTGACCGACCATACGGGGGCGCAAACTGAGCTGCCGTTGATTTACGCCGGAACCGGGCAAATTGACGCGCAGATCCCGCAGACCGCGAGTCCGGGTTCGGCCACTTTTACGATTTTCGGGAGCGCCACGACGCAATCGGGACAAGTGACCCTCGCGGCTATAGCCCCAGGGCTTTTTTCCGCCAACGGGACGGGACAGGGTGTGGCCGCGGCGCAGTTCGTGGCCGACCCGTTTCTGGGTGTCGAGGACGTCTTCCAGTGCCCCAATGGAGCCGGGACCTGCGTTACCGTACCGCTCGATGTGAGCGCGGGTAATGCCCAACTGGTGCTGTACGGCACCGGAATCCGGAATTCGGCACTCTCGCAGGTGACGGTGGCGGTAGGCAACCAGATGCTTCCGGCGACTTATGCAAGCGCGGCGCCAAACTATCCCGGGGAGGACCAGGTGAACGTGGTGCTCCCAATTAGTCTTGCCCACAGCGGACTGGTGCAGGTAGCCGTATCCGTGACTGTACCCGGCTCAAACGGAGTTAAGAACACTTACACGTCGAACGCGGTGAGTATTTTTATCCAATAAAGAAGCGGCTTGGCAGGGCGGCTTCGGCCAGTCCTAGAACTCCGGCGGAACTGTACGGAAATCCAAACCACCGCAGCGCCTAGCATTGCTGGAAGGGGAATCGATGTTTTGCCGGTTTCCCGAAGGAAATAGAAGCGCTCCCTTGGAAGCGAAGCAATTCACCATGGCCTTATGGAACGCGCGGATGGGCATACGGGAGAATTGGGTGATCGAGTTGACTCCTTGCATCTTATAAGTGTGGTGCCATTCTTCACGGTCGAAGGGGTCGATGATGCGGTCCCGCACAAAGTCGATGCCATAAGCCAGATCGGCGGCGGTAGGGACGATGACGGCGCTGACAATAGCCGTACTGCGATGATATTCTTTCGCCCCCGGTAAAGGAACGCTTGCAAGGTTGCCAATGAACGGCACCTCGATGAAGGGCGGTACCAACGGCAACTTGGCGCGCGGGCGCTGAATTAAGGCCGAGAAAGAGGACAATTCAAACATCTTGACCGATTCCACCCGAACTCTGGTATTCACGTTGTGACGCGCGACGCGAGAGACCGTATCGTTGGCGCCGGTGGCAGTCCCCGCCGAATACAAGCTGGGAGCGGCTTCTTCCCCGATGTTGAGTTGTACTTGAAGCTCGGCGGAGGAGGCGCCCGGGAGCGTGTAAGGGGTAACGTTGAAGGTCATTTGCCGTCCGATTTTCGCCTGGGTCGGCTGCGGCGTGAGCGCGGCCAAGGCCGCGATGCCGGTAGTCACATTGAGCGTGCCCTTTTCCAGCGAGGAGAGGATCGCGTTGAGAGACGACTGGGTGGCGCCCGCCGACGATCCGCCGGCAGTCTGCCCGCTAAAATTGGCGAGGACTTGACTCAGGCTCTGGGCCTGCGTGGCGTCGAAGAAGCTCTCCGTCAGAGTGTCCACGCTACTGGGAACGTTGCCGATTCCGCGCACGGTGATAATGCCGTCGTTGAGGAAGCTCTTATGGTCGCGCCACAATTGGAAAAAGTGGTTTTGGCTTGGCAAGGAACCCTCCAAACGGTCGGAGAGATTCCGGGAGTAGGCGGCAACGTCCTGATTGAAGGCGACGACCAGGGGATTCAATTCCGCGTTCAATTCCTGCGCGCTGTGCTGCAGATCGTAGGGAACGAAATCCTGGGGGAACTCCTGGGACATTTTGTAGTTGAACAGGAAGTCGGCGATGGCGGCCCGAAGCAAACCGATGTGGCTGGTTCCATACTCCTCTTCCTCATCGAACGCAAGCCCCGTGTCAGCCAGGCGATCTTCGGCAAGCTCATTGAGGTCTTGGAGCGTGAAAGTGGAAAAGGCGGTGGGCGAGGAAAAACTCTGGCCGGACTGAATGGTAAAGCAGCTCAGGGGAAACGTCCGCGGCATTCCACATCTTTCCTGCGCCTCAATCGCAATGGAATCGAGTACCTCGCAGCTCAATCTGCTGCTGAAGCGCTTCTCTTCGATCAGCTTCCTACGCTCGGTTCGGATACAGCTTTTGGCGACCTCGAGGTCCTTTTGGTAGGAGCAGTCCGGGCAGTCGGTTTTCTGGGAACTCGACAAATTCTGCGCTTGCATATCTTGCTCGGCGTGCAACTTCTGCATGGTAGCTTGGCAGTCATCGCAGTCCGGCGGGGCCGAATCGGAGTGGTGCTCGGAGCTTCTCTTTAACACACCCTGGACCATGGGGGCGTTTTTTGCCCACGAGACATGCTCCTTAAACTCTTTCCTGTCGGGAAAGCATTCGGCGTAGACTTCGTACTTCCCCTCCATACAACCAATGGTTGCAAGAATCGTGTGGAGAGGGTACTTGGAAGCGATGGCGCCCATCAGGATGCTGGTCAAGTTGGGACGTACGGGTTGGAATGCCTGAGTAAATCCCAAGCAGTATTTTCCAGCAGGGCAGAACCCCCACCATGTGCGGTAATTGTCAGCCAGGCAGGGTTGGGGAGAGTGGGGTTCAGGCCATGGCAGAGGCTTGAGGCAGTCGGCGGTATCCGCGACGAATTTCTGGGTGATGTAGTCGTAAAAGTCGGTGTCGAAGAAGCCGTAGTACGTCTTGATCTTGCCTTCTTCCAGGCGGACGGTCGTCTCGACGGTGGTGCAGGGCGGGCGGGTCGGCTGGACGCCCGGCCGGTTCATTCCGCCTGGCGGCAGCAACTCGGGCGTATTGGGCTGAAATGCGGGGTTGACGCAGTCCTTATTCATCTCACGGCTGAGGTAATCCCAGCCGTATTGAATTGAGGTTTCGAGCGCGTCGTTATAGGCGGAGACAAAATCGCGTACTTTCTCGGCGCTGTGCAAAATCTCGCGGCCGTCGGGTGAACTCGCCTGATAGGCAAAGGCATTCATCAAGACTTCGGGCCGCGGCAGGTCGAGCAGAGTCAATAGGCGGATCCGCTGCCAGGTCAACTTGTCATTGGTTGTGTCCGTAAAGACCACATTGTCGGCGAAGGGCTGCATTCCCGCGCCGACGGGCGGCGTCGGAGTGGCAGGTGGGGCAGGCGCCGCGGGCGGCGTTTGCGGCGCCGGCGGTGTTACCGAGGTGGCAACGGTGGTGGTTGTAACTGGCGCGGTCTGCTTGGAGGAATCGTCCGAAGCCGGCGTGCTTGCCGGCGTGCTGTCAGTTTCCCCGGGTTTCGGAGTGGAAGTGGAGGTTGAGGACTTGGTTGTGACCGTGGTGGACGGGGTCTCGGATTTGCCGGAAGTCGTGGAAGACGGTGTGGCGGGAGGCGCAGCCGCGGCATTTGCGGTGCCCGCGGCACTTGCGGAGCTCGGATTTGACGGCGCCCCGCCGGAGGCGGCGTTTGGGGGCGGAGCAATGGCTGAAATTACGGAACTGGGAAGCTGGTAGAACAGGCGGAAATCGGGCGGCGCCTGGCCCGCAAACATATACTGGCGCTTGATGGAAATTACATCACCCTCGGAAGCCGGCGTGTCGCTTTTCAGCCGGAGCTCACCGGGACCAACGACGTCGGCCGTAATTCCCATCGGTTTTGAAGCGGTGAGTTTCTGTGCGATGAGGGCGGCCTCACCCTCGGGCACGTCGCGTATATCTTCAATGTAGGCCGGGGATGGCCAGGCTAGAGCGTCGATCGAGCTGTCGATCGACGCAACGCTGGCGGAATCGCAGGGAGTCTTCTTACAAACCACGATGAGGCTGCTGTTTCCTTGTGCCGTGATAGTGAAGTTGGGATCTTTAGCGAGTGCCGTGGCGATGGCCGAAGCGTTGGCGGCGGGTTGCAGTCTTCCGAGTGGGCAAGCGAGCGGACCAGGCACCGGGCTCGGGCGGGCGTCGAGCCTTCCCGAAAGGCAAAATAAGGGCAAATCCTTGCGGAATGGAGAGGAAGATATCAAGGACTTGATGGCAGCTAAGTCAGAAGATGAAAACGGCTTGGAACTGGACAATAGAAGCCGGCTTCCGGAGGAACTGGCGTTAATATCAGGGAAAAGCGCCCGCACCTGATTCGCAATGTTCGCCGCGGAAAAAGGAGGGGGCACGGGTAATTCGGTCTTGTATGGGAGGGCGTTGTCCTGCGGCGGGCGGGCCAACGCGATAATGGCTTTTCTGATCGCCGTCATGTCCCCGCAACCGGAGCACTTGATGAAGATGATGATGCGGTTGTCGCCATCGGGCTGCAATGTAAACTCGGTGTCGCTTTTGAGCTCGCTGGCGATGGCAACCGCGTTCTGGGCCTGGACCTTGATATGCGCAGGAGGGCAAGCGGCGGCTGGGCTGCTTAGCCTTATTGCCTCACCGCCTGGGGGCGCCGGGATACAGAAATACGGGAGCGGAAAGACCTCCGCCGTCCTAATGACTGGATTAGGCGGCGTATTGCCTTTGTTGGCTGGTGGCGTGTTCGTGCCTTGGGACTGTCTGCCCGCGCTGCCGTTCTTGGACGCGGCATCGGGCTTCGCAGTTCCGCCGCCGGTCTTGAGATTACTGGTCTTGGCGGTCTTGGTCCGAGTATCCTGCGCTTGGACCGCCAGAACCAACGCGAACGAAACGACGCACAGCCTACAGCTCATGGCGAACCCCCACACCAACTTTACTCTAACGATTGATGTGTTCTAAAATATGCCAAAGCGAAATCTGAGTCAAGTCCGAAGTAATTCGGAGGGTTTCCCATATTTGAATTCGATTGTGCCAGGGAAATGGGCTGAGGGCACTCAATGTCAGTATCGCCCGATAACTTCCCGGCGGCAGTTGCAATCAGAGGATCGAGTTCCAGTCCATTCCATCCGCCGCCGTTCTGCCAATTTGGACCAGGTCTGTAATGCTGCTGGTATCCGCCAGGTCGATGGCGCGAGGCAGTTTCCAGTCGAACCGCCGCATCAATCCCGGAAAGTGGCGATCCACCAACTCCGTCTGCTGATCTTCTGGGGCATCGAGCAGAGCGTTGACGGTCCACTGGAGCCATGGCAGCGACCACGATGGCACCTTGTTCCCATACGGAAAAAAGCCAGTCCCTAGCGAAACGATGCGCGTGCCGTCGGGCGGGAAGTCTCGGCAACCGCCTTGACAATCGCGAATTGGTAAGCGCAGGATGGGAGGCTTGGTGAACCGGATGGACGGCGCGGTAATTCTCGGATACCAAGGCGCGCTTGGTCATCAGCTTGAGCGGTTATTCCCTGGGGCTGTGTTATGGGACCGTGAGGATGTCGACGTGACGGATTTCCCGCGGCTGGAGGGAAGACTGCGGCAACTCGATCCAGCTCCGGCAGTCGTCATCAATTGCATTGCCTTCAATGACGTGGACGGAGCGGAGGATCGGCCCGATGCCGCATTTGGCTTGAATGCGGAGTACGTGTGCAGGTTGGCCAGCGTGTGCAACGAGCGGAATGCGCTGCTGGTGCATTACAGCACGAACTATGTCTTCGATGGCTTGGGTGGGGAGTACGCGGAAGAGGACACACCGAATCCGCTATCGATCTATGCGAAGTCCAAGCGGCGGGGTGAGGAGTTGGCGCTCGAGAACGCGAGCCGGTGCTATGTGATTCGGACCGCGGTGCTGTTCGGGCCCAAAGGGCGGAGTGCGCTGTCGAAGAAAAGCTTCGTGGATGTCATGCTGGACCTGTCGGCGAGGACGGACACGATCCGGGCGGTAGCCGATGAAGTGAACAGCGTCACCTACGCTCCCGACCTTGCCAGTGCGACCAAGGCCTTGATCGACTCCGGCGCCGCCACGGGGATTTACCACCTGACGAACTCCGGGCACGCGAGCTGGTTCGAGCTCGCAAGCGAGATCTTTCAGCTTACGGGCCGGCGAATCCAGATGGAGGCGGTACCCTCTTCGGCCTTCCCAAGGAAGGCACAGAGGCCAGCCAGGGCGGTTCTCCGGAACACGAAAACGGCGAGGTTGCGCTCATGGCAAGCCGCACTAAGAGAGTACCTGGACGATCAGGGGGTCACGACGCCCGCGGATAGCCAAGCGGATCGGCGAAAGCCTCTCTCCGCGGATTGACAGCCCTGGCGAAAGTGGAAGCGGGGGATTGGTCCCGGCATACCACGGGTGCTATTCTAATACGCCATGCCGGGACGAATCGGGTGCTTAACCGGTCTGGGGATTTCGCAGTTTAGGCGCGACAACCGCTCCCTCACGGTCGCGGCTCGGTTACGGGTGCCGCGTGTTTACAGTCGCGTACTGGTTAAGCGCCCGGAACGAATCCCCGAATCTGTTATGGGAGTGTGCGATGTCTGAAAAAGTCGCCGTATTCGACACGACGCTGCGAGACGGCGAGCAAGCGGCGGGAACCCGTCTAGGAAGCAAAGAGAAACTGACCATCGCCAGGCAGTTGGCGCGGTTGAACGTGGACGTCATCGAGGCGGGTTATCCCGCGTCTTCGCCGGAAGACTTCGAGGCGGTCCGGCTGCTCTCGCGCGAGATTGAGGGTTGCGTCATCTGCGCACTGTCCAGGGCCGTGGCCAGCGATATCGAGGCGTGCGGCAAGGCGCTGGCGGAATCCAAGCGGCCACGCATCCACACGGGGATCGGCGTCTCGGACATTCACATCACCGGGAAGTTCAGGGACGAGAAGTACGGGAAAACCCTGGGTAAGAAGAAGGTCAAGATCGTGCAGATGGCGATCGAGGCAGTCAAGCTGGCCAAGAACTACGCGGAGGATGTGGAGTTCTACGCGGAGGACGCCGGCCGCGCCGATCCGGCCTACCTGTTCGAAATGATCGAGGCGGCCATCGCGTCCGGCGCTACGGTCATCAATATTCCGGATACCACGGGTTATGCTGTGCCGGAGCAGTACGGTGCGCTGATCCGGTCGATCCGGGAGAAGGTCCCGAACGCGGATCGGGCGACCCTCAGCGTGCACTGCCACGACGATCTGGGAATGGCGGTGGCTAACACTCTCTCCGGGGTCCGGAACGGGGCGCGCCAGGTGGAAGGCACCATCAACGGGATCGGCGAGAGGGCCGGCAATGCGGCGCTGGAAGAAGTGGTGATGGCGCTGCGCACGCGCGGCGACTATTTCAACGTGCACACCGACATTGAGGCGCGCGAGTTTTTCCGAACCAGCCGGCTGGTGTCCGACATGCTCGGTTTCAAGATTCCGCCCAACAAGGCCGTGGTAGGAGGCAACGCTTTTTCTCACAGCTCGGGAATCCACGTGGATGGATTTCTGAAGGAACGGGAAACCTATGAGATCATGCGTCCCGAGGATGTGGGCTTTGCCGAGAGCCGCGTGGTTCTGACGGCGCGCACGGGGCGTCACGGCCTTAGCGACCGCCTCAAGAAACTTGGGTACACCCTAACGCCGGCGGAACTGGACCAGACCTATCAGCGATTTCTGACGGTGGCGGACAAGAAGCAGGAGGTCTTCGACGAGGACTTGGCCGCCATTGTCCACGACGAGATTCGCCCGATTCCGGAAATTTACCGGCTCGACTATCTACATATCTATTGCGGCACGTCGGCAATCCCAACGGCGACCGTGAGGGTTCGTATCAAAGACGAAGTGAGAGAGGGCGCGGCGATCGGGGATGGCCCGGTGGACGCGGTATGCAAGGCCATTTCCGCGGTGACCAAGAGCTCGGCCAGGCTGGAGCGCTATGAGATTCAGGCCGTGACCAGCGGCACGGAAGCGATGGGCGAGGTGACCGTGCAGCTCGATCAGGGAGGGCGAAAGACCTTGGGGCGGAGCGCTTCCACGGACGTGATCGAGGCCAGCGCGAAGGCGTACATCGACGGGCTTAACCGGCTTGCGAGTCTCGGCTAGCCCGGATCAGAAGTGGGACAGACCATCGTTGTCCGTGGTCTGTCAGGCCCTCGCCAGGCCAACCGCCCGACAGACGACAAGAAACGATCGTCTGTCCCACCTGCTGGGTCAGGCGGCTACGCGGCCCGCGGCGAAGTCACCGATTCGGCGACTCGAAAAATTTGGGGAGCGCCACGACGCACGCACTCCTGGCGGCAATACTCGCGCCGCTTCTGGAATTCAGCCGCCGGCTTTTTCTCGAATGCCAGGCCGGACAGCCACAGGTAGTCCTCGCTCACGCTTTCCAGCAATTCATCGGGAAGCGAACGCAAATAATCCCGGAAAGTGGCCGAATCGCGGATCTCCATACGAACAACCTTACGGCGACGAGGACGCCCGGTAACAGATTCCTTTTGGTTATGGACTTGGTTCCATTTTTGGGGGCAGCGCTAGCCTCGATTTCCACGGGAGGTCTGGCGTGTGCAATGGCACAGGACGGAACGCCGACCTTGAGCCAGTCGCGGGTTCCGCACGACCTGTAGTTAGTGCCATCCGGTTCTGAAACATT
>Ga0187868_1002248_pt1 | contig 12861 bp, 4 predicted proteins | sample June2016WEW_13_4_FD_133014 | JGI IMG/M metagenome (GOLD analysis project Ga0187868, IMG submission 133014) | Peatland microbial communities from SPRUCE experiment site at the Marcell Experimental Forest, Minnesota, USA - June2016WEW_13_40 | ecosystem: Environmental > Terrestrial > Soil > Wetlands... | reverse complement strand
GATTCGGCCCCAGCTCATGTCCGTGATGTGGAGCAGGCCGTCAATGCCGTTCAACTCGATGAACGCGCCGAAATCGGTGATGTTCTTGACCGTGCCCTTGCGGATGTCGCCCGGCACCATTTCGGCCAGCAGCTTGGCGCGTTTTTCGTTGCGCTCCTGCTCGATCAATTCGCGGCGCGAGAGCACGATGTTCTGCCGCTCCTGATTGATTTTGACGACCTTGAATTCGTAGGTGTTGTTGACAAATTGCGCGAGGTTCCTCGGCGTGATGACATCAATTTGCGACGCGGGCAAAAACGCCTCGACGCCGATGTTGACGACCAGGCCGCCTTTGACGATTGACTTGACCTTGCCCTGGATCGTGCCGCCCTCGTTGCAAATGGTGAGGATGCGCTCCCAGTTTTTCTTGAACTCGGCCTTTTCGTGCGAGAGCTCGACCGTGCCGTCCTTGTTTTCGAGTTTTTCGATGAGGACATCAATTTCGCCGCCGACCTTGAGCGCGCTGGTGTCTGCAAATTCGTTGGTGGGGATGACCCCTTCACTTTTGTAACCGATGTCCACCAAAACTTCCTTCGGGCGGACTTCGATGATTGTGCCTTTGACAATTTCGCCGGCGGCAAAACGCACCGCGCTTTGCTTCATGGCTTCTTCCATCGTGAGCATAACTATTCCGGGTTGAACTGCGGGAGGCTTGGTCGTCCGATGAAACGGACTTCGAAGACTCCATTGCCTAACCACCACCCGGCTTCGCAACGCTTCGCCGAGGCGAGAACGCTGCCGTGGCAACGGAGGGTTGAATGTTAGGTTGTTTGTTAACTGTTGTTTCTCAGCCTCAATGAACATCCGCACCCGCGGCGTTCAGGCGGACGGGAAAATAGACTTAACGGCGGGTAAAGCAAGCGGAAAATTAAACCAAGACGAAATTAACCCCACTCTTCCTGGAGAAAGAATTCAGGCGAAGGTAAACAACGGGCGCTCAAGCTGTGGGTATTTTCAGTTTGGCACCGACAACAATACGGTCGCTCTCCAAACCGTTGGCCGCTTTAAGGGCTTTTACCGTTGTTCCGTGGACTTTGGCAATGCGGCTCAAGGTATCGCCGGATTTGATCACGTAAAAAGTCTCGGGCTGGCTGGCGGTCACTGCATTCTCCTTTGAAACGGGCGGGGCGGTCCGGCTGGTTGCGTTAAGATTCGTTTGCGGACCTGGCTTTGGCTTCGGCTCCGCCATCAAAGCCGGGTTTGTCCAGGACGCTGGCAGATCCGTTGATTGGGTGACCTTTTTGGCCGGGGGCGTGGTCGTTGTCTGTTCGCTCATGCAGCCTTCAATTAACAGCCCGACCAGCAGGATTACGACGGCAACCACAGCAGCAATAAACCCCTTTTTAAACCGCTCCCGACGGCGTTGTTGACTGTCCGCCCTCTGCAAACAAGACGGGATTTGGAAAGGGTTCGACGGATTCACAATATTCATAGTCTCTTCAAAATTGCCAGCATAGCCAATGCCAAGAAATGGGAAAAAATCCGGTGAGAGAATTAACGAGCCCCGGCACCCCGAACCGCCATGACTTGGGGTAAGTCAAACTGTCCAATTCCTGAACTGAGACACCGACGGCTGCCGGCTTTGGTTGCCAAATCACTGCACAAACCCCTGCTCCTTCAGCCAGAACAGGCAGGCGTTCGCCCACGGATGCGGATGTGCGAACGGAGAGTTGTCGTTGAGTCCCAAACCGTGCCGGCCCTTTTGGTAGATGTGCAAATCAAACGGCACATGATTTTTACGCAACGCCTCGGCGAACATGAGGCTGTTTTCCACCGAAACCGTTTTGTCTTCGAAAGTCTGCCAGATGAAACAAGGCGGCGTGTTCGTCGTCACCTGCAATTCATTGGAAAGCAGCTTGACCAGTTCCGGCGGCGGATGGGGACCGAGCAAATTGGTCTTTGAACCTTGATGCGCGTATTCGCCCATCGTGATGGCCGGATAGCAAAGGATGCCGATGTCCGGCCGCGAGCTTTGGCGTTCAATCGGGTCGGCGGCGTTTGTGTCGCCCAAATCAAAATGTGTCATCAGCGTGGCCGCGAGATGCCCGCCCGCCGATGAACCCATGATGCCCACGCGCTTCGGGTCAATCTTCCAGTCCGCCGCCCGCGCCCGCACCAATCGCATCGCGCGCGCCGCGTCCTGCAGCATCGCCGGATGCCGGTAGCCGCTCGAACCGAGCCGGTATTTCAACACGAAACAGGTTACGCCATGTTGATTCAACCAAAGCGCGTAATTCTTCCCCTCATGCGGCGCGAGATGGCCGTAGCCGCCGCCCGGGCAAATCACCATCGCTGCGTCCGTCGTCCCGCCCGGCGGGATGGAGTCGGGCAAATACAGCGTGAGCGTGGGGATGTCATTGCTCGTGCTGCCCAGCGCGCCGGGTGCGCCATCCGGCCAGAGCGGAATCGGCGCCTGCGTTTCGGCGCGCAGGAAAACCGGAAAAGAAACAATCACCGCCAATGCAAAAAGAGTTTTCATGGTTTGTTGACGACGGAACTTACGAAAGTTCACGGCGGTTTCAACGAAAAAGCCCGCGCTACCGGGTCGCACCCAAATCCCCTCCAAAGAGTTTGACATCCGCATCAGTTTTTTTTATTATTTCCACCCGGAAAGACCAAAACTTATGAAAACTCTCCGTGTTTTCCCCAGGTTCGTTTCGCTGCCCCGCCGCGCCCTGATTGCAGGGTTCATCGCCTTAATCTTGGTCCGCCTCCCGGCATTCGCGACAACCTTTACCAATGACACGACAATCAATGCAAACGACACGAATTATGAAGGGGCGGACATTGTGGTCACCAACTGCACGGTGACGGTGGACGGCCCGCACGCATTTTCCAGCCTGTTCGTGGCCGCCGGGGGCGCACTCACCCACTCGTTTTCCCCCAACGGCTCCATTTCAAATATTCTCTTTGTGGCGAACGAATCCCAAATGCTGAACGGCACCAACCCAGTGACGTTGCTCAATTCCAATGTCATAACCGCTTCTGTCCTGGTGACGGATTCCGGAAGCACAATCATTTATACCAACGGCGTGGATTATCTGCTGACCAGCCCGGATGGCATTCTGACCCAGTTGCAGCGGACGACAAACTCCACCATTCCGGATGGCACCAATGTCCTGGTGAGCTATGACGTGTTGCTGGGCATGCTGCCCGCCGGGCTCAATCTGTCGGTGACGGGAAACGTGGAGGTGGCTGTGGGAGGAGTCATCAACGCGAATGGAAAAGGCTACGGCGGCGGCGCCGGACCCGGTGCCGGCCACATCGCCGGAAATCCGCAGGACGGCAGCGGTGCCGGTTACGGCGGCATTGGCGGGATGAGTTCCAGCAACGCAATGGGCGGCACGACCTACGGTTCCTTTACCCAGCCCACCGACTTGGGCAGCGGAGGCGGTACCAGCTATGCCGGCATTGGGGGCGCCGGGGGCGGCGCGGTGCAAATCAGCGCCGGCGGAACTTTCATCATCAACGGCACCATCTCGGCCGACGGCGTCAACGGCACCAACAGCCGCTCCGGCGGCGGGTCGGGTGGCAGCGTCTGGATCACGGCGCAACTGGTGTCCGGTTCAGGCGTCATCAGTGCGCAAGGCGGCGCGGGCGAACCGGCCCACGGCGGCGGCGGTGGTGGCGGCCGAATTGCGATTCAATGTGATGCGAACACTTTTGCCGGCTCAACGGCTGCCTACGGCGGAGTCGGAGCGAAGACCGGTGGCGCGGGCACCGTTTACACCGAACTGACCGGACAGAACGGGTTGCTGGTGTTTGACAACGCCGGACAGGCGGGAATGATTTCACTGGTTGCCATCTCCAGCAGCAGCATCGATGTGCTTATTCGAGGGAAGGCGGGCGTGGTTCCAGCCGGGGCGTGGCTCGTTGGAAATCTGACGATTGCTTCCAACGGCCTGCTCCTGGTCTCCTCCGCGTTATCACCCCTCAACCTGACCGCCAGCGGCAACGTCACGATTCAATCCGATGGCAGCCTGCTCGCCGACAATGCGGGTTATGCCGCTGGGGCGGGCATCGGCTATGGCAGTTCCTACAATGATGGCAGCTACCGTCCTTGCGGTGGCGGCGGGTATGGTGGCAGTGGTGCCAACAGCGCTTCGGCGAACGTCGGCGGCGGCACAACCTATGGTTCTCAAACATCTCCCACCACATATGGCAGCGGGGGCGGACAATTGATGCCGTATTCCTTCGGCGGGGCGGGCGGTGGCGCGATTCGGCTCAATGTGACCGGCATTTTGCAGGTGGACGGTTGCATCTCGGCCAACGGCGGCAGCGGTTCCGGTTCGGGCGGCGGCGGCGGCTCCGGCGGCAGCATCTGGTTGACGTCTGGAATTCTGGCTGGTTCCGGTTCCATCACAGCCAACGGCGGAAATGGGGCTGATTCGATCGGTGGCGGCGGCGGCGGCGGACGCATTGCCATTTATCCCACAGCGAACCTGTTTGGCGGAGCGATTTCCGCCTATGGCGGCGGCGGAGCCAATTGGGGCGGAGCGGGAACCGTCTTCCTCCAGCCCACCGGGCAGAATGGCCAGCTCATTCTGGACAACGGTGGAAACGTCGGAACCAACACGCTGGTGCAATCCGCGAGTTCCGCGGATTTGATTTTACGCAACGGGGCGATTGGGTCGGCACCCAGTTCGGTGAGCTTTGCCAATTTGCTCATGAGTTCCAATGCATGGCTGACCGCCTACCGCGGCTCTGCCTACACTGTGAACTTCTCATTTTCGGGAAACGCCACCATTCAGGCTGGCAGCGGCATTTTCACGGACGCCGCAGGCTACCCAGGGGGTCAGGGGTCCGGCGCCGGACGATCCTCCGGCAGCCCGTCCACTTATCCGTGCAGCGGAGCGGGTCACGGGGGCTATGGCGCAAACAGCACCGGTAATTACGCTGTCGGTGGAAACACTTATGATTATATGACGTCACCCACCAGCCCCGGCAGCGGCGGTGGGAATTATTACTCTTATTCCGTCGGTGGCGCGGGTGGTGGTGCGATTCAGCTCACGGTAACTGGCACGTTGCAAGTGGACGGAACCATTACCGCCAACGGCGGCAACGGTTCGGGAACCGGCGGCGGCGGCGGCTCCGGCGGTAGCATCTGGCTGACCGTGGGCACCTTGTCCGGCGCCGGCTCCATCACGGCCAATGGCGGCAGCGGAGCGGATTCTGTTGGCGGCGGCGGCGGCGGTGGAATCATTTACATTCCCTGCAACAACAATTTTTTTACGGGAAATGCCTCGGCGTTCGGCGGTGGCGGCGCCAATTGGGGCGGGGCGGGAACCGTGCTCATCCAACCCTATGGACAAAATGGCCAGCTCATTCTGGACAACGGCGGACACACCGGAACCAACACGCCGCTCCAATCCGCGAGTTCCGCGGATTTGACTCTGCGCAATGGAGCAATTGGGTTGATATCCGGTCCGCTGACCTTCGGCAATCTGTTCGTGAGTTCAAACGCCTGGCTGCTGATGACCAACTCCAATTACGCTGTGACTTTGTCGAATGCGACCATTCAAGCGGGGGGTGGCATTATCGCCGATGCTTTTGGTTACGCGGCGGGCCAGGGACCCGGCGCGGGACAAAGCTATTACTACAATCCCACCTCCACCTACCTGTGCAGCGGGGCGGGTCACGGAGGCTACGGCGCAAACAGCACCGGTAATTACGCCGTCGGTGGAAACACTTATGATTATATGACGTCACCCACCAGCCCCGGCAGCGGCGGTGGGAATTATTACTCTTATTCCGTCGGTGGCGCGGGTGGTGGTGCGATTCGGCTCAACCTGAAAGGCACGTTGCAAGTGGCGGGGGTGATTTCCGCCAATGGCGGCAATGGTTCAGGTTCCGGCGGCGGCGGCTCCGGTGGCAGCATCTGGCTAACCGTGGGCACGCTGTCCGGCGCCGGCTCCATCACGGCCAATGGCGGCAGCGGAGCGGATTCCATCGGCGGCGGCGGCGGCGGCGGACGGATTTACATTTCCTGCAGCAACAACTCATTTACCGGAACCATTTCTGCGTATGGCGGCGGCGGCGCCAATTGGGGTGGGGCGGGAACCGTGCTCATCCAGCCCGCAACACAGAATTACCAGTTGGTTTTGGACAATGGCGGACACCCGGGAGCCAGCACGCCATTGCAATTCGTGAGCTCCACGGATTTGATTCTGCGCAATGGAGCGGTTGGTTTGATGTCCAGCCCGCTGACCTTTGGCAATCTGCTCGTGAGTTCAAACGCCTGGCTGCTGATAAACAACTATCTCTACACCGTGACTTTGTCGAGTGCGACCATTCAAGCGGGAGGTGGCATCCTGGCAGACGCCACAGGCTACGCGGCGGGCCAGGGACCCGGTGCGGGACAATACTATTACTATAATTCCACCTACCTGTGCGGCGGGGCGGGTCACGGAGGCTGTGGCGCAAGCAGCACCGGGAATTACGCCTTGGGTGGGAACACCTATGATACCACGACATCACCCAACGGTCCCGGCAGTGGCGGCGGCTCTTATTCCCCGTATTCCGGCGGTGGGGCGGGCGGTGGCGCGATTCTACTTAATGTCAACGGCACTTTGCAGTTGGACGGACGCATCTCGGCCAATGGCGGCAACGGTTCCGGTTCGGGCGGCGGCGGCGCCGGTGGCAGCATCTCGCTGACCGTGGGCACGCTGTCCGGCGCCGGCTCCATCATGGCCAATGGCGGCAGCGGAGCGGATGCCATTGGTGGTGGCGGTGGTGGTGGACGCATTGCCATTACCTACAACAATAATTCATTTACGGGACCGGTTTCCGCTTACGGCGGCGGCGGGGCCAACTGGGGCGGGGCCGGAACAGTTTATCTCAAAGCAAACTCGCAGAGCTATGGCCAGTTGACCTTGGACAACGGTGGAAACGCCGGAACCAACACCACGTTCAGCGCCAGTTCCATTGACTTGTCAGTGACGGGCGGGGCCATCGGGCAAGGGCCATCCGGTAGTTGGAGTGTGCGAAACCTTCAAATCCGCACCAACAGCGTGCTGACGACCGTTGCCTCCCCTTCGTCTCAAACTGTCAACGTGACCGGCAATGCCACGATTGATGCCGGCGGCGCCATTTCGATTGACGGCACGGGGAGTGGCGCCTCATCCGGAACCGGCGCAGGTGCCACCTCTTCCGGCAGCATCAAGGGTGGAGGCGGTCACGGCGGTTTTGGAGCGGCCAATCCTTCTGGATATGGCGGCGCTTACGACTCGATTCAATCACCGGGCATCGCGGGCAGCGGTGGCGGCAATGGCAGTGGCAGCAGCATTGCTCCGCGTGGCGGCGCGGGCGGCGGGGCGCTCAGGCTCGCCGTCACCGGCACACTGGCCGTCAACGGCAGAGTTTCGGCAAACGGCAAAAATGGAGACGTCAACAGTGGCGGCGGATCGGGCGGCAGTCTTTGGATTACCGCCGGCACCCTTGCCGGCTCAGGAACCATTTCCGCAAACGGCGGCTCCGGCAACGGGCTCGGCGGTGGGGGCGGCGGCGGACGCATTTCCCTGGGATACACGACCAGTGTCTTTACCGGACCGGTTTCGGCTTGTGGCGGCAGCGGTTATGCGAGCGGTGGTGCTGGAACAATTTACACCAAGGCCAACAGCCAGTCCGTGGGGCAATTGCTCGTGGATAATGGCGGCCTGCCGGGCGCGAACACACCGTTGTCCAGCGTTTATGGCACGCCGGCTTCACCTTTTAATCTTACGGTCGGTGATGGCGCGGTGGTCTGCCCGCAACCATCATTCCCGGTGCTGAGCAACCTGACCATCACCGCCGGCGGCCAGTTTACCAGCCTGTCCGGCCAGTCGAATCTGGATCTGGTGGTCTTGGTGAACGTGGACGTCGCAACCGGCGGGGCCATTGCCGTGGACGCAAACGGCTTTGCTCAAGCCAGCGGGCCGGGCGCCGGGCAATCCGCCGGCGGGTCCGGAAGTGGTGCGGGCTATGGCGGTCTGGGCGGTGCGTCCGCAACCGCTGCACCCGGTGGCACCAACTACGGCTCGGCCCAACAACCCGTGGACCAGGGCAGCGGCGGCGGATTTGGATCGGGACCGCTTTACGGCGGTTCGGAAGGAGGCGGCGCAATCCGTTTGAACGTGGGTGGTGTTCTCACCGTGGACGGCCAGCTCAGCGCCAATGGGGATTGGGGCCTCCAGGACAATTCCGGCGGCGGTTCCGGCGGCAGCATCTGGGTGACCGCGGGCACGCTGGTCGGGAACGGTCAAATCACCGCGAATGGCGGTGAGGGCGAATTATATGGCGGCGGTGGCGGCGCCGGTGGACGCATTGCCCTTTATTCCCATGCGAATGTCTTCGCCGGCTTGGTTTCCGTCTTCGGCGGCGAGGGTGATTTCCTGGGCGCCGACGGCTCGATTTTTGATTCCACAAATCCTCCCTTGCAGGTTCTCTCGTACACACCCGCTGGCATTGTCAGCAGCGGCGTAAGTTCGGTGGCCTTGGTCTTCAACGAGGCGCCGGATCCGGCTTCATTCTCCGGAACCGACGTGTCGCTCACGACTCCCAACGGGCCTCTGTCCGCAGGTGCATTCACCGTTTCCATGTTGAGTTCCTCCAGCTACAGTGTCAGTTTTCCACTGCAGACGGCCGTGGGTAATTACACGTTCACGGTTGGAACCAACATCAACGACCTGTACGGCCAGCCCATGTCGCAGGTTTACACGGGCGCGTTCACCATTTCGCTGCCGGTCATTCAAGGCGCGATCACCGACACCAACGGACAACCGGTGCCCGGCGTCCTGATCCAGCCGGACGGCGGATTGTCCGCCACCACCACCGACACCAACGGCAACTACGCGCTGGGAATTCTGCCCGGCTGGAGCGGCACGGTCGTGCCGTCGGGCGGCGGCTTTGTGTTTGCCCCCGGCTCGCGGGTTTATACCAACGTGACCACGTCCATCTCGAACCAGAACTATGTGGCGGTCATCACCATCGCACCCGCCGTGTCCACCGGGCTGCAAACCACCAACCTGATGATGAACTGGTTTGGCATCTCCGGGGTGACCTACCAGCTTTATTCCTCCACCAACCTGGTGGACTGGCTGCCTTATGGCGATGCCTTCCCGGGCACCAACGGGCCGGTGGTACTGCTCGTGCCGACAGGTGGCGACCCGGCAAGGTTCTTCCGTGTGCAAGCCGGCAACTGAGAACCGGCATTAATTGGCACCCGGAGCACGGCTGGGCTGGATGGGTGAAAGCCGGCCGGAAACCGGCTTCGCTGTTGCCCACAGGGCCTCGTGGCTGGCTGACCACGCAGCTTACGCAAACACCGGTCGTTTCAACCCCGAAGCCTGCGTTGACACCCGGCAACTCCGCTCCTACTTTCGCGTGGCATGTTCGAACTCGTCGCGCCATATAAACCTGCCGGGGACCAGCCGCAGGCGATTGCCAAGCTGACCGACGGCTTGCTGTCCGGCGCTAAACATCAAGTGCTGCTCGGCGTCACCGGCTCCGGCAAGACGTTCACCGTCGCCAATGTCATCAAGAACGCGGACAAGCCCACGCTCGTCATTTCGCACAACAAAACGCTCGCGGCACAACTTTACGCTGAATTTAAAAGCTTTTTCCCAAAAAACGCCGTCGAATATTTCGTCAGCTACTTCGATTATTACCAGCCGGAAGCCTATATCCCGCGCACGGACACGTTCATTGAAAAGGACTCGAGCCGGAACGAGGAGATTGAGCGCCTGCGGCTCTCCGCGATGAGTTCGCTGTTCTCGCGCCGGGACGTGATTGTCGTCGCCAGCGTGTCGTGCATTTACGGCATCGGCAGCAAGGAGGATTACACGGCCATGGTCATTCCGGTTCGCGCGGGGATGCAATTGTCCCGCGAACAATTCCTCGCGCGCCTCGTGGACCTGCTCTATGACCGGAATGACATCGAGTTCACCCGCGGCCAGTTCCGCGTGCGCGGCGACACGGTGGAACTTCGTCCGGCGGGACGCGAAGACGGGCTGCGGGTGGAATTTTTCGGCGAACAAATCGAGCGCATTACGCGCTTCGAGCCGCTCACGGGAAACAAAATTGAAACGCTCGACGCCATTACCATTTTCCCCGCGAAACAATTCGTCACCACTGGCGACAAGATGAAACGCGCCATCCTCGCCATTCGCGAGGAGCTCGGCGAACGCATCGCCTGGTTCGAGAAATACGGCAAGCTGCTCGAAGCCCAGCGCATCAAGCAGCGGACGGAATATGATCTGGAAATGATGGAGGAAATGGGCGTTTGCTCCGGCATTGAGAACTATTCGCGCCACATCGCCGGGCGCGCGCCCGGTTCGCAGCCCTGCACGCTGTTTGATTTTTTCCCGCCGGATTATCTGCTCGTGATTGACGAATCGCACGCCACGGTGCCGCAAATCGGTGGGATGTTCGAGGGTGACCGCTCGCGCAAAACGGTTCTGGTCGAGCACGGTTTCCGGTTGCCGAGCGCGCTGGACAATCGCCCGCTGAATTTTCTGGAATTCCAGTCCATGCAAAATCAGACGATTTATGTCAGCGCGACCCCCGCGCCGCGGGAAATCGAGTGGGCATGCCAAGTCTGTAGCCGCGGACGTCAGTCCGCGCCATCTGTACTTTCGGCGGATCAGCGCCGACTCGCGTCGGCGGCTACAAATGAAGATGGCGTGGTCGAACTCGTCGTGCGTCCAACGGGTCTCATTGACCCGAAGGTCACCCTCAAACCGCTCAAAGGCCAGATTGATGACCTCATCGAGGAATGTCGCAAGCGCGCCGACACGAAGGAACGCGTGCTGGTAACGACGCTCACCAAGCGCACCGCCGAGGAGTTGACTGATTACCTGCGCGACATCGGCGTGAACGTGCGCTACCTCCACAGCGAGATTGACGCCATCGAACGCGTGGAAATTTTGCGCGCGCTGCGCAAGGGCGAATTCGACGTGCTGGTCGGCATCAATCTGCTCCGCGAAGGCCTGGACCTGCCGGAAGTCTCGCTCGTGGCGATTCTCGACGCGGACAAGGAAGGTTTTCTGCGCAGCGAGACGAGCCTCATTCAGACTGCCGGTCGCGCCGCACGCCACCTTAACGGTGAAGTCATTCTCTACGCCGACGTGATGACCAACAGCATCAAAAAATTTCTGGCCGTCACCGAATACCGCCGCCAGCGTCAGCTCGAATACAATTGTGAGCACAACATCACGCCGCGCAGCGTCAGCCGCGCGGTCGAGGAAAGCCTCGCCACCTACGAATCGAAGCGCAAGGAAGCCGATGCCGTCCTCCACGATGCCGGCATGGACGTGGACCTCACCGAGACGATCAATGAACTCGAAGACGAAATGCTCACTGCCGCGAACGAGCTTAAATTCGAGAAGGCCGCACTGCTGCGGGACCAGATCAAGGAACTCCAGCGGATGATTGATGGCAGCCAGCCGGTCAGAGGGTGAAGGCACAACCGGCAAGTGACCGGAAGAAAGCCCGGCCCGGCCATGCTTGAGCGCAGTATTTCAGCCTGACCCCAAAAACCACCGGACAGATGAAAATTGTCCGGCACGTTCTGTGCTGTCAAAGACAACGTTTGAACACCGGCGCGGCCACCGACAACGATAAGGACAAAGCCGTTCCGGCGGGAAAGGAAATTGCTCAATCATGATTACTCCAGGTTTTTTGGCCGGTGCCTTCCGTATAGGTGAGGAGAATTCGATCCGGGCGTTGATACCTTCCGGATCCACCGTTGCTCAAGTCCTTATTTATTTCGGGGCTCTTTTCCTGGTGGCGCTGGCGGTTTTCGCCTGGGCGGTTTTTCGCACGCAGCATCGCCGGCGGCATTCGCATCATAATCGTCTGAAGCCGGCGTCAAAACACCGGCGGCAGCCGGGGTATCTCCCGCGCCATCCAACACTGGCGGAAACCGGCGGCCTGCCGCCACTTCGCACCGAAAAACAGCCTCCATCCCCGGCCTGATTTGGGGCGCATCATCAACGGCAGCCAGCCGTTGAAAGAAGGGAAACGGTGCCGGTGATGAGTTACAAGAATCCACCAGGCCGATGAACTATGGCGCGGGCAAGGGCCGGAAGTGTTCCTCGTGGCGGCGGCCCGGCAGACCGCCGCTGATCTGTTCCGACTCCGCAGGCCAGCAAGAACAGTCAGAGAAATCCGGCTTTGCCGCATTAGGACGGTCGAGGCCGGTAATCCGGCTCAACCCCGCTCCTTGCCCGTTGCTCGACCGGGTTATTTTTACCACTCGCGTCAACGCGGTAATGAGTTTCGGACAAGACGTCAACGAGCGAACCTATGGCCGGCCAAAGGCTCACGCCGAAAAATTTCGCGGCCGGAACCGTTCGTTTTGGATCAGGAAACCGCGTGGCTGATTCCGAGCCGTGAACCGGCCAGGGCCGTTTCATGCCACAGGCTGATGAGTTCACTCAGGCTTTGCAGCCACGGCAGCACGCGGTTTTCCAGCGCGTTGGAAAGTGGAATGGTGTCTTCCGAATGGCAGGCTTCGTTCACGTCCCTGATAATCGCGGCGATTTGTTCAAGCTGCCACTTGCGGAGTTGGGCGAGCGACGTGCGATTATCGAATGGCTCGCAAGTATTTTCCGGCAACAGGCTCAAGGTAATCACCGGCTCTTTGAGGACCGAGGCCAGGTTCCACCAGACTTCGTGCGCCACCCGGCCATTGTTGATGAGGACCAGCGTAAGGGCGATTTCAACGCATTCCCGGGCGAGGTCGGTTTGTTGAAACGCCTTCTTGAGCAGCAGGAGAGAAGTCTCTTCCAAAGCGACTGTCCCGGCCTCGACGCGGCAAAAAATTCTTTGATTAAGCAATGGCAG
>Ga0187868_1002244_pt1 | contig 12868 bp, 13 predicted proteins | sample June2016WEW_13_4_FD_133014 | JGI IMG/M metagenome (GOLD analysis project Ga0187868, IMG submission 133014) | Peatland microbial communities from SPRUCE experiment site at the Marcell Experimental Forest, Minnesota, USA - June2016WEW_13_40 | ecosystem: Environmental > Terrestrial > Soil >... | reverse complement strand
GGCGCGCGAATTTCTGCGCTCGTCGCCCGCGCGTTCGTTTCATCCCAGCGCGGTGAATTTTCTGCCCGGCCCGGTGACGGTGCGGCGCGAAGTGCGGCGCGCCTTCGAGCAGGCGCCGGAATCACACCGGGGCGAGGATTTCAAAAAGGATTTTCAAGCCGCAAAACAAATCCTCGGCGAACTCGTCCGCGCCGGAAAGGTTGAACTGTTCATGGGTTCGGGCACTCTGGCCAACGATGTGGTCGCCGGACAATTGTCGCTGCTCGGCCGGCCCGGTCTGGTTTTAAGCAACGGCGAATTTGGCAGCCGGCTGGTGGATCAGGCCCGGCGGTTCAATTTGAAATTTGAGGCGCTGGAATTTCCGTGGGGCGAACCGCTTGACCTGGCGGCGGTCGGGGAAAAACTGTGCGCCCGGCCCGCGCCCGCCTGGGTTTGGTGCGCGCATTGCGAAACCTCCAGCGGCGTGCTCAACGACCTCGCCGGGCTCAAGGCCCTGTGCGCCGATGCGGGGGCAAAGCTGTGCCTGGATTGCATCAGCACCATCGGCACCATGCCGGTGGATTTGAGCGAAGTTTATCTGGCGTCGGGTTCCAGCGGCAAGGGATTGCGCGCGTATCCGGGGCTGGCCATGGTATTTTACCACCATGAAATTGCGCCCGCGCCGGACCGGTTGCCGCGTTATCTCGATCTGGGTCTTTGCGCGCAGGAACAGGGAATCCCGTTCACCTTCTCGTCCAATTTGCTGCACGCGTTGCATGCCGCCGTCCGCCGGTTGAACCTGGAAAGACGATTTGAAGAAATTGCCGGAATGTCCGCCGGGCTGCGTTTGCACCTGGCGGAAATGGGCTTCGATCTGGTCGGCAAGGACACTCAGACATCACCGGCCGTCATCACCATCGCCCTCCCGCCGGAATTGAATTCGGTCAAGATCGGCGAAGCCATGCAGGAAGCCGGCTATCTGTTGAGTTACAACAGCGGTTATCTGCGCCGGAAAAACTGGATTCAGATTTGCCTGATGGGCGAGTGCCCGCGGGAAAAAATCATCCCGGTCGCCAACGCGCTCAACCGCGTTTGCTCCCAACGCGCGATCTCGCCCGCCGTCACTGTTTAACAGTCCGTTAAAAAAAGTAGCCGCCGACGTTAGTCGGCGCTGGTCCTCCTTCGATTGACACAGAATATTTGCGCCGACTTATGTCGGCGGCTACGGAAGGAGGGTTTTTTTACGGGCTGTTAAGCCGGAAAAACAAATTCCCCGCCGGCGGACTGATGGTAACGCTTTCGGTCGTGCCGTTGGTGCTCACGGGCAACCCAACGGGCGTCCAATTCGCCGTGCTCAAGTCGGAGTTCTGCTGCAAAACAAAATTCGTTGCCGAAGCCGGCCAGGAGACGGTCACGGTTGGGAGTTGAGCGTTGAGGGTAATCGTGAGCAGCGGCGCACCGGGCGTTTGCACAACGGTGATGATGCTCCAAAATCCGCCGGTAAGTGAATAATTTCCGCCGGTCATCGGCCCGCCGGCGTCGTGCTGGCCGATGGTGCCGCTGACTTGATACGTGCCGCCCGTGCTCGCGCCACCGCCCCCGGCGACCTTGAACCAGTTGATGGAGTATTGCTGCGCGTAAGCGGTTGAGAGTTGAAAGTTGAGGGTTGAGAGCAGCAGCGCGAGGACGGTGAAGATTTTGGACTGCTCCGGCAGCTTGCCGAGGCGAAGCGCAGCGAAGACTGGAGCGAAGCGGCGACGGAGCTTTCCCACGGTACCGGGCACATCCAAAAGCGGTGGAGGGCCACCGCACTCCAAAACGCTTCGCGTTTGCCATCCGCCATCTTCAATCCTCGTCGCGTTGAAGCGAAGCGAAGACGGATTCCATTCTCGATTTTTCATTGTGCGCCGCTTTTCATCGGCCAGTTCGCCGCCAGCATACCCTTGTAACCGCCGATAAGCGAGTGGACGTTGCGATAGCCCATCTTTTGCGCCGCATCGCACGTGAGCGCCGACCGGAACCCGCCGCCGCAATACATGATGATTTCCGTCTTCGGGTCGGGAAACAGCTTCTCCAGATCGCGTTCCAGAATTCCCTTGCCCAGATGCACGGCTTCGGCGGCATGGCTGGCCTGCCATTCGTTATCCTCCCGCACGTCCAGCAGAACAATCTTGGGATTGGTCGCCAGACGCGCACGCGCCTCGGCCACACTGATCTCGTTGACGCGCTTTTTTGCGTCATTGACCAGATTCAGAAAACCGGGTGCATGAACCATCTTACCAAGTTAGGCCGTGCGCCACGCCGGTCAAACAAAATTCGCTAGGTTGATATTGTCTGCCGCCACCATTTCCATAGCCAAAAACAAAAATTCCTCGACATGGTTCAGAAACGGGCGTATTCAGCGGACATTTGGCGGTTAAAGCGCCTTTTCTATTATGATCACACGAATCGAAGTTGACGGTTTTAAATCATTATCCAATTTCAAAATGGCTTTAAATCCGGCACTGAACGTATTGGTTGGTCCAAACGGGACAGGTAAAACAAACATTGTTTCATTCTTTGAATTTCTGGCGCATGTAATCGAAAGCGATCCAGCAGAAGCCACTAGTTATCTTGGCGGTGCAGGTGCAATTTTAAGACGAGTAAAAGATACATACCAAACTCTAATATCCGCGAGAGTAATTGGCTGTTATCCGTTCAGTCATAAAATGCAGGTTCATTTTCCTGTCGATGATAAAATGAAGGATAGATTTGCTTTTTACGATTTTGGTTTCACCCTGCAATATCTGGGTTCATTAGAACCGGTCGTCTTTGCAAAACAGCATTTAAGATACAAACAGGGGAAGAAATTTGTTGACCATCAAAATATAGAACAGGAATCAACTGATTGGGATCTTGAGATAGAAATGTCTCTCAACTTTCAAGAAATGAAACCGGTTGTTAAAGTCAAAACGTTCAAAGATAGTATGAGGCAGTTAATTCCTATCTTTCCTCATAAAACGAAAGATGCAGTGATCGTTCCCCAAGTCGAACATTTTTTGGGAAGCGTTTGCTCTGCAAATACATCTCTTCCGACGGTTCTTTCTCGATTTAGTCCGCTAGTGGTTTTACTATCAGTAGACATCGCTGGTGGACAAGCTTACAACATTATTCCATCTCGCGTAAGGTTACCTGAAGATAGTGCTAAACCGCCTGGCATTGCAAGCGATGGGTCTGGCCTGGCCACCACACTTTACTCATTAAAGCGCAGAATGCCATCCAATGCAAATTACAATCTTTGGCAGATGTTTGCCCCTGGTAGGCAGCAGGTATTAAAAACGCCATCGCTTGATATACTAAAAAATTATTTTCAATTAGCGAACAAGTCGATTAGTGAAGTCGAAATTAAAATTGACCCTTTCAACAATCAAGTTCAAGTAAGCTTCGAGGTGAAAAATGGTCAGTATACCGCACAGATGCCGCTATCTCTGATGAGTGACGGGACGTTAAAATGGATTACGCTTCTAACAGCGGCGTTAACGGCGTCATCAGTCTTTTCAATTGAAGAGCCTGAAAACTATTTACATCCTAACATGCAGGCTCAATGCGTTAATATTTTGCGAGACATTCTTTTTCAAGAAAACAAGCACGCCTGCATTTTGATGACTACTCACAGCGAAACGGTGCTAAATAATTGCAAGCCGTCGGAACTAATAATTGTCAACCTTAAGGACGGACAAACCATCGCCTATCGTTGTCATAATGAAGCGGAAATTTCAGACGAAATTGCAAAAACTGGTTTTGGGTTGGGATATTACTACATAAACAACGCGCTTCAAAATGACTAGACCTGCTTTTATTGTAGAAGGGCATTTAGAACAAGATTTCGTGCAAACTGTTTGCGAAGGCTCACCGGTAAGACGAATAGGTTGCAACGGAACTGGTGTTAAAATTGAAGCAATTGCAAAGCATGTTGCTACTCATGCGCGGCTACTTCAAAAGAGATTTGATCCAATCATTATTGTTTTTGATCGCGAACGAAGAATAGAAACTTGCGAATGCTTGGAGAAAGAATTGAAAATAGAGCTCCAGAAACTCAATGTCACTGTACGGACTGTTGTGGGAATTCCTGACCGAGACATCGAAAGCTGGATTCTTGCGGATTATGAAACTTTTGCAACCTCAATTGGAATTGACCCAATTGTCCCTGATAAAAATTTTGAAGGGGAAAAATGTAAGGGCAAAATTAAAGAATTGGCAGCAGAGAAATTTCACTACAATGAAATTATACATGGAGTTGCTTGGCTTAAAAATGCCAAGCCCTACAAAATGAAAGTTTGCAGCCCAAGTTTTTCGAGGTTTTATGAACAGTTAAGTGGGTTAGTAAACTGCCGATGGTTGCAGCAAGAGTCTCCACTTTTTGAGTAAAGCAATAAACCGCCTTTTTCCAGTGACAATCTCAAGGGAAAGGGTTAGTCACTAGAAAAGTGACACTTTAGGTCTGATCGCGGACGACTTTGAAAGAGCCTCGTGTCGGTTCATTGTGCGGCTCGCCCACCTTTTTTGCAAATTTCATTGGCAATGGGCACGCGCGTTGGCTTACTCGCCGCGTGCCGCAACCAAAACATAACGTCGCCATTGCCGGGAGCCTGCTGTTCGTGGCTTTTCTGTGGGGCGGCAACAACGCCGGGACCAAGTGGCTGGTCGCCACGTGGCCGCCCATCTGGACCGGCGGCATCCGCTTTCTCCTGGCCGGGTTGCTGTTGCTGGCGGTGCTGCGCTTCACTTCGTGGCTCGGCGAATATCGGCCGTTGACATCCGGATTGCGCCGACAATTGTGGTTGCGTGGCGGTTTAAGCCTTGCGGTGTATATTGTTGTCTTCAACTGGGCCTTGCGCCTGACTGCGGCTTCGCACGTGGCGCTGTATATCGGCGCGTCCCCGGTGTGGACCCTGCTTTGGGAGGAACGGCCACAACGGACGTGGGCCAGCGCGAGGCGTTACGGAGCGGCGTTGCTCGCACTGGCCGGCGTGCTGGTCCTGTTCTGGCCAGCGTTGCAAACGGCAAAATTGGACCTGCTCGGAGAATTCTTGGGGCTGGCCGCGAGCATCTTGTGGGCGAATTTCAGCCATCAAATGCGAATTTTAAGCGCCAGCTTGAGCGGAGTGGAAGTCGCGGCGCACACGATGTGGATGTCGGGGATTGGGCTGATGCCGTTCGGGCTGGCTGAAATTGCTATGCGCGGCATCCCCGTCAACGCCGGTTGTCTGGGTGTGCTGGCATTCTGCGTCCTGTTCGGCGGCGTGATTCCCTACGCGCTCTGGAACAACGCGCTCCGTCATTGGCGCACGAGCCAGGTCGTGCTGTTCAACAATCTCATTCCCTTGAGCACGATGACCTGGGCATGGTTCTTTTTGCATGAACCATTCACGCCCACGTTTTGGGCGGCAATGATTTTGATTGTCGCCGGAGTGGTGCTGGGGCAGGCCAATTGGGCGAAAATGTTTGGAATGCCGGAAGGGTTTTAACTTAAAATCGTCCTCGTCCTCGTCCTCGTTCTCGTAATCGAAAGAGCTTAACAGCCGAGGACGAGGACGAGGACGAGAACGAATTAAACAATTATGGACATCAAAAATCTCAACGAAGCATCGCCCTTCATCACGAAGGACGGTTCGGAAATCCGTGAATTGCTGGCGCATCGCAATTCCGTCATTCGCAACCAAAGCTTGGCGGAAGCGCGTCTGCCGGCCGGCGCGAGCACGCAGGAACATTATCACGTCAAAACCGAGGAAATTTATTACATCACCCACGGCGCGGGACGGATTCGCATCGAAGGCGAAACACGCGACGTGAAAACCGGTGACGCCATTGCCATTCCGCCCGGCCGCAAACACAAGCTTTGGAATACCGGCAACGAAACGTTGCGATTGCTGTGCTGTTGCGCCCCGGCCTACGAGCATAGCGACACGATCATCACGGAAAGCGTGCCCTAGTTTGGCTCATCGTAGCGGCGTGTCGGCAGACCGCCGCATTTTTCCGGAAAATTGAATTGTTCGGCTTTCTGCCGAAAGCCGCTACGCCGGTTTTGCAGAGGTCTCAACCCATCAACTCGCCGCCGGGATGGCAGCGCTCCCAGGCGTATTAAACGCCGAATCGTGAATTGACCTGCGCGCCGCCGCGCGCTTAACTGTCGCCATGAAATCGCTCATGCCGTTCACAATGGTCATTGCTGGAATGTTGGCGGCCGGCTGCCTGCATCACCGGCCCGCGCACCCCGCCAGCCCCGCTGCGCCCGCCGCCGTTGCTCCGCAGCCCATTGTCACGCCCGATAATTCGCTCACCGCCAGAGTCGTTTCCTACAATGCCTCCGGACGTTTTGTCGTGCTGGGTTTTCCCGTCGGCCAGATGCCCAAACCGGACCAAAGCCTTTATCTGTATCGCGACGGCATGAAAGTTGGCGAAGTCAAAATCACCGGCCCGCAGCGTGAGAACAACATTGTTGCCGATCTGGTCACCGGCGAAGCGCAGGTCGGCGACGAAGTGCGCGATCAATGATTTTACCGGAGGGGCGAGCTATGCGAGTCCCCATTCCGGCTGGTTGTAAAAATTGTGGGGATCGTGGAACTCGCCCCTCCGAAAGATCTTCCTCCGAAAAATTCAATCCTCTTTCTTGTGTGATTTCTCGGTGAATGCTTTCACCGTTTTGGGCAGCGCATTCTTCTGGTAAGGCGAATGGAGGTTGAAATAGATGCCGCACAATGGGCGCGCCTCGTCGCTTTGGCTCAAAATAATCGTCACCTGGTTGTCCAGCGCGATGCCGTGACGCAGACCCGCGCCGCGACTTTCATAGGCCATGATCGCCTTGCCCATCAGCGAGACCAGCGATGCCTCAAAATCCTCCGTCGTTTTTTCCAGGCACACGACGAATTTGTCGTAGGTTTTGACGGCGGCGGCAATTTCGCGCTTGAAAGAATCAATCGTCATCAATTCAAGCTAAACCATTTCGCTCAAAATGCAGTAAAATTTAAATTTTATGCACGGATTTGCTGTAGTGTCGGCGCTGTGCGCCGAACAAACCGAGCCGCAGGCCCGACACTACAACCGGATAAGAGAACATTTGAAATTTAATCCGCCTCCGCGCGCGGCCTGGCTTTTACCCGCGGCCCAAACAACTCCGTGCCGATGCGCACCATCGTCGCGCCTTCTTCAATCGCAATTTCAAAATCGCCGCTCATGCCCATGCTCAAATCGGGCAGGGGTGCGCCGAGAATTTGCTCGCATTGGGTTTTGACCTCGCGCAGCCGGCGAAAATGCAGTCGCGCCTTTTCTGCTTCCGCCGACCACGGCGGCACGGTCATCAAACCGTGAATTTCAATTCGCGGCAGCGCGTTGAGCTCCTTGAGTTCCGCCAGCAGTTGTTCCGGCTGGTAACCAAACTTGCTGGCTTCACCCGCGACGTTCACTTCCATCAGCACCGGCATGGTCCGGGCCGCCTGCTCCGCGCGTTTGTTGATTTCCTGCGCGAGCGACAGGCTGTCCACGCTCTGAATCATTTTGAAAAGCCCGACCGCGTCGCGGCATTTGTTCGACTGCAAATGGCCAATCATGTGCCAGCGCAAATGGCCGGGGCATAGTGGAATTTTCGCCTTCGCCTCCTGCACCTTGTTCTCGCCAAATAAAATCAGGCCGAGTTTCGCCGCCGCCTGCACCACTTCCGGCGGCTGTGTTTTTGTGACCGCCAGCAAGGTGACGGAATCCGGGTCGCGCCCGGCGCGCCCGCACGCGGTGCGAATCCGTTGTTGGACTTTTTCGAGGTTGTCAGCCAGACTCACGCCGCCATCGTAAATCGCAAATCGCAAATCGTAAATTCTTTCCATGAACTATTGGCTCGTGAAATCAGAACCTGAAGCCTGCTCGTGGAAGACGTTCGTGCAGGACGGCAAAACGGCGTGGACCGGTGTGCGGAATTTTGCGGCGCGAAACAATCTCCGTGCGATGAAGGCCGGCGACCCCGTTCTCTTTTATCACAGCGGCGAGGAAAAATCTGTCGTCGGCATCGCGCGCGTGACCAGGGAATTCCACCCCGACCCAACGGCGGATGAAGGCGACTGGTCGGCGGTGGACCTTGCACCGGTCAAACCCCTGGCCAGGCCCGTCGCGCTTTCACAAATCAAGACCGACAAAATCCTGCGGGAGATGAAGCTGGTCAAACAATCGCGTTTGTCCGTGATACCGATCACGCGTGAACAATTCGTGCGCTTGCTCGAATTCGCGGAAACAAAGGCCTGAGGGAAACATCCGGAAACAATTCCACAGACCGGCTGCCGGTTCGCAAGGCCAATCGGCGTGCCGAAACCGGGGCCGCCATAGCCACTTGGACCGATGCAAGGGGATCGTGTTCCAGCCACGCCGCCCAAGGAAACAGCGCGGCAATAACCAAAAGGCCGATCAAGGTTTGCTCCGAAGGTGAAAGCACAAACACTTGAACGACCGTGGTCGCAGCAATCACCAACGGCAGGTGGCAGGCAAACACGGCCAGGGAATGACGGCCCAATAGCGCGGCCGGCGCCAGCAGCCGGGTCGGAAGCCGCGGGTTCCAGACCAGCAGCAACATCACCCACGCTCCAAAATTAAGCACCCGCAGCGGCCCCAGCGTCCACTTGTCAACCCAGAGGTCAAGCTGGGAGGGAACCCAAGCTGGTGGCAAAAGTCCGTGACGGGCAATGAATCCGGCCAGTACGATGAGCACTGCCACCGCTGCCAACCCCAGGCGACGTTCGGGCGGGATGATCGGCCGATGAATGGTCATTTCTCCCAGCGCCAGGCCGGCGACCCAAACCAGTTGCCAGGCCAAAAAATCAAACGAACCCCAGCGCAAGGGAAGCCAGCGGGACGGATCGCCGATGAGGTACACGTCCAGCCTGAATTGTGCGGCAAGCCAGATGAGGGTGGACCACAGCAGGACAATTTTCCATCCCTTTCGGCGGGCGCCGGCCAGCAGCAGGGGTGTTGCCCCCAGAAAAATCACGTAGAGCGGGAGGATGTCGAAGAGGGGCGGCTGGTGTAACAGGAACGGCAGCAACGCCAGGCTGCCCCAAGGATGTTCCAGGAAGTCGTGAAAATGATTGGCCAGCGGCGCCAACTGGCCGGCAAACATCCAGGCCATCAATGCGACCGGCAACAGGACCGCCATATGAACAAGGTAAATCAGCCGCGCACGTTTCCAGGCTCGTTGCGACATGGCCGGCCAGCCTGCCCGCCCATAAGTCCGGCCATAAACCAAGCCCGACAGGCAGGCCCCGAGGAAAATGAAGCCTTCCGCTGCGCTGGTATAGCCAAGGGGTTCCTGCAGAACATGCGACACAGGCGTAGGCACATGCACTCCCGCCATGATGACCAGGAGCAATCCCCGCAGGGCATCCAGCCGCATATCGCGCGACAATGTTTCCGTCGTCTTCATCCGCCTCCTTGCTTGCCACCCAACCGGTTCCGGTTTGGGCGTCACACTGACGTGACAAAACTTATTTACTAGAAGTTTATCAAATAGTCAAAATCTAATTTTCTGCTTTAACCGGAATGTCCCGGCGATCGCTGTCCTTAAAACATCGACGATTGTTTTCGCCTGCCGCGGGGTGGTGCAATACGGCGGCATCAGCACGATGACGTTGCCGATGGGCCGCGTGAGCACGCCGTGCCGCGCCATCGCCTCGCAAACGCGAATGCCCGCGCGTTCCCGCAAATCAAACGGCTCGCGCGTCCGCCAGTCCCGAACCAGCTCGATGCCGGCAATCAAACCGACCTGCCGGATGTCGCCGACGTTGGGCAGCGACCAAAGCGTTTGCAATTCGTCGTGCAGATTTTTTTCGAGATTTTGCCGCGCGCGAATGGATGGTTTGCCCCGCAAAATTTCCAGGCTCGCCAGCGCCGCCGCTGCGCCGAGTTGATTGGCCGTGTAACTGTGCCCGTGGAAAAAAGTTTTGAATTCATCGTATTCGCCCAGAAAGGCGTCGAACACTTTTTGCGTCGTCAATGTCGCCGCCATCGGCAGATAGCCGCCGGTCAGGCCCTTGGCCAGGCACAGAAAATCCGGCCGCACGCCTTCGTGCTGGCAGGCAAATAAAGTAGGGCAGGCGTCTCGCCTGCCCCAATGGGTCACGTGCTTTTTGGACAGGCGAGACGCCTGTCCTACTCTGCCGAATCCGGTCATCACTTCGTCGGCGATGAGCAACGCGCCGTGATGGCGCGCGATTTCCGCCACCTGTCGCAGCCAGCCGCGCGGCTGCGGAATCATTCCCGCCGCGCCCTGAATCAACGGTTCAAAGACAAACGCCGCGCAGGCATTTCCTTTTCGCTTTTGCGCCGCGAATTTCTTTTCAACCAGGCCGGCACATTCCCAGTTGCATTTGCGATATTCGCGGGCGTCGGCGCGTTCCGGCTTGGCGCGATTAAACGGACACCGATAGCAATACGGTGACATGACCTTGTCGGCCTTGAACAGCAAACCGGAATAACTTTTGTGAAACAAATCAATGTGACCGAGCGAGACTGCGCCGACGGTGTCGCCGTGATAGGCGCCTTCGAGGGACAGGAAGCGCGGTTCGATTCGACGGCGACTCGCGGGCAGGCTGCCCGCGCTCCGGGTGCGCCGGGTGAATTCGTGGGCGAGCTTGAGCGCGACTTCGAGCGCGGTCGAACCATCGTCGCTGAAAAAAACCTTGTTCAATTGCGGATTGCGGATTGCGGATTGCGGATTGGCCGTCCTGACAAGTTTTGCCGCGAGGAGCGCCGCCGGTTCATTCGCCAGGCCGAGCGCTGAGGAATGCGCGATTTTTTTGAGCTGTCGCTGGACTGCCGTGTTGATTTTGGGGTGATTGTGGCCGTGCAGATTCGTCCAAATCGAGGAATTTGCGTCGAGATATTCACGTCCGCGAATGTCGCGCAACACCGCACCTTGGCCCGCGACAATGACCACCGGTTCGTGCTTCAGCCAGTCGCGCATCTGGGTGAAGGGATGCCAGACGAACTGGTGATCAAGTTGGGCAAGCTTATTCATTTGCGATTGCGGATTGCAGATTGCGGACTGACCGCAACGCCGTGACAAGCAGTGAAATGTCCTCCGCCGTGTGAGTCGCGGTCACGGTCACACGCAAACGCGCCTGGCCGCGGGCCACGGTCGGATAACGAATTGCCGGAACAAAAATGCCCTGCTCGCGCAACGCGGCGGAAACCGCAACCGCCCTGGCCTCATCGCCGATCAGAACGGGGTTGATCGCGCTTAACGTAGGACAGGCGCCCCGCCTGTCTCCATTTTTTGCAGAGTCAGAGACGGGCAGGATGCCTGTCCTGCACTGTTTTACGCGTTCCCATAATGTGCGCAGCCTCCGTTCACCCTCGGGTGATTGAATCAAACGAATTCCGGCGGCGGCCGCGGCGGCGGCAGCCGGAACGGGCGCGGTGGAAAAAATGAAACTGCGGGCGCGATTGACGAGAAAATCAATCAACGGGCGCGAGCCGCAAATGTAACCCCCCGAAGCCCCAACCGCCTTGCCCAGCGTGCCCATTTGAATTTCGATTTGGCTGCTCACGCCGGATTCTTCCACCAGGCCGCGACGATTTTTTCCGCAAAGCCCGGTCGCGTGCGCCTCGTCCACCATCAGCCACGCGCCGTGTTTTTCCTTGAGGGCGACGATCTCGCGCAACGGCGCGGCATCGCCGTCCATGGAGAAAATGGATTCGGTGACGATCAACGTGCGCGGTGGCTGGAGTTCACGCTTCAGCGTGCCGGCGGACAACCTAAAGGTTGAACTCCAACGGAGTATTTTCTCCAGGGCATTCAGATCGTTGTGGGCGAAGACGCGAATTTTTGCGCCGCTGAGCCGGGCGGCGTCCACAATGCAGGCGTGAACGAGTTTGTCCAAAACAACCACGTCATCCCTGCCGAGCAACGCGCAGATGGTTCCGATGGCGGTGGCATAGCCGGTCGAGAAACTCAGCGCGGCTTCGGCGCCTTTGAAATTTGCGAGCGCTGCTTCCAGTTCGTGATGCGGTGCGAGCGAACCGCAAATCAGCCGGGACGCGCCGGAACCAGCGCCGAATTTTTCAACGGCCCGGATGGCGGCTTCCTTCAGCAACGGGTCGCCGGCCAGACCGAGATAATCGTTGGACGAAAAATTCAGCAGCGTCCGGCCGTCAATCCGGATGCGCGTGCCCTGCGGCGTGTCCACACGGCGCAGTTCGCGGTGCAGATTTTGTTGACGCAACGCGGCCAGTCGCCGGTTTAATTCTTCATCAAACAAGTTCACGCCTGAAATTTACGATTTACGATTTACGATTTACGAGCAAAAAGGCCAAACCATGCGGCAATCGGGCACACCTTAATACTGCAAAAATCCAACGCGTCGTTTCGGCAGGAACGCCGGATTTGTCCGGCAGGATGTTAAACTGTGCGGGTTCGCTGCCGCATGAATGCGGCGTTCCGCTGCAGTGCCCGGTTGCGCCGCGTCAATCGCAAATCGGGAATCTGAAATCATTCCGGTGGAATGACCCACTGTCCGTCAATCATGCCGGCCCTTACGTCGCCAACGTGACCCAGCACGGCTTCGCAGGCATCGCTGGTTTTTGCGCTGGCAGGTATGGCAATCAAATCGGCCAGGGCATTTTCTGAAAGCTCGCCGATCTGCCCGGCCCGGCCAAGCGCGCGCGCGCCGTTGACCGTGGCCATGCGCAGAATTTCCACTGGCGGGAGCTTTGGATCGCTGGCCGCCAGCTCGCGCATTTCCTCGAACAGGCTGAGTTCGGGGTTTTGTTTCCTGATTTTGCGAACGGTGGCCAGGCTGTCCGTGCCGAGGCAGAGGTTGACGCCGGCACGGGCGAGCCGCTGGCGCAGAAACGGCGGATGGCGGAAATAATC
>Ga0187868_1002236_pt1 | contig 12903 bp, 12 predicted proteins | sample June2016WEW_13_4_FD_133014 | JGI IMG/M metagenome (GOLD analysis project Ga0187868, IMG submission 133014) | Peatland microbial communities from SPRUCE experiment site at the Marcell Experimental Forest, Minnesota, USA - June2016WEW_13_40 | ecosystem: Environmental > Terrestrial > Soil >... | reverse complement strand
TCCCGCAGCTTCCGGACGATCTGTTCCGGTGTGTGCTTCCTGCCCTTCATGGGTCCCTCCTGGCCTCGATGGCCCTGGTGGAACCCTCATATCACGTGGACCAGTTCCAGGGGGTCAGGTCAGCTGGTCATCACCGGGGCGCAGTCGGACTTCTGCGTCCAGACCACCGCGCTCTCCGCCCTCTTCCACGGGTACGACGTCACCCTGGTGGGCGACGCCCACACCACCGGGCCGGCCACCTTGCCCGGCGGAGCTGTGCCCGCCGACAGCGTCATCGAGCTGATCAGCAGCCGCTTCGCGACACTGCGACAGCCGGGGCGGCGGGTCGAGGTCGTGCCGGCCGCCGCGATCGTCCTCTGACCGGCGAGACACAATCCCCGGGCTGATCACTGCATTCGCGTCAGCAGTGCCGACTGCGCTGCAGCGTCGACCGGCGGCGGGCGCTGGAGGAGCGTGGGGGGGGCGGTCTGGCGCGGTGAATTGCCGTTCGGGACAGCCCCGCCGCGGCGGGTCACGGGCCCGTACCAGGCTTATGATTGTCTTTCCCCACCACCGAGAGCCTGGTGGAACATCTCAGCTATCCGGAAGTTCAGGTGGTGTCAGGCATGCCCATGACCGCTGGGGGGAAGTCGATCGCGCACCCCAAGATCGGGGTGCTCTCCCACTTGGTGGCGGGCACCTACACCAGCACCCTCATCGCCGGGGTCACCGCGGCGACCCGGGCGTCGGGGACGAGGGTCGTCGCCATCCAGACCCTGGATCTCGACTTCGGAGCCAATCAGGAGCAGCTCAGCGCATCGGTCCCGCGCGGCAGTTCCGACGGCGAGTATCTCGGTTGGCCCCTGGGCAGCGAGGCGCTGGTGCCGCGGTTCAAGGTGCGCGTCGCCTGGGAGGAGGTCGCCGGATTCCTGGTGGTGGTCAACGCCGTCGAACCCTGGTACCTCCACGCCCTGCGGGCTGCGGGAAAGCCCGTGGTCATGCTGAGCCATGCCGTGGACAGCTTTCCCTGTCCCGTGGTCCGCGCCGACAACCGGACCGGCATCCTCCAGGCCGTGTCCCACCTGGTCGAGCACGGGCACCGGCGCATCGCCTTCGCCGGCTCCATGGCCCAGTCCGACATCACCGAGCGCCTGGCCGCGTACCGGGAGGCTCTCGCCGCTCAGGGCATCGACGCCGGCGACGAGCTCATCTTCGACGCCACCGACAACCTCCAGGGCGGTGGGGAGGTCGCCGCTCGGCGGATGCTCGCGGCCGGCATGCCATCGACGGCCGTTATCGCCGCGACCGACTACAACGCGCTCGGGATCATGCGGGGGCTCCGCAAAGCGGGGCTGGTCCTGCCCCGGGACCAGGCCATCATCGGCTTCGACGACGTCCCCGCAGCCACGTTGTCGCAACCCACCCTCTCCACGATCCATCAGAGCTTCGAGGAGATCGGCCGCCGGGGTGCCACCCTCCTGCTCGAGATGATCCAGGGGAAGGAGGTCCGGCCCGACCGGCACCTCGTGCCCGCCGTCCTCGTGCCCCGCGAGTCCTGCGGCTGCACGGCCGCCACGCGGATCCGCGACACCGATGATCTGGACTCCGTCGCCGCCCAGACGCCGGCCGAACGCCTGCTGCGCCGCCTCGAGCGGCGCCTCATCGAGGGCGAGGCACCCACGGCGCAGCAGGCGGCGGCCCTGGAGCGGGCCGTCGAGGTCATCGTCGAGTGCCTGGAGCCGGCAGCGGGCGGCGCGGTGCCCGACTGCCTCGGGGAGGCGGCCGCCGCCCTCTACTCCATCAGTCCGCGCTGGACCACTATCAGCGCCGTCGTCGCCTGCCTGCGGCAGTACCAGAAGGACCTCGGCAAGCGTCTCAGCCGCGGCCAGGGCGCGGCCCGCCTCCAGCAGGGGATCACCGAGATGGCGATCGAGCTCTCCCGCTGCGTCTCCCGGGGGGAGAGCCACGCCCGGGCCGCCCTCCACGACACCATGACCCTGGACCACGAGCTGAGCGTGTCGCTCCTGAGCGGCACCGCCGGGGACCCCAAAGCAGTGAGCTGGCTCTCTCACACAACGGCGCGAGCTGGCTGCCTCGGCCTCTGGTCCACCGATTCCCCCGCCGGCGCCGAGGAAGGGCGTCAGCTCGACATCGCGGGCTCGTACCTCCGGGGAGGGGGTCGGCTGCGCCTCCCCGCGCAGGCCCGCGTGGAGCAGTTCCCGCCCGACGGGCTCCTCGATGACCTCGAGTGGGGGTCGGGCGAGCTGGCCATCGTCTTCCCGACCAAGACGCCGCACGTCGACCTCGGGTTGCTCGCGGTGGTGACCCCGCTCCGGCCGGCCGAGGAGTCCGGTCGTGACCGTCTCTTCGAGAACAACGCCCTGCTCAGCGTCTCTCTCGAGCGCGAGGTGATGACCGAGCGGCTGCGCCGCTCCAACGCCGATCTCGCGACCTTCAGCCACGCCATGGCACACGACCTGCGCAACCCCCTGGCGACCATCTCGATGTGGGCCGCGGTCGCGAGGATGCGAGCCGGGCCCGGCGACGACGCGGCGCCGGTGCTCCAGGTCGTCGACCAGATCAAGGACGTGGCCGACTACGCCACCCAGCTGGTCACCGACCTGGTCCAGTACGCCGAGCTGGACCGCGGGATCAGCTCGGTGGAGCCCGTCGACCTCAACCAGACCGCCGCCCGGGTGATCGCGACCATCGGCTCGACCATCGCGCAGCAGGGAGCGCTGATCGAGACCGGCAACCTCCCAACCGTCCTCGGACGGCCCGGCGAGCTGCAGCTCGTGCTCCAGAATCTCATCGAGAACTCCATCAAGTACCGCGGCGATCAGCCGCCGCGGATCCGGATCGACGCCGTCCGCGATGGGGGGGCATGGAAGATGAGCTGCCGCGACAACGGCCAGGGCATCCCCACCGCCTCCCGCGAGCAGGTCTTCGAGCCGTTCACACGCGGCCCCACCTCCATCTCCGGCAGCGGGCTCGGTCTCGCCACCTGCCGCCGCATCGTGGAGGGCCACGGCGGCCGGATCTGGATCGCCGCCAGCGGAAACCTGGGGACGACGGTGGCCTTCACCCTCCCGGTGGGCCCCGAGCCGGAGCCCGGCTCCGTGGCGGCGCCGGAGATCGGGCCGCCCGCCGAGGCTGCGCCCCGCGACGGCGCCGAGGTTCACCCGGGGCGCACCCCGCCCACCGCCTGACCGACCTCCCGACGGACACGAACGCCGGCCCGAGGGTGGTGTGACGCCTCGCCCTCGACCCGGGGCACGCCCCTGACCCGCTGGCGGCTGCGGCGGACCGAAACGAAAGTAGAATGGGGGGGCAGGTATCAGACCCCGGTCTCGCGACCGGGCTCCTCCGGCAGGTGCGGGCCCGGCGTTGGGTTCCGGGCTAGTCAGAGGTCCCGATGCCCTCCGTCGACCGTCGCGGCGGTCCCCGCACCAACCGCATCCTGGACGCCCTCCCGGCGGCGGACCGCGAGCGCATCGCGGCCGGCATGGTCCCGGTGACGCTCGCCATCAAGACCGTGCTCTTCGAGCCGGGCGAGCCGATCCGTGCCGTCCACTTCCCCGTGGGCGGGGTCATCTCGCTGGTCACGCCCCTCGACGACGGTGCCATCGTCGAGGTCGCCACCGTGGGTAACGAGGGCATCGTCGGCGTGCCCCTGGTGCTGGGCGGTTCGCTCAACGTGCGCGCCATCTCGCAGGTCTCGGGCCACGCGCTGCGCCTCGATGCCCGTGCCTTCCTGGACGAGCTGGGTCGCGGTGGGGCGTTCGCCGCCATCGTCCACCAGTACGAGCAGGCACTCTTCGGCCAGATCGCCCAGGCCGCCGCCTGCAACCGGCTCCACACCAACGAGGAGCGGCTGAGCCGCTGGCTGCTCATGAGCCATGACCGGGTGGGCGTCGACGAGTTCGCCATCACCCATGAGTTCCTGGGCCAGATGCTCGGCTCACGCCGGGCGACCGTGACCCTGTCGGCCGGGCTCCTCCAGGCCGCCGGGCTGATCCGCTATCACCGCGGCCACGTCGCCATCCTCGATCGTGACGGTCTCGAATCCGTCTCCTGCGAGTGCTACGCCGTCATCAAGCAGGAGCTCGACCGTGTGGTGGCACCGTCCGGCAACGGCGATCACCCCGGCGTCGCCATCTGATCGGTACGCCGGCGGGCAGACAGGAGGCGAGAGATCTGGCAGGCTAGTGCCTGTCAGACGCAGTCCGTCCGCTCCTCCGTGCCCGCCGCGGATGGGGAGGTCCGGTGGCCGACGTCACGTCACGTGGTTCGACGCAGCCACCCGACCCAGGGAATCTGACGCGGAAGACCGAGACGAACGCGTCGTTAGTTCCGAGCGCGCCCACGTGAAACGCTCAGCGGAATCTGCCGGCTCTCCGTCGATGGAGGAGCGCTTTGTCGTCCTGGGAGGCAAGCGCGTGCGCTACCTCATCGGCGGCGAGGGCAAGCCCCTCGTGCTCTGCCACGGCTTCATCAGCTCGGGCGAGGAGTTCGGTGGCCGCTTCGCCGCGCTGGCCTGCCAGCGGACCCTGATCGCCCCCGACCTGCCCGGCAACGGGCAGTCCGACCCCCTGGGCGTCCGGCACACCGCCGAGGCGATGGCCGCCACGGTCTGGGCCCTGCTGGCCCACCTCGGCGTCCGCAGCTTCGACCTGGCCGGGCTCTGCCTGGGCGCGTCGGTCGCCTGCGCCATGGCCCGCGACGACGCCGACGCTGTCGATCACCTGATCCTGCACACCCCGCTGCTCGGCGAGGCGCTGATCCGGCCGCAGTACCGCTGGCAGGTCCGGATCCTCGCCTCTCGGGCGCTCTGGCCCACGGTGGTCTGGCTCAGCCGGCAGCGTGCGGTCAGCGACATCTACAAGCGGCTGGCCATCGAGGGCAAGGACGTCGACCCTCACACCGCCGACGTCAACTACCTCAACCAGCGCCGCGCCGATCCTCGCGCCGCTCGGGAGTGGATCAACGACGCCCTCGGCCGTCAGGACCTGGAGCTGGTGCGGAGCCGCTCCAAGCCGACGATGATCATCGTCCCCGAGCACGATCGGCTGGTCAATGTCGACCGCCTCCGCGAGATGGTCGCGCCGCTCGGCAACGTCGAGCTGGTGGTCGACGGCCAAGGCGGCCACGGCTGGAGCCCCGACGCGGTGGGGCGCCATCTCGCCGCGATGAGACTGGCCCTCGCCGACTGAATCTCCTCCGAATCTGCGCCGATCCGGCCGAAGTCTGCAATCGGAGGCCGGTAACCGCCATGTTGGCGAGACGAGCCGCCCCGCGAACCTTGCCTGGAGGCCGGCCATGACGACGCTCCTGCTGGTGCACGCGCACCCGGACGACGAATCGATCCTCACCGGGGGCGTCATGCTCCACGCGCACCGGGATGGCCACCGGGTGATCCTGGTCACGGCGACCCGCGGCGAGGAGGGCGAGGTCCATCACATGGACGCGGCCGCGTCGCGCCCGCACCTGGGAGAGATCCGAACCCAGGAGCTCCTGACCGCCTGCACGATCCTGGGGGTGGACCGTCAGGAGTTCCTCGGCTACCGGGACTCGGGGATGACCGGCGCTCCGAGCAACGCTCACCCGGAGTCCTTCGACAGCGCGCCCCTCGGTGAGGCGGCGGCGCGGGTGGCGGTGATCCTGCGCGACGAGCGCCCCGAGGTGGTGGTCACCTACACGGCGGACGGCACCTACCGTCACCCGGACCACCGCAAGGCCCACGAGTCGACCATGGTCGCCCTAGACACGCTCGCCGGGGAGGGTTGGGTCCCGACCAAGCTCTATCTGAACGCGGTGCCCCGCAGCTTCGTCCACGGCATCGTCGCGGTGGCGCGGGACGCGGGGATCGAGCTCCCCGGGGAGCTCGGCCAGGCCCAGGGCGTCCCGGACGGCGAGATCACCACCGAGGTCGACGTCTCCGACGTCCTGGATCTCAAGCTGGCCGCCTGCGTCAGCCACCTCAGCCAGATGCACCCGGGGCTCGCGCTCGCCGCCATGGCCGCTCAGCTCTTCGAGGCAGCCTTCGGCATCGAGCGATACGTCCTGGCTCGCGGCGTCCCGGTGCAGGACCGGCCGGAGCGCAGCCTCTTCGCCGGCGTGGCCTGAGCGGCCCCGCCGAGTGTGGCCGCCGACCGGCGCGGTGACCCGCGCCGGCCGGTGGACCTCACCGAGTGCTAGGCGGCGCGCACCTGACGCGCGCGCGGGCCCTTGTCACTCGTCTCGACGGCGAAGCTCACACGCTCGCCGACCGCCAGGCTCTCGAAGTTGAGCGACGGGTCGAGACCGCTGCGGTGGAAGAAGTACTCCGCGCCATCCTCAGCGGTGATGAAACCAAAGCCGCGCTCCTGCACGACTTTCTTGACGGTACCAGTCATGCCTGGTCTCTCCTGTCCTTCTCGGATCACTCACGACGCGCGGGTCCGTTCGAGAAGGGGAAGACCACGAGCGACTCCCGCCCGAGTTGAGCGGCTCCCCCTAGCGTACCCCAATCCCGGGAAACCACGCCTCCCCGGCCCCTCGGACCCGGTCAGACCGGGGTGGCGAGGAAGATCGGGATCACCCGGGAGGTCTTGGTCTGGTACTCGGCGTACGGAGGGTAGGCGGCGACCGCCCGCTGCCACCACGCGGCCCGCTCGTCTCCGCTCAGCTCGCGGACCTCGACGTCGAACGGCACGGGGCCGTCCTGGACCATGACCTGGGTGGGGTTGGCCACCAGGTTCTGGTACCACTCCGGGTTCTCCGGGGTCCCGCCCTTGGAGGCCACGATCGCGTACTGGCCGCCGTGCTCGACCCGCATCACCGCGATCTTGCGGACCTTGCCGCTCCGGTGACCGCGCATCGTGAGGATGATCACCGGCCAACCGGTGTCGCGGAGGGTGTTGGCCCGGGTGCCACCGGACGCCTCGTACTCGGCGACCTGGTCGCGGACCCACTGGGCGGGGCTGGGCTCGTACTCACCTGTGACTGGCATGGCACGAGTCTAGGCCGCGCCCCCGGTCGCGCGCCCTCCGGGGTCCCCCGCGTCGGGCCACCCGCCCCGGCGGAGCTCAGGCGTACGCCCGCGTCTGGAGATGGAAGAGCTCGGCGTCGAGGCCCTCCCGCCACCACCAGCTCGCGGTGCGAGCCGAACTCCACCAGCCGGCCGTGCTCCAGCACCGCGATCAGGTCGACCATCAGAACCGTGGAGAAGCGGTGGGAGACCAGCACGGTGACCCCGCCCACCTCCCGGCTCGCCCGCCCCGCCAAGGTCGCGCAGCGCTCGAAGAGGCGGTGCTCCGCGGAGGCGTCCAGCGCCACCGCCGGCCCGTCGAGGATCAGCAGGAGCGGGGCCCGGCGTATCAGGGCGCGGGCCAGGCCGACGATCTGCCACTGGCCCCCGGAGAGCTCGGCGCCGTGCTCGTACTCGCGGCCAACGTACCCGGAGAGGCCGCCCCTGACCACCCGCACCACCCCCTCGGCATGGGCGTCGGCCACCGCGGCGGCGACGGCCGACGGGTCGGCCAGCCGGGAGACCTCACCCAGCCCGACGCTCTCACCGAGGGTGAGCTGGACCTCCGGCCGGGGCCGCCCTCCGGCTATCGTCTCGTCGCATGGAGCGTGGGATCTCGCTGGTGTGCGGGGCGAGCGGCGGGCTTGGCCCCGCGGTCCTCGACGCCATGGCCGCGTTCGGCGATCCCGTGGTCGGGGTCGCGTCACCGCGCTCCGACCTCGAGAGCCTGTCCACGCTGAGGCCCGAGGTCCGCTGGGAGCGCGCCGACCTCTCCGACCCGGCTGAGGTCGAGGCGCTCTGGGGCCGTGTCGACGCCCTCGGCGAGGTGCGGCGGCTGGTCAACGTGACCGGCGGCTTCGCCTCCGGCACGGTGGCCGGCGGCTCGCCGGAGACGGTGCGTGAGATGCTCCGGCTGAACCTCGAGACCGCGTGGTGGTCGTGCCGCGAGGCGGCCCGCCGGATGACCTCCGCGGGCGGCGGGGCGATCGTCAACGTCGGCTCCGCGGCCGGGATCAGCCTGGGTGGCGGCGCCGCCGCCTACGCGGTCTCCAAGGCCGCGGTCCACGCCCTGACCCGGGTGCTGGCGGCCGAGCTGGCCGGCGACCGGATCCGCGTCAACGCGGTCGCGCCGGGGACCATCGACACCCCCGCCAACCGCGCCTGGATGGGCGCCGCCGACCTCGCGCGAGCGGTCTCGCCGGCGCGCGTCGCCGCGACCATCGCCGCGCTCTGCGCCAGCGGGGAGGGCCCGACCGGAACCGTGGTGGAGGTCGTCTGACCGCCCGCCCGCTGCTCAGCCGGGCTTGAACAGCATCCCGACCATGGCCGGCCCGAGCAGGATCACGAAGACGCACGGGAAGATGCAGCCCATCATCGGCAGCAGCATCAGCACCGGGGCGCGGTGACCGGCCTCCTCGGCGCGCTGCTTGCGCCTGCGCCGCATCTCCTCGGACTGGATGCGCAGCACGTTGACGACGCTCACCCCGAGCGGCTCGGCCTGGACCACCGCCCGGCAGAACTCGGTCAGCTCCTCGACGTCGTTGCGTTCGGCCATGGCCATCAGCGCCTCGCCGCGCTGGCGTCCGAGCCGGATCTCGTTGAGCAGCTTCTGGAACTCCTTGGCGAGCAGCGACTCGTCCGATTCGCCGACCCGCATGATCGCCATGTCGAGCGACAGCCCCGCCTCCATGCAGACGGTGAGCAGGTCGAGGACGCCCGCGAGCGCGATCGTGATCTCCTTCTGCCGCTTCTTGGCCTTCCGCTCCAGCGAGATGGTCGGGTACATGTACATTGCGACGACGCCGACCAGGATCAGGAGGAAGTTCTCGGGAGGCTTGATGTTGGCGAGCTCGGCGAGGCCGAGGCAGACCGCCGCGCCCGCGACCGGGAGGATGAGACGGAGCGCCAGCAGGGTCTCCGGTCGCTGTCGCGACCCGGACTTGGCGACCAGCTTGCGCAGCTGCTGGAGCTGTCCCTCCTTGGTCCGCTTGGCGATGATGTTGCCGATCCCGCTGAGGAGCGGCAGCACCAGCCGGTCGAAGGCGGGCTGGGTGAAGTCGCCGGTCTCCAGGTCGATGTCGTAGGTGGCGGCGGTGGGCACGCTGGCGAGACGCTGCTCCAGGATGCTGCCGAGCGGTGCCGAGGGCACCATCAGCCAGACGGCCAGGAAGACCACCAGCGCGATCACCGCGCCGGCGCCGACCAGGATCACGAGGTTGCTGCTCATACCTTCACGTTCACGATCCGGCGGATGAGGCCGTAGCCGCAGAGGATCATGAAGCCGGCCAGCGCAAGCATCACCTTGCCGGGGGTCGAGTTCAGCATCGGGTCGAAGTAGGTCGGGGCGATCATCATCAAGAGCCCGGTCATGCAAAAGGGCAGGGCGATCAGCACCCACCCCGAGGCGCGCGCCTGGCCGGTGAGGGACTTGATCTCACCCTTGATCCGGATCCGCTCGCGCACCGTGAACTCGATGGTGTCGAGGATGTGCGCGAGGTTACCGCCAACCTGTGACTGGATCTGGACCGCGATGAGCAGCAGGCGGAGGTCCTCCGAGGCGTTGCGGTGGACCATCCGGCTGAGCGCCTCGTTCATGGGCAGGCCGAGCTGCACCTCGCGGGTCACCCGCCCCAGCTCCACCCCCATCGGGGCCGGGAGGTTCTTGGCCGAGAGATCGATGGCCTGCGCAAAGGTGTAGCCGGCCTTCATCGAGCCGCTGAGCTGGAGGATGGTCGGCGACAGCTGGGCGTTGAAGGCCTTGAAACGCTTCGACTGCCGGTAACGGACAAAGAGCTGCGCGCCCACGTAGCCCACCACCACCCCGATCGGGAAGACGATCACGGCTCCGAAGCGGAGGTAGAGCAGGGCGCCCACCAGCAGCGCGGCGCCGCCCGAGATCAGCATCCACTCGGTCGGGCGCACCTTGAGGTCGGCGCGGGCCAGACGGTCCGCCATGCGCGAGCCCCGATCGGTGCGCTCGAACCGGCTGCCGAAGGCCGACTGGACCACGTGGCGAAGCTGGCCGACGGGGTCGCGCGGGGCCTGCGGCTCCTTGCTGACCGGCGCTGCCACGTCGCCGAGCTGGCGGAGCCGATCGTGGAGCATCGAGTCCGCGCCCGGGAGGACGAAAACGATGACGGCCAGGAAGAGGGCGATCGCCCCGACGCCGGCCAGGAGGAGGGCGGGCGAGCTCATCTCGGATCGCTGCGGGCGGTCAGACCCTCAGCCTCCGAAGTACGAGTTCGGGGTCGCCGCCGAGATGCTCGTCGGCTGAGCGCCGATGGCCGGCACCGGCGAGGCGCCGGCGCTCGGGTAGTCGTTGGAGGAGACGATCAGGTACTGGAGGAGGTCATTGGCGTCCGCGGCAGCGGTCAGGGCGGCGGCATCCTGTCCGGAGAGCTCCACCATGAGCAGGGGTGTGGAGCTGGCGGCCGCGCCGGACGAGGCGGTCGCACCGGCGGAGGCGGCGGGCGTCGCGGCAGGGGCCCCGGAGGACTCGCCGACGGCGAGGACGAGGACCTTCTGGTAGGCCCAGTAGAGGGTCGTCCCCGTGGGGTTGTAGACCAGGATGTCGACCCGATCGAGGGCCTGGATGTACCCTCCCGTCCCCGCGCCCGTTCCGCCGCTGGCTCCGGGAGCGTAGGGGAGCGACACCGCGACGTACCCCGCGGGGAGGACCGCGGGAAGCCCGGCGGCCGCCGGCGCCGCACCGGCGGCGCTGGTCGTGACCATCGAGCTGAGGATCGGCAGCCCGGCGAAGATGGTGGTCGAGGCGTAATGGGTGGTCTGGGTGAGCGAGGCGACCGTCGCGTAGTCCGCGCCCCCGGCGGTGGTCAGCGTGGTCAGCACGTTCTGGGGGACGGGCTTGGTGGTGAGGTTGGCCGCGGTGAGCGGGTCGCCCTGGGCGATGGTCGCGCTGGCCTCGACCACGGTCACGTTCGGAACGGCAGCGGCGGTGGGGTTGGTGGAGGTCCCGGTGGGGCTCGGGGTCTTGCCCGCGTACTCCATGGCGAGGTAGAAGGCACCCGCCGCGATCAGGGCGGCAACAACGGCAACGAGAGCACGGCGGCGGCGCTGAGCACTGACAGCCAACTGTTTCCTTCCTGTCGTTCCGCGATGGGCAGCCAGCCCGGGGGCTCCGAGCCATGGGGAGACCGCACGGGCCTGACGGTCCTTGGGTGGATCCGCTTTGCAGATCGTGCGGGGACGTCAAGGTGGGCGAACGAGCGCGTCATCGAACTGTGAATGCCCTGCGGCATCTCGGGCACCCGGTGACGGACGGGTGGTTACCGGGTGCCGGGATGGACGCTCCGCCCCGCTTGGTAGCATCCGGGCGTGTCGCAGCGCGCCCGGCTCTACCTCGTCCGCCACTGCGACGTCGCCAACCCGCGCGGGGTCCTCTACGGCTACCTGCCCGGCTTCGCCCTCAGTGAGAAGGGCCTCGTCCAGGCCGAGTCGCTCGGTGGCCGCCTCGCCGGTCAGCCGATCCGGGTGATCCGGACCAGCCCCCTCGAACGGGCCCGGCAGACGGCCGGGATCATCGCCGGGCACCTCGACTCCCCCGAGGTGATCCCCGACGACGATCTGGTCGAGGCCCGTTTCAGCCTCTACCTCCAGGGTGTCCCCTACGCTCAGGTCCCGTGGCGCCGCCCGCTCTGGTGGGTGCACATGGCCTATCCCGGCCTGCTCCGGCGGGACGAGACCGTGACCGCGATGGCGGATCGGGTCGAGCGCTCCCTGCAACGCCTGCTCGACAGCTTCCCCGAGGGGAGCGGGGTCTGCGTGAGTCACGGCGACCCCATCCAGGCCTTCTGGATCCGCTACCTGGGACGCCGGCCCTGGGCGCTCCACCACCTCCAGTGCGCCAAGGGGGGCATGCTGGTCGTCGATTACGTCGACCGGCGGCTGAGCGGCGTCCACTACGTCGCCCCGCCGGCGGTGAGCGCTCCGCCGGGCGTGGCGGCCGCGGACGCGACTCCGCCCACGGGCGCCGCCCACGTCTGATCGAGGGTCAGATCCCCCCGAGCCACCCCCGCCGTGGGCGGGGCTCGTTCCTCGGAGAGCCCTCCGCGCGTGGCCGGGCTCACCCCTCCGCGAGCAGCCCCTCGGGATCGAAGACGGCGGCCAGCTCCTCCACGGAGCGGGCACCGGCGGGGCCGGCCACCTCGACGGTCACCCCGGCCGGCACCAGGCGCAGGTGGGCGGCGACGATCGCCGCCAGGCGGCCCCGGCTTCCCAGCAGCAGCGAGGTGACGTCGTAGCCGACCACGTCCTTGAGGACGGCGGCACCGGCCATGATGGCCTCGCCTCCGGGAAGGACCGCCTCGATGCCGGTGAGGCTCCGCCGCGGCAGCTCGCCCCGGGCGATCAATGCGCCGATGTGCTCCGCGCCCGGGTCCGCGCCGAGGCCGGGCACCGCCATGCCGGCGCCGGCGAGTGCCGCGCGGAGCGAGGCCAGCCTCGCCCCCGCCTCGGCCCGGACGATCCCGCGCGGGGCGTCGACGCTGACGGCGGTGAGCCCGGCGAGACTGAGGACGCTCACTCCGTCCGAGCCGGTGGCGCCGGTGCCGGAGCCGCTGCTGATGCGCAGGTGCAGGCGGTGCTCGTGGGCGATCCGCAGGACCGCGGCGACTCCCCCCGCCGAGTCGGGGACGAGGAGCGAGCCGTCGAGGAGCAGGCATCCCGCGCCCAGGGCCTCGGTCAGCGCTCGGCGGAGGCTCGCGTCCACTAGAGCGCTGGCCCGGAGGCGGCTTTCTGGTTCGGATGAAACGGGAAGTTGCGTCCGGGTCGGTGCACTAGTGCACTGCCCCGGAAATAGCTTCGCGGTTGTAAGAGCGTAGAACCGCGGTTGCGGACTTCACCCAGACGAAGGGGTGCTTGCGGTCGTTCCAGGCGTCGAGGAAGCGCTGGATGGC
>Ga0187868_1002234_pt1 | contig 12914 bp, 9 predicted proteins | sample June2016WEW_13_4_FD_133014 | JGI IMG/M metagenome (GOLD analysis project Ga0187868, IMG submission 133014) | Peatland microbial communities from SPRUCE experiment site at the Marcell Experimental Forest, Minnesota, USA - June2016WEW_13_40 | ecosystem: Environmental > Terrestrial > Soil > Wetlands... | reverse complement strand
GCCCCGCCGCCAGTTCGAGCTTGATGGTGGGGCGGGGGGCGTCCGGTTCCGTGGCCAGCGGGGCGGCGGTCTGCTCATGCGCGGCGAGCAAGGCTTCGAGGCGATGGCGAAGGGCGGAATCACCCTGGCAGGCGCCGGTCAGGAAGCCGGCGCGCTCGGCGCCGCTCAGTTGGGCGGCGGCCTGGAACAGGGCTGCCTCACGATTGGGTTCTGTCTTCATGTTGCGACTCGATTCGTTCGTCTATTGGATCAAGCGCATTCCGGCCCCAAAAAGTATGTCGGAGCGGTTCGACCTGCTTTTCCCCCAGCCTTTGCGCTTAGGCGGGCAGAACCGATGACCACCTCTGGGATCATGCCTCAATTCAAACCGGGGCATCAGCTATAGTTCGCCGGGTGGGCCGGGGGCGCCTGAACCTGCGATTTCCACCCTCAACCAGGCCCGGGCGTAGGCCCACCACTGCTTGGCCGTCGGCACGGCAATGCCCAGGACCGCGGCCACCTCCTCGAAACTCAGCCCGACGAAGTAGCGCAGTTTGACCAACTCCGCCTTGCGGGCGTCCACCCTCTCGAACTTCGCCACCGCCTCATCCACTGCCAGCAACTGGTCGTCCGGCGCGGGCGCGGCAATATCCACCTCATCCAGGTCGAGGCGCTCGACGCCGGCCCCCCGTTTAGCGGCCCTGCGCCGGCGGGCATGATCCACCAGGATGCGGCGCATCGCCTCCGCCGCGGCAGCGAAGAAGTGCTGGCGCCCGTTCCAGTGGCGCTCAGCGGAGCCGGAGATTCTCAGCCAAGCTTCGTGGACGAGAGCGGTGGGCTGGAGCGTGTGCCCCTGCCGCTCACTCGCCAACCGGCGGGCGGCCAACCGCCGCAACTCTTCATAGACCAGCGGCAGCAATTCGGCCGCAGCCTGCGAATCGCCACCAGCCGCTTGAAGAAGCTCGGTGACGTCCCTCCCAGGTCGAATCGAGGGCGCCGCGAGATCACCCGCCCCATCCGCGCGAGCGGGTGGCAGAGCCGATCCGGTGGGGTTGCCGTCGTAATTCATCAAGCCGATTCAACATGGATGGATCAATGTTGCCGCGGTCCCGGGGAACCCTGCTTCCCGCTCAGGAAGAGCCCTTTCGGACGCGGCACATGCGCGGCCGGGATGAACGTGGCCCAGGTCTTGCCGGATTCCATCTCGAATTGAGCGGTCCGGCCCGGGATGGGCGGGATGTGCAAGAGGACATGGCAGCTTGGGCATTGAATCTCCCGGCCGGAAAACTGTTCGTCACATTGCAGGTGCTGTTCGCATTTCGGGCACGCAAATTTGAATTCGCTCATGTTATGGTTACGATTAGGACTCCAGAAGATACACCCATACCGGCGATTTGCAAAAGCGGCGAACGCGGGCCATTTATTCGCCTCTTATCTTTCCAGCCCTACGCAAAAGAGCGGATTTTTTGCGCGCGGGGATGGCGGGATGCCGGCGGCGCTCTGCTCCCGATTCGGAATCGGGACTCCGTTCGCCTCGCGCGCGTCTTGGCGGGAGGCGTCTGGGCCCGGATTCAACGCTGAGCGCGGCTGGCCGGGTCCTCCGGGAGCGCGAAGGCGACCCAGGCGTCACCGCTGGGGGTGCCCAGGTGGAGCACGCCGGTGGCAGGAATGACAACGTATTGGCGTCCTTGGATTTGATAGGTCGCGGGCGCGGCGCTTCCGGCCCAGGGGAGCGTCGCGGCCCATAATTCCTGGCCGGTCGCTTTGTCAAACGCGCGAATTTTGTTGTCCCGGGTGCCGGAACAAAAAAGGAGTCCGCCGGCCGTGACGATGGCGCCGCCGTAATTCTCCGTGCCCGTGGCGGGTCGTCCTTCGGCCGCCAATTGCGGGTATTCGCCGAGCGGCTTTTTCCAGACGAGTTTGCCGGTGTTCAAGTCAATGCAGTTTATCGTCCCCCAAGGCGGCTTGTTGGCGGGGTAGCCTTCCTGGTCATAAAACCGCGGATAGCCGGCGAAGCTATAGAGCGGACGTTCGGTCCTGGCCGCCGCCGCCGGCTCAGGGCGGTCGCGCAGGAGAAGAAAATCCACCAGCGCCTGCATGTCCGCCGCGCTCAGTTGCGCGAAGGCCGGCATGGCGTTCTTTCCCTCGCGAATTTGTTTGGTGATAGCCTCCTGGCTCGACCGATGCCGCAACCCGCGCAAGGGCGGATAGAGGCCGACGCCCAAACGATTGGCGCCGTGGCAGGAGGCGCACAGCGTCTCGAAGATTTTTTGGCCGGGCGTCTTGGGCGCTTTGGGGTCGTCGGGCGGGTCGTCGTCCCGGAACAGAGTGATGGCCCAGCCGATGTGATTGGCGGTCACATAGAGCCGGCCCGTCTCCGCATCCACGCACGCCCCGGTCCATTCCGCGCCGCCATCGATGTCAAAGTACATCGTGGGCCGCCCTTCGGCGCAGGGCAGGAACCAACCGGTGCGCATGCCCTTGAAAACCGTGCGGGCGTATTCGGCCGCCTCGTCGGTGCGCGTGGTGAGGTCGGCGGCGGTGAACTCGAGCTTCGAGAAATTCTCGGGTAACTCGGGGTCGGGCTGATAGGGCCAGGTCTGCTCCCCGGGCACGTCGCTTGCGGGCGCGCGGCGCAAGCGGAAGGGAAAGATGGGTTTGCCGCTGGTGCGGTCCAGCAAGAGGGTGTTTCCGATCTTGGTCGTCGCCGCCACGACATCGATCCGCCGGCCGTCGCGGGTGATCGTGGCCAGGTTGGGCGGGGCCGAAACATCGAGGTCCCAGATGTCGTGCCGGATTTCCTGGAAATGCCACAGGCGCTTGCCGGTGCGGGCGTCCAGGGCGATGACGCAATTGGCAAAGAGATTCTGGCCGCGGTGCCGCACGCCGTTGAAGTTGGGCTTGGGTGAAGCGGTGGTGATGAAAGCGATGCCGCGCTGTTCGTCCAGGGCGATCCCGGCCCAGGCATTGGCGGCGTAGGATTCGGGCTTGTCCCATGTTTCAAAGCCAAACTCACCCGGCTGCGGCACGGTATGAAAGGTCCATAGCAACCGTCCGCTGGCGACATCAAAACCCCAGACATCCTTCTCGAACCCGGCCACAATGATTGTCTCCTGGAAAATAGTTGGCGCGGCCGTCGCCGCCCCGAATCCCGGCTGCGCCACGCCCGGAAGCAGGGCCTTGCCGCCCTGGCCGAAATCGGCGATGGGTTGGCCGCTTTTCGGGTCGAGGGCGTAAAGGAATTTGCCGGCGCAAAACATCACCCGCTCCGTTGCCCCGCTCCGTCCGGGCCAGTAAATCAACCCCCGAAAAGCGGGGCGGCCTTCGGGCTTGAAGCGCCACAACTCGGCGCCGGTCGCCGCGTTGACGGCGGCGACAGAATCTCCGGGCGTTGGGGTGAACATCATGTCACGGACAATAATGGGATTACATTCCAAGGCCTTGCTCGTGTCGCGCGAATGATAGGTCCAGGCCGCCTCGAGACGGGTGACGTTCGTACGGTTGATTTGCTGCAGCGCCGAATAACGCATCCCGCCGTTGTCCCCATGCGACCTCTCCCAGGTCAGGAATGTTTTGCCTTTGGGAAAGCCGTTGGCGGGGGTCAGTTCCTCCGGCTTGGCCGCGGGAATGACTTGATAAAGCGGCAGCTTCTCGCGCGCCTGGCGATCTTCTATAGCCCAGTATTGGCCATTAGTCGAAGCGGTCTCTTGAGCGAGGGCGGAGTAGGCGAGCTTGCCTCCGAAATAAGTCTGCAGGACTTGTGTCCCGAGGAGCTGCTCTTCCGGACAGGTCAACAGATCCCGGTCCAGGACAATCAGGTCCGCCAGCTTGCCGGGTTCGAGCGAGCCTGCGTCGTCGTCCAGGAACATGATCGCGGCGCTATTGATGGTATAAAAGCGGAGGGCCTGCTCGCGCGAGAGGGCCTCCTCGGGATGGAGCCGGCCCTCGTACCACCGCGCCCGGCGGGTGACCGCCGTGGCCATCGCGAGGAAGGGGTTATAGGGATTGTTCGAGCGCAGCGAGCCTAGCTTCTGCATGTGGTCGGAGCCGCCCCCGGCGATGACGCCTGCCTCGAAAATGCTGCGGAGGGGCTGAAAATAGCGCAGCCGCTCGTAGCCAAACTGCTTTACCAGCGTGCGCGTGTCGAGATAGAGCCAGGCCGGCTGAATATCGAGCATCACCCCGAGCCGCGCCGCTTTGTCAATGGCCTCGCGGCTCATGAAATTAGAATGCGACACGCATGGCCGCGTCCGGCGCAGAGGCAGTTCCTTGCTGACCTCCTCATAGGCATCCAGCAGCGCATGCACCGCGCCGTCGCCGACGCTGTGGGCGGTGAACTGCAGCCCCGCTTCCGCCGTTGCGCGGACCATGTCCCGCAGGCGTTCTTCGGGAATAAAGCGGACGCCCCGGTAAGCGGGATCGGTTATCCCGTACATGGCGCTGACGCCCCAGGGCTGCCGCATATAGGCGCTGCCGGTCAGCATGCCGCCATCCAGGTAGGTCTTGATGCCGATGATGCGCAGCATCGGGTCTTTGTTCTGGAAGAGGGGATGCCCGGCGACCTGGCGGATGTTCTCGCGAACGGTCTCGAGGCCGCCCTCCGAATCAACATGGTGCGACAACGCGACGCGCATGGTGGCGCCGCCGCTCTGGCGGTAGGCCTGATAGACGGGAATTTGGTCCGGATAGGCGTCCCGTTCGCAGACGGCGGTGATCCCCACGGCGTTATAGTCCCGGAACAATTCGGCCAGGCACCGCTCCTGGTCCTCGAGGGTCGGCTGCCGGCCCACGGCCGGCACTTTGACAAATCGCGCGAAGGTGCGGACCAGGCCGGTCGGCTCGCCGGTGTCCGGGTCTTTTTCCACGCGCCCGGGGCCGCCGCCCGGGACGGTGAAGTTGCGGTCGATGCCGTTGAGCTCGAGGGCCCGCGTATTGAGCATCGCGTCGGGCCCGGTGGCAAAGACCACGGGATGCCCAGGGGCCACGGCATCCAGTTCGGCCCGAGTCGGATAACGCTGCTCGCGGAGCCGGGTAATGAACACCTGGCGCAGAACGAGCCATTGTCCCGCCGGCACAATTTTCGCCCGGGCGGCAAAGTAGTTGAGCACGTCCTGCACCGAGTCCATCTGCGGGATCGGGTGGTCGAACTCGACCAGGCTGGCCGAGAGCGGATGCGTGTGACAATCAATCAAACCCGGCATGGCCATCTTGCCCGCCAAATCCACGGTTCGGGTCCGCGGGCCTTTGCGGGCCAGGACTTCGGCGTTGGACCCCGCCTGCACGATGCGCTCGCCCCGGATGGCGATGGCTTCGCAAATCGAGAAGCGGCGATCGACCGTAACGATCTTGCCGTGGTGCAGAATGAGGTCGGGCTCCGCCGGCTGGGCCCGTGAATCGGACGAGATAAAAAGGCTGGCGAAAACCGCGGTGGCAATGAGCCGAAGCATGGGCCAGTCATACACCCCGCCGGGGCGCGTGACAATGCGAATCGACCAGGATTTAAGAAAGTCTTGCCGAAATTCTTCAGTTGTGCTTTTCTCTTGGCATGTTGGCGAGCACCCAGCTTTTCTGCCCATGCTGCAAGCGGGCACAGTTCTTGGCCAAAAATGCCTTGTGGGCGCCTGCGGGCAGCGCGCAACTGCCACACTCAATTTCTTGCTGGGCCGAAAATACGCGCGGCGGATCGCTGGGCCGGTCTTTTTTGTCCTCGCTCTTTACCGCAGAAATCGGAACTGAACATGACCGCTGAGATCGCAATCATGAACAAGACCGCCATCGCCCTCGCTGCAGACAGCGCTGTGACGTTTGGCGGCGAGGGGAGACAGAAAATTTTTAATACGGCCAATAAGCTCTTCACGCTGTCGAAATACCACCCCGTTGCGGTCATGATTTTCGGAAACGCAGAAATCATGAACGTCCCGTGGGAGATCATAATCAAATCCTATCGAAATAAACTGGGCGAGCGTCGGTTTTCAAGGTTAGGGACTTACGCTGAGGATTTCCTCGGGTTCCTCGAAAAGCAGCGGGTACTATTTCCAGCCTCGCAGCAAGAGCAGTATTTCAGGACTTTGGTTTCGGCGTTTTACCGTCATATCAGACGGCAAATCGAGGAAGAAGTCCAAGAGCGATTGACGAAATCGGAACCTCTCAAGCCCGCAGAAGTTGGTAAAATCACGGAGGAGAAGATCGGAAGCAGTTTTGACGAACTCGCAAAACTCAAAAACCTGAAGGGGTTCGGAGACGGGTTTGGGGAACGATTGGCGCGTAAGTACGGTAAGGCTCTAGAGGAACTGCGGAGAGAGATCTTTCAAAAGCTGCCGCTTTCTCTCGAGAGCTTGGCTAGGTTGAAGCGCATGGCAGGGTGGCTGTTTGCACGCGATAATTTTCGTCTCAACCGCAATTCCGGTCTGGTTTTCGCCGGTTACGGTGCGGGCGAGGTTTTCCCCTCGGTAAGAGCCTTCACGGTGGAGGGCTTGATTCAGAACAAATTGAGGTACCGCCTTCTTGCAGAACAGGAGGTGACCCTGAGGAACAGTGCCTGCATCATCCCCTTCGCGCAGTCCGACGTCGTCCGAGGCTTCATGGACGGGATTGATCCCGGGATGGAAACACTAATCAGGGAGTTCCTTGGCCAGGTACTGGGTCAGTACCCGACTGCATTGTTGGGTAATATACCTAATCTATCAGCGACCAAGAGAAAGGCACTCGCAACGAAGTTGAGAGGGGTGAGCAAGAAGTTGCTAGGCGGGTTTGACCAAGGCTTTCGTCGCTTCCAGAGAGAAACTCTTGTCGACCCAGTGCTGGCGACGGTGGATGTTTTGCCAAAAGACGAGCTTGCCGCCATGGCCGAATCACTTGTGAACCTCACCTCCTTTAAACGGAAGTTTTCCATGGATGCGGAGACCGTTGGCGGACCCATCGATGTTGCTGTGATTTCGAAAGCCGACGGCTTCGTCTGGATCAAGCGCAAGCATTATTTTGCCAAGGACTTAAACCCGCAGTTTTTGACAAATTATTACCGAGAGGCATAATTGTTGCAGGGGAAAGCATATCAGTATGAGCAGAACCATAGAAAAGAAAGCGGTGAGCACCTCCGAAATCCGTTCGATGGGCGCGTTCCGTAAGCGTTATTTCCCAAAAAGCGACGATGAAAGGGCCAGCACACGAGAACCGGAGGCCGTCGGCGCAAAGCTTGCCAAGGAGTCACTGGACCGATTCAGGGAAGTGCTATCCTCGCTCAATCGCAAGCAAGCATGAATTTGAATTTTGCGGGACGGTTTCCGGAGTACCGCCCTCGGCGCCTGCGCCAATCGCCAGTCCTGCGAGAGATGGTCAGGGAGACGCGCCTGCACTCGGGGCAGTTGGTGTTGCCCCTGTTCGTTCGCGGCGGCCGGAAATTGCGGCGGCCCATTGCGGCCATGCCCGGGGTCTTCCAGCTTTCACCGGATGAACTGGTGCGTGAGGCCGCCCAGGCGCGCGAGGCGGGGGTGCCGGCGGTGCTGCTGTTCGGAATTCCCGAGACCAAAGACGCCAAGGCCTCCGGCGCCTACGCCCCCAAGGGAATCGTGCAGCAGGCGGTGCGGCTCTTAAAGAAGGAATTGCCGCAACTGCTCGTCATCACGGATGTCTGCCTGTGCGAATACATGAGCCATGGGCATTGCGGGCTGGTGCGCCGGGACCGGGCCGGGGCCGAGATTCTCAACGACCCCACTCTCAAACTCCTGGCGCGCGCCGCCGCCAGCCATGTCGAGGCCGGGGCGGACATGGTGGCGCCCAGCGACATGATGGACGGCCGGGTGGGGGCGATTCGCGCGCAATTGGATCAACTGGGCTTTGTCAACACCCCCATCCTCTCTTATGCCGCCAAGTTTGCGTCCGCCTTTTACGGCCCGTTCCGCGAGGCGGCGGAATCGGCCCCAAAATTCGGGGACCGGCGCAGTTACCAGATGGATGGCGCCAACGCCGCCGAGGCCCTGCGCGAGGTGGCGCTGGACATCCAGGAAGGGGCCGACATCGTCATGGTCAAGCCGGCCTTGGCTTACCTGGACATCCTGTACCGGGTGAAGAGCGAGTTTGGCTACCCGACGGCGGCCTACGCGGTGAGCGCGGAGTATTCGATGGTCAAGGCGGCCGCAGCCAACGGCTGGATTGATGAGCGGGCCGTGACGCTCGAGGGCCTGCTGGCCATGCGCCGAGCGGGGGCCGACATCCTCATTACTTACGCCGCCGCCCAAGTCGCGCGATGGCTCAAGGAGGGGTAGATCGTTCTCAGCGGATGCTCAGGATGAGGTAAAGGATGACGCCGACCAGCACCACGCCAAAGCCGCCGGCCGCGATCCAGAAAATCCGGTTGCCTTTGTTGTTTTTCCTGGCAAAGCCGCTGCTGGCGGTGTCGAAGCCGCCGGCCCGCGCGCCATGTTCCACCAGCTCATTGAGGCTCACCCCGCGCTGCATCACCATCGTCTGGTCCAGCTTTTTGGGGGTGGCGGGCGCGGTGTCGGGCTCGAGGCGCATCTCGACCTGGCCCAGGCGCAGGATCTGGCCCGGCTTGATGGTGGCTTCGGCAATCTTCTCCCCGCTGAGGTAGGTTCCGTTGGTCGAGTTGAGGTCGCGCACGAGGATCTGATTGCCCCGCAGGAGCACCTCACAGTGATGGCTTGAGACCGAGGGTTCGGCGATTTGAAAGGTGTTGTCCTCAAGGCGGCCGATAGTGGTCTTCTCCGCTTTCAGTTCGTGAGTGCGGCCGGTCATTCCCACGCTCAGGAGGACAAGTTTCGCCATATAGTGACTCAGTTATGCCTAACGCCGAAATTGATTGAGCCGGGCCAGGAGACCCGCCTGCCCGAGCGGCGGGACTCTGCTGACCCTCTGTGCGGCGGGATTATCGCCGCAGACGCGCTCAAGTCAAACCCAAACGCAAGGGCGCCGCAATAAATCCTGGACCGCTCGAGGCAAAGAACGGCTTCTATCCCCGCTCGATCAGGGCGCGGAACCGCCCAAAGAGCGGCGTCGAATCGTGCGGTCCGGGGGAAGCTTCCGGGTGGTATTGCACGCAGAATACCGGTTTGGTCTTGTGCCGCATGCCCTCGACCGTTTGATCGTTGAGGTTGATCCGGTCGACCGCCACGTCAGCGGGCAGCGACCGCGGGTCGACGGCAAATCCATGGTTCTGGGCGGTAATCTCGACACGGCCCGATTCGAGGTCCTTGACCGGCTGATTGGCGCCGCGGTGGCCGAACTTGAGCTTGAAGGTCCTGCCGCCAACGGCTTGGGCGAGGATCTGGTGCCCGAGGCAAATGCCGAAAATGGGGACGCCGGTCCGGAGCAGGTCATGGACCGCCTGGACGGCATAGGCAAGGGCCGCCGGGTCCCCGGGGCCGTTGGAGAGGAAAATGCCGGCAGGTTTGTGCTCGAGCGCCTCCGCGGCCGGCGTGGCGGCCGGCACGACCCGGACCTTGAACCCGTGCTGCCGCAACCGGCGCAGGATGTTGTATTTCATCCCGTAATCGTAGGCCACGATGCTGATATCTGCCGGCGGCAGCGGTTGCCGGGCCGCCTGCCCGTTGCCATCGGCGGCGCCGTGAACCAGGCTGAAGCTGGCGCTTTGCTCGTCGTTTGGGTCCCACAAAAACGGGGCCTTGTGCGTAACCGCCCGGACGTAATCCACACCCGCCAGGCCGGGCCACTCCCGAGCCTGACGCAGCGCTTCCTCGCCGGAGACGCCCTCGGTGGAGATGAACCCATTCAATGCGCCTCGCACCCGAAGCCTCTTGGTGAGCGCCCGGGTGTCGATGCCCTGGATGCCAGGAATGCCGTTTTGCTCCAAGTACTCCCCCAGCGAATGCTCCGCGCGCCAGTTGCTCACCACCGGCGACAACTCCCGAATCACAAAGCCCGCCAGATGCGGCCTCCACGATTCGACGTCTTCCCGGTTCACGCCATAGTTGCCGATGAGCGGATAGGTCATGGCCACAATCTGCCCTTTGTACGAGGGGTCGGTGAGGATCTCCTGGTAGCCCGTCATCGAGGTGTTGAAACACACCTCGCCGCACGCCGAGGAGCGCGCGCCAAAACCGGCGCCCTCGAACAGCGAGCCGTCTTCCAATGCTAGAATTGCCTTCATCTGCGTTCAGGACCGGCCGGGCGATGCCAGGACCATGTCCCCCAAAACTGCCGCATGCCGCTCAGTCGGGCAAGACCTTGACGCGGATATTCTTGAAGCAGGCATTGCTCCCATGACCCCGCATTGGAGGATGTCCCTGGAGGGCGAAGGTGCCTTGCGGCAACCAGGTCACCCCGGTCGAAAGCTTATGCTCGACATCACCATCGGCAATCCGGTACTCGAACATCGTCTCGCCGTCGAGCTTGACCGTCACCAACCCGTCCTGATAGACGACCTCCTGGGTGTACCAGGCGTTGTCCGTGACCGGCGGCTTCGGCAAAACGGTGACCATTTCCCGGTTGTTCGCAGGCGGCGTTTCCGGGCCCCACGAGATATTCCTGATTCCGTATAAGCTGCCGGTCCGGCGCCAGTCGACGTGACTGTTGTCAACCTGGCATTCGAGCCCGCGCTTCGGCCAATCGGCCTCCTGATAGCTCGTATGGAAGTAAATCCCCGAGTTCGCCCCGGGGAATGTCATCACTTCCACCCGAAGGTCGAAGTTCTTGAATTGGTGGCCCTTTACGTTCCCCACATAAAACAAGTGAGCGGGGCCTCGGTCCGTCGGGGGATACTCCATGACGATCATGCCGTCACGGACCTGGAAGACGTTGGCGTTCTCGCCCACCTTCCAGCCATCAAGGGTCTTTCCGTCAAAGAGGCTCACAAAACCCTCCTCCGGCTGTGGGCTCTCGGCGCCCAGACAGGCCGTTGCCAGCGGCAGGAGCAACCAGGCGGTGAATAACAATTTCATGTAATCCTCCTTTTCATTGAATGGGTTGGCCGATTTCGGAACTCATGGTCCAGATTCACTGAGGGTTTAACGGACCGGTATGTGGGCTGTCAACGGCAGAACGCAAAAACGTTCAATTTTGCCCCCGGCGAACTGGCTCAACCCCGTTAGGGGTGGCCTGTTTATAGCGCCGGCTCCGAGCTGGGCATGAGCGGGAGGCCCTCGGTGCGGCAAGTTTCGGGCCTTCGCGCCGAAATCGACGATCAAGACGCTGACTGTGACGCCAGCGTTCCTATTGCGTTTTCAGCCCCAACGCCTGTGCGACCACGGTGTCCACAACAGGTTTTCCGTTCACCATTTTGCGGCCGAGGCCAAAGCCCTCGTCCCAACCCCACACCGCCCAGCCAATGCGATTCTCCGCCAGCACTTCGCCGAAATCGTGAAACCAGTTGGCCCGGTGTTCCGGCTTGCTGCGCTCGGGAAAAACGCCGAACTCGCCGCAATACAACGCTACCTGGTTCCTGGCCCCCCATTCGATGCCTTGACGAAAGCGCGCGGCCAATCTCGCCTTGTTCCAATGTTCCTTGCCATACGACTCCACCATCTTCTTCGAGGCCGGCGAGGCCTCGAGGCTGGATAGGAGGGGTTCCACAGCCTCGGGGCTCGACGGATAAGGCACCTCGCGCAAGGGCTTGACGGCTTCACCGGCCCAGGTTGCGCCCTGGTGCGTGAAGGCGAAGGGGTCGTAACAGTGGAAAGAATAGACGACGTTCCTGTCCGGCAAGAGGTTGAGCTTCCTCAACCCGTCAATCCCGCCCCAGTTGGGTCCCGAGGTGATAATGGTGTGCGCCCTCGCGTTCTGCCGGATGACGGCGGCCAGGCGCCCGTTCAGTATGTTCCATTCCTCCTCGCGACCATCAAACACCGGCTCGTTGATGATCTCCAGCATGGTCAACCCGGAGTCGAGCCGGGAGAGCCGCCTCGCCAGCGAGCCCCAGAACCGGATAAATGCCTCCTGCCAGGCCGGGTCGACCTCCGACGCGCGATCCTCGTTGTGAATATCGACCACAACCAGAAGTCCGGCCCGGTGAAACCGTTCGATGGCCGCCTCCAGTTGTTTGCCCCGTTCCTCGATGACATCGCCTGAGGTTCGATTCATGATGACGCGCGGCGCCACGCACAGCCGCACATGCTTAAGCCCGATCCGGGCCATGAAGGCGGCCTCGTCCTCCGATATGTAGTTGGTGAAATGCTCGGCCAAGTTGCCCCGGGGGAAACGAAACCACTGGCAGACATTGGCGCCGGCGGCCAGGCGATCGAGGCGCCCGCGCGGCACCGCATTCAACGCAGTGCCGCCGGAGCCTGAAGGGCGCATAACCAGGCCGCCCAAAGCAAAAGCGCCCAGGCGCAAAAAGGCCCGTCGGTCCATCGTGTGCAACTTTGTCATAGCGCCAGTCAGTTAGGAGAAGTCCTGGCCATAAATCAAGACGGAAAAGGGTGACAAGTTTTTTACGGGAATCCCTGCGCAAGCCTCGCGTTCCTCGCGCTCGCCCAGCTCAACTTCGTCGTCGCGCCCCGCATCCGCCGGCTGTCCCGGATTTGATCGCCGCTGTATCCGCTTGCCTTTGGGGCCCAGCCCGGCGTAGTAATTTCACCATGCCGTCGAGCCAGCATACGTTCCTCACCCAAAAACTGGCGCGTTCCATCGCGCGCGAATTTGGAACTGCGGTCTTCGTGTACGACCGCAAGACCCTGGAGCGCCAGGCCCGCCTCGTGCTGGGCTTTCCCAACGCCTTCGGATTGACCGCCCGCTATGCCATGAAGGCCTGCCCAGCCGGCGCGGTCATTAGGGCCCTGGTTGACGCGGGGCTCCACATCGACGCCAGCAGCGGCTACGAGGTCGAACGCGCCCTTCGCGCGGGCGTTTCCCCTGAACTCATTCAACTCACGGCCCAGGAACTGCCGGCAAATTGGCAGACGCTCGTGCGGCGCGGAATGCTTTTCAACGCGTGCTCCATCGCGCAAATCCACGCCTTCGGGTCG
>Ga0187868_1002232_pt1 | contig 12917 bp, 11 predicted proteins | sample June2016WEW_13_4_FD_133014 | JGI IMG/M metagenome (GOLD analysis project Ga0187868, IMG submission 133014) | Peatland microbial communities from SPRUCE experiment site at the Marcell Experimental Forest, Minnesota, USA - June2016WEW_13_40 | ecosystem: Environmental > Terrestrial > Soil >... | reverse complement strand
GCCTGCGCGTCTGCGTGCGCGGGCCAATCGCGGTCGTTTATCCCGAAGGCGTCTGGTATCACTCCTGCGCGCCGGAAGTGCTGGAACGCATCATCCAGGAGCACCTGATCGGCGGGAAAATTGTCAGGGAGTTCGTCTTTGCGCATAATCCGCTGCCGTGAATCCAACGGGTCCGGTTAACATAAATTCCCAACCTTTATCCCCATAATTCAATTGGCAGGTGCACCTCATTTTCCACTCGACTTTGGTTCTCCGGGGGTGCAAAATTGGTCGGATTCGGAGGAAACATGGCCAGACTGCTCATCAAGACCGGGGGTTTGGAAAACCAGACGTTAGAACTGCGTTTTGGCACCAATCACGTCGGGCGCGACCCCGACTGTGATTTCCCCATTGATCATCCCACCGTATCCTCAAACCACTGCGAACTGGTGTTGTCGAGCGAAGGTGTGTTGATCCGCGATTGCGGTTCGACCAACGGCACGTTCGTCAATGGCGATCCGGTCAAGGAAGCGTGGCTGCTTCCCGGCCAGACGGTGAATTTGGGCGACGTGGAATTATTCGTCGAATCCACCGAGGTCAACGTTGCGATCCCCAAGTATGAGCGCGAGCGTCCCAAACCGCCGGTGGTGCTTGAAGGCGGCGTGATCCTCTGCCCGCGCCATCCGCAGGTGCCGGTCACCTACAAATGCACCCACTGCAACGAGGTGATGTGCAACCGTTGCGTGCATGTGTTACAACGCAAAGGCGGCCTGCCGCTGTTCCTCTGCACACTTTGCAGCCACAAGTGCGAACCCGTTGAGGTCGTGAAACAGGTGAAGAAAAAAACGTTCATCGGCTTTTTGCGGGATACCGTCAAAATCCGGTTCCGGAATCCCATCAAACGCGATAAATTTTAAAAGTACCGGCTGCGGTTTCAGGACGGCGATCGGTCTTTCAAAAACTGCCGGACCATTTTCTCCAACGCGGAAATCCAGAGCGGATGTTCGTTGAGACACGGGATTTGCGCGAACTCCTTTCCGCCGGCCTCTAAAAATGTTCTCCGCCCCCGAATGCCGATTTCTTCCAGCGTCTCCAGACAATCAGAAACAAAGGCCGGGCAGATGACCAGAAGCTTTTTGACTCCGCGCTTGGGCAACCCGGCCAGTTCAAAATCCGTGTAAGGCTTCAACCACGGATCGCGACCAAGCCGGGATTGGAACGAAATGGAATACCGGTTCACGGGGACGCCCGCTTTCGCAACAAATGCCGCCACCGTTTTGAAACATTGCGCGCGGTAACACGTCGCGTGCGCCGGGCTGTCGGTTTCGCAACAATTCGACACGGTCAAACAATGGCCGCCGGTCGGGTCGGACTTGTGAAGGTGCCGTTCCGGAAGGCCGTGAAAACTGAACAGCAATTGGTCGTAGCCCGCCGCCAGATGATTGGCCGCGCTCGCCGCCAGGGCGGTGATGTAATCCGGCGCGTCGCCGTAGGGCGGTTGGGCTTCCACCCGCATTTGCGGCGCGAGTTTTGCCGCGACTTCCCTCACCCGCTCCACTGCCGTTTCGTAGCTCGACATCGCGTAGTGCGGGAACAGTGGAACCAGAAATAATTCGTCCACGCCGCGTTCGCGCAATTTCCGGATCGCATCTGGAATGGACGGATTTTGATAACGCATCGCCAGTTCAACCGGCACGGTGACGCGCTTTTGCAGTTCGGCCTGCACACGCTTGCTCGTGACGATGAGCGGCGAACCTTCCGGCAGCCAGATTTTCTTGTAAGCCTCGGCGGCTTGTTTCGGCCGGTTGATGAGAATCATTCCCACGATGAACCGCCGCAACAGCCAGGGCGCGTCAATCACCCGCCCGTCCATCAGAAATTCATTCAAATAACGCCGCACGTCGCCGACGGACGTCGAGTCCGGTGAACCCAGATTGACCAGCAAAACACCTTTGTTCATGCGGAAAAATTAACCACGGATGCGCCCAAATGAACACCAAACAAATCCGTAGCCGCCGCCGTTAGTCGGCGCTGACTGGCTTGCAGTTCAGAGTGCGCGGACTGACGTCCGCGGCTACAAGCCCCGTGAAAAGCACACCCTTTCGATTTCCGTTTATTCGCGTCCATTGGTGGTTTTGAGGTGCTTTTCAACCCGTTCCACGATGTTCACACCCGACACAATCGTGTCACTCAGCGAAACGCCGTCGCGATAGTGGCCGGCCAGGAACAGTCCGGGCGCCTTGTTCTCGATCTCCGTCATCAGCCCGCGGTAGCGGCCGTAGCCGACGTTGTATTGCGGAATCGCCCTCGGATAGAGCACGCAATGTTGGAAGATCGGTTTGCCGGTCACGCCCAGCAGCACCCGCAGGTCTTCACACACCAGCGCGACAAGTTTCTCCGCCGGCAGCAAGGCGAGTTCCGGATACCGTTCGCCGCCGATGTAACTTGTCAGCGTCAAGTGACTTGTCGGCGCGCGATTGGGAAACAGCGACGACGAGAAAATCGTGCCGAGAATTTTGAAGCCTTCGATTTTTGGAATCAACATGCCGAAGCCTTCGCACGGATGCGCCACATCTTCGCGGCGAAATCCCAAAACCACGCTCGCCACCGGCGGATAACGAATTTCGGAAAACGGTGGGAGGTCAATTTCACTGGTAGGGCGCGTCACTCCGTGCGCGCCGTCATTGGCGTTTGGACGAACGGCGGGCAGAGGACTGCCCGCCCTACCAACGCCCGCAAACAATTTCACCTTTAGCTCCGCCAGCCTGAACGCCGTCCCACAATAAATCACCGCGCTATGTTCCGCTTGAGTTTCATTTCGGAGGGACGAGCTCTGCGAGTCCCCAATTTCAGGGGCTCGTGGAACTCGCCCCTCTGAAAGCGTGAGGGCCCAACCGTCGGCGATCTGCGTCAGCTTTGTCACCGTGGTGTTCAGTTTCACCGCGTCGCCAAGTTGCGCCGCCAGCGTGTCCGGCAAAACCTGCAACCCTTCGTCGAAGGAAAATTTCGGTGCGCGATCCTTGGCCACTTCGCCGGATTTTTTGCGGTCGCGCGCGCCAAAAATCTGGCCTTTGATCAGCGAGCCGTAACTGTCCTCCAGCGCCTTGAGCTTGGGAAAAGCGTGCGTCAAGGAAAGCCGGTGCGGATCGCCTGCGTAAATCCCGGCGACGAGCGCATCAATCGCGTGGTCGAGAAACTCCTGGTTCAGCCGGCGCACGACAAACTGCGCGATGCTTTCCTCGACGCCATCGCGGCGGCGCGGCATAAACGGTTCGCGCAGCACGGCGAGCTTGGCCCCGGCGGTGAACAGTTTCGTCGTGAAAAAACCGAGTGGCGAACCCGGCATGACGATGGGACGCTGGTAACGGACGACGTAACGCGCCTCGGCTTTCGGGTCGGGATCAAGCCGGCGCGACTGCAAACCGGCGTCGCGGACAAGCTGGCCAATCTTCGGTGACGTTTCGAGCAGCGTGTTCGGCCCGAACTCGGCGAGCCAGCCGTCCTGGCGCAGCGACTGAATCGCGCCGCCCACGCGCCCGCTGGCCTCATAAACCGTGACCGGAATGCCCTTGCGTTTCAGATAAAACGCCGCAGTCAACCCCGTGATGCCGGCCCCGATGATGGCGACAGATTTCATTCTGCAATCTGAAGCTCGTCATTTCCTATTGAATCGACACCTCTCATACTGTCATTCTTCACTTCGAGTAGGTAATAAAATGAAGTCTTGTCCCCGTATTTTTTGCGCATCAATTTCCAATTTTGAATAAGAAATCGAGCGCACCCTGCAGTCGTAGTCTCAAGTTTCCCAGCAATGTAAAAGTAATGCCTATCTCCTCGGCATATTTTTACAACGATCCCTTGGTTCTCAGCAGTAATTGGTGGCAAGCGTGGAATTTGGAGAAAAAATGGATCCCAGTTAAACTTCACTGGACTTCGAAGTTCCTTTTCAAGAAGGGAAGAAGCGAAATTTGACCATGGGCAGCCAAGAGAAATGAGGCTATGAGCAAGTGTGACGTCCTTACTATCAGGCGCAGCTGGCAAAATCATCGTTTGTATGTCGGCAACCTGGAAAAATTTTAGCAAGCCTGGCTGGTCGGCTAAACCTGGAATTACAGATTTAAAAAGCCCTTCCAGATTTTTCGCTTCGCTGATCTCTTCAAAGCCAACGTAACCTTTGGGAGTGCCTGCGTTTGATACACTTCCTACATAAATTCGGAGAATTTTTTCGTGATCGACACCAAAAAAACTCACCAACTTGCGTCGTCCAAAAAAAACAAAGAAAAACCAACCTATAATGAACAACACAACAACCGTGATCAAGTTGCCCAAAATATTTATGCCGATTTCAGATATGGTTTTCATATTGTCCTTGAATGTTTCCGCTCGCCCACCGGGGCGAGGGTGTTGTCGAAGCACATCGCGATGTTGCGGATGAACAGACGGCCGGTGTCGGTGACTTCCAGGCCCGCCGGCGTGCGGCGCACCAGGCCGTCGGCTTCAAGCGGCGCGAGCGACACGAGTTCCGGCGCAAAGTGTTCCGCGAAGTTAAGGCCGAGCTTTTGCGACATCGCGGCGTAATCGAGCGAGAGATCGCACATCACGCGCATGATGGTTTCGCGGCGGATTTTGTCCTCATCGGTCAGGAAATACGCGCGCTGCAACGGCACCCGGCCGGCGTCCACGGCCTCCTGCCATTGCGGCAGTTCCTTCTCGTTCTGCCAGTAGGCGTCGGGAATCTGCGAGATGCTCGACATGCCGAACGCGTAGATGTCCAAACCGGCGCGCGTGCTGTAGCCTTGGAAATTGCGCTGGAGCTGCTTGTTGCGCTGCGCCACGGCCAGTTCGTCGTTGGGTCGCGCGAAATGATCCATGCCGATATAGACGTATTGGTTGTTGGCGGTGAGTTTTTCGATGACCAGCTTGAGCACCTGCAACTTGGTCCCGGCGGCGGGTAGATGCTGTTGTTGCTCCAGAATTTTTTGGGCGGGCTTGACCCACGGCACATGCGCGTAGCTGAAGACGGCGAGCCGGTCGGGCTTCATTTCCAGCACGATATCGAGCGTTTCGTTGAACGACTCCGGCGTCTGGTGCGGCAGGCCGTAGATGAGGTCGAGGTTGATGGAGCCGTAGCCCAGCTCGCGCATCCAATCCATCGCCTGTTGCGTCATTTCGCGCGGCTGGATGCGGTGGACAGCTTCCTGGACTTTCGGGTTGAAATCCTGCACGCCCATCGAAGCGCGGTTGAAACCGATCTCGCGCAGCGCGACCATGTGATCGTGCGTGAGCCGGCGCGGATCCACTTCCACGCCGGCTTCGATGTCCGGCGAAAACGTAAAGTATTGGTGGATGATTTCGCCGAGCCGGCGGATTTCGTCGGGCTGTAAAAAAGTCGGCGAACCGCCGCCAAAGTGAAGTTGCCCGGCTTTGCGCTGCGGATTCAACCGCGGCGCCATCTTCGCCACCTCGCGGCCCAGGCAATCCACATAAGCCATGCCTTTGTCGTGGTTGAGCGTGATGACGGTGGTGCAGCCGCAAAACCAGCAGAGCGTCTCGCAGAATGGAATGTGAAAATAGAGCGAAAGGCCGCGTGCCGTCTGGTTGTTCGCAATAATTTTTTCAGCCAACTGCGGCCACGTTATCGTGTCGGTGAATTTCGTGGCGGGCGGGTAGGAGGTATAACGCGGCCCGGCCACGTTATATTTCTGCACCAGATCGAGATCAACTTTGAGCGTGCTCATGTCAATTTGAATGTAGCCGACGACGTCAGTCGGCGCTGATCCGCCTAAAAATGAGAATGCGCGGACTAACGTCCGCGGCTACAAAACGTTCAGCCATGCCGTTCATTTAAAACTACGAACCGTTTCGACCAACGCGGCGATGTTTTCCAATTTCGCATCGGGTGGCACGCCGTGACCAAGGTTGAAAATATGGCCTTTGCGGCCGCGCATGGCCTCGAGCACGGCCCGCGTTTCCTGTGCGACAACTTCCGGCGTGGCGTCGCTGAGCAGCGCGGGCGCGAGATTGCCTTGAAGAGCAATGTCAGCGGGCAAAAGCCGGCGCGCGTGAGCCAGCGGAAATTGCCAGTCTATGCCCAGCACGCTCGCCCCGGTCGCCAGCAGGTCATCCCAATTCCCGTGCGTGCCGAGGGAAAAAACAATCACCGGTGGAGCGCCGATTTCCGAACCGGCGTGTGGGAGTTCACGCTTTAGCGTGTCTTTGGAACAAGCTAAAGCTTGAACTCCAGCTTCCCGCGCCGTGCCGGAGGCCGGCGCTCCAATACTGGCGACAATGTCCCGCATCCAACGCCCGGAAGCCTCCTGAAATTCCGTCGGCGCGAGCTGGCCGCCGTGACTGTCGAAAATCTGGAGCGCGTCCACGCCGGCGCTGATTTGCATTTGCAGATAAGCGGTGATGGCGGCGGTGAGTTTCCCGGCAAGCGCATAAAAAGTTTTCCGGTCTTCCCGAAACAGGCTCAAGGCGCGGGTGAATTTCCCGGCGCTGCCGCCTTCCATCATGAACGTGGCCAGCGTCCACGGCGAACCCGAGAAGCCGATGAGCGCGGTCTGGTCGCCAAGTTCCTTCCGAAGCAGACGCAACGCCTTGTCCACGTAGCTGAGGCGTTCGGTCACGCGCTCGACGGAAAGGCGCTTGATGTCGGCTTTCGTGCGCACGGCAAAGTCCATGACCACGCCGCCGGTTTCGCGGAAACGGTAAGGCTGACCCATCGCTTCGGGAATGACGAGGATGTCGCTGAACAGGATCGCCGCATCGAATCCGAATCGCCGAACCGGCTGGAGCGTGATTTCGGCGGCAAGCCCGGGCGTTTGAATCAATTCCAAAAAGGAATGCTTTTCCTTCAGTTCGCGATACTCCGGCAAGGCGCGACCGGCCTGCCGCATCAGCCAGACCGGCGGGCGATCCGTTGCGCGGCAGTGGCAGGCGTCGAGAAACCGCCGGTGATTCGTCGGTCTGCCCGAGGCGGCGGGCGCGTTGGCGTTGGCGTTGGTTGCAATGGCGGCCATGGGTTTTAGCGCATTACGGCTGCATTGTTATTAGCATACCCAATCGGTTTTGAACAGCGAGTTGCGCTTTCAATTTTTTGAGCAACTTTGTCCGAACACCGGTTTTTAATCACAAGCGAGTCCATGAAAGACAACGAACTCCATTCCAAACTCCGCGAATCAAGCTGGCGGCGGAAACTCACTGAAGCCGAACAAGCCGAATGGCGCGCCTATCTCGCCGCCAATCCCGACGCCCGCGCCGATTGGGAGATGGAATCAGCCTTGAACGCCGCCCTCACCCGATTGCCGGATGCGAGTGTGCCGTCGAATTTCACCGCGCGCGTGCTTCAGGCGGTCGAACGTGAAGAGGCCCGACCACGCGTCTGGAGCTGGCGTTGGAACTGGCACACGCTGGTGCCGCGTGTCGCCTTTGCCGCAGCGGTGATTGCGTTCACCGGTTTGGCCTTTCAACACCATGAAATTTACCGCCAGCGCACCGCGCTCGCCCGGAACGTTGCGCTCGTGACCAGGGGACAACCGATGCCCAGCCCGGAAGCGCTGGAAAACTTTGACGCCATTCGCCGCATGAGCCAGCCGCAGCACGCGGATGACGAATTGCTGGTATTGATGCAATGAGCCATTTGTGGCAGGCGCGTTGCCGGTTGGCCACGGTTTTCGCGGTGGGCCAAATCGCTGTTTTCCAGCTCGCCGCTGAAACCGTCACGAATGTTCCGGCTCCGCAAAAATTATTTTCCGCGCCGGCGAACCTTTCGCCGCCGCCCGTGCCGCACTTAAAGTCTCCCGTGGATTTATTCCGTGAACTGCTGGCGATGACACCCGCCGAGCGGGAAAATTACCTGACGAATCGGCCGCCGGGAATCCGCGACCGCATTCTCGCCAAGGTGCGCGAATACGAGGCGCTCGACCCGAACGAGCGCGAATTACGCCTGCGCGCCACCGAATTGGGCTGGTATTTGCTGCCCCTCATGCACGAATCCCCGACCAATCGTGCCGCGCAACTGGCAGCCATCCCGGATGATTTGCGGGCTCTGGTCAAAGCCCATCTCATGCAATGGGACATCCTGCCATCGCCATTGCAGCAGGAATTTCTTGAGAGCGAGCACGCCCTGCGTTACTTCACACACGTGGATTTGCCAATCAGCCCGCCGATGCCGCCCATGCCGCCGGGCCACGGATGGCATAACAGCCCGCCGGATCCCGATTTGGCGCACTGGAATGTGCTTTCCGAAGACCAACACCAGAAAATCACCGCACAATGCAACCAGTTTTTTGAACTGACGCCGATGGAAAAAAAGAAAACGCTCAACACCCTGTCGGCCGCCGAGCGGCAGCAAATGGAAAAAACGCTGGAGACGTTTGGGAAATTGCCTCCGGCGCAACGCCTGAAATGCATCCGCTCGTTCACGGAATTTGCCGGCATGAGCGCGCAGGAAAAACAGGATTTTTTGAAAAACGCCCAGCGCTGGTCGCAAATGTCGCCGAAGGAACGCCAGACCTGGCGCGATCTCGTCACGCATGTCCCCGAATGGCCGCCGTTGTCCCCGGCATTGATGCCGCCGATGCCGCCACAGTTGACGCAGCGACTGCATCCGGTGGCCGTCACCAATCCCGACTGATTCCGGCGAATTTCAATTCCCATTTCCGCCGCCACACCTTAATTTCCCACCGTGCATCCGATTGCGTTTCAACTCGGCTCCTTCACGATTCATTGGTATGGCGTGATGATCGCGCTGGCATTCCTGGCGGGGCTTTGGACGGCCACCCGCCGCGCCCGGCGCGAAAACATCTCCGGCGAAAAAATCGCCGACATCGTGTTCTGGCTGATGTTCGGCGCGATTCTCGGCGCGCGCGCCGTTTACGTGACCACTTATTGGAAGGACGAATTCGCCAACCAGCCGCTCCCGGAAATTTTCATGATCCAGCACGGCGGGCTGGTGTATTACGGCGGCCTCATTGGCGCGACGATTGCAGGCATGATTTGCATTCGCTGGAAAAAATTGCCGCTGTGGAAAACCGCCGATGTGCTGGCGCCAAGCATTGCGCTGGGAAATGTTTTTGGCCGCATCGGCTGCCTGCTGAATGGCTGTTGCTACGGCCGCGCGTGCAGCCTGCCGTGGGCCATCCGGTTTCCATCCGACCATGCGACCGGCGGCGTGCCCGTGCATCCGACGCAGATTTACGATGCGTTGTTGAATTTCGCCCTTTACCTCGGCCTCGCGTGGCTGTTCCGGCACAAAAAATTCAACGGCCAGGTGTTCGCAACCTATCTCATCTGCTACGCGGTGTTTCGTTTCGTCGTGGAATGCTTTCGGGGCGATTATCCGGCTGACCACATCCATGACGGCCTCACGTCGGGACAATTGGCAAGCATCCCCATTTTCATCGCCGGCCTCGCGCTGGCGGCCATGCTGTCGCATCGCGAACCCAAACGGGGATGGCCGATGGAGAATTGATGATGGCAACAATTCTTGAAATCCATTTTCCATCCTCAAGAAACCGCCTTACAAATTCATTCGTTCGGAGGGACGAGCTACGCAAGTCCCTCAATTCCGAAGTCCCAAAACATTCAGGGACTGGTGTAACTCGTCCCTCCGAATTTTAGGATGAATTCCATCTCCCATCTCCCAATCCTCATCGCCGGCCCGACCGCCGTCGGCAAATCCGAAATCGCCCTGCGCCTCGCGGAACAGCTCGGCGGTGAAATCATTTCCGCCGATTCCATGCAGGTTTATCGCGGACTCGACATCGGCACGGCCAAGCCATCGCCTGCCGAACGCGCTCGCGTGTCGCATCACCTGATTGACATCTGCGATTTGGCCGAATCGTTCGACGCTGCGCAATTCGCCCGGCTCGCGCACCGCGCCGTCGCGGAAATCCAGTCGCGCGGCCACGTGCCGGTTCTCTGTGGCGGCACCGGACTTTACTTCAAAGTCTTTCTCGAAGGGCTTGGCGAAGCGCCGTCTGCCGACGCCAAATTGCGTGCTGAACTTGAAGCCGTGCCGCTGGAAAATCTGCTGGCCGAACTGCGCGAACGCGACCCGGCAGCTTATGAAAAAATTGATAAAAAAAACCTGCGCCGTGTCATCCGCGCCGTGGAAGTGATTCGCTTGACGGGCAAGCTGTTCTCCAAACAACAGTCACGGTGGGGCGAGACTCCCGGCGAGCCGCAAGGCCAAAATGAAACTTCCGGCTCGCGAGGACGCTCGCCCCACCAACTGAAAGTGTCACATGTCACGTGTCACTTTTACTGCTTTTCACGTGCACTAGCGGATTTGCACGCCCGCATCAACGCCCGCGTAGACGCGATATTCGCGCGCGGTTTGGTGGACGAAACCCGCGAATTGCTCAAGTGCGGCCTTGCGGAAAACAAAACGGCCATGCAGGCCATCGGCTACCGGCAGGTGGTGGAACATCTGCGCGGCGAGCGGTCGTTGAAGGAAACCATCGAACTGGTGAAAATCCGCACCCGGCAATTTGCCAAGCGGCAATTAACGTGGTTCCGCGCCCAGAAAAATCTGGAGTGGATCGAATTGAAGCCGGACGAGCCGTTGGAAGCAATTGCGGAAAACCTGATTCACCGATTGCAGGAAAATTCAGAATGATGCGGGTAGCGCGCGCCTCTGACGCGCCATGTTCGGCGTCCCGCCGAACATTTTGAGATTCAAAGTCGTCGCCGGGACAGCAACGACGACGTGCGGGACGCACGCGCTCCCTTTTTTCAACCGCGCTGGTTGCTCAACTTTCCCTCGGCCGTTTGACAACGATGTCAATTTCCGCCTTGTTTTTCGCAATCATGTTGGCGGGCAGGATGCCGCGCCAGAAAACATTCGGGTAAACCACCGCGCCGCGACCGAGGATGCTGCCGGGGTTCAGCACGGCGTTGCAGCCGGCTTCCGCGCCGTCGCCGAGCAGCGCGCCGAACTTGCGCAGGCCGGTGTCGAACGGCACGCCGTCCATCTCCACCTCGATGTTGCCGGGGAACAGTTTGTAATTGGAAATTTTCACGCCCGCGCCGAGGTGCGCCTTGTGGCCGAGGATGGAGTCGCCAACGTAATTGAAGTGCGGGACCTGCGCTTTGTTGAACAGCAGCGAGTTTTTCAGTTCGCTGGAATTGCCGACGACGCAGCCGTCGCCAATGATGACGTTTTCGCGGATGTACGCGTTGTGGCGGATCTGGCAGCCCTGGCCGATGATGGCCGGGCCTTTGATCATTGCGCCGTCTTCGACGACCGTGTCCTTGCCGATAAAAACCTTTTCACCGATGAATGCCCTGCCCTCGCACTGGTTATGCAGGGCTGGTTTCAAATTGGCGGCGATGTAGCCCTCAATTTTTTTGAGCGCGTCCCAGGTGAATTTGCAACCGTCAAAGATGGCGGCGTGTTCGGTCTGGCTGAGGTCAAACAAGTCGGCTGGCTTGAACATGGCGGCAAGTTAGGCGAAACGGCGGCGGCGGAAAAGCGAAATGGGTGGGGGGTAAGTGGCAACGCTTGGTGGGGCGAGGCTACTGACGAGCCGCCGCGAAACTCCGGCGCGCCATGTCCGGCTCGCGAGGATCAGCCTTCGCCAAGCTACGGCGCGACAGGCGCTCGCCCCACCAAAAACTGAAATTTACCACCACCGGCGCGGGCTTGCCATTCGCGGCGGCGGGAGTATTTTCACCAGCGATGGCGCGCTCCCGTAGCTCAAATGGATAGAGCAGCGGTTTCCTAAACCGCGGATCCCAGTTCAATTCCGGGCGGGGGTACCATTTAACCTGTTGCGCCGCAGAAACACGCTTGACGGGAACATTTTCCGCAACTAATGCATCAAAGCTATGTTATACTCTCTGGCGTTCTAAATTGACAACAGCCTGATTATGAAAATCGAATTCTTCAATAGGTGTGTTTTGGGAACGGCGACTGTGGTTCTATGTTTGATGGGCGTCCGTTCACCGTTTAATTCCCCGGCGCAAGCGCAATCCACTCCACCCCCGCCGGACAGTACAACGGTATCAAGTGCGTTGCCACCGAACGTTTATCCGACCAGCCCGCTGGCACAGGTCGTTCGGCTTACGCAGGCCGGCGTGGATGAAAGCATCATCATGTCTTACGTCACGAATTCCGGCAGCACGTTCAATCTCGATTCGGACAAAATCATTTATTTGAAGGACATCGGCCTGCCGAACGAAGTCGTCACCGCCATGATGCAGCGCGACCAGCAGTTGCAGCAGCAAATGGCCGCGGCGGCGTATCAACCCCCGGCTCAACCCGCTCCCGCACCCGCCACAACCGATCAACCGGAAACCGCGCCGCCGCCGCAACCGGTGGAGCAACCGGCGGAAGTCACGGTGAACTATTTTTATGACACGCTTGCGCCGTATGGCAGTTGGGTGGACATGGACGGCTATGGCCGGTGCTGGCGGCCCAGCGTGGTGGTTTACAACCCCGGCTGGCAGCCGTATTGCGATCACGGACACTGGGTTTACACCGATTGCGGCTGGTATTGGTTTTCGGATTATTCGTGGGGCTGGGCAACGTTCCATTATGGCCGCTGGTTTCAGCATCCGCGCTGGGGCTGGTGCTGGATGCCGGACACCGTTTGGGGGCCATCGTGGGTGACGTGGCGGTATTCGGACGATTACTGCGGCTGGGCGCCGCTGCCGCCATTTGCGGTGTATCGGGAAGGCGTCGGGTTCTTTTATAACGGGCTCGTTGTCAGCGTCGGTTTTGATTTCGGGCTGAGTTGGAACTGTTTCGCGTTTGTGCCGATTGGACATTTTTGCGACCCGCATCCGCGCCGTTATTGCGTGGCACCGGCCCAAATCACGCAGGTTTATAATCACACCACGGTAATCAACAATTTCAATGGTCACGGCCGCAATCTTGCCAACCGGGGGATTGATCCGGAACACATCACCGCCGTTACCCATACCCCCAT
>Ga0187868_1002226_pt1 | contig 12926 bp, 11 predicted proteins | sample June2016WEW_13_4_FD_133014 | JGI IMG/M metagenome (GOLD analysis project Ga0187868, IMG submission 133014) | Peatland microbial communities from SPRUCE experiment site at the Marcell Experimental Forest, Minnesota, USA - June2016WEW_13_40 | ecosystem: Environmental > Terrestrial > Soil >... | reverse complement strand
GCTGCGATCGTAGCGAGCGCGATTTTCCTTCGTCCACATCGGCGGCGGCTCCCCAAAGAATCAGGCCGCCTCCCTTGAATCACAAATGACTCAGCCGATTCAATATGTTCCCGGACAGACACTTAGACGTACATAACCCCGGGCGGATCTATAGACGCGGTCGCGGACCGCGTTCCGGCGGCTCGAGAGGATTGCGGGGATCCACGGATTTACGGGGCGACAGCCGTATTTGCTTTCTTCACCGCCACGACCGCATTAAGACCGCCAAACGCAAACGAGTTGTTGAGCGCCTTGTCGATCGTCATCGGGCGCGCCACATTCGGCACATAATCCAGATCGCATTCGGGATCGGGGCCGAGATAATTGATCGTCGGCGGCGCGAGGTTATCCTTGATCGCCAGAACCGTCGCCAGCATTTCCAGCGCTCCCGCGGCGCCGAGGGCATGACCGAACAGCGATTTGCTGGCCGAAAGCGGCGTCTTTTTGCTATGTTCGCCGAAAATCTTTTTGATCACGGCGGTTTCCGTCAGATCGTTGATGCGCGTGCCAGTGCCATGCGCGTTGATATAATCGACATCCTCTGGATTCCATCCGGCGTCCCTGAGGCAGTTGGCGACGGCGCGCGCCGCGCCGCCGGCATCCGGCGTCGTCAGATCCTTGGCGTCCGACGACATGCCGAAACCGGCGAATTCGGCGTGGATCGTGGCGCCGCGGGCTTTCGCGTTTTCCAGCGTTTCGAGGACGAACATGGCGGCGCCTTCGCCGATCACCATGCCGGCGCGGTCCCTCGAAAAGGGACGGCAGACATCCGGCGCCATGACGCGCAAGGCCTCCCAACCTCTCAGCGTGCCGAACGTGAGGCAGCTTTCCGCGCCGCCGGTGATAGCGGCGTCGATGAAACCGGAGCGCAGCATGTGCAGGGTCACGCCCATCGCGTGAACGGCGGAAGCGCAGGCGCTGGCCACCGTGAAACCGGGACCGGTGATGCCGGTCGCCATGCTGATCTGGCTCGATCCTGCGTTCACCATCAGACGCGGAATGGTGAAGGGATGGACGCGCCCCGATGTGCCGGGATCAAGGAGCTTGTGGTACGATTCTTCAAGCGTATTCTGCCCGCCGACTCCGGCGCCAGTGATAACGGCGGTCCGTTCGGCCATCTCCGGCGTAAGTTCGAGACCTGAATCTTTCAACGCATCGAGCGCGGCGGCTACGGCGAATTGCGCGAAACGGTCAATGAGGCTTGCTTTCTTGGGATCGATCCAGCTCTCGACCTTGAAATCGACGACCGGCGCCGCCGCAAATTTCACCTCCGCGCCGCGATAGGGAAAGGTCAGCGCGCCGAGGCCGCCGCGCCCCTCAAACAAATTCCGGCGGAATTCGGCGACGTTCTGCCCGATGGGCGAGATGACGCCCATGCCGGTAATGACGATGCGGCGGGTCATACCGATCAACTATCAGTTCGCTGTTTGGCTTTATTCGCCGCCAGTTGCTTCTCGACCATGTCGATGAGGTCGCCGAGCGTCTTGAAGTCTCCCGCATTGGTGTTGGCGTTGAAAGGAAGCTCGATGCCGAATTTGTCCTCAAGGGTGAAGATAACGTCGACCATATCCAGCGAGCTTACCTGAAGGTCAACCAAGGACGCCTCGCGCGTCAACTTGCTGCGGTCGATCTGCGCTTTTTGCGCCACAATGTCGACGATTTCTTCGAACTGGGACATCGTCTTTATTCCTTGTACTTGTTTTCGAGCCGGTCGAGGCGCTCGGTCAAAGCTTCGATTTTACGGAAAAAATGCTTAAGCCTGCTGATGTTGAAAAGATTTTCCATCAGGCGCTCGCGCGGACTGGCGGGAAGACCGCCGACGACGGTCTTGGCGGCGACGTTGCCGGCAACGCCGCTCATCGCCATCACCATGGCATCGTCGCCGATCGTCAAATGATCGGCGATGCCGACCGCGCCTCCCAAAACAACGCGATTGCCGATGGTGACGCTCCCTGCAATGCCGGTGTGCCCGCAAATCAGGCAGTTCGCGCCGATAGCGGCATTGTGGCCGATTTGCACCTGATTGTCGATTTTTGTGCCGTTGCCGATGCGGGTGGGGGCGATGGTGCCCCGATCGATGGAGGCGTTCGCGCCGATCTCGACATCGTCGCCGATGACGATGCCGCCCAGCGAGGCGATACGCACCAGATCGTAATTAGCGGCTGTCACCGTGCCGGCGCCACCGGATTTTGCTTGTTCAACGCTACCGGGTTGCCGCGTGACAAAGCTGAAGCAGTCGGCGCCCAGCGAGGCGTTGAAATGCACGATGCAGCGTTCGCCGATCGTAACTCCTGCCCCGATTCTGACGCCGGGATAAATCAGCGCAGCGCGGCCAAGGACGGCGCCAGGGCCTATGTAGCTTTGCGGGTGCAGCGTGCTGTCCTCGCCGATCACGGCTCCGGCGCCTATGAAAGCCAGGGCGCCCACGGAGACATTGGCTCCTAGCTTTGCGCCCGGCTCGATAACGGCGGTGGGATGGACGCCCTTATTCACGGGAACGGGTACGGCGAACAGCCCGGTAAGTTTCGCCAGAGCGAGGCGCGGGCGGTCAACTACGATAGCGGCCTCGACAAGGCCAGGCGCAAGTTTGCCTTCGCGGCTGATAACGGCGGCACGCGCACCGCATTTTTCCAGCAATGGCAATAATTTGACGTCCATTGCCAGCGCGAGATCGCCTGGATCGCGCACATCCGCGGGATGGGCGAGGCGCGTGATGGGTATCTGGCCATCGCCGAGCAGTTCGCCGTTCAGAGCCTCGGCCAGAGCTTGCGTTGTGTAGGTGAGAGGCATGGGCAGACCGTTTAAGCCGAGATTCTGCGGATGGAGGCCTCGGTCAGGTTGAGAGTGCCGACGCCGGCCGCCTTTTGCAAGGCGGAAGCGTCGCTGTGGGTTGCAGATGCGCTTCGCAGGCTGTCGGCTCCCGGTCGAGGCCATGTGAAAACTCCGCATTCGCCTGAAAACGGGCGCTCTCAGCACGATTTTCGACGATTGGCGCACCTCTGGTCGCTCAGAATGCTCGAAAACTCGGTGAAGATTGGCGTGACCCATCACTCGCCCGAGTTTTCACACAGCCTGGGTCGAATCCTGCCATTCCGGCAGCCTGTTAAGGCGGGGGCCAAGCGTCAGGTTCACCACTACCTCCCCTTCTCCCATCCCCCGTCGTCCCCCTCGCGCCAATAGCTCGGCGCGGCGCCGGCGGCTTTGACGAGGCTCCATTGCCGGCGCGCCTCGGCCTTGGCCTCTTCGTCGCCGCCGTCGAACAAGAGGATCACGCGCTCATAGGCGCCCCGGGCCGTCGGTTCGGCGAAGGGCGCGGCGGCGACGCCCGAAAGCAGGATGCGCAGCGTCGCGCCATTGGGGTTTTCCTCGCCGGTGGTCAGATAGATCGGCTGCGACTCGGCCCCGCCGTCGCGCGCCGCGCCGTGCGGCAGGAAACTTTCGTCGGCATAGGTCCACAGCCGCTCGTTGAGCGCCTCGACACGCTCCTCCGAGGGCGCCTGCACGACGGCGCGCAGGCTTTGCGCCAGCGCGTCCTCGAGAATTTCCGGCAGCGCCTGATCGATTCGGCGGCGCTCGAGATGATAGAAGCGGAATTCGGTCATCGGACCGCCGGGGTTGGTCGTCCGCGGCGGTGGATTTGAAGGGCGCCCGCCCGTTCAATTTGGCTGACGCAGGCCACGGTCAGTCCGCGCCGACGATGATGAAGGCGCTGTCGGTGTCGGTGACGATCAAGCCGAGAGAGACGCCGCCGGGAGCGTGTTCCTCGGTCTTGCCGGAGATATAGACGTCGCCGCGCTCGCGCGAGGCCTTGAGATATTCGCGCGCGTCGGCGCTCATATCGCGCACGACGCCGCGGCTCTTGGCGGCGTCCCAGCCCAGCGCGGAGCGCAGCGCGGCCGCCTGGAAATTCTCGAACTCGGTCGCCACGCGCGCCGAGGCGGGCTCGGCGACGCGCGCCTCGAAGCGCAGAAGTCCGTCGTTCCGGCACGTCAACGTCCCGTCGACCTCGGACTTCGTCGTGATGTCGAAAACGTCGGTGTCGGTTCTGGCCCGCGAGACCACGAGCGCGTGGCTGAAATCGACCCGCATGTCGCTCGCCGCGGTCCGCAGTTTCTCGATGAAGGCGTCGCAGCCCGCGAGGCCCGGGTTCGCCTGCGCCGGAGCGGCGCAAAGGCAAAGCGCGAGAACCGCGAGCCCCAATCCCGATCGCATCACACGTTGCTCCCTGGCGGTAATCCGAGCCAAAGGCCATTCTCTCTCGATTTCATGACGCCGAAAACAAGGAGCGAAAACTCATCGCTCGCAATATTCGGCGACCAAGCGGTCCAAGAGGCGCACGCCCCAACCCGATCCCCAGGATTGATTGATCTCGTTCGCCGGCGAGTTCATCGCCGTGCCCGCGATATCGAGGTGCGCCCATGGCGTGTCGTTGACGAAGCGCTTGAGAAATTGCGCCGCCGTGATCGCGCCGGCGTTGCGGCCGCCGGTGTTCTTCACGTCGGCGAATTTGGAATCGATCAACTTGTCGTAGGCGGGCCCGAGCGGCATGCGCCAAACCGTTTCGCCCGTCGCCGCGCCCGCGACGCTCAGCCGGGCGGCCAATTCGTCGTCATTGGAGAAGAGCCCGGCGTATTCCTGGCCGAGCGCGACCAGGATGGCGCCCGTCAGCGTCGCGAGGTCGACGATGAATCGCGGCTTGATTCTCTCTTGAACGTACCAGAGCGCATCGGCGAGGACGAGCCGCCCTTCCGCGTCGGTGTTGATGATTTCGATCGTCCGACCGGACATCGATTTGAGAATGTCGCTTGGACGAACAGCGCCGCCGCCCGGCATATTCTCGACCAGACCGATCACGCCGACCGCGTTGACCTTGGCCTTGCGGCCGGCGAGCGCGTGCATCAGGCCGACGACGCAAGCCGCGCCGGCCATGTCGCCTTTCATGTCTTCCATGCCGGCGCCCGGCTTGATGGAGATGCCGCCCGAGTCGAAACAGACGCCCTTGCCGACGAAAGCGATCGGCTTGGCCTTCTTCGCCTTGGCGCCGCGCCAGCGCATGACGACCAGCCGGCTGTCGCGTTTCGAGCCCTGGCCGACGCCGAGCAGCGCGCCCATGCCGAGTTTCGTCATCGCTTTTTCGTCGAGGATCTCGACGTCGACGCCGAGCGTCTTCAAGCCCGCCGCGCGTTCGGCGAAAGCCTCGGGAAACAGCACGTTCGGCGGCTCGTTGACCAGCGTGCGAGCGAACTCGACGCCTTCGGCGACCGCCGTGCGCGCGGGCGCCGCGGCGCGGGCCGCCGCGAAGTCCGCCGTTCCGAGCGTGATCGAGGGCGCCGAGTCGTCGCTCTCGTCGCCGTTCTTTTTCGCCGTCTTGTATTTGTCGAAACGATACGCCCGCAAGCGCAGTCCCAGCGCGAAATCGGCCGCCGCGCCGCCATCCCAGTCGCCCGCCGGCGCTTCGAGGGCCACCTCGACCTTCTTGGCCCCGCCGAGCTTGCCGAAGACAAAGCCGCCCAGCGTCGGAAAATCGATCGGCTTGCCGTCCTTGCCGGGGGCGACGCCGACGACGAGAAGGCGTGCCGCATCGACGCCCGAAGGCTCGAGAATCTCCATGGAAGTGAGGTATTTGCCCCGAAACCGGGCCGTCTTGGCGGCCGCTTCGATCCGGGCGGCGACTTCGCCCAGAAGCGCGTCGACCCGCGGCGGCGCCTTGAGGTCCGCGCCGACGAAGACCACATAGGTTTCGCCCTTAGGCGCCGAAATCGGCCCAAAGGCGATCTTGACGAACTCGCTCATACAAATTTCCCCAGGCACGACGTTAGAGAGGCGCGGCCAGCTTTGCGCCATCGCCGCAAGGACTAATCAAGCGCTTTCACCCGCCCGTCAATAAGGGGACCGCGGCAAAGCGACGCTCCGCGCCCCCTTCCCTTGCGGGACCGCGCCTTGCCAGACGCGCGCGGGCGGGCTAGCGCTGCCTTGCGAGCGAGCGCCGCCGCGGCGGCGGCGCCGGAAAGGATATACGGAAACGGCCACTGGATGTTGCGCATCGAACGATACGTGTTCCGAACTGCGGCGACGGCTTTCCTGGCTGGCCTGATCGCGCTGACCGGCCTGGTTTGGGTGACGCAAGCCCTGCGGCAGATCGACCTCATGACCAACAAGGGCCAGTCGCTTCTGGTCTTTTTCACGATCACCGGGCTCACGCTGCCTTCGCTCGTCGCCATCATCGCGCCGGTCGCGCTGTTCGCCGGCGTGCTGTATAGCCTGAACAAGCTGAACGGCGACAGCGAATTGGTGGTGATGAGCGCATCGGGCGTTTCGCCGGGGCGGCTGCTGCGGCCGTTCGTCGGACTGTTCGCGCTGGTATTCGCGCTCGAGGCGGTCCTTTACGTCGACGTCATGCCCTGGAGCTTCAACGCCATCGAGACCATGACGACGCTCGTTCGCGCCGATTTCATCGCCAATCTCGCGCGTCCCGGCGCTTTCAACGAACTCGAGGCCGGCTTCATATTCCACTTCCGCGAGCGCGCGCCGGATGGCTCGCTGCACGGAGTCTTCATGCAGGATCGCCGCGATCCCGCCCATATCGTCACTTACATTTCCGAAGTGGGAAAGACGGCCGAGAAGGACGACCAAACCTACCTCATCCTGTCGAAGGGCAGCTATCAACGCCCAGAACGTTCCGGCGATTCGGCGATCGTCACTTTCGAGGACTACGCGATCGACCTCTCTCAGTTCGCGCGCAAAGGCGACAGCACCAAGCGGCCGCGCGAGCGCGCGACGCTGCAATTGATCGCCCCAGACCCCAAGGACGCGTCGGCGGTGCGTCTGGCCGGGCGATTGCGCGCCGAATTGCTCGATCGCCTCGCGAGCCCGTTCTACGCCTTCGCGGCGGGCCTCATCGGGTTCGCGGCGCTCGGCGAAGCGCGAACGACCCGCCAAGGCCGGGGCGTGGCGACCGGCGTCGCGGTTCTTGTCTTTTTAGCGTTGCGCATGTTCGGCATCGCCGCGACCTCGCTCGCCGTCAGCAAGCCGAACGCGGCGATTTTGGTTTGGGCGATCCCGATCGGCGCTTCGGCGCTCAGCGTCGACGCGATCTTCGCCGGGCCGTTGAGCCGCGCCCTCCAGGGGTTGCGTCGCCTCGCCGTCACCGGGCCGTTGAGCGATGGGCTCCAGGGATTGCGTCGCCTCGCCTTCGTCGCGACGAGGAAGCCATGATCGGCGGCACGCTCGGGCGTTACTTCGCCAAGCGATTCTTCAAGACGATCGCTGCGGTCTTCGCAGGAGTTTTTGTTCTCATTTACGCCATCGACCTCGTCGAAATGCTGCGTCGTTCCGGCGACACGCCTGGAGCGACCGGACCCTTGATGGCGTGGGTTTCGCTTTTGCATACGCCGATCGTGGCCGAGCAGGCTTTGCCCTTCGCCGTCCTTTTCGGGGCGATGATCTCGTTCCTCAATCTCTCGCGAAAACTGGAACTTGTGGTGGCGCGCGCCGCCGGCGTTTCCGCCTGGCAGTTCATCTCGCCGCCGCTCCTCGTCGTCGTCGCGTTCGGCGTCGTCATGGTGACGCTGTACAATCCGGTGTCCACCGCGATGAAGCGCGAGGCGGACCGAATCGAGGAGCGGTTGTTCGGCGGCGGCGCCAGCGACCTCAGCGGCGTGTGGATCAGGCAAAAGAGCGTCGACGGCGAGGCGGTCGTTCACGCGGACGGCCGCGATGAGTCCGCAACGTCGCTCCTCCATGTCCAGGTCTTCAATTTCGACGACAACGGCGGCTTCATGGAACGCGTCGACGCGGAAGGCGCGACGCTGCGGGATGGGTTTTGGCGTTTGAAGGACGCCAACGTCGTCACCCCCGGTTTCGACACCGTGGCGACGGCCTCCTATTTGCTCGCGACCAACCTGACCAAGGCGGAGGTCGCGCAGGCTTTCGTCGCCCCGGAGACCGTGTCGTTCTGGGCGCTTCCCGCGCTCGCCGCGCAGACGGATCGCGCGGGCCTCGACGCGACAGGATATCGTTTGCGATTTCAAGAGCTTCTCGCGTTGCCCCTGATGCTGGCGGCTATGGTTCTCGTAGCCGCGTGCTTTTCGTTAAGATTCTTCCGAATGGGCGGCGTCCAAAAGATGGTTTCCGGTGGCGTCGCGGCTGGCTTCGTGCTTTATGTCGCAACGAAATTGGTCAATGATCTCGGCGGCGCCGGATTCGTCAGCGTCCCGCTCGCGGGGTGGTCGCCAGCCGTGGCCGGCTGCTTGTTTGGAGTCTACGTGCTTCTCCACCAGGAGGATGGTTGATGGGCCTCTCCATCAGCTTTTCCAAAGCGAGCGGACGCCGCGGGAGCGCTCTTTCGCGCTTGGCCGCGAGTCTGGCCCTCTTGTTGGCGCTCTCCCTCGGCGCGGCGGCGGCGCAGGCGCAAACCGGCGCGCCCGCGTCGGCTCAACCCGCGGCGGCGGCGCAAAATCCCGACAAGCTGATCCTCGAGGCCGACGAGCTCGTCTACGACAGGGACCGCAACGTCGTGTCGGCCGTCGGCGGGGCGCAGCTCTATTACAAGCATCGCATTCTCCAGGCCGACCGGGTCGTCTACAACCGCGTGACCAAACGGGTTTACGCGGAGGGCCACGCCAAGCTGACGGACGAGAAGGGCAACGTCACCTACGCCTCGCGATTCGACTTGACCGACGACTTCGCCGCCGGCTTCGCCGAAGGCGTGGAAATGATGTCGAGCGACAAGACCCGATTCACGGCGCCGCGCGTCGAACGGTCGACCGGCTCTGTGACGGTGTTCAGCGGCGGCGTCTACACGGCGTGCGAGCCGTGCAAGGATCATCCCGAGCGCCCGCCGTTCTGGCAGGTCCGCGCGGCGCGCATCATCGAGAACCAGCAGACCCACGTCGTCTATTACGAGGATGCGTGGCTCGAAGTCGGCGGGGTTCCGATCGCCTACGTTCCCTATTTTTCCGCGGCCGACCCCTCGGTCAGTCGAGAGAGCGGCGTCCTGGCGCCGTCGTTCTATCAGGGAACTTACACCGGCTTCGGTCTCGCGGTCCCCTATTTCCTTAATCTCGCGCCCAATTACGACCTGACGCTGACGCCGGCCTATCTCTCGGCGCAGGGCCCCTTCGGCGAAGCGGAGTGGCGCCACCGCTTGGACAACGGCGAGTACAACATTCGCGTCACCGGGCTCTATCAGCAGGACCCCTCGCTCTTTCCCGCCGCCCCCTATGACTCGGGCGATCGACGCTGGCGCGGCTCGCTCGAAAGCGTCGGTCAGTTCTACATCAACGACAAATGGAAATACGGCTGGGACATCACCGCGGTTTCCGATCCCTTCTATCTCAACGACTACAAGATCAAGAGCGATGACCCGTCGCGCTATTACTTCCAGGACATCGTGTCCTCGGTCTATCTGCGCGGCCAGGCGGATCGGGGATTCTTCGATCTGAGCGGCTACCATTTCGAGGGCACGACCGCCTCCACCGATCAGCGCACGGAGCCGCTCGCGGTTCCCGTGCTCGATTACAACAAGACGTTCGCGATCGCGCCCGAGAGCAGCGGCGGCATCGGCGGCGAGGTGAAGATCGACCTCAACGCGACGAACATCGCGCGGACGGAGGCGTCGTTCCAGAACGTCGGCCCGCAATCGCTCGACCAGGCGTACAGTCTCTATAACATCTGCGAAACCGGCGGCACTGTCGTCGCCGGCACTAGAACCGGCGGCAATACCTCGTCTTCAGCTTATACGCCTGGCAATTGCCTTCTGAGCGGCATCGCCGGCGATTACGCGCGCGCTTCGGAGCAGGTGTCGTGGCAGCGCAAGTTCGTCGATCCGATCGGCGAAGTCTGGACCCCGTTCGTGTTCGCGCGCCTCGACGGCGAAACGACCGATCTGAGCACCAGCGGGCAGTTCGATTACGGCTCGAGCGCCGTCTACAACGGCAGCCAGAGCAACTTCTTCAACGGCGCGAGCAGCGGATCGTACGCCAACGCCATGCCGGGCGTCGGATTGGAATACCGCTATCCCTTCGTCTCGTCCTCGATGCTCGGCGAGCAGATCATCGAACCGATCGCGCAGCTCGTCGTGCGCCCGAACGAAGTCGTGCCCAAGCTGCAGCCGAACGAAGACGCGCAGAGCCTCGTGTTCGACGAAACGAACCTCTTCGCCTGGGACAAATATTCCGGCTACGACCGCGTCGAGGGCGGCACGCGGGTCAATTACGGCATGCAATACACCGCGAATTTCGCCAATGGCGGCCACGCCAACTTCGTCGGCGGCGAATCCATCCAGCTGGCGGGGCAAAACTCCTATACGATCGGCGGCGCAGACAACACCGGGCTCGAATCGGGTCTCGACCAGAAATATTCGAATTTCGTCGCGGGCGAGACGATCGCGCCGTTCTCGTCGAATTTTTCGCTCACCAGCAAGCAGCAGTTCGACAGTTCGACCTTCGCGCTGGCGCGGCTCGACGTGATCGCCAACGCCGAGTTCGGCGGCTTCAAGGCCAGCGTCGACTATGGGCGATACGCCGCGCAGCCTTTGCTGGGATGGATATACAATCGCGAGGGATTGCTGACCAACGCCAGCTACAAGGTCGCCAGCGCCTGGACCGTGGACGGATCGGTCCTGTTCGACATGTCGCGCCATTACTACGACCTGCAGGGACAGACGACGCCCGTCTTCTTCGCGCCCAACTACAGCTTCGGCCTCAGCTACGGCGACACCTGCACGACGGTCAAGTTGCGCTATTCCTCGACGCTCAGCGATCCCATCGCCACGACCCCGGCGGTGCGCGACCAAACCGTGCTGTTGCAAATCACGCTGCGGACGCTGGGAGAAATCGGGGGCGCCGTCGGCATACAATGACCCGCGATGCGAAACGTCGACCACGATAATGACAGCGCAATCGTCGCGTCGGCCCCTCGCCCTGACCATGGGCGATCCCGCCGGGATCGGACCGGAGCTCATCTTACGCGCCTGGCTCGCGCGCGCTTCGCTCAGTACGCCGTTCTTCGCGCTCGCCGATCCGAACGCACTCGGCGCGCTCGCGCGGCGGCTCGGCTTCGACGCGCCGATCGCCGAGGTCTCGCCGGCCGAGGCGAGCGCGGCGTTTTCGCGCGCTTTGCCCGTCGTCGCCCTCGCGGAGCGCGCCGACGCGCGGCCCGGCGAGCCTGATCCCGCGTTCGCGCCGGCCACGATCGAAGCGATCGAGCGCGCCGTCGGCTATGTCCGATCGGGCGAAGCGAGCGCGCTCGTCACCAACCCCATCGCCAAGCGGACCCTCTACGAGGCCGGGTTCAAGTTCCCCGGCCACACCGAATATCTGGGCGCGCTCGCCGCCTCATGGGGCGCGCCGGCGCAGCCGGTGATGATGATCTGGTCGGCCGTCCTCGCGGTCGTGCCGGTGACGATCCATGTCGCCTTGAGCGAGGTTCCCGGACTCCTGACCCGCGAACTCATCGTTTCGACCGCGCGCATCGTCGCCGCCGACATGACCAGGCGTTTCGGCCTCGCGCGGCCGCGCCTGGCGCTCGCCGGCCTCAATCCGCACGCCGGCGAAGGCGGCGCGATGGGGCGCGAGGAGATCGAAACGATCGCGCCCGCGATCGCCGAGCTCAGCGCCGAAGGCCTCGACGTCGTCGGCCCCCTGCCCGCCGACACGATGTTCCATGCGGCGGCGCGCGCGCGCTACGACGTCGCGCTGACGATGTATCACGACCAGGGGCTCATTCCCGCCAAGACGCTGGCGTTCGACACCGGCGTCAACGTCACGCTCGGACTGCCTTTCGTGCGCACCTCTCCCGACCACGGCACGGCTTTCGACATCGCCGGCAAGGGGCTCGCCAACCCGACGAGTCTGATCGAGGCTTTGCGGCTCGCGGCGCGCCTCGCGCCGTGACCCTCGCCGCGGACGGCCTGCCGCCGCTGCGCGAGGTCGTCGCCGCGCACGGGTTAGAGGCGAAACGATCGCTCGGCCAGAATTTCCTGTTCGACCTGAACCTGACCGGCCGCATCGCGCGCGCCGCCGGCCAGCTGGAGGGCGTCGTCGTCGTCGAAATCGGCCCGGGGCCCGGCGGCCTGACCCGCGCGCTGCTGGCCCATGGCGCGAAAAAGGTGATCGCGATCGAGCGCGACGAGCGCTGCCTTGGAGCGCTCGCCGAGATCGCCGCGCATTGGCCGGGGCGCCTGGAAATCATCGCCGGCGACGCGCTCGCGCTCGACGCCGCGACGCTGCAAGCCAAGGCCGGCGGCGCGCCGCTGCGCATCTGCGCCAACCTGCCCTACAACATCGCGACGGCGCTGCTGACGCGCTGGCTGGAGGCGGAGCCCTGGCCGCCGTTCTATGACCGGCTGACGCTGATGTTCCAGCGCGAGGTGGCGTTGCGCATCGTCGCCACCCCGGCCGAGCGCGCGGACTACGGCCGGCTCGCGGTGCTCGCGGGCTGGCGCGCGCGCGCGCGGCTGCTGTTCGATATTCCCCCCGCCGCGTTCACGCCGCCGCCCAAGGTCACTTCGAGCGTCGTCGAACTGGTTCCGCGCGCCGCGCCCGACCCGTGCGAGGCGCGGCTGCTCTCGGCGGCGACGCAGGCCGCGTTCGGACAGCGCCGCAAGATGCTGCGCCAGTCGCTGAAGAGCTTCGCCGCCGCGCACGGCGTCGGCCTCGCCGCGCTGCTCGACGCCGCGGGGCTCGATCCGACCCGGCGCGCCGAGGAGATCGACGTCGCCGGGTTTTGCGCGCTCGCTCGCGCCGCGAAGGCGCTCGGGGGGCGCTAGAGCGTTCTGCATTTAGGCGTGGGCATAGCCTGAATTGGCGAGATAGCTGGCGCATTCGTTAGGGGAGAACTCGGCGAGCGCGTCGGCGAGGGTGTCGGAGACGGCGTCGAAGGTGCGC